>Ga0307942_1000254_pt1 | contig 34265 bp, 30 predicted proteins | sample OrgLakmetagen175_FD_201846 | JGI IMG/M metagenome (GOLD analysis project Ga0307942, IMG submission 201846) | Saline water microbial communities from Organic Lake, Antarctica - #175 | ecosystem: Environmental > Aquatic > Non-marine Saline and Alkaline > Saline | place: Antarctica: Organic Lake... | reverse complement strand
TGATTGCTTGTGCAAGAGGAAACGTGAGCGGGAGGCAGGGAGGCAGGCAGGCAGGCGTGGCATATTCAGGCATTTGCAGTTTGTAGCAGACGCTATGCTAAAGGTGGGTGAGCGAAATAAGGACGGCAAAATAGCGTTTTGGCTGCCTGCCGTGTTAACTCCATGTTCAGGGTGGCAACGGGTTGTGGGTGGTTGGGGTTATATTATAGTTAACGTTTGACAGCATGTGATTGCATATGCCATTATGGCCTTACAGGTTTAAAAGAGAGGAACTGTTTAGCAGCTGTATATATGGAACGTTCATAGAAAAATGTGGGTGGCTTCCACAGTCCAATGCTGGTACACAGTGGATGTGCTCACTTGCACACTCATTTTGATGCGTTGATACTTACCATCAGGACAAGAGTGACAGCACTCACGCACCATACTGGCCAGACAACACAGTGCCGACGTTGACTTGTAGGGCAACACGGGCTAGGTAAATGCAGTGCCCTTACCAAGTCATTTCTCAACACAAACCAGACGACACACCTTGCGTCACAAGACAACCTCACAACAGCAGCAACACCCACATGCACCAAGGCTGGGCCTGCGCGGACGATGATGTGGTCGTTCAGCCATTGGGCACCCATGTCATCCGCACACAGCATGACCAGCAGGCCCTTGAAGGCCTCCTTGATGGGGCACAGCCGATGCCCTCCCTCCTCTGGTGTGCAGTCAGCGCTCTGTGGGCACAGATGCAAGACACAACCCTGTAATTCACAATAAAAACTTGACACACCTCCCTCCTCTGGTGTGCAGTCAGTGCTCTGTGGGCACAGATGCAAGACAACCTCGTAATCTAAATTTAAAATAAATCCTTTCTGCTCTGGTGTGCATTCAGCGCTCTGTGGGCACAGATGCAAGACACAACCCTGCAGAAATAATGGTTGACACACTACACCAAGCGGACACTCTTGCTTTAAAGGGCCTCCTTGCTTTAAAAGGCCTCCTTGACAAGGCAGGATCAGTGCCCTCCCTCCTCAGATGCACTGCCCGCTATCTGTGCATGACGATCTGAACTACAGGAGTTATTTCTACAGTGTAACTTTTTTTATAAAGCTTCTTGTTTCACACATCCTGCCTCTGTTGGAGAGACGTGCAAACGCACTCTGTGAGGGCAGAGGCCGAAGGATCCCTGAATGCATACCCCTTCATGCTTCAACCACTGGCCAAGACACTGACTGACTGTGAGGCTTTTTTCCCCTCTCCTATTTTCACCACAAGCACCCCTAAAAACCCCACCCTCCTCACCTGCATGGCAGCAGCACTGATCAGGACACCAACCGACTGTGTGGCTTTCTCCCTCTTCTATGCTTACCACCAACACACCCCTACAATCCCCACCTTCCTCACTTGGCTTCACCTCACGTGCAATGGTAGCTGCACCCCACGTGTAATGGTAGCAGCACTGGCCAAGACACCAATTGACTGTGCGGCTTTTTTACCCACTTAGTTTTAACACCAGCACCGCTACACCCCCCCCCACCCTCCTCACCTGCAACGGCAGCAGCAGCCCATAGAGGCACACCGCGTACATGTTCACATTCCAGCCCTGCCACGTCTGCTCCTCCTCTCTTCCTGATCGGGCAGCTACGCCACCACCGCTGAAGGCCACACTGCTGTACGCTACGCTGCTGTCTGCTGTGCCTGTTGCGCTACCGTCGTCAAACCCAGCTGTCGCCTGCCCAGCTGTCGTCTGCCCACCTGCCAGCTGTCCCTTGCCCTGCTGGAGGGATTCGAGGATGGGACCCATGAGGGCTGCTGCACACAGCCGTCGCCAGCTGTCATCCTGAGCGTGTATAAGTACGTAGTACGTGTGTGTGTGTGCGTATGTCAGCTTGTGTCATGTTTAAGGGTGGGTCATGACCTCGCCGAGACTCGCCGAGTGTGGAAGACACTTGTCGGCCAGCGAGGGTGTCCAATTTTTGGGCGGAATCAGCCCCATCTCCCCAGAAATCCCCCAAAAATCCCAAATCCGAAATTTTCGTGACTGAATCGGCTGATAGGCCCATCTTTTTAACCAAGTATCTTCATTAATGATATCTATTTATTAGTATGTAACACCAGGAAGAATTAAAAGGGGTGTGCAACAGGGGGGAGTGTAGTCGGATACCAAATTTTCCTGGCTCACACGCCCATATTTTCCACCCGGTCTCAACGTTAATATTCATTAATATGTATAAGCGAACAACAGAAAAAGTTTCGGCTCAATCCGTGCAGATTTAAAAAAGTGATTTTCCATCCGTAATGCACCAACTAGGGCCTCCCCAGAGTGCCGAGCCTCGTTGAGGCTAGCCGAGCCTCGCTGGCAAAACCAGACACCCACCCCTAGTCATGTCGGATCTGACGTGTTTGTGACATGTTAGTTCTGTGCACGTGATTATGCAAAGTGAAACACACAGGTGCATGGTTGCAGGCTAGCAATAAGGACTAGCCAACACGAGCACACCCTTGCGCGACGAGTTGAGTGGCACTATGCACTGCTGCACAGCGAGCTGTGTCAGCATGCTGGCCTTCCTTTTATCACCTACCGGTGACTGACTTGCTTGTTGTGGGCGTGATGCATGCTTTAAAGGCGAGGTGCTGCTGCAATTGGTGGTGTTCTTGGTGCCTGATGATGCTCCCTTCGTGTGTTCCGCTGTGGAGCTCTTGGGGTTGTGCTGCCTAGTGCTAGGGCTGTGATTTTTGCTGCTGTTCCTAGCCTGTTGCCCCCCTGCAGCATGCTCTGCTTGTCCTTCTCCTTCCTGTGTTAAATGACGTGTGTGTGTGTGCGTGTATTCATGGAGTATTAAATTTAAAACGCACCTGTGTGTACGTCCGGGATGATGTGGGATGCGTTGGTGAATGCGTACATGTACAGAGGGGCGCTGCGTCCTTTTGTGGGCAGCGTTCGTTTAATAAATAAATAAAGTGGAGGTGCAGACAGGTGGAATAATAACAGCACCGTAGTACACGCATGACACAAGACACACACGCACAGGTATAATATGATGACTACTGAGAAGCTCTTGAGACGAGGCTCCAATAGGCTCACGATTACATGAAGAACAGAGCTCAATCTCTATGACTCGCCATCACATGATATTATGGCGCAAAGCAGGTTTTTGAAGAAGGCAAAAGGCTCGCAGCTCCTGACTCAAAGCACTAGCACAGAGCTGCCATTTGGTGACACTATCACAGTGCGAGAGGACCTTAGGAAACAAGGCCCCTGTGGCCTCACCCTCAACCTGCTGAGACATCCATATACCCTTCCACATCCAAAAACAGGGAGGGAGGGAGGGAGGGCACAACAGGAGGGGATAAAATCACTTGCCTCACTTGACTCCAAAACCAGCCGGTCGCTACAAATCACGCGCACGAGGCTGTCCATGACCCCGAGTTGCAGCAAGGCTTCCTTGGCACTGTTGTCACTCACGGCCAATTCATGCAAGATACTGGGAGGGTGGAAAGTGAAGAGAGGTGCGCAGAACGTTAAGGAGGGTAAACGTGAAGAGTGGTGTGCAAGGTAATGACGAGGGTGAACAGTAAAAATTGAAGAGAGGTGTGCAGGATTTTGAGGGAGGGAGATGGTTGATAGCAGCGTGCAAAACGATGGTGAGGGTAAAGTTGAAAAGGTTGTGTGCGGATTGCGCAAAAACGGAGAGTGACGAAAATGAAATTGACGTCCTGAAAAAATCCTCAGAGCATAAGGATGACAATTGGCTTGACATAATTTTTCACAGTACAATGGACTGTTGCCATCACAGTCTCCGGTGCAGGAATGCAAGGGGCGCGTAAACGAAACAATGTTGCTGTTGTGTGCACATGGATAGGCAGCGTGGCTAAGATGGAGAGGAGCTCGACGCACATGAAGAGTGTAAAGTGCCTGCGCTTCAGGGGTAAAGACAGAGAGGATTTAAAGCACAGCGCCAAGTGCCTGCGCTTTAAAAAACACTCACGAGGCATGCACTTCAAGCATGCACGTGTTGGCACATACACACTCATACATTGCAATCATGCTACTGAATAACGGTACTGTGTACAAAGTCCTGATCTTTTGGCGCACCTACCGAATGCACAAGGCCAGCAGAACTCGCAATGCACGCATGCACACACCATATACACATGTAGCGCACACCATACACATACACATACACCACATACACATAAAAATACACCACATTCACATACACATACGACACATACACATACACATACACATACGCCACATACACATAAACATACACCATACACACCATATACACATGTAGCGCAAGACAGTAAGCAGCAGGTGCCATAGATGCAGGGCTGCGTGACTCTCGTAGAAAGTGAACACACACACAGGCCTTACACACAAACATACAAGCATACAAAAAGGAGCTCCTAAGACGCACCGTAAGACAGCAGCCAGCAGGTGCCGTAGGTGTGGGCTGTGTGATTCTCCCAGCACATACAGCAGAGGCATGAGGACGTGCAAAAGGGGCTGTGGGTGCTGCACCTGGCCCTTGGAAGCTACTTCACTATTGACTAAGGCCATCATACACCACAGCACGTCCTGAGCATGCATTGTGCGTGGCTATTGTTTGCACAAGAAACAGAGTTCATTTCACAGCACATCCTGAGCATGCGTCGTGCCTGACATTTGCGTGCGTGAGAAAAAGAGAATATACTGCCAACCAGGCCTAAAACATCATGGGTGTGTGTGTGTGATGTATGTGTCTCACCACTTCAAAAGGTGCCTGCCTCTTCATTTTTAACCATAACACCATTGTTGAATGTGTATGTGCTCACGCATAAAATTGTGCGCACTGGGTGCACACTGTGGGCGCTCATTATGGAGGCAGAAAAAGGGTAACAGAATGGTGCGCGTTGTTGTGGGTGCACATGGTAGGTGCATACTATGACCTGTGGGTGCTCATCATGGGTGCACTTTGTGGTGCCTGCTCGCTCACCTGGAGAAAGGCAAAGCCACAGGAAGTAGCAGGGTCCTCGAGCACAGTGGGCAGCTCCTTGAGCAGACCATTCGTCAGCAGGTCGTGCTGGTGGCCTGCACAAGCAAACACAGGAGCAGGCATGCAGTCAGCAGGTCGTGCTGGTAGCCTGCACAAGAAAGCACAGGGGCAGGCAGGCACAGTCAGCAGGTCGTGCTGGTGGCCTGCATAGGGAAGGCAGGGGCACGCAGGCCAAGAGCATTGGGGGCTGTACACCCCTGCCCCTGCCCGACGTTCCATTGGATGCTTTTGCAGGCAGACAGGCACAGTATTCAGCACTGAAGAACTTTCTAGCTGATACGAGAGCCCGTCCTGACTCTTGCAGTACTGAGGCCTACTCTCTGCGTTGTAAGTTGTTATATTCAAAAACCCACAAACCCACCCATACCCATTCTCCTGCATATCTGGGTCGTTCCAGCAATGTTGTACATACCCACACCCACTCCAATACACAAGGACACACGCTCTCCCCCTCTTACCTGTATCCACGAGGCTGCGCAGCAGATGTGCTGCTTCCTGGCGTGCCTGAGAGCCACTCTGCGGGTCACGCATGACCTCAATGAGCAACACAGCTCTACTGGTCGTGGGGGCTGCTGCGCTGGGGCTGGGGCTGGGGCTGCTGTGTTGAGGCACATCACCGTGAGGTGGCACACACACCATGGCTTGTGCAGCACTACTGGGGTCAAAGGTGGCCACTGTATTGAGCAGGGACACAGCAGCGGTGAGGAGCTCCTCAGTGACGCGTGGCCGTGGGTTGGCGTGGAGGACGCCTTCAATCACACCTGCGTGTGTACAAGTGTGTGTGTGTGTGCGTGCGCGTCCATTACACGGCCCAACATGCAGATTCAGCCTTGAGCAGAGAGTGATCCATGGAGTGTGTGGCCTGGCATGTTTGCGCGTCACACGTTATTTGTGTGTATACGTATGTCTGTATGTGCATGTACGTTCGTGTATACGTGTGAGTGTTGTTTCAAGTTTTGAGTGTGCATGCATGTGTCAAGGCAGGTCAGGGCGCAAACGTGCTTGATACGGTAAACGACTGCGACCGCCTTCAAGAAAGGACACTTTTGTGGTGAACTGAAGGTACGGAAGGTGCTCATGTGGTGCAGGAAGCATTTGAACAGACCTAGGAGAGCAGGAAGGGCTCCAGCTTGGGCAATTTGACTGGCCAGAGCAGGGTTGCAGCGGGCCATGAATTTAAGGAGTGGGAGCAGGTGATGAAGCCCCCGCCAATTCCTTCGCCGCAAATGCACATGGACCTTAGCGATGAGCTGCCCAGGTCCCTCTCTCTGTGTGTTTTGTGGGGGTATACTTAGGTGCGCTTGTGCGTGTTTGTATGTTCTTACGTGCGTGTTTGTGTGTGTGTGTGTGTTTGTGTGTGTGTGTGTGTGTGTGTGTGTGTGTGTGTTTGTGCGAGTGCGCTCGTGTGTGTGTGCGTGTTTGTGTGTGTGTTTATGTGTGTGTGTTTGTGTGTGTGTGTGTGTGTGTGTGTGTGTGTGTGTGTGTGTTTGTGCGAGTGCGCACGTGTGTGTGTGTGTGTTTGTGCGAGTGCGCCCTTGTGTGTCTGTGTGTGTATGTTTGTGTGTGTTTGTGTGTGTGTGTGTGTGTGAAAGTGTGCGTGCATGTGTGTGCGCATTGTGGCGACGAGGCAATTCATGCAACAACTTGGGACCAATGCTCACACAATCTGCCTGGTGGTGCACATAATCCCTTGGCGGCAATCTGGGAAATGATGCCATGCCTGTGAACTTGACCTAGCCTGTCAAACAGCTCATGATGCGTCTTTCGTTTGTTTTAGAGCAAAAACAATTTATTTTAGCAATTGTTTGTAGTTTAGCATGCACAATTAACTCCCCAAAAGTTGTTTGCAAAAGAGTCCGTCCTCCCAGGGCAACATCATGGCAAAATGCATGGTGCAACGGATGCTTGCAGAGCTCGAGCTGTCAGAGTCAGGGGGGCAAGATGTGGCCCTGTGTAACGCATCCTCTGAGCGTGGCAGTGGCAGCAGGTCTCCTTTCCAGCTGCCCCCGGCTCTCTCCACCTCCTCCACTTACAGCTCTGACAATGAGCGCAATGACGACACTGACAGTCAAGACACAGCTTCAGACAGGGTAAGCGACTTTTGAGAGAAATACCTTTGGTCAAACAAAGTTGACTGACAAACACAACACCACAGGGAGTCCAAAAGCCCCAGAGGATATACCAGAAGAGTATGACAGAGAAGCGGCACCTTGAGAGCCGTGTGGTGCTACTCACGACCGAAAACAAGGGCCTGAAGCAGACCTGCCAGCAAGTCAGCAAACAAAGAGAGTTGGAGGTCGCAGAACTGAAGGCACAGCTCAGCAAGGTAAGAACCTGCTGGGTAGTAGTACCACTAATCTTTGCAAATACACAATGCGCGTCCTAGTATCTGGAGGTTTCAAACGAAAGCGAAAGCGAAAGAGATGAACAGCTTTCGTACGTGGGTGCACACACACACACACACACACACACACACACACACACACACCACATACACAAAAACACACACGCACGCACCATAACACGTAAACAGAATACACACACATTACACAACACAGGTGGTCAAGGACTTGGAAGTCAGGCAGGCAGAGGTCGAGTCTCGTGCACCACTCATGAACATGCGCGTCGAGGAATTCCGTGAGCATCTAAGCAGCCTGCACATAAGTGATGCGCGCTATGCGGAGCTTAAAGCAATGCCTGATGATGCTCTGCACATCATCGACCTGGTTAAGGTAAGTTGCTGTGAATGCATTAGTTTGGGCAGGGGGTGGGTTTGACATGGAAGGAGGGATGAGGAGGGGTGTAGGGTGTAGGGATCAGCTTTAGCATACCCTTCTACAGCTATGTTATAAGATGATACAGAAGGTTGCCTTATTTTTCTTCCTTTTACGTTTACCTATCCCTCTTTTCCTCTCCACTGCATCCACTGCATCCACTGCATCCACGAGCAGCTGTCTGTTGGATACCAATTACGCCGGGCAAATGCTGACATGGTGGCTGAAAAGGCATTTCTTCTATACCCGTCACGCAACTAAGAGTTGGCCAGCAGGTTAAGGCGTTCTTTGTGCCTGCATCATAACACACAGATCGCCGTCCATGATGCTACCACTAAGCTGGCGGCCGACAACGAGCACCTGAGGCTCGCTACCACCGGCGCAAAAGACACGTCAGGCCGATCTGCAGAAGAAGCTGCACGCTTAAGGTCTGAATGCTCGGCTTTCAAACCCAAATGGCCTGCAGCTAGTACGGACACGGGATTATACCTTTGATGGGTTGAATTGGCCAAAACTATATATTTGCAACGTGGATTATGAATGATGTATGGTTGTGTGTATATGCTCCGTGTGTGCCTGTGTGTATGCAGCATGTGTGGCCGTGCATATGCGCCATGTGCCATGTGTGACCACGCCTAAGAAAGTTCCCCTGCCTGAAAAAGTGCTGTATCCAAGCCATGTTTACATGTCTCTGGCAACCCCGTTCGCACCAATTGATTTGTCAGCCTGGGCATAATTGAAGTAGAAGGAGATCTAGGATGTGGTGCTGCTTTGTGATCTGTTGTGGTTTTGTGGCCGGAAGATTTTTCAACCGCCGAGGAGTTGCTTAACGTACGATGCTGACGTTAAACTGCCCCAAAGAGTCATAAGTAGGGTTGGCCAGAACCATATATATATACGGTGTAGATACGGTATTTTTGGCAGGGAAATCACCAAATATGCGGTCATATACGGCGTATATATACGGTTCTGGCCAACCCTAGTCATAAGATTGCCTCATCCTCTATCTCTGCAACTGGGCTCTTGTAAGGACACCAAGAGGCTTGTTTATTAAGAACTAAAACATTGGGGAAAACGCGTTTCAGGTCAAAGCTAGACATAAACACAGAGCACAAGATGATGGCTGTGTTTCCAGGTAGTGTTCCTAGGTAGAAATTCAGTGTACCTCACCACTATGAGTTTGCTTTGTGGACCGACCAATAGGAGCTTCTGTTCATTTGTTCATTAGGTAACTTTCTGTCCTGCAGGGTGGAGAATGCGCGTCTAAAAGTGGGGATGGTAGAGAAGGACAAGGAGCTGAGAGACACAGTGGACAGCCTTCAGGTAGGTGTCGTCTCCTGTAAGCTAAACATTAGATGCAATCAAACAAGGGGTGCCTATTGCCTATGCACATGCAGTCATACACACACACACACACGCGCACACAAACAGATGTATACACGTGCACTCACAACGATCTGCAACTTGGAAGTACTTTGTTCCCAGTTCCTTATACCAAACGTGCCTAATTGGTCAGGACCGCACGTATACGTCTGTACCTTCCAACGCTTCGCTGCAAAAATGCTGCGTGTTGACTGTATTTTACCAAGCTGTTGTACGTTGTCCTGGTTAAACATACAGTAGCGTCAATTGGATCATGGTAAGTTAAGGTACGGATACATGCTAAATATGCTAAATATGATATGTGCCTCAGGGGGCATCTGAGCGGAAGCTTGGAAAAAGCCTGTAGCTAAACAAAAGTGGAAATGTCCGGCGGCGTCAAGGCTGGCCTATGCTGTAGTAACATCACAGTCACCCACACGCTCACACTCCCACACACACACACACACACACACACACACACACACACACACACACACACACAAATCACACATACACAACAAACACTCACGCATGCTTTTTCTTCATCCGCACAGGCACGCGTGCAACGGCTGGCCTCTGAGCTCCAGAGCACCACTGTGCGTGCAGAGCTGCTCAGCGCTAAGGGCGCAATGTACGACAGTCTACACACGCAAGCAGAGCAGATGCGGCAGGACAACCAGCACCTGCAGGTGCAGTATCTTGTGTGTGTACGTGTGTATGTACGTGTAAGAACATTATTAAACGTTTAGGTGATTCTAAACGAGATTTTGTAGAGCATATTGGTAAGATTGAGCCACATGCTCTTCACTTCTATGCGGCATGACTTCCAAGTGTATTAGCACCCCCAAACAGTATTTGCAATGACTAAATATTGAATGCACCAGTGGCTAGATAGTGAATGCTCCAGGTCCATGACAAAATATTAAGTGTCCCACCTAAATACTCAAGTGTCCCATACCGAAATACTGAGTGTTCCATGTCCCTATCAAAAAATGGTGTCCCTTTCAGGAGGAGTGCTCCTCCTTCGATACGGCAACGCTGTCTGCTTTGGTGATGTCGTGCTATGCAGGTTGTTGAGGCCAACTTCAAGCGCATGGAGCAGGCCCACAACGAAATGCACACGCGCGCCCAAGAAACCCGGCACACCAACGAAATGTTGTTTGTCGACAAGGCCTACTTATCAAAGCAGGTAGGAAGTGACATGCACGAGTTCATTGGATGAGGGTGTTTGTCAGGAGGATATGCCTGTATTGTTTCTATTTGTTGTTTGCCTTTTTTGCAAAATGTGAGCAAAATGTCACTCTTGGAAACTGGTGCACCACACACTCATTCTTCTTGCCTTTCTCAGGTAAATGCTTATCATTAGTGGGTCTCCAACTGTTGTGAGCACTGCTACAAAGTCATTTTTACTGCACGATGATCCTTACTATACCTGTCTCTCCTTTCGCTTTTTAGCATCATCACATGTTGAATTTCTTCACAAATGCGCAGAGGCAGCTTCAATCAGAGCTTGAGACATGTGATGCACAGATCAATGGTTTGTTATTAACCTGCTCTAAGTCATAAATTGTCATCACAGGTCGAGTTCTTGACAGATGCGCAGAGGCGGCTCCAATCAGAGCTTGAGACGCGTGATGCAAAGATCAATGATCTGCAGAATCAGAAGAGGGATATCTTTGACAAAATGGTGCAGGTGCGTGATTTCAATGCTTTGAGCACACCCTGGTGATCCTGTGCTCTTTATCAAGCCAACTTGCCTGCGCAAACAAGTGTTGCATAAAATAGACATGACACGGCAGTCATCAGCAAAGTATGCGTTGCAAACATGTCGTCAGCACAGCATAAAACAGACATGGCACGGCAGTCATCAGCACAGCATGCATTGCATGCACGTCGTCGGCACAGCATAAAATAGACATGACACGGCAGTCATCAGCGAAGTATGCGCTGCAAACATGTCGTCAGCACAGCATAACATAGACATGGCACGGCAGTCATCAGCACTGCGTGCAGTTCATGCACACTGGCAACACGGCTCAAAACAACTGTTGCGCTGCAGCCGTCAGTACTGCACTTATGTCGTCAGTACTGCACTTATGTCGTCGGCTCTGTGTGCTCTTGCTTTTGCAGGCTGAGACTCAAAAGGTGAAGGACGAAGACCGGCGGCTGCAGCGGGAGCTGACACAGCTGCAGGCGTCCACACATGCAGACATAGAGAGAATTCGTATGGAGGCTAGCGAGTCTTATGACAGGTGCGGGGGGCCTTGGCATATTCTTTGCAGCTAAGAGCCGTGACAGTTTTGAGCCATTTCATGGCTGTGCTTTAAGGTGCACAGATAAGGCTCGCACACGGAAGGTCAGTGATCCCTGCAACAGGTATGCTGTGTGGTCAGCCGTTGGTGTCTAGACAAGCTTAGTTCAAGAGAGGAGGAGAAGTAGCAAACACAACAGCATGTCGGATCAGTGAGTCTGATCTCTGTTAGTATGGGAGGCATTGGGTGCTTAATTCTGGGGACTTTTACGGTTTCTGAACCCAAACATCGCATGCTTTCAGCTTTCATCTCCAAGTGTGTGGGGTTTACTGGAAACTGGTGCTTGGCACCCAGGATCTATGACAGATTTAATCAGTATAATGGACGACGCCATGTTCCGAGTTGTACATAGGGGGCTTACGACCTGACGACAGAAGGCCAGTTTACAAGCAATTCAACCGCTTCAAGATCTCTTTGGCGCATGGTCATTTGCTAGTACCAGTTTGTAGGGTTGGTCAAAACCGTATATTTACACCGTATATGACCGTTTATTTGGTGATTTCCCTGCCAAAAAAAGTATATACACCGTATATAGTGTAAAAGTATACGTACATGGTTCTGGTCAACCCTGCCGATTTGTCAGCAGCCACCACCTTTTCAGCGAATTGAGCGGCGCTTAGTAACAAATTGTTACTCCTTTGTCAACAGGGAAGTGAGGCTGCTGCGTGAGCTACGTGACCAGGCGCAGGAGGAAGCTTCACGAGCCAAGATTGCCCTCTCAGAATTGCAGGTGTGCAAGATGATCTGATTTGCTTCAGCTCTTATCCTGAATGAGCACAGTTAGGCAGACTATCATTAGACTATCACTAGACTCATTAGACCTACATAAGGCTGACGATCATTCCTACAAGGCCAAATTACACCTCTGGTGTTCCGGATCAGTGCTGTTGGTATGGCCACAAACAAAGGACCTGCAGTCTAATGCCCGCACATGGTTCACTCATCAACCGCAAAATTTTGAACTCTGCATGAGACGTACCTCGTATTCCCAGGGGTTGGCCAAAACCATATGCATACGGTGCATATACGGAAATTTTGGCAGGGATTTCGCCAAACATACGGTCATATACGGCGTATAGCGTATACATACACGGTTCTGGCCATCCCTACGTATTCCTGATCGACATTATTGACACGCCACAAACAAGCTTGTTGCGCATGTACAGGCATCTGTCTGTTACAACACTTCTCCAATGCAGGAAACGCACGAGCGCCAGCAGATACATGCAACCAAGGCCACGCAGCACATGGAGATGCATATGGTTGAAATGAAGGCTGAGCTCAAGCAGCGCGCCTTTGAGCTGTCACACATCAAGGTAGTGGTTGGTGCTTCCTTCTTCGCTTTCCAGCTACTATACAGTGTGTGAACTAATTGTGGACCAGCAGAGCGTCGAGTCTGAGGAGGATGGCTGGCTTCGTTTTTCACCTTGCCAGCCACAGGATGAGCTGCCTTGTTGTTTATGAGTAGCCAGATCCCCTTATCAAATTGAGGGTGTGAGTTTGGAGCAGCAGCAGTAGCATATTCAGGGGCCGAGTCTGGTGTAAAGATTGCCTATGACACCTTTTTGTCAACCTCTGTCAAGACTGGTGCGTGCAGGAATTGCTAGGACCTTATGTGAATTCACAATGCATGATCACAACATTTCTGTGCTTATATACACAATACACAATGTATGGTTCCTATATCTTCCTGCCAGAAGAACCGCAGGCGAGCTATAAAAAAGGTTTTGAATATAAAAAGGAGGCTTGCATGCCTTAAATACCGACCTGGACACTCAAAGGGTGTATGCGTTGCTACAAAGACCGACCCTGGGCATGTGTTGTTTCCGTAGGTGGTGCTGGGAGAAAAGGAAGCACAGCTGCAGCGTTCAAACCTACATAACGAGATGCTGCAAGAGAAAGCGCAGGTCAGTAAATTTAAGAGGGTCTCATAGATCACCTACTGTGTGTGTCTATGTGTGCGTGTGTTGTGTTGTGTGTGTCTGCACGCGTGTGTGTGCGCGCGCGTGTGTGTGCACGTACGTGTGCATGTATGTGTGTGTGACTGTGTGTATGTGTTTGGCGCGTTCAAGCAAACTTGGTGGCACACTTGCTTCATGTGATTCTATGCCATCAGGTGCTCTTTTGTTATTGCATCCTCAAGGTCATCACTCGCCATCAAATCTGCCACGTTTTAATTGATGTACCGAATTTCGTCTCGAGTCTTAAGGCATCTCAAAGGAAGAAGATCTGGCCTGCTCAGCCTTGGAGCAACCGCACACAGTTGTTGCAATTTAAAAACGCACTCAACTAGGCTTGGTCATTTGCTCGCTGCCAAAGCAATACCCCTGCCACCTGTGTCTTATATGTGGCAGCAGGGCTGCTATAGTTTACTACGAATTGCCAAATTTATGCTTTTGTATGTTTTGAATAGACCAAATCACTATTACAGCTTTGCGTTTTGTGTGTGTATATTTGCGTAGGTGAGCATGGACCGTTTCCGTGCCGTAGAAGGCGACCTGACAGCAGCCGGGGGGCTGCGCTCGGCCATTGGAGCACCAGGAGGAAGTGCGGCCATACAAATTGCACACGAGATGGAGGAGCTGAGGATACAAAAGCAGAAGCTGCAGCAAGAGAGCAAGGTGCTGGAGACACAGGTGCGTAGCTCTCGTGTACACACAGGGGTGCGTAGGTGCGTAGCTCTCGTGTACACACAGGGGTGCATAGCTCTTGTGTACACATTTGTTCACGTCTAACGTGCTGAGGTAGTTGTTTGCGTGTGAACCCAATAGGAAAGGTACGCAGGCAAGGACGACAGCTCCCAAACACGAATGAGGAAAAGACACCCCTTAGGCACCTGGTCACGGTAAACTCCCCCACAGCAAAAGAAAAGGAGAAAATTAACGTACCTTGACCTCGACAGGTGCTCAAACTTGGCGAAGAGCTGGCGGCTGCCAGGGAAAGGATGAAGTTGGTTTCCCAACCTCAGAGCTTTCTTTTAGAGCAGCTGCAAGCAGCAAAGGAGGCCAGGAAGTTGCTGGAGACGCAGCTAGAGACCCTACAGGCTGCGTTGCAGGTATGCTAGTACTGATATCGTCCGGTTGGCAAGCAGTGCAGTGGCCTTTGGGCTGTATGTATTTCTGTCACTTGATTCAGGCTTTTTGTATTTAGGTAAGTGGTCTGAACAGGCACGACAGTCAACCTTGCTGATTCCCTTTCTCCCTCCCCCGTTTTGCCGCACACAGGCAAAGGAACAAGAAGCTGTCTTTTGTTGCAAAGAGCGCGACGCAATCAAAGCTGATTTGGATGTGCTGCTGCAGCAGAGAGGCCAGATACAGGGCCTGAAAAGCTTGCTACAACAGAGGCTTAACGGGGGCCCTCAAGCAGCAGGAATGTTACAGCAGGAGTGGCATCCTCAGATCAGGCGGGCCCCCACAACAATTACAGGCGAAGGGCGCTGACAAGCAGATGGAGTGACATGACCACGCATTTTGAACATGGCAGGATGTGACACGCTTTGCAATGACAAACTTAGTCTTTATAAAAGTAGGCCTGACTAGGGTGTGATTGTTGTTTTGGTCAAAGCACTATATGCCTGCTGCTTCTGACATGCCAGGGTAATTGCTTTTTGACATTGCCACACAGTGTAAGCTGATTTTGTAGTGGTCAATTCCCTGATTAAAATGCTTAGAACGACCACAGATGATGTTTCGCTGTTGATCCATTTACCTAATAGTTGATGACATTGCGGTTCATGGGTTCGTTTCTCTGCAAAATTCAAAAGTTTATAAGTGCATCCATACGATCGAATAGTGCTGGGGCCTTTATAGGAGGTTGAGCAGGCCTCTTCACAAACAGGTAAACAGAAATGCGACAACTTGAAGGAGCGGTTTTAAGCAGTACATAGATGTCATGCCAGACTTGAAGCCTTCTTATTCCAGGCTAGACTACAACAATGGGGGGAGAGTATTATTTCTCGCTGCATAATTCTTTCAACATTCATGGGTGCCAAAGCAACCAAGAGTGGCCAGCTGCCTGTCGTGGGTTAAAGGGTTATACATCTGATCAGTACAGCTTTACATTCCATACACAACAGCCTTTTAAGTATCAAAATCAATGGTGATGAACCGTTTTAATTGTCTGGTGATCACCCTCAAGCAACGGAATAAATGAGTGCTCCAAAATATCAGAAAGAAAACAGCACGACCCTCATGTGCGTGCTCTAGGACGTCTCTGACTTTACCCCAAGAAGAGGAGATCAAGAACTGTGCACTTCAAGGAAAAGGCCTCCTCAAGGAAAAGGCCGGAAAGGAGAAAGGCAAACCTGTACATCTGCTTTCAAATGCATGGGTTGCTCCCAGCCGTGCTGCCCTTTTTAAACGTAAACAAGGCGTAGAAGCTTACAACACAACGGAGGCTGTAGAGAATAAAGTACAGGCTATCAGGAGACATCAATGCAAACCTGAGATATTGTGTTACAAGGCAGGCTGTGTTTCTACAGCCACACCGAGACCGTTCCTAGCCCAAAACATCCCTAATAAATGCAATTAGGCAAGTGCAGAAAACAGGCACGCTATGTGCGTTTCAACGCGTCAAGACGCCTTGACAGCACATCCAGCTCATCTTCCTCAGCGGAAGAGGAAGGACCGGGGGCAGTGGGTGCAGTAGGGGCCTGTGACAAAAAAAAATAAGAAATTGGATGAAGGAGGAATGTGTGAGGAGTGGCATGATAGATATTGAAGGGGAAATGGGTATTATGGTGAAGACACTCTCAGGCTACAAGGCTCAACCGTGCCAACATGTGTAACCAGGAGCTGAGCTTGCGAACATGTTAACATTACACTGTTCTGTTTGCATTATAGAACGACATGAAAGAGGAATATTACTGGGACATTGGATGCCAAATGGCCTCTAATATGCATCTTGCTCGTAACAAACGTCGTCAAACAGCTGACGTCACGCACCTGACGACAAAATCATATGGTTGGTTTGAAGCAATGCACAGCAGCCTTTTGCGACCCAGCCCAGCTTAAATTCTACAACAGCACGCTGTAACGTGCCCTACGCATTGCTGCAGCAGCACGCTACACAGCATGAGCACCCGCGGTGGAGGAGCTGTACGGTGCTCGGTACCAAAGTGGCTCCTTTTTCTTAATTAATGTGAGGAGTGGTTTTCACTGCCTGCGTAGTTTTATCTTTTTTTCTTTTTTCTTTTCATGAGCACCCGCAGCACAGCAGGCTCCGCCTCTGCATGCATCACGCATTATTGACAAACCAGCATGCTACAGAAAAGTTTATGAAGGTATGAAGCAGCACGCACCTTTCCATCCCTAAAAACAGAGTAGGGAGCGTGGACAGGTGCGGGGGGGGGTGCTGCGATGGCACCTTTTTCTGGCGGACCTACTGCGGCATCGTACGCCCTCTGTGAGTAGAGGATTTCGTCAATCGACACAGGTCGTCTTGCTCAGAAAGTGTGAGGTCATAATGATCGTGTAGGGTCGGGTCGGCCAGTATCGTGCACACGGAATGTATACAATGATTATGGCGGGAAACATTGAGTCATAAGCGTACATGCTGTCACTTAAGGCCGACCCTAGTTATGATGATTGTGAGATGATATATTGATCCTGGACAAGCCTGGTAAGCCTGGTATGTCTATGATCTATGGTCTTTGGGTATACCTATATGTCTATTGGTCCAGGACAAGTCTGCCCAGGACAGCTAGCGGGCCTTCTGCAGAACACGCTGCTCCTCCCCTCTGCAAAACACACTCGCTGGTCTACGGCAAGCCATGTGTTCACCTTATCTAATGCACACCATGTTTTCACCTTATCTAATGCACACTACACGTTCATCTCATCTGATGCAAGCCATGGTCAAATGGGAACAAACGTCCGCCATGCCCACCTGAATGTCTTCCTGGGTCCTGGCAGCGTACTCAGGCTGGGGCTGCTGATAGGGGGCTTGCTGGTAGTGCACAGGGCTCAAGCCTCCTTGTGCTGTGGGTGGTGCGTTGTACGGCATGGAGCCTTGTGGCACGTGCTGCTGCATCCACCCCTGTGTGTGTTTGTGTGCCATGTGTGTGCCCCACGTGTGTGCCATGTGCGTGTGTTATATGTAATATGTGTGCGCCACGTGTGTGTAATATGTGTGCCCAGCTGTGTGTGTGTGTGCCCAGCTCTGTGTGTGCGCCCGTTGTACAGCGAGCCCCTGCTAAAGCGTCACTTGCACAGGACTTGAGCACCCTTAAGCCAGTGCATATAAGGCATAGGGCCTACAGTCAGTGTGCTGCTGCTGCGCCGCCCTTGTGCCTGCATTCCTCTGTCCGTACTCCTGAGTGCTGGTAGTTAGTACTGTAGGGGGTGCTGAGCCTGGGGCCCTTTTTGGTGCGTGTACATTGCGCCCTAAGTTTCTCAATGAGAGCTGATGAGCTAATGCACTCGCTGATTGGTTTGACAAAGTTTTCATAATACGGTGTGTGAACACCAAGTGGAGGAATGGAGAGCTTGCTTGACCACGTACACATTTGTTTAAGGATAATACCCTAAGCCCCTAATCATACTCACAAGACAGATACTCATACAGGCACACACACATGCAAACACTCAAACGCAAGCAACTACACGGACACACAACTCACCGCCTGGGGCGGTTGCGAAGTGCCAATAGGCGTATATGCACCCTGTTTTTGAGCCATCTGCGCTGCATGATCAGACAGACGCTGCGCATGTGCTGCGGCTGCTGAAGCTGCCTCCGCAGCCAGTCTAGGATCCTGCTGCTCAGCCTGCGTGCGTATGTTTTGTGTCGGCGGATGTTTACGTCGTTGTATGTGTGTGTGCGTGCTTGCACGTGTGGTTGTATGTGTGTGTCTGCGTATGTGTGGACTCGGTGTGTACTTGCATCATTGTCCGCCACAAATATTTTGTGCGTCTCTTCTTCTAGGTTGGTCACGCAGAAGCATTCCATTTGTACATGCCTCGTCGACAAAAGGCACATGCATTGCTACAAGCTTTCTCTCTTTGCTTACACTTGCCAGAAAAAGTTTTCAGGTTCTATTATCCATGACTCACAGCTGCTACTAGTTTGTTTAGAAGAGGCAGGAAATTGGAACGCACCCAGTTCCCTCTGCTCCCAGTGTCGGGAATTTCTGACACGGCTGCTGCAAACTCTGGGTCTTGCAAGGGTGGCGGCGGCACCAAGGCACCTGGTATTTGTGTAGGTGTGCACGAGTGTGTGTGAGTATGTGCGCGTGAGTATGTACGTGTGCGTGTGTGTGTGCGCGCGTGAGTGTGTACGTGTGCGTGTGTGTATGTGCCTGCGACCTTTTTCACCGTCGGGTGCACCGGACAAATGCTTTTGTCAGAGTTGAAGTGTTGGATAGCATACCTTGGGGAAGGCCCTCCCCAAGCAGCTCCCTTCCTTGGCTGGCAGAGTCCCAATGGACCTGCAACAACAGATGGCATGTTTATCATACAATACCGAAAAGTGCTCAAACTTTATGTGCCATAGGTGGCACGTCTTTGTCTCAATTTGTACTTAAACATTTCTGGTGAGTGCAATCAGTGCATGTGCCGGCATCTTACATTGCCTGCAACAATATTCAGGTGCAGGCACACTATACATGCATGCATGTAAATGCTAATGCTCCCGTGCTACATGTTTTCCCCTCGCGCACATGGTATAGGCAAAATGTGTTTGTATGATATCGTGTGTATGATGTCATACACATACATGTAACAAACATGTACACAAATGTGATAACAGGCTAACCAAACTTCATGCTACCAGCCCTCGACATTACATTAAGGAGGCCTTACGAGCAATTGTGTAGGGCCTTTAGTTTCTCAGGCTGTGATTTAAGTAAGCGAATTTTTAAACTCTTCCTCCGCTTTCCGCAAATTGACCAAGAAGCACCAGACTGCACACCAAATAGCAGCAGCTTCAACACCAAGAGGCAGTGCTAGGAGGATGCACAACCAATTAGGCAAGAAAATCGATACAGGAGACAAACAAATACCTGTCTGACATCCAACAGAAGCGTACGTAAAAGTACTTGGTACCAAGGTGGCCTTGTTTCCTTGTACGCATGGTTTAGTTCTAGCCTGTGTTTCTTACTCTCCCGTTTATTCGTTTTCCTGCACCCAGAACCATGAGCATCACCTTGTACTCTTGCGCAATGGAGGTCAGCGCTTCCAGCTTCTCCTGTCCCTGTAGCCGAATGTAAGGTTGGCACTTGAGAAACAATCTTGCAAAGCGAAGAGACTGATTTGCCTATTTCAAACATGCAAGCACAACCTGGGTACACGCTAACTGAAGGCCACTCACAAATTTTAATGATGAAATTGTCGGTGCATTTGTACGCAAGCACCGTTTTCCACATGTAAACCTCCTTTTCACACTCAAGCACAGTGGAGGTGTGCACGCGGACCGTGGCAGACAGATCTCTAAGCATCATAATTATACGCAGCTTGTACACCCACGCACTTGGCACAACTTACTTACTTGGGGTGGCTCCACCAGTAGGCAGCGCACAATGTTTGCGTTCACTGACCACTTGTTGCACATGGGCGCGTCCAATGCTGCCTCGTTTGCAAACTCTTTGCCATACCTGCATAGAAAGAGCAAGGGGAAGGGGGGCGGTCATAAGGACACTCTCTTTAATACATGTGAAGGGGAGAGAGCACTCTCTTTGGCGCTCTCTTTGACACTCTCTTTGGCGCTCTCTTTGGTACATTTGAAGGGGAGAGAGCAAGGGGGGGGGCTGCGGCACACTTTTTGCCGTCGAGATAAAAAGGAAAATTACGCAGGCAATGATAATCAGTCCACGCATGAATCAAGGCAAAGAAGCCATAAAAGTGGCAAGATATGAGCGGGAGAGGAATTTCCTCTGCAAGCTCTTTCGACAACGTGCATTGTGGTCGGCTTTTTCAGTGGGTCCACCAGGAGGCGTCAGAAAGCATAACTTTTGGACGTCACGTGTGAATCCAGATTAAATTTAGATATCCGGAATCCTTCCGTTGAGAGCTTTTGATTGGTATATATATGGGTCCAATTGGAGGGGGGGGTGGGGGGGGTCCGAGTTTTTCGGACCCCCCCTCCAGAATTTTCCTGGGCCACTTTTCGGAATTATAAATATCAGCGAAATCCTCAGCTCAAGCCCAGTCAATTGGCACCCTTTTTGTGCGAATTGGGTAAAAGGGGGGGTCTGTGTGCATGCCTACAAGTCAGAGCCACGCGCGCATGGGTGTGGGCCGCGGGGTGTGTAAAGCCAAAGGAGCACCTAATCATTCCAAACTTGCAGGATAATATCAACACAAGATGCACAATGGAATGCTGAAGAAAGGAAAGCAATCTGTGGGTGTTAAAGGATACTTGTAGATGCTTGGCAGGTCATGTATGCAAGAGCGTCCGCGTCTCAGTTTTTGCCCCATAACTCTGCAGCAAGTCAATGCGTAATGCGTGGGTGAGTATGCAGATGGATGCCCATTTAAAAAAAGGGCAGATTGGTACCCTTTTTGTCCGGGTGGGGCCACGGGAAGGGGGGTTTGGGGGGGGGGGGTCAGGGGGGGTCCAGCCCAAAATTTAGACCCCCCGTCCACTAGTGTTTTTTTTTTGCCTCCTAGGGTCCACGCAGAAAATCACCAGAGAGACTTTGCAAAGGGTCCACGTAGAACATCACCCAAAGAGGCTTTGGAAAGAGCAAGACATCTGTAAAGCAGGACTCTACCGCAGTCAATGCGTAGAGGCTGTAGAGAGCAGCAAGGCGCTCATAGAGAACCAGGTATGGGTGGTTCCTTGTCACTCAGAGCATGTTTTGTTTTGGGAAAAGAGGGTGACTGGATTGCAGATTCGTACTTGGAATAAGTTAATTCTTTTGCCGTCTCTTGGCTGTGCTACCGAAAGTTGTGCTGTTTATACTTCCCAAAGTTAGGGGAAAAGAGCATTCTCCTTCGCAGCAAGGAGGTTGGCCATGCTCTAGGTACCTCAATCAATAAGCAAAAGAAATCAGCTGACCATGCAAAGACAGACCAGGGTCGACGAGTTAATTTCACTTTGCGGCAAGCAGCTTGAGCAGCTCCGTCAACTTCGGCAGAAGAAATCATGAGCTGGCGGTTGGACACACTGCCCCTGCCAGGTCAATCTACCTCACTGAAGTTCAAAAACGCAACCTCACTGAAGTTCAAATACGCAAACTCACTTTGTGGCAAACAGCTTTGACAGCTCTGCCAACTCCGGTACGTCACTGATTCTCCTGCCCGCGTAGATGACAGAGCTCACTGCCTCAGTCAGGTCCCTACAAATGCCAAGCATTAAAACAGAGGTCTTGTTGCTACAAATGCCAAGCATTAAAACAGAGGTCTTGTTGCTTGGGCTATGCAACCAAAAGCATCGAATGAGCACACACAACTCCATCATAAATGGTGAATTCAAGTGAGCGGACTCGTATGTTTCACCACAAATTCGATGTTGAAACAAACAAATTGACTTTCACGAATTACCTTGGGATCTCTTTGGTTTTGGAAATCAGATGAGAGCGCACGGAGAAGAGCTCAAGGTACAGCTCCAATATATTGTAGGCCTACAGTGAATGGAGCAGTGAATGGAACAGTAAGTGAAACGATTCGTTTGTTCTTGCCTGCAGTGATTGAGGCATCATTTCGATCTTTGCCGTTTGTGAGTAATTTGTCATTTACCTTGCCTGGGGGAAATAAGGTGTTCTTTAAGCGTTGTTGTTGTGAGGTCTGGTTCCAGAGACTTGGGTTGGACAGCAGTGTAGGCACGCGCACGGTTTTTTGTTTATTGATAGAACATTGGGACCCAGCAGGTTTGAGTGCGAACGTCAGAAACTGCTTGGGGTGCATCAGGAAATGCCGCAGGCCGACAAAGATGAACTTGGTCAGTGTTATAAGTTGATGCCTGAAAGGTACTTGGGGAGGAGGATGAGCGGCGGAGGAAGAAAAGCTAGCTTGAGCAGCGAAATGTTGCTTAGGCAGAGGAAAGGAGGCTCAGGCGAGGAGAGCTCGTGGGTGTGCAGGGGCTCACCTGCTTTGTTATTTTACAGGCCTCCTGCAGCAAGGAGCGCCACAACGCGCTATTTACGGAAGGCGCTCTGCTCAGCCCATGCACACCTTTTCTTTACCTCATATACTTGTGTCATGGTATCAGGGCAGCAATAAACAAATGGGCCTCTCCTAGGCCCATGCACACCTTTTATTCACATCATATGCACATATGCAGTGACATGGTATTAAAGTGCACTGCACTGCAGAACAGGTGGCATCAGGGTGCACTGAAGTGCAGTTCGATTGCTTGTGTGAGGGTTTTCATCAGCGACTTTCACCGTGGGACAGCCCTACCTGCTAGGACTAGTGCGACTTATGGATGCGGCCAATTTCTGTGTTCTATGTATACAGGTGTTACAGCAGGGGAAGCCCCAAATATACGGATACAAACAGGGCGTGTGTTAAGGTTATAGCCAGCCTTGGCTGCATCCACCTACCTGCAACAAAAGCTCGTCGCGTATCACAGATTCAACCCTGATGCGTGCGTTCTCATTCTGCCCGCTGTTCAGCTGCTCTGAGATCTGTCGGCGCATCTGCTTCAACTGATCAAAAGGATGATGGCAGGAGAAAGAGTGGGGTTAGGAGGAAGCTGAAGGAAGTTGAGCACAGTATAGTATGAAAGCCTGGAACTTGCTGAAGCCTTATTGAGCGCTCAAGCCCTCCACCTCATTCTGGGTTGCTTGCTTTTGCTACAAGGTGACAGCCGAGACGTTAGTTTTGAGTACCGAAAGACAATTGCACGGACTATCTTGCGCGCATAAATACACGCACATACACATACACACTCTCTCTCACACACACACACACACACACACACACACACACACACACACGCGTGCACACACACGCACACGCATGCGCACACACATACACACACGCATACATACACACATATTCTGGCATACTTTAAGAAATTAACACTTACTCCCATAGTCCTTTTATTGCGCTGCAGGTTTATCCTTGCCTGGCAAAGCTTTATCTGCAGTTGAGCAACAAACATGGCAAGTTCGATAAAGAGGGAATATCAGGGGGGCATGCAAAAACACTACACTGTAAACGCACACGCATTCGCACAGGCGTGCAAGCACAAAGGCACGCACACACACGCATACGCACAGGCAAGGCATGCACGCACGCAAATACACACACTTATACACACATACATGCGCACACACACGTACTCACACACACGTACGCACGAATGCATGCACGCACACACATGCACACACTCTCACATGCACGCAAACACACACACACTCACACACATATACACACACACTCACATGCACGCAAACACACACATACACACACACACATACACATACACACTCCACACCCACACGTACGCACGCACGGGGTGTGCACTTATGTGACAAAAACGAACTTGCTTGCGGGGCCTCGTGAAGGCGCACCTACCTTGGTGTCAAACTTAGCCTTGTTCCATCCAAAGGAGAACATGCTGGGGCTCCGTCAAAGCTGATTGAGGGCCTTTTAAAGAAGCTGGAAAATAAAAAATAGGTAAAAATAATTAAAAAAAATTTTCAGGAAATTTGTTGGAGATGCCTTACATGGCAAGTCCAAATGATCACAAGTTCCTTCTTGTCTTATGCCTGACTACTTGGCAAGTTCAATTGGAAGGCACACATACATACACACACACATAGACACACACACATACACACACGCACACATACACACACACACACACACGCACACACATACACGCACACATACACACACACGCGCACACGCATGTACACACACATGCATGTGCATGCGCACAAACACAACACACACACACACACACACACACACACACACACACACACACACACACACACACACACACACACACACACACACACACACACACATCACGCGCTTACACAATTAGACACACACTTACACATACACACAATAAACAGGGCAGTAGAGCAATAAAAGAGCAGAATATAGCGCGCAGCTAGGCACACGTTGCATGACTTGTTCGCAATCATGCGTGCACTACGGTGCCGCAAGCATAATTAAGCAAGAGTGATAAATGGTGTTTATACCCCCACATATCAGTTCAATGCAAGTGACAGTTCAATGCAAGTGATTCCATCATCGTTTGGGCCAACAAAGAGTGAGTGTTAGAGTTCAAATTTATATCTCTGAGTGCATGCTACAAATTTGTAGGATCTGTGTGCACATAGGGAGAGCGTGAGATCGTACTAAAGCCTTTCCCGTCAGAGTCATGCGCACATATCATACCTGGATAGGGTCTGGACTTGAGGGTTACTTACTAATTACATAAATGTTTCTTACAGCTTACAGTCTGGTATACCTAAAATTTGATCATGTTATCATGTTCGCTTGTGCTTGTGGCTGGCTGGATCTGCCGTGGACTTTCCTGTCATTTGCTGCCTCTTGATTCGGCAGCGGATAAGATCTGATAAAGCCAACTTGTCTGGTCGAAATTTACAGTGGCCCATACCAGAACCCTCAGGAGACGTACAACTTCTTCAACCTCCCGTTCTGCAAACCTGGAGTGAGGCCAGTGCTCAGCTATCTCTGCAACACACGTTCATTGTGGTGGCAATGCAGCGTCCAGTATGGCTTCCTCGCTCCCTGTTTGTTGTTACGGCACGAAGATCAATGGTCAGACATTTTCACAAATACTCATCTGGAGTCCCCTCCTGTTCCACCCACTTTTCCTTTTCTTTCCAGAAATGAAGAAAACCTACTGTGTCACATGCTTTTGCTGCCTGCCTTGCAAGAATCTTTACCTCTTTGTTCCCTTCTCTGATCTCTCACTATTTTTGTTTCATTGTTGCCTTTTCAGGCTAGTAAGATGTGCGTATATCTTTCCCTGTGTGTGTTTGTGAACGTGCGCCTCTCGCAGACGGGCAAGCCAGTTAAGCATAGGTCGCAGGCCTTGGCAAGGCTTTGCAAGGAAATTCGTTAATCTACTCGCAATTGAGAATACACATTTCAAGAATGAGTGGGATTAGGTGTTGGCGCATTATTAAGGCGTACCTTGCAGCTATCTCCTTTACGTAACACTTTTTATCCATAGCCATTTCCTCCTTTTGCCGCTAAAGCAGGCGGCTCAATGATGGGGATCGTTGCGCATTCTTCACATGAGCTCAATATTATGGAGTTATGGATCATTGCGCATTCTTCACTTGAAAGCGTACCCAATAATATGATTGCCAAACTAATGTCTGGCTGCATCATGCAATTTATGCTACTTTGCGGTGCTGGTCGTGTAATGCAATGACAGAAATGAGTAGGGCTGGTCAGAACCGCATGCATGTTTATGGCCGTGCATATGCACCGTATTTTGCTGAATATTTGGAGGCATCTCTGCAGATGTTTTGTGTATGCATCAGGCCTATGTTCACAATGTTTGCACATACACACTCACACTTACATAGTGTTGGCCAGCCCTACAGATGAGAAGCAGGGACATGGAATCGGAGTGAATGGCGTAGATAGCAACCTGTATATGTATTTCCAACACAGTGGACGGTAAAATAGTCGTAGGGTAGGCCAAAAGCAATACACATATACGTAGATATGTAGTGTATATGAGAGTATTAGAGCGTTTCTAAAGCGGATTCTCGTGGGGACAGTGCAGAGAGAAGGCAGGAGTTTTGGTTGTTTGGAAAAGAGGTCGTAGTTTGAGGTGCATGATTTTTAGCAGTGGCTATTAGGCTGGTTGTTCAGAGGTGAAGTTGAGTAGTTTGGTGGTGAAAGTTTGATGTGTTGCATGGCTCTTATTGCAGCTGCTAATTAAAGACAAAGCTGAGGAATCAAAATGTTTGGGGCTGGAATTTGGTTGGTAGCAGAAAGGTGTTAATCTTGTTCAAGAGCTGCTTTACGTGCTCCCTATTTCACTGGAGTCAACGGATTTATTTCCATCTAATCTTCGAGGCTTGTTTCACAAATCTCTTATATTAGGGGGGCATCAGTTGTTGTGCCGAGCCTTGTACTTTGCAGTGACGGTGATATGATCTGACAGCTGTCACGCCCGATTGTTGGCAGCGACAAATCGTGTGGAAGAGTAGTTAGTTGGTTGGCAGTTAATAGTTTCTGTATGTCTTGTTCAATAAGCTGGATGTGCCGGTTCCAGCTCCGGGAAGGGACAGCGGTGTGGCAGCCAACCAAAGATGAGTATCACTAGCAGAGACAGACGCATTCACGAGCACGAGTATGAGCAGAAAGCTCATAGGTGTGGATATACAGAACTGGTAGAAGCATTAAGAACCACAGAAATGCAAAGAACTCACTCCTCTGCTGGATGGTTTTTCCACTTTGGAGGCCTTTCTTGGTCCAGAGGCACCCCCAAATTATCAATAAGACTCTTGGAGGCCTTTCTTGGTCCGCCAAGCCCCCCCCATAAAGCAAGGTGTGTTCAACGTCTACTCCTCCTCTCTTGACGTGAGAGAAGGAGGCGACGGCTCAAGCAACGCACCAAAGTACTGCTGGTGGATGTGCCTGGGAGAGAAAGAAAGAGTAAGTTTGTTATAAGGGGACCATCTAGACTGGCCAAACGACCAAATAACCGTAAAACCGTTGCTCACATTACAAACCCCAGGGGAAATCACACGATTCGTCCATGCCACTGATTTAGCGTGACAAGGCAGTGTTTGACAACTTCATGTAAAGCCAAATGAGTGGAAGCAGCAATAATGGGATGGCCAGTTAGTTACTTGACTTTTTCCTGTTTGCCTTTTAGCCTGTAGTCGTGCCGTTTGCTTTGACTGTGATCTGATAGCAGTTCAAAAATCTAATCTGACACATTTTATTTGCTCTGATGTGGAATGTTTTGTATAAAGAAAAAAAGGAACTGCTGAGTTCAGTGTGTAACAATCCATTGTATCAGCGTATGACGCCTTGTTGTACCATTGTTGCATGATTGCCTACGTCTGCTTGTGCAAGTAAAAGGTTTTGCAAAGATCTGTATCCTTACTACAGTAAGCATGTATTTCCTAAGGCATTGTGGTGCTTGTTTGTCAGTTCATCCTTATTAGTAGCTTTTGCTCTTTCCAGTCACCCAGATATGATTTAGTTACTTCCACATCCGCTAAAGCACGGAAGCAACAAACTTTTGGAGGGGAGGTGGGACCTTCGGAATGGCAGGGGGCGGGCGACTGAGGGTGAACAGCATAGCAACACCTCCAGCCACCAGCAAGTCCAAATTCCTCAGACAGCACCAACTTAAACATCCCGGCAAACTTCAACTTGCCATCTCAAGTGACGTCTACATCCCAAGTAACAACTGCCATAATGAGATCAAGAACTGTGAGGACACTGGACCTCAGAACCAGCTGAACGCCGCGCAGGAACAGAACAAAGATCTCTGCAACATCCTTCAAGGAGCTTCCGCTACTCTCCACACCATCCTATTGGGCGCGGGTGGCACCATCTACAAAACACTGATACAATGGACCCAATGTCCAAGAACTTGATGGACTTCATTGATTCCCAGAGAGTTAAGAAGCTTGCCTCCATACTATTCCTGCACTCTTTTAGTCTCTTAAGCCTCATGTCATGATCAGTATGCCCTGTCCAGCACCATTACAAAGCCGGTTATTCTTATTCGTTTTCAGAGCCGGTTCAGGCCTACTCCTGAGCCCAACATATCGTTTTCCTTTTCTGTCAGTTGGTGGAGAAATATTACTGTACTGGTACCAAATGCGGCTTCTTATGTTTTTTTCGTAGACATTCTAAAATCATTTTTCTTTAGTTGCTAGAATCACAACAAAAGTTTCGTGTCTCAGGGCCTAAGGCGCCAAAATCGGGCTCTAAAAAACAAGCATTCGAATATGCAGCCAAATATTAAGCGTAAGAAAGGAATCTTACGGGCAGAACAAAGTTCGACTCTCAGCACTTCGAATTTCGCCATGACTACTTTACGCTTTATTTTTTTGTATTAAGCATTCAACAAGTTAGGTGAATTTTTCGTGTACGTCGAGGTGCATGGTTGGCATTTGACATTTGCGCTTAAAATGGGTTCAGTAAGCAAGGGCGATGTTGTTAGGAAGCTTTGGACCTCCTTTGCCTTCCTCGTGCTCACCCTTATCTTTTTGCCCGAAGCTTTGAGCAGGTGTGCGCACTATATTCTTCAGATCATTTGCATTTCGCCTCAGACTTCTGAGCACTTCCCTAGCCCCTAACTGCTTCTCCTTGTAGGGATCTGGTAGACCTGGTTGCCTTGCAAGCCGTGACTACAAATCAAGAGAGGGAGCGGGATGACCATGTCGTTCCTTCAGTGTTTGCAGCAAGCCGTGAGGAGGACTATGGAAGCTTGAGTAATGAGGACTTTGTCAGCTACGAGAGTGATTTGAGTAACGATCCTCATCCAGCCATTGTATATGATTCGGAGGGAAGGCCTTACCGCGAAGTGCATGGAGAGCCAGAGGTAGGTTCTACTGCATGTGGGTGTTTTTGCACAGCTTAGTATGAGTTTCTTTCAGAAGGAGATAGACGGGCATTGGTATTCCTAATATCTGTAAAATGGTATACGTGGCTGAAGCGACTTTGACGAAAAGCCTTGCTGCAATTCAGCAAATCCTTGCCAATACAGAAATACTCTCTTGCAATCTTGCAAACACAAGCAAGCGTTTAACGTTTAAACCTACGTCCATCACCTTATTTCATCCAGCCTTGACAGCATGAATAGGTCACACAAATATTGCAACAAAGTTATAAAGTGAACGTCCTATTCTGATCTAGACTCATAGCAATCTAGCACTCCTGTTCAAGGGTTACAAGATACTTTGTTTTGTGTCCTTATGCCCAGGTTGAAGCACAACAAGGTCCAATCCTTCAAGCTATGAAGTACAAAAAGGATCAGGGATCAGGTGGCGCCAAACCCATCTGTAAGAATCGATCACACGATGGAAAATCTTTTCTCTATTGAAATAGACTTTATCTTCCATATGATGGCAACCTGCAGAGCAAACCACAAACCAGACACGTCTCCTCCTTTAAACAGTGGCGTTGTCACTCAGCTAGTGATTACACACGATTTTGTCATTTGAGCAGATATGGTTCTGCCTGCGGATCATCCTTCTTCTAAAGCTCCTATAGCAGCTCCACCTCCGGCACAGCCTGTAGCTATTGCAAGAGCAAATGCACCCACGACACCCACCGTTGTTGGTTCTGGAGGTCAGTAGCAAATCTATTCTAAGTGTTCCAACGTGTTTTGTGTCTAGTTAGTGTGTTTCAACCTAGTGAGAGCAGATGAGCAGCACAGCAATAATGTGTGCCTAAGTGCACAGCAATAATGTGCACCTAAGTGCATGTGGGCTAACATGAATGGTTTACCTTTTCTTTCATTCATTGGGGTGGCCAGGCCCAGATGTGCATGCTGTCTAGTGTCACGATTATATCAGAGGGGATCAATGGAGGAAATGCCTGAAAATGTGCATTTTTGCATTCAGAAGGCAGCCACTCACAGCCACTTCATCCGATTGACACCATTTTAGCAGAGGAGGTTGACGGAGACCCCAAACAGGGGTACTTTAGAATTGTGAATTGAGTATGGGCGCCCAAGTTTGCAATTTCTAAGCTTAGGACCCAAAGGTAGCTACTCACAACACCTGAGCTTTAAAGTTGCAATTAGGGAGCACATTTCTACTTGCCCGCGGCATGAACCCGATTTTTCACCACAAAATCTCTAGCAGGCCACCCACATTACCAAACGCATGATTTTTGGTGTTATTCTTGGCGCATAACTCCCCGCTCTTACTTAATCCGGCCATTACTCACGTTTTCTCAGAGGGGGCCAACTGAGGCCCAAAATGGGCAAGTTCTAATATGCCATAAGGCTTATACGCCACCCAATTGGCAAGCTACAATTTTACATAATATGAATCTGTCCATAGACGTAAAATTTGGAGCTTGCCAATTGGGGGCACATACTTAGCTTGCTGTGGCGAGCAGGCCATTTTTACCCCAAATTCTACATACCAGACCACCACTGCACCAATCTGGAATATTTTTAATGGTATAGAATTTTTTATTAGACAAGAATATCATTGCAACAACAATGTAAGAAAACGGCTGAGTGGTTGGTGTTGTATGAGGATTTGAGCCATTTTCCCATGGAAATCACCACATTTGGGTTACATGCACCATGAGTGCTTAATCCAGTTTATCTCAGCACGCAAAGCGACCCACATAAAACTGGGCACGTGCTCAAGTAGCTCCCAATTCCAGCTACACTTCATTAATAAAATAGTGTCGATCAAATGGAGTGGCTGTGATTGACTGCCTTCTGAATGCAAAAATGCGCATTTCCAGGCATTTCCTCCGTTGACCCCCTCTGACGTATTCTACTGCTTGTCATGCCCTCTTTTCTAATCTCTACTGCCTGCTGCGCTATTGCAGGCATCAATATCGTGACGAGTACCCCAACATCAATCTCAAACCCCATTTCTATTATCTCGCCTTCGAGCTCTGTTGCAGGTAATTTAAAAAAGCTTATCTAGACTTCTTACAGCAGACAGGCGCAAAATGAGCCAAAAGAGCATTAAAGATAACTAACTTCTCTTGTTCATCACATGCATTTTGTTCTGCCCTCAAGTCATGTCACACCTAATTTAACTAATTTAAACCACAATTCCTGTTTGACTAACTAGGGGGCTGGGGCTCAGGTGGACTTTTTGGATAAATTTCAGGCTGTTGTCTGTCTTCCGCGCCACCAGCTTTAAGCGGAATGCTGACTTACTTTCTCTGCGGTTTTTGGGGCCTGTGCTGTTTCTTGCTATTCCCTGGCTTGGCTCATTTCAGATTTCTTCTGGCGCATGCCACCTATGTCTTTGTGCAGATTTTACTCGTGTTTGATCTCCTTCGTCCTGAGGTGTCTTGAATGTCGGGGATATGACTATCTTTTCATGTTGAAGGAATTAGTCTGTGATCTTACTGCGATCATGCAAGTGTTCTGTCTCTCTGATAGTGTTTCTTTAGTGGGATTTCTGGCGGTCGCATTTCTTTGTGTGCAATTAAAGCGTCGGGTACTCATCCATCAGCAAGATCGGATTTGAGTGGAAATGGCTAAGTTTGGAAAGACAGTTGACTTATGAGTTAAACATGGCACGCACTGGTCGATGAGTGCAATCTCACCCACTTAGTGTCTACGCCAATCATGTGTGGATGTGTGGTTTACGGAGCAAATACTGTGCACTCACAAAAGCTCCAGCTTTCTAGCACAAACTAGACTTGTAAAAATGGAAGCACAAAAGCGTGGGGGTGGAGCTTGAAGAGTTTCAGCTGGCGCTCACCTGCACACACTCATGTATGTTGTCTGCCAAAGAAGGTCTGGCTGGGAAATTTGCACTCTAACTGGGCTCTTAGACAAGGAAACAAAGCTTGACTTTGGCTCTCTCAATCAGCGGCAGTAGAAGCCCAGAGGCTAGGTAATTTGATTTCTCAATTGTAGCTGAGCGGTACAAGCAACAAGCCTTGGCTTTTGTACAGAGTTTACAGAGGTACAGATTAAGCCATCAGTCAAAAAGTGCGACTAGGCAGTTACTGTAAAGCATTGGCATGTGCAACTTTTACTGTCAATCCATTATTTTCATGGTGGAGCTTCCCCCTGAAATCACAAGGGAGCACTTACAAGGCACACTGAAAGATCACTAGAGGGGGGGGCCAAAGCGGTACACATTTAAATGTCCCAAGGATTTACAATGTGACTAGCACTTCTCAAGCTCAACTGCTTTGGACCGTGCCTGTGCTTAATCTGTTACTGCGCGGACCCTACAACTTATTGCTACTAGACATCTTCAATAAACAAAGATCGTTGCACAAAAATGGAGTGGAAAAACCCAGTGGTTAGTGAGATATAAATTAATATCTTTCTACAAAGCAGTAAATTACAGGTGCCGGGCTGTGCATGTAGCCCTGTCGGCCTCTACACAGGGCGAGCTACCTTAAATTACGCACATGCTCTGGTAGCTGATGATATCAGTTTAGAGCTTGATTGGCTCCAATTAGATGGAGTGGTGAGTGAGTTTTGCCTTGAAAGCTAAAAAGAAACAATTCAGGACATTCGCCCAGTACTCTTGCTCAACAAATTCCAATAAGACAGAATGCCAATCACTTTGCTGCATGGGACAAACTCTCCCTGTCTGGGTACCATGCCCCTGTCAATTATCCCTTACACTAAGTGCTTTTTGTGTGCCTTCCAGAAAGTGCCTCCCAGAAAGTTCCAGCGACCGACTGTGTTATTGCTTGCCACCCGTCAACAATAGAAACAAAGAATCTACGTAAACTGCGACGTGTCACCGCAAACAGGCCAGACAGCTTGTCAGTGCTACGTCAGTGATGATACAGACAAACTATGTGATTTAGACAAATTATGTGGATTTCTGGGGTGTGTAAAAAAAAAGAAAAAAGAAAAGACTCCGCTGGTAGTGATGACACAGCCAGCATGATTAAGGGAGGGGGTTACTTAGGTGCCTGTACCAGGCAACCCCCCACCGCGCAAACAATTAGAAAAATTTAATGTGGGTCAGGGGGTTGTGTGCCGTAGCACTTGGACCCATTCCTTGACTGTTGTTGCTTGTGTTATATTGCAGTGCATACCTTGATTTTATGAGTGCAGATGCATGATGGAGTGTTTATTCAGTTTGTGTGTCAATTTTTAAACCTTATGGTAATCCAGATTAAGGTCTGCCAGAGGTTTGTCTGTATAGTCTTTGTAGATAGTCCCAATAGCTCCAACGAGGATCACGTGAAGCTTGGCTTCCCTATATCCTTGTCTGTTGAAGTTGGCCATAAGCATGCTGTGCTGTGCTTTTGCTTTTTGGAGTTGGGGATCAGGCCTAGTGTCTTCACATAATTTAAACTCAGTCAGGTGAACCTCCCACTGGTTTGGATTTGATTTCTTGTCTTTAGCAAGCTGTTGAAAGTTTGGGTTGCGGGTGGTTACGCGAGAGGAGCGCACAGTGCTAGGAAAAAATAGGATGGCGTCAGGACGAGAAGAGGCTTTTATGGCATGTGCTGTTAGTTTTGGTAGCAACCAAGAGGGCAGTGTTTTGTTGGCAGTGTTTCTCGGATCTAGGCCTTGCTCTGATAGTTTATCTGCGCTGCCTACGTCAGTTTGGTTGGCACCGCATGGTCCCTTTTGTAGGGCTTGGACAATGTTCGGGGGTGTACCGTATGTTCTACCGTATTATATTTCTATATTTATTAGCCAATGTAGGTGGCCCTCTTATAATAATTACCAATGATTAACACGCTTTTCCAGCAGTCCCAACGTCTCTGAGAATATATTTTATACAAATCAAGCCGATGTGTTGTCAAGGGCTTCTGGGCAAGAAAGCAGTTGTTGGTACGCTGCATGGCCTGTCAATGTAGGGAGGCAGGAATCGAAGCTGATCTGGACATGCGTGGGAAGGTCGGTCGCGCAAACTTTTCTTGGGCAGTGATCCTCTCCACAACGATAAAGGAAAAGGAGCCTGCTTGATTGGGTACCAAGTTCTCAGAATGCTACGGTGCAGTGGGTTAGTTAGTTGAAGAACGAAGCACTAATAAAGTGTGAACTTACCAGTTCAAATGCAGGTAAACCAATTCAGACAAATCCGCAGCATCCGAAGATTTAGATTTACATTTTAATGGGGGACCTTCAGCCCCCTGGATGAAGACTGTTCGGCTGATCAGCGGGTCGGCTTGAGTTGTGTGTGTGTGTGTGTGTATGTGTGTGTGAGTGTGTGTGTGTGTGTGTGTGTGTGTGTGTGTGTGTGT
>Ga0307942_1000250_pt1 | contig 34533 bp, 37 predicted proteins | sample OrgLakmetagen175_FD_201846 | JGI IMG/M metagenome (GOLD analysis project Ga0307942, IMG submission 201846) | Saline water microbial communities from Organic Lake, Antarctica - #175 | ecosystem: Environmental > Aquatic > Non-marine Saline and Alkaline > Saline | place: Antarctica: Organic Lake... | reverse complement strand
ACCAGGACATTGGTCACATACGCAAGAACCATCTTCAAGCCACGCTGCTGCCTCAACTTTCAAAGTATGCGCACGCAAGCGGAATCTACTTATATTGCGCATAACATGTTTGGACAGATCAAGATGACTAGTAAGCCTCGGTTACTGTATAGCTTACTGGTAACTGAAGCAGTAAGCCATTAAATAAGCTGGCTTACTAGTAAGCCACACTGGTAAGCTGGTAAGGTATATGCGGCAACTTTGACCTGCATTGCTTGCTGGTATCCGCAGGAGACGAAATAGAGTTTTCCCACTAAGTTGGTTTTCCCACTAAGTAGACGGCCTAAATTTTGACAGTGGAATATGAACAGCCCCCGGGATCAGCCCACGGAGGAGGCAATCAATTAGAAGGGGGTAAACTTGAAGTGTTGGGACAAGGCAGACAAAGTGGAGATACTTGAAGTGTTGGAACAAGGTAGACAAAGGGAGGAAAGTTGTTCAACTTAGTGACAAGGTAGAAGTTATGAGATCATTTAAGTGCCCCTAGCCTTCCAACTAGGCCTAGTGAGGGTCGCACACGCACACACACACACAAACACACACACACATACACACACAGGCAATACCTACTATAAATTAATTGCCTGTGCATATTGTTGCTTGGTCCATCCTTTTAAAGTTTGCAGGTACGTGCGTTTATTCGTGGCAGATTTCACTACTCTTGTGAAATAGCTGTTTCAACCAGCGTCGTCACCCTGAAGTTAGGTACATATAGGTGACACTTTTTATTATGCTCAAACATATAACACACTCAATGCAGCACTTCAACAGGGGGCCGTGGTCACGAAAGAAAATGGCAATGTGCTATATTTGTTGTGATATTGAAGCAAGTGGCATCGCGCTGCCACCAATTGGACAGGCTTTTCTGTTTGCCACACAGTGAGTGACATCACATGTGCATGCAGCGCTCCTTATATTCAGGGATGCATAGTGAATACGACCATTGGTGTGTGGTGCGGGGTAACCTAAAATACTAAGCTAGGTTCCACCACGAGAAAAATCTTACGTATGCATTGCCAAGTCTAAAGAAAGGGAGCTGCATACACCATCCACACCTGGAGCATGCCTGGTCCACTTATCCAAATGGATCCAGCAAAACAGTCACGTTGCGATCGTGGGAAGAGGAGTTGCTTAGTAAATCGGATAAGGGGCCATGCACTGTTGAAGCAGCATGGAAAAACAACTGCCCGAACTTGGCAGAGATCAGAGGATACCGCGGGATAGCCTCCATCTGAGCAGTGCTAGTATGGGTACCCATATACAAGCCCACTGCCTTAGTGAAGCCGTTGGCTTGCCAATGGTGTGTAAATCCTCCAATATGTACCTCAACATTTCGCCGTTGGATGCCGTGAGTGGGTGCCACATTTGAAAACTACCAAGACATTTCATCCGGTGAGATAATATGCTGGCAGATGTTGGATTACAATAGGCATCATGATTCTTGTCAGGTGAACAAAGCGAGCACAATGTCGTATGCAGAAAAATTGCAGCCTTTGTCTATTCCTGGCTACTTTGGGGTAGCTGCCCTGAAAGCCTAGTGGCGTGGTCAGGCCAGACTCTTTGCGGTCGCGGGTTCGAATCCGCCTGGTAGCGTGAGTACTTTGCTGTCCGACAGTAACGTCTCCATTTCCTTAATCCATGCTTGTGGTGTTATCACCCCTGCGTAGCTTGTCTTTGTTTTCTATTTCTGGCAGGTGGGAGCACATCATATTGGACTGATATTTAAGCTGATATACTGGTCTTTGTGGACAGGCTGTATAAGATGGTGCATGTTACCTATTATCCCCACAGTTGAGGCGCTAAATGCAATAGGATTTGCACGGCTCTTCAGAGACTGGATCCTGCGGTTGCATGGCATGCCTGATTTGGTGCTGTCAGACAGAGGTCCGCACTTCAAAAACTTGTGTTGGAAAGAAGTGAGCAATAAGAAGCATAAAGTGGAAACTCTTTAGTACATTTCGTCCTCAGGCATATGGCCCTACAGAGAACAAATCACCACTTTGGAGGAAATTTTGTGGGCGTATGTGCAACTAGATTAGACAGATTGGGATGAGCACTTGGCGTGTGCATAATTCGTCATAGATTATTGGAGCCTATGAGGATGCTCCCTTTTTCCTTGCACGGCTCATCGCACGGCTCAGAGAGTGAAGAGTTAAATTGGCTGAATACATGGAAGACTTGCTACAAGAAGTGGGAGCCAGGGCCTAAATCCAGAAGAGAGACTTGCGATGAGATGATAAGGCAATACAAGGCTACAGATGGCCAGAAAAAATGCTTGATCAAACGTAAGTTGGTGTGAGAAATCATGGCACGTGTTGAGGAGCATAGTGCAGATCTTTGATATGCCGGAAAATAAACAAGGGCAAAATGCCATCCAGGGTGCAGCCATGGAGGCTGGACCAGGTGGGGGGGAGTGTTACATGTGTACACGTCCTCAGTGTAAAGGTGTATAACTAATTGGAGGTTATTTCAACAGTGATCTGTAAAGCTGGTTTAACTCCAGAAACTAACTCTATAGTAGCGTAGCATGCCACCCTATTGATTGCTTTAGCCGTTGGATGCCTATACTGTACTTTGTAAAAATGGTATGGCATGTGGCTATAGGAATGTGGCTATGTGGCTATAGGAATACACATTTTTTTGCTGCGTGGTTGCTTACTAGGCACCTAGCATCTCTTCTTAATCAAGATTATGATGGTTACTAAATTGACTTTGCCTTCCTTTAAACGTCTACAAGAGCAACAGCGCGATGCAAATGTGGGTTATCGTTAGCTTACTATGGTTGCTGTTTGAGTAAGCTAGATGGTCACTACCAGGCCGCTTTCCATGTAAAAATAAAACACCTTAATTACTAAGTAAGCGGTGCATTGCCTACCAAACTCCGTTGGATCAGCCACATAATAAATGTGTGGGTTACTGCTGGCTTACTATGGTTACTGATCGAGCAAGCTAGCTGGCTTACTGCTCCAGTTTTTAAAAAGTTTTGAATTTTAGTTGGAAAACCGTTACCAATCGCTTACTGCTCGCCTTCCAGGTTGGTAACCCAGCCGCTTACCGCCCGCTTATTACCTTGGTTATCGAGTCAATAAGCCTGGTAAGTCAATCTGGTGTACTGTTCTCTAACATTCCGACGGCTGTTATAATAAGCACCTTGGCTGTTATAATAAGCACAATACTACGACCCTCTTATGTGATCAATGAGGTCATCATTAGATTTGATGATAGAAGATGTACATCTATAACACTGATTGAATAATAGCATTAAACCTACCCCTGCAAACAGCTTAGTTGTGCTTTTTCTTAGTGAAATATCTGTAATCTTGGGTTCGTTTTTATTGTGTTGGAACTGGTGAAATACGGTTATCAAGTAAAGCAGGGTTTAATCCTCTATACTTCTTGCAAGTGAATAATATATGCATCGTAGATAAAATCCTCCCATGCAAGAAGCTAGTAGGAGTAAGAAAGGGCAAAACGTCTCTGCTAGTCACAATAGCACGCAGCACTGCTTGCTCTTATTACTGTCCAGCCGTAGGGGTCTCTGCTCTGCCAGATTGGCTGACTGGCTTGATAGTTTCAATCGCTGACTACTCTTTTGAATTTGGCCGTATCTCTTGCCTACTTTCACTTCCTCGTTCATTGATCAAGGTCAATGGAACCTTTTCGCTGCTGCTTTATTTACCATTATTTGCAAATTGCTGGCTATCAGCCAAGCGCACAAGCAAAGCACATACCGCACATACTGGGCTTGGCACCGGTGGCGCTGCTGTTAATGCTGTTATGCAAGCATTCCTGTACATTGTCGTGCTAAATCAGTGGCAGAGACGAACTGTGTGACACGCAATTAGTTGGTTGAAAGAAAGAAAGAAAAAGAACACAGATAGTGTAAATACTACCGGCATGGATTAGGAAAGGATGATGTTTTGTGTCCTGCACCACTTAATGGATGCAGAGACCCAATCGATTTAATAATCATTTGTTCAGCAGTACTGTGCCTATTAATAATCATTTATTTATAATGGGATGACTGCAGCCTGACACCATGTGGTAGGTGCCGTCTAGCTTCTGACAGATGGGACAGATTGTTGGACCTTCTATATGGTTACACTGAGCGGCACGCTTTTGGTTGTATATTAAATCTGTGCGGCAGAGCATGACACTTTTCTTTTTTCCAGAGGTGACACTTGCATTTTTCCAAAATTAGTTACGTCTTTCTTTCTCGATCACTGCCTTCCTTGGTCGATTCTTGGTAATTTGTGTACTTATGGTTTGAAACCTTTTTTGATTTAGACATAGTTTGAGTTGGACGTGCATGTGTGCTTTTGCAGCATCAAGATCTGAGAAAATGGAGAGTCTTTCTGGTGGAGGCCCTGGTTGGCAGGTGTTAAGAGTATCTGGTAGGCAAGCTGGGGGAGGGTTTTCCACCCTTTCTGGCCAGAATATGGATGAAAGGAGATGGGAACGGGCGTCGGTGTAACTGTGGATATCATGGCCACTCTATTTTCCGCAGGACAATTTGCCATGGCATCAGTGCACTCGTTCCCTAGGATGCCAGCATGAGCTTTAACCTTGTAGAGATGGATGGTATCTTTAGATAGCTGGATGTGGTGTAGAATGGTTTCTAGGAGTTTGGCATCTTTATACCGTTTCATGCTCTGGGGGTAGAGGAAACTATTTCTTATTTACCATAGTGCACTAGCGCTGTCTGTTACGATATGGGCGTGTTCATTTATCAAAGCAGCAGGAATTCCTGCTAGCTTGGCTCTGTTTACGGCTTTGTTTATGCTTTCTCTCCAGGATTTGCTGTGGTGATTTTGTTGGATTGAGGGTGGTAGACTCCAGCTCCAATAGACTGAATCCATTTTTTTTGTTTGTAATACAACTCCCGTCTGTGAAGGCCCATTCTTTCCAGTTTGGGGCCTAGAGTTCTAGCAAGTGCTTTTGTTGTGCATGATGGGAGGGACCTGGCCGTGTAATGTATCGCTTATGTTGCCAATATTTGCATTGATAAGTTGAACTGTGCTTCCTAAGTCTTTGGGGAGCCTACATATATTTGCCAGTCTTGGCAGTACCCTTTCAGTTGGTAGTTCGAGTTGAGGTATGGTGCCTGCGTTTTTTTTATGTTTCCAGATTGCCGCTGTTAGTTGGTTGACAGTTGAGAGTTTCAGTACGCTGGATGAAAAAGAAAAAACTAAGCAGGCAGTGAAAAACCACTCCCCATAATAATCAAGGATAAGAAGCCATTTCGGTATCGGGTACCGTAATACCCTTCACAAGAAAATACAAGGATCAATGGGGATCAGGAGGGCTGCAGACTTGACCTGAAACCGTCTCCTGATGAGAGTTGATAATAGTGCTGAAAAGGGCACGTCTTGTGTGGACAAGTTTAGCAGCGTAGTTGCCAGAATGAACATGAAGCTTGGAAGCTCATAAAAGTGCTTCAGCGTGTGATTGTTGTAGATTGTTGTAGATGGTGCCACCCACTCCCAAAAGGATGGTGTGGAGGGTAACAGAGGTTCCTTGGAAAATGGCGCAGAGGCCTTTTGTGTTCCTACGCGGCGCTCAGCTGGTTCTGAGGTCAAGTGTCCTCACAGTACTTGATCTCGATTAGGTAGATGTCACGTTGAAGAATAAAGAATGCTGAATTCTTTGGGTCGGTGCTGTCTGGAGAAGGTGGATCTGTTGGTGGCAGCTGGCGGTGCTGTAGAAGTGCTCCCGGTCTCCCTCAGTTGTCCCCTGCCACTCCTAAGAACCCGCCCCCCTAATTGCTAGTATGTTGCTTTTTTGTTTTCGCGGAGATGGTGGGAGCAAACAGTACAGCATCCGGACGGCGGCAGGAGGTAAATCTTTTTTTGTTTGGGAAGCGGGTTGGAAAGAGCCACTTTGGTATAATTTCAGCTGTATCGGGAATCTGAAGATTTTGCATAGCTAGCCGTTCGCTGCTACCTATATCCATGCAGACAAAGCAGGATCCTAGGGAGCCTGTTTTTCTGATGGCTTTGCTTGAAGATCATCCTGCATGCTAAGTTGTGTCTCTCAATGATCAGATTTCTTATTTGCGTGTGTTGGCATCCAGAAGGGATATGCAGGGCACTGTCTAGTCGAGGCAAAGGGGGCAAGTTGGGCATATTGAGTGCTTAGACCATTATACCGCATGGTTTTGGTTGTACAGGGTTCCTGTCCTGTACTTAATTATGATAAGGCGTACTTCATAAAGCGTCCTGGTACTTGGACAAGTACCAAAGCCTTGAGGTTAGTGACTGGGCTGTGTTTAGTTGATTTTGTATGATTTTGGTTTCCTTCATATTCTTTTGCAAGCCGTGGCAGTAGATGTTATGGAAGGAATTTCGCTCAGGGCCAGCTGTTTTGATGGAGGTATCCGCAACGTCAGAGTAGGTTGTGATTGAATTTCTAGCAAGAGCGTCAGCATATTCATTGCCTATACTGCATACCTGCGTGGGATTTGACTTTGTGGAAATGAATGGGCGGTGGTGTTTGGTGGATTGCTTTGGCAATGGATTGGAGAACATCTCCCTGGATTTGGTGGCGGTGAGGGTTTGGGTGTGAGAGCTGTTTTTTAGTTTGGTGCATTGAGGTTAGGCTATCTGTGGCTATATGCACCATGGGAGTAGCCGTGAATGAATAAGGCTGCTGTAGCTGCTAGCTCTGCACGTGAAATGGTGTTGGTTTTACCTACGCCTTTTGGGTTCACGTTATGGGATAAGTTTAAGCAAGGGTGGTATACACCTTATCCTGTGCCTTGCCCTTCTTCGTGTTTTTCAAAACTGCCATCAGTGTAGGTCCAGTCCCGCCAAACTTGTACTTGATGGCTGGATGATACGGCCCATACTTGCAATCCATGCTTAAGCTGGTACCATGATTCGTTGTGACAGCATGCTTTTAAAAGCCATGACCAGAAACACAAAAAATGATGATCATGCAAGCTACTAGCTGCAAAGCATGCATGTGCTCGTGATTCTTCCAAACTATCAGATGTTCACTGCATAGCCTTAAAGCCTAGAGAGGCTGGATCGCTCAGGGCCTCACAGCACTACAATATAACTCCGTTGGTAATGCATTCCGTGTAAGTCTCCTTACATCACGACAACTTACTGGTAATCAAGAATGGTATGGCAAACAGGAGTCCTTGCATTTGAGCAGAATTATATGCCCAAGAAAACTTCAGTTAGGAAAAGCGCAAGAAAAAAGGTCATCCAAAAGGACCAGAAATTGAGCCTTGTTTGGCTGATAATCTGCGGCAACTGAAAAGCACAGGCACCTCCAGCAAGTTGGCTTTAGTACCTAACAGCACTTTGAAATCCTATTGCTATGCTGGGTACAGCATCCTACACCCTTGGCTTACCCTTACCAACTCCAACATAAAACATGCTGGGCATTGTTCATGCCAAATGAATAACACACGAATTGGGTTTGTTTCTGGTCATCGGACCTTCAATGCTAGGGGCTTCTGTCAAGGGCACATGTTGCCAACAGTGCTGGACTTTCCAAATCACCCAATGAGCCAAGGTCATCCCAAATGCAAATCGTACTTGGGTCAAACTTGCGTGTGTCTGCTCCCATGAAACTTATACAAATCATCACATGAAATTATATTAATTATTATGCTGTGCCAAAAAACCTCTGGTCTCATCTCTTCTTCATTTACCACCATTTTTGGAACCACTTGAGAAGCAACACCTGCAGCAACCCGTCGGCCTGATGCCAATTCACCTTATTATTTCTTCAACATATCAGCAACTCATGAATGTCCTTTCTCAAGCCGGTGTAGCGCACCAACGAGCTTGTTAAGCTGCAGCTCAAAAGCTACAACTTGGGCTTCCAAGTTTTGCACCTGCCCCTTTTTGGCCTGCACAAATAGAAGTTTACATGTGAATGAAGGGCACGCACTTTTCTGTTTTTGATGCCCCTGCATGTGTGTCTGTGCATGCAAACGCACGGCTGTGCAATGCATGAGAAAACATCAGACAAGGCAGCTGCAGGTGTTCCACACGTATGCAAATGTGAAATGCTACACAGCAGCACTTGAGTGTACCAGTTTTAGACTCACAGCATATCAATCAAAAGAAATGTATTGACATCAACCCTACTCCTTGGTGCTCGCTAGTAGTGGTTCTCATTACCAGTAGTAGTACTTAAGGTAGCACCAATAAGCAAGAGGCAAGCTACATCGGAAGAAGGAAGAAAGTTGTGAAGCCCTCTAGCCAAAAAGCTTGCCACCCTATTACATGGTTTTCAATTGGGTTTAGGTCTCAAGGGCATTTAGCTTGGTTTGGCTGCTCAACATGAGTGAAAGGATGAACACTCCTGTACGGAGATCGCTTTGCAAACGCACCTCCAAAGCTTTGTGGAGAGACGAGACTTGACCATTTGCTTCCTGAAAAGCGTACAAAGAAATCGTGAGAGAAAAGGCTCTAATCTGGAGCAATGTGAACCAGCAAACCAGGAAGGGCGGCTGCTTAACATAAGTGAAAGGATGGACACTTCAGTACAAAGATTGCTTTGCAAACGCACCTCCAAAGATTTGTGGAGAGACGAGACTTGACCATTTGCTTCCTGAAAAGCGTGCGAAGAAATTGTGAGAAAAAAGGCTCTAAGCTGGAGCAACATGAACCAGCAAACCAGGAAAGGCGGCTGCTCAACATAAGTGAAAGGATGGACATTTCAGTACAAAGATTGCTTTGCAAACGCACCTCCGAAGCTTTGTGGAGAGACGAGACTTGACCATTTGCTTCCTGAAAAGCGTGCAAAGAAATTGTGAGAAAAAAGGCTTTAAGCTGGAACAATATGAACCAGCAAACCAGGAAAGGCAGCTGCTCAACATAAGTGAAAGGATGGACACTTCAGTACGGAGATTGCTTTGCAAACGCACCTCCAAAGCATTGTGGAGAGATGACACTTCACCATTTGCTTCCTAAAAAGCGTGCGAAGGAATTGTGAGAAAAGGCTTTGAGCTGGAACAAAATGAACCAGCAAACTAGGAAAGGCAATGCCTCAACAGGCAGGTACACTACCGCTTTGCACTCATCTGCTTAGCACACACTTGCCGGAAAATTGAAGCAATCATATGGATACTGCTATGAGTACTGCTAGGTACTGCTATGAGGATTGAAGCATTCAAATGGATACTGCTTTGCACTCACTTGCTCAGCACTCAAATGCCCAAAACAATTTCATACGAATGATGCAAACTGCATGATGGGTCCTTACATCAATTGCGCACATTGCTTGCAAGGTCATTACCATCCACTTCCACAAAGCAGCACACTTTGTTCCTCTCACACAAAGCACTCTTAGTAGCGTTATCAGGATTGGACAGAACCAGACATGTGTATATCATTTCTAGCAGGGAATCTTGCACAGTCATACAGGATGAACACGCAACATATGGTTGACCCAACAGCCTGCTTTTGGTTGGCCTCACTGGACCAAAGATGTAACAGCAACTCATCTCGCCCACGCGTCGAGACTCTCATGTCGAGTTGTATCAGTTATTGCATCAAATCCTACCCCAGATCCCAGATCAAACATCGAAATTTGACTCTTGCGCAACGACCAGCAGGAGCATAACACATAATCTGCAGGAACCGTTTGGTTGCCTTTCCTGGGCTGCCCTAGTTCAAGCATTCGACAAAAGACAGAACCTTTCGATTGCTTTTCAAAACTTGCCTTATATCAAGCATACAACAAGAGACGCTTGTGCAACGACCAGCAGGAGTACCTTGGCACCGGCGTATCCGCATGCAGCGTAATTCATACCTGCAGTTTCTTTTGTAACGACAACTTTGCCGAGCTGTCCTGGGTGCCTGCTGCTAGCTTGGTCTCCAGTTGGGCGTACTGCAGCAGCACGTTTAAGAGAACACAAAGCAATAGACACACAGAAGCAACAGCACACAAGCAGCGAATCCTGTTTGAAGGTATATAATTAAGGGTGAGTAAATAGGGTGCCAGATTTTGCCATTGTAACCATTGTTACCATAACTATTGCCAGCGAGGCTCGGCGAGCCTCAACGAGTAATGAAACTTTGCTTTCGCATTCAAGCCAGGTGACTTGACGAATTGAGTTGGATAAGCATTGGTTATAGAAGTGCCAAAATGCTGAAAGTAGCCGATGGTAGGTCTATACAAAGAGTTGTAGCACAATGTACTGATTAAGCAAGTTATAGGGACAAAGTTGCAGCATCCGCGCAACCAGTGTTTGCACATACACATCAAGATTGCAATCTCCTTCTTTATTTTTGTGTGCACGTATGCACGTATGTGTGTATGTGCCTTTGTGCAAATGTATGTGTGTGTGTGTGCGCGCATCCCACCAACACAGAGCGCTCTCATCAAGACATTGAACAGCACTTTTTTGCTTCACATATCATGACGGCACATTGTACCCACATCGAGTGACTGCATACGAAGCGCGTTAGAGAGGCGCTCGACCTCCTCGCCCATCTCACTGAGCGTCCGTGCGTCATAGACCATGAGGTAGATGCCCTGGCTGAGCACGGCTAGCAACAGTACGCTGGCAATGATGAGGATGTTTGCCTGGAGCGCGTCAGGGCAGAGCATGGGTTAGTGTTAGACTATGTGGTCAGGGTTCAGGGTTTAGGGTTCAGGGGTTAGGGGGGTTTAGGGTTTAGCACATACATCATTCTATCTTAGGGTTGAGTGGTAACAAGTGTGTGTGGCCAAAATGTGTGCGAGCATGGTTCACGATTCGTGGTATCAGTGTGAGTAGGGTAGAAAATTTGAGCGTGAGAGAAGTAAGGTGTACAGATAATGATGTGAAAACAGCACAAAGGATTATAATGTATGAGCTTGCTTAAATTGCACACGTTGTCTCTCTGTGTGTGTGTGTGAGTGCGTGGTTTTGTACGTTTGTACGCATTTGTGTGTGTATGTGTGTATGTGTGTGTGACTGTGTGTCTGTGTGTGTGTGTGTGTTTGTGTAAGTGTATGACTTTGTGTGTGCGTGGTTTTGTACGCATTTGTGTGTGTGACTGTGTGTCTGTGTGTGTGTCTGTGTGTGTGTGTGTGTGTGTGTGTGTGTGTGTGTGTGTGTGTGTGTGTGTGTAAGTGCGAGGTTTTGTACGTATGTATCCATGTGTGTGTGTATGCTGCCACCTGCAGCTGGCAGGCAGCCGCTTACAGAAGCAACACAAATGCCAAATGTTGATACTAGTAAGCTTGATGCTTAGCTTCCGGCTTTCGGCACTAGCAGGTGCTGTGTAAAAACCAGTCCTATAGTGTTCTTGCATATTAAATTGGTCCTGGAGATATTTAATGTAACGAAGAAGGGTAAGCCTAAAGCTAGCTCTGAAAACCCTCAGATGTACTCAAGGCACCCAGACCTGCTACTCCCCGTGCCGCGTACCTTCAGCTTGTGCAATATCCCTTTCTTCAGCTTGTCTTTGTCGTCAAGGCTGTATAGCGGTTGCTGACCGCTTAAAGATGTCCTAGGAGACCCAAACGCGCTCCCTGCAAAAACAGCAACATTGCAAAGAGCAGTGTTGACCCTGCGTAAGGTATCGTGATATCTATTGCGTAGGGCGATTTCCTTGCCTGCAGTCACGACAACACTTGTGTGTGTGTGTGTATGTGTTGTGTGTTTCTGTGTGTGTGTGTTTCTGTGTGTTTCTGTGTGTGTCTTGTGTGTGTATGTGTGTGTGTATGTGTGTGTGTATGTGTGTGTGTGTGTGTGTGTGTGTGTGTGCACGCGTGTGTGTGTGTGTGTGCGCGTGTGTGCATGCGTGTGTGCGTGTATGTGTGTGTGTGTTGTGTTTCTGTCTGTGTGCGTGTGTTTCTGTGTGTGTACGTGTGTGTTTGTGCGTGTGTATGTGTGTGACTTGTGTGTGTGTGTGCGTGCGTGTGTGCGTGTGTGCATGCGTGTGTGCATGTATGTGTGTGTGTGTGTGTGTGTGTGTGTGTGTGTGTGTGTGTGCGTGTGTGTGCGTGTGTGCGTGTGACGTCTCACATGCCTCTGGCAGTGGTGAATTACCTCCTGACCGTTCCTTGAATGTGGAATTGGGAGAGCCATGCTTGGGAGATTCATAGCCCCCATTTCCCCCACCACCAGCAAACAGCGAGCGAAACATGAGCGAGTAAATTAAGACGTCATGCACATTTTATTATTAAAAAATACTACGATGATCCATACTCCTAATACTGATCGAACTGCTCTTTCAAAAGGAAGCGAGTTTTGCGTGTGCTACCATCTCTCATTCATGCATTGGTATTCTCCGTGTGGCAGTCCGTGTGCTTCATGTTGATAGGTCCTATCCCTGCTTCGATTTGATGCGCTCGATTTGATGCGCTCGATTTGATGTGCTGCAATGTTCCGTTGTGCCCTCATCAACAAACACCTCCTCACTCTTTAACGGTGCAATGCTGTACATATTCAGCCTAGCAGTCGCACTTCGACTGAGGGCATAATTTCAGCCAACCTGTGTGATCACACCCAAAATTCCCGCCCAATTTTCCCCTAAAACGAACCTCATAATTTTTCGACTTTTAATGGTTCAGAGTATAGTAAAAAGGAATATACACTTCTGCACAAAAATAAGGGTTTGGGATTCGCTGTGTGCGTCAGGGGCTGGATTTGTGCCATTTCCCTACCAAAATAAAGGTGGTTGTGTACGATACGTATACTCTCCAAATGTCCTGACCGGTATCTCAGACTTAGACGTCTATTTTTACAGGTTGCACCCATACTTGGGTACAGAAATGCATTCCAAATTTAAGTTTTTCACCATACTTTTGATTGCTCCCAACAGGTTTCGGGTCAAACCATACCCATTAAACAAAAAAAGGGGGGTGAAATTCTGCCCCCAAAGGGCTTAGTGCGTGGGCCTGTTTGCTGGGCAAAATGGACCAGCCATTGAAAACACGCTTTCTGGCCACCACCTGAGTGTCAGGGGACCCAGAGATGCCCTGCCTACTTCCCAGAGATGCCCTGCCAAGTTTTATGACTTGGAATGCTGGGGATGGGTCAAAACAGTGGGCACTGCTAGGCTTTTGCGCTGATGATGGCAGTGATGATGATGATGATGATGATGGTGATGATGATGCTCTATGGCTTGAAAATGAAAAAGGCAGTGATGAAGTTGAGGATGAATCTATTTTTACTCTTGATCCCGACAGTGTGGCAGTTGTTCAAGTTGAAGGTGAAGCCTCAGTTTTGGAGAACATTTGATATTACCAATGTAACATCAGTACATTTCTCCTCCTCCTGTCCCCCCGCCCTAAGTGAGCCTCATAAAGGCCTTCACATTTATTTAACACTCACACACTGCGGAAAATTTTTGAAAGGCAAAACCGCAACTATTTCCAAAGCCCCTTAGGGCAGCCCGCACTTATTTTCAACAAGGCTTAGGGCAAACTGGAACTTTGAAAATACGCCTGAACAACACTGGTGGGCAGCGAGGAATTTTCTGTGTAGCAAGGATCTGTGCTCAGCTATGATCTGATTACATATATCTGATTTGCTTGACCAGATGACTTTGTTGCAAGTAAACTAAAAAAATTGACAAGCTCACCTCAGGAGTCGGCGGCTCTGCATTCCATGCACCCAGACGGGCCCACCAGAGCTTTGGTTTTTCGTAGTTCCCCTGCCAAAAGGGGGGTCCATATCAGGGCCATCACCCCAGACCCCTGCACCTTTACTGGAATGTCCCCGATATTATTGCAAACCCCCTGGTAAGTTGCTGGTACCGGGGAGGAGCTTTTGTAAATCGTCCTTTGATGGGGACCTCCCCAGCACACCTGGGCACTTACCCGCACAAATTGAGTGTGCAGGGGTGATTAGATGGCGGGTCTGACTTGTAACCTTGCTTGTAACGAAGGAAATTTGGCCCCTTTCTAGATCTAACCTGGGCTCAATTTCCATACCTGCCCATCTTTCCACCCTTTTTTGCAATGATCTAGTTTATGCACAGATGTACTCCACAGGAGTATCGAACGTAAATATGAGTGAGTGACCTAATAGCTGCGACCTGAGTAAAACGGAGAGCAAGCAAATCAAGCGGATTGACGCATTGAGGAAGAAAAGAGCACATTTTTAATGAAATTTCCCAGTTCAACGGACGTCAATCGACACCCTAAACCTAGGCTAAAGTGGCATTTCCCCTGCAATCTTTGATCTGGAACAGCCTGGCCTCAACCTCCGCAATGTGAAAATACATTCGGATTTTGGCACACCGACCCTCATCCTACTGCGTGTTACAGCGAGATATCTGTGCCGATTTTCAGTGCTGCAAATCTTTAAACGATCGATGCAGGCTGTAAAATCCATTTCCCACTGCAGCAAAAAAGGCACCAAGCCTGGGACCATGCCACGTTCTTTGTAAATGCGCTATCTGATTTCAATTTCCCTCGTTATACACGATTATTATCGTCTTAGCCAGGCGATTGCTGGTGCAGAGTTCGTCTATAGATCTAGCAGCAGAGCCCGCAGCAAAAGAGTGATGAACCAGACCATGTTTGATTTTCCATTATAACTATTTCGAAGCTAGAAGTGCAGTTCTAAAGGTTATGCTTCGAATGTTAGAACTCGACGTCGACGCTAGGGTATTTCGAATCTAGAAGTGGAGTTCTAGGTTATGCTTCGAATGTTAAAACTCGACTTCGAAGCTAGAAGTATTTCGAACCTAGAAGTGGAGTTCTAAAGGTTATGCTTTGAATGTTAGAACTCGACTTCGAAGCTATAGGTATTTCGAACATTCGCAATACCCCCCCTCAAATTTGGGGGGGGGGTATTGCGAATGTTCGAAGTACACTTCAAACCTAGAAGCCCACTTCTAGGTTAGAAGCTTTATAAATTGAAAATGGTAGAACTCACTTCTAGCTTCGAAGAGCACTTCTAGATGTAGAAGTGCACTTCTAAAAAAGGGCCTTTCGTGAGTGCCAGACCCTCTCGTTGTGCATGTGCTGCTCCTCACACATGAGTTTATATATAATGTTATTTGCCTCCCTCATTCTTGGTATCCTCAGTGTGACAGATCCATGTTTTTACGTGCCCAAAACTCAGATGATTCCCCCTCTTTTATTTATTGCGGTCGGTTGGTCCTGGCAGATACTTAATTAATTACTTTTTCTGGTTTTATCCGTACTGCAATGTCACAAACAGCGTCGTGCCTTTTTTCCCTTTCCAAGGGTTTTTTTTGTAGGTGCTACAAGTCTGGTGCTACAACAACAATTATCACAGAATGTTTTACACATTTTACATACGCAGCCTAGCAGTCGCACGTTTTGACTGATGGCTTCATCTGTAGACTTTGTAAGTGTTCTCAGATAGGCCACCAAAAAGACAAAATACATTCAACATTCAATGGGGAGCACCGACAGCGCAGCCATTCTTTTCTGTTCTTACAATGAGAAAGCAAAAATAACGACCACTGTGTGAACAACTTGAGACGCTGCTGATCTAAGCTCGCTTGTTTTACCATTAGGGCAAACAAGCAAACTGATTGTTAATGCTAACAAGACAAAGTCAGTTTAAAGGAACCTTCACATTGAGTATAAACATTCAAGATCTCCACGACGGGTGCCCTTTTAATAGATGTTCCGTTTAAAGAAAGCCAGAGAGAAAAGCTCCGCAGATTTTCAACCTAGCTTCAAAGCACACGACAAAAATAACCTACTTTGCGTCCTGTACAATCAGTGTATGCAAAGCCACAAAACATCCCACTGTGTTCCCAAAATGTTGAAAGGCACTTGAGTACTTGTTGCATACCATCTCATTTGAATAATTTAGGACATGATTGTAGCACAAATTGGCACTTGCCGGAATGTTTGAGCTTCCTTATTAGTTTTTGAGCAAAAAAGCAATGCTAAAAGAAAGAGCCCTGCGCATCTATAGCCTTTTTGCATCACTTCATTTGTGCAAGCAAGACTATATGCCACCTCTTTCACCCACGAAGGGTGATTTGAACATTTGGCAGCAGAAGGGTGAGTGCCTGCGTGGTGGACGGCACAAACTTGTAAGTATGGCTGCTGTAAAACAGGGTGGAGGCAACAAGACGCCCACAACATGTCCCTGCCAAAAAGTGCAAAAACGAGGTGCAAGCCCATGGAGTTGTGTGCAACACACTTTCACCTACCTGCAGGTGGTCCAGCTGGAGGCTGTGCTCATTGTCGATGAGGGTGACAGACGCCAGAGACGTCCACTTGGATGCGTGAGAGGCCCACGACACGCTGCTGACCGCCCAGAATTTTTGTTGGAGCAACTGCTGTAGCTGCTGCGGCGTTGCTGTTGCGTGGTAGTGCTGCTGCTGAGGCAGATGTCCGGCAGGGGGAGCATCAGGCCCTTGGTCGTGCAGTGGGAGGTTTTGCTGGGCCTGCTGAGCAAGTGGCGCACTAGGTTGCTCTGGTGGCATCCCTGCCATCAGCAGCGATAAGGCAGAATGCAGCTGTTGCTGATGGTGGTGCTGCTGCTGTGGCAGCGGCGCCTCATGATCAAACATCACCCAGCCTGTGTGTGAGTGTGGCTGGTTGGAGCCCATAGAGGGTGGCAGGACGAGATCATGGCCCTGTGCTTCACCCTCCCCCCCTCCCTCCTCCATTTCTTGCTGCCCCTCCCTCATCAGGAGCTGTAAGTGACTGATTTGATCCTGGGCGCGCAGTGTGGCGGATGGCATGATCGTGAGGGCAATTGAACATTTTTACTTGTGCATGTATGTATGTGTGTGTGAATGAGTGTGCGCGTGTCTATGCATTTGTGTGCATGGAACCATACCTGCAGCTGGATTATCTGCCCTTGTGATTCGCCCATCTGCTGCTGTGCTTGGCCAATCTTGTCCTGTATAATGTTCATCTCCTCCTGCAACTGGGTCACCTGATGCAGGGACACGTCTGCAGCTAGCTGCAGCAGCTCTTGCAATTGCGCTTCCAGCAGCTCCAGGACCTCCATTTGCTCCTCCAACTGCCTTTGGTGCTGCTGCAGGTTCTGATGCAAGGCTTCTAATTGCTGCTCCTGCTGCTGCTCCTGCTGGTGAATCACGGAACTGCACGCTTCCCAGAACGGCTTGATCTGGTACACAGCATTGCCAACCACCCTCGCCAAGTGGTCGGCACTCAATACCAAATCCTCTCCAGCTTCCTTTTGTTGCAAAACAAGGTCAAAGAAATACAGGTGAAGCAGAGGGGTGGTGTTTATTGAAGAAATTGGAGTGAGAGGGCACGTTCGTTGGCATTTTATTGTGCTCAAGTAAGATTGAGCAACAGAATTGAGAGCACCGTACAACAAAAGAGCAAGGAAACAAGTGGTAACAAGAAACAGGAAGCGCTTTGTTGACAGAGGCGGTGTGAAATTGCGTTGCAGTAAAAAAATGTGCTTGCACCACAAAGATGAAAACTTCGACGTACCCGGCCACGATTACGATAGCTTTTGCTGCTCAAGTCATAGCCTAGATGTAACTTACTATGTATAAATATAAATATGATATGTTTACTTTAGATGTGTACTAGATGTATACTTCAGATTTACTAGATGTATAGTTTAGATGTATCTAGATGTACACTTTATCGTGCAAGCTGAGTGCAGCTGGACGCGCAAAAACGCCTACTTCCCTAGGACACCTACACCCTTCCCACCTGCAGAGCTGCATGTGCTTCACAAGTCTGGATGGCCTCTGCGACAGGCAGTAGCAGCAGTTGTAGTTGCTGGAGGCAGTGCTGCAGCCCAGCTATAAATGTGAGGCCAGGGCTGTTGTGTTCTGAGCTGCCTCTGAAATGGGAGGATAGAGAAAGCTGCAGGTCTTGGTCTTTGGAGGCCCTGTCAGAATTTGAAATAGGGGGTAGTCGGGAAAAAATGATGGTTAGCAAGAACAGCCTCGTCAACAAATTGGAAACTGATGAGCTGCGGGGTCTGCAAGTGAAAGCAGCTCCGTACTTGAAGTGGTGGCACTCAAGTAGGGGTGGACAGAACTGTATACACACACCATATAGTACCGTGCATATGGTAAATTGTCTGCTTAACTATGTGTATGGTTTTGGCCAACCCAAAACATGAACTGCTAGCTAATGTGGCCCTGGCACTCCATTTACACTGTGCACTGAACGCTTGGTGTAATGTGCTCTGAGTGCACTGATGTGCATGTAGAAAGTATATACCGTACCTTACCGTACTCATCCCGCCAAAAAAATAAATATTTTATTGGATTTTGCACCTTCCCTGCACCCCAAGAATAACTATTCTCCCCTCCCCGCATCAACCCCGCAGGGTTTCTGACCCAATTAAGTTACCAGACAGTATAAAAGCCACAAAAGGTCAAAAACAAAATCACCGGTCAGTTGCATGCTTGTTTGCATGTTATTTTACTATCTCCAATCAATCCTCTCTGTTCTACTACCCCTTTGCTGCCCCCCCTCTTTTCTGCTCCCTTTTCCTCTGCTGCTCTTCGCCAACGCTGTTGCTGGTGCTGTCCTCACTGCACTCGCTATCCTCGCTGCTGCTGCTGCTGTTGCGTGCAGTGCTTGTGCTTGCACCAGCTGATGGTGCTGCTTGGGTACGAGCAGCCTTGGTGCGTGACCTTGTTTTGTGCACCAGCTGCCCCAGCTGCTCATCTCTTAGCTGACTTGACTTGTCCAAGCTGCCTTGTACCCCACTTTCTGGATGACACTGGCGATGCTGTCCTTGAACTCACACAGCTGCTGGTGGGAGGAAAGACGTTATTTAAACCAATCCCGCGTCAACCCCGCAGGATTAAAAATTATATATATTAAACGTTACCGCACTCACCCCGCAGGGCAAAACACGATATTAATGCGGGGTGATATCGGACGGAAAGGTACGGTAGTAAGTAGAATGAAACAAAGTAAAAGTAGAAAATTATCAGCCCAGGCACTCTGTAGCCATATCTTGTGCTCTCGCCAAAAGACGCTTCTTTTTGGCAGTAGCCTTGAAACTCACAGTGCACAATCCTCACTGTTAACACATGCCCTCCAACTGCACTACTAAACAACACATCAACGTACTCAAAGGTAGCAAGTAGATGCGCACCTGCAGTGCAACAGCAGGATGTTCAGACAGCATGTGCAGATTGCAGCCAGGGACGTTTGAACGGTGTCAATCACGTCTGGCTTCTGGTGATCCCAAAACATTTGCGGGAGGAACGCCTGCAGTTGTAGAGTTTTTGAGGCACACATCATATCAAGGAAGTTGCAGCCCACCAATGCAGCTCATACCAAACAAACCTCTGCAGCATAAGTTGGTTCTGGGAGTGCACACAGGGGGTGGCTGTCCTTGTCTTTGCAGGATACGTGCCAACTACAAGGTGAGATCTGGCAGAATAAACGTTGCCAAAGGCACACAACTTTTTGAGCACAAGTGGCACAGGGAGCGCGAGGTTGATAGGGAAGTACAGCTCCAATTTCTGGAGGTGGAGTGCGATAGGAAGTACCTGGGTGCTACAACTCTAGGGGAGCCAAAGGCAGTACGTAGGTGCTACAACTCGTGTCTTTTCACAGGCACTTGTCCAAACAAAACACCGCAGAAGCCTTGCAAGCCAATCTACTTTGCCTTTATGCAAGGCCCCTTCTTCCCACTCACCTGGGCATGAAAAAACTCAACAGCTAAGTCACTGATCCTACTGGCGATCTGAGCCTGCGCCACGCGAATTAAATTGTCCCCCTCTCCTTCAGCCCACGAAATGATGACCTGTACGTCATGTCATTATATAGCAAAAGCACTGATGTGGATGGCGCAAGCAGAGGCTTCAAATTTGCTCGTAGAACATTCAGTTGTATGAACATAATTGCGTTAGGTAAAGATGCCACTACAGACAGGGCACTTGCTAGCTGTTCGTCAAATTTGCATGTCATGCCGCCACCCAAACACCTCACACATATTTCAGACATATCACCAACACACCTGCAAGAGCACGCACGGGGTAACATACAGTACACAACCTGCCACATGCAACAGCAAGGGCACGTTTCATGTCAACTATTTTATTATGATTTATTATTTTTAACCGCCTAAAGACCAACCTTATTATTTTTATGACGGCCTAAAGACCAACCAGCTGTCATGCCAGCTCCAAATGTGTCTATAGTGTGTAGGGGCTGTTTGCTTCCTGTTGTGTGCCTGTCTGAATTTTCTACTTCATAGCCTAAAGAACAACCAGCTGCTACGTCACCTCCAAATGTGTCTATAGCTGTCTATATTGTAAGACAATGTAAGTATACCATGCACATTTTCCACAGAGCGTGTTCCTTTGAAGCACACCTCTAGGTTGCGCAAGTTGGGCGTTGAGAGCACAAGGCTGGGGACGATGAAAGGCGAAACCAGCTTGAGCACCTCCAAGCTTGTTAAGGGGGATGCATTTGTGGGGAACAGCTCTGAGATCAGGGTGGTAGCTAGGGTAGGGTCTAGTAGGAGCAGAAGGCTGTTCAGTCTGCAGCGGAGAGGGAAATCAAGATAGCACTGTTTATAGACTCCATATGAGTAAATCTCTTTCACCATACTTGCTGTAGTCACGGCATTTCTATGCACGCAAGGTGGGGTTGGGCAGTAGGTTGCCGGTAGCGTGTAATGCAGGATGCAGGTGATTGAGGAGAGAGCAGGAAAGCACAGTCGTTCAAGACGATGTTAGCATCATAACCTTGCTACGTGGCCTGGAACTCACATTCCACACATACACACAAATACACGCGTTTGCACGCACACATAAACCTACATCCACACACAAATTCACACACCCACATGCACGTACACACACATACACACATTTACGCACATCCTATAATACAAACTCGGATTCATGCCGTGACGCTTGCTTGTGCATTCCCATCTCACATACTAACGCGCCGCCAAGGATACACAGGAGGCTGATCGACACATTGCAAGGTACGCTTGACTCACTGTGTCATACTGAGGGTGCGCAGGTTGGGTGCCAAAGATGACAATGGCTGCTGCCACTCAACGGGCTGCTCCACAAAGTGAAGGCTGAGGCGCTCCAGCTGCTCCAGCACTTGAGCAGGGTGCACCCGATTGATGCGCCCTGTGGATTTGGGTGGCCAGCTTTGGTGAAATGGCTTGTGTTCGTAGCAGTGTGTTCATATAAAACCTCGGAGTGCAATTAAGGTGCTCAAAGGAGATTAGGTACGCACACACACATCCATCTAGCAATCATACAATGTTCTGAGCCAAAGACCCTCTGCCTAGCATACACATACCTGATCAGGTACATAACCACTAAGGTGCATAACCACTAAGGTACATAACCACTAAGGTGCATAACCACTAAGGTGCATAACCACTAAGGTGCATAACGACCAGACCCTGTTTTACAAGCATGACTAGCAATAAACTATGAATCACGCACCAACGCTGAGGCTCTTGAAGTTGGGGTGGGCCTGAAGGCAGGCCGCCAGGCTCTCAGTTAGCTCAAAGTGGGTCAGCACGAGTTCCTGGAGGCACGTGTTTGCCCTCAGAATGCTGCAGATGGTCAACACAAAAATCAAACGGTTATTCACACGTACATCAAACAAAGCGCAATCAAGCTTATTCTCAACTCCAACAAAAATGGGTCAGCCCCAGCCCTACTGCACAGATTATACCAACTCCGCGGTCCATATTTGCATTACCTCCAGAGGCGCACGCAGATACCTTGAAGAAGGCTTGATAGCCATGCAGCCAGACAACAGCAGGTCTTCAGTGCATGGTGCACAAATAGACACAGCACGGAGAAGTTTCAGTTAGGTGCTTGCACATGTGCCTAACCAGCACTTACAAACATTAGTGAGGGTTTAAAGGTTTGCTCACGTGATACAAAGGTGCAAACATTGACACATTGTAAGCACACTGCTTGCTGCATGGATGCAACTGCTGCTGCTGTGTGCCTGGTGTCAACATGTGCTGGTGTCAATATGTGCTGGTGTCAACATGTGCTGGTGTCAACATGTGCCTGGTGTCAACATATGCTGGTGTCAACATATGCTGGTGTCAACATGTGCTGCTGTCAACATGTGCTGCTGTGTGCCTGGTGTCAACATCTCCCGGACATGCAGTGGACAGACACCATCTCATGCCGTGGCCTGAGACAGACGCGTCTTAACGTTACAAGACAAAATTACAAGTGCGAGCGAATTGTCAACTGCGACTCAACTACTCAGAAGCTCTCTCTCTCTCTCTCTCTCTCTCTCTCTGTGTGTCCCTCTCTCTCTCTGTGTCCCTCTCTCTCTCTCTTTCTCTCTTTCTGTCCCTCTCTCTCTCTCTCTCTCTTTCTGTCCCTCTCTCTCTCTCTCTCTCTCTCTCTCTCTCTCTCTCTCTCTCTCTCTCTCTCTCTCTCTCTCACACTCTCACACTCTCTCTCTCTCTCTCTCTCTCTCTCTCTCTCTCTCTCTCTCTCTCTCTCTCTCTCTCTCTCTCTCTCTCTCTCTCTCTCTCTCTCTCTCTCTGTGTCCCTCTCTCCCTCTCTCTCTCTCTCTCTCTCTCTCTCTCTCTCTCTCTCTCTCTCGATTTGGCTCTTGCACTGGAGAAGACACAAACAGAAGCAACGACACCCTCCTGACGCACCTCTCTATGGCCTGTGGCAAGGATGCCTCAAAATGATTTGACACCTCAAACGCGATCAAAGGTAGGCCAACAAGGGAGGTGACTTCGTCGTACAAGGGGCCCACAGTCTGGAAGCGTAAGCATGTCAGGTCCCTGTGGCGAGGGGGGGGGGATAGATGCATGCATTGTTGTGTCATGCTAGATACTTGCAACTAAAAAGGTAAGAACCGAACAGAACAGCAAGCAAATTATGTCTGACAATGCCTTGTCTGTGGGCTTGTTCGTAGTCTAAAGTGGAGCATTGAGGAATCAGAACAGACACTGAAGGCTGCTTAATGCAAGGGGCTAGATTGAAGGGCACTAAAAAACAGCTTTCACAAAGCCAGGACACATTTGCAATACAGTCTTCCAAATAACCAAGGCAACCAAGTAACGCATCACACACGTTTGTGTGAGGTGCGGAGGATACCGTAAATTACCGTACTCACTCACCTCAGAACCCAAATCTCATAAATATTGAAAGTAACCACAGGTAACCCCGGACCCTTGAAAAAATTTTTGCCATTCCCACACCAACCCTTAAGGGGAGTTTAGCCCAGCGCTTGCGCATGTGTGTGTATGTATCTGTGTTAGTATGGGCATGTGCGCGCATTTCCATGTGCCTGTTTACGTGTGTGTGTTTATATGTGTGTGTGAGAGTGTGTGTGTTGATGTGTGTTTGCGTGTGTGAAGTGCATGCATGCATGTGGACACGCACTTGCAATTGCGCATTCAAGCACGCATGTCAGCTTGTGCATGTATGCGTGCCTATTATGCCAATGCGTGCACTTGGTTGCCTGTATTGCTAAATGTGCATGTGTGCGCATGTGTGTGCATGAGTCATGGTGGCAGGGGAGCTGGAGCTTTGACTGGGTTAGGAGGGGGGCAGGGAGAGCGAAAGAGCCAACTCCTCTCTGTTCGTCCACCCACCAAACTTTATTTTTGCCAATCCCAAACCCGGAGCCTCAAAAAGAATATATACCTATTAAACGATACCGGAACCACCCTGGAAGGCAAAAGACGTAATTAACCCGGAGTGATATCGGTAAGGTATGTTAATGAATTATACGACAATAAATCTCAGTATGATGCTCGTACCTAAGCTTTGACAGACCACAGAATTCTTGGGGAATGGTCGCATCGTAGCGCAGTGTGTCAAGGCAGAGGTCCCTGAGACAAGGTTCAGTCGAGCAAGGAACATATTCTGAAATAGTATTGAAACAGGAAGTATCTCCGGCTTGTTACACATTAGGCCAGCGGTTCAGCTGGCAGCCTGATTGGGAAAATGCTAACAAGCACGCATGTGTCGTTGCCTGGCAGTGTAAGCAGACACACACTCAATTTATTGATAGGACAAAAAGCATCCATCCATAGTGGAGAGAGAGAGCTAATTCCAAGCACAGCCACAGCACACAAGTAGATCCGTCCGTCCATCCATCCATCCATCCATCTGTCCATACAAACACACACATACATACCTTAAGCCCGTGAGGAGGCTGAGGCAACACAGACCCTCCCCTGTACAAGAGGGGGCAGGGTAGTTTAACATATTGTATTAAGAATGAATAGAAGCATATAATGGCTACCTAAACACATTAGGTGATGTGTTGGGGGTAGGCAGTTTTGCAAAGAGGGAATGAACGAATGACAGTAGCTGGGGAAGGCAAAGGTCCCTTGTTCGGTTGCCTGGCTACAGCTTACATTGTTTGCTGACGAGGCCAAATCGAATGCAAGACAAGCCCTATTACGATTGCGTTGAAAATGTGCGGCAATGAGAGCCAAACCCAGGCTTCGGATAGTTCTAAACAAAATATAACCATTTGTGACAAGTGTGCAACGACGAAAACCAGCCCCGGCCGTTGGACTGGTGCAGCAGCTTTGCAACCTTTCCATCAGACGTTACATTATTGAAATTGAAGGCTAACTACAATTCCTGCACTTCCAAACACTTGCACTTTTTCATCAGACGTTACGTTATTGAAATTGAAGGCTAGCTACAATTCCTGCACTTCCAAACGCTTGCACTTTTTCATCAGACGTACGTTATTGAAATTGAAGGCTAACTAAAGTTCCTGCACTTCCAAACACTTGCACTTTTCCATCAGACGTTACGTTATTGAAATTGAAGGCTAACTACAATTCCTGCACTTCCAAACACTTGCACATTCTCATCAGACGTTACGTTTTTGAAATTGAAGGTTAACTACAATTCCTGCACTTCCAAACACTTGCACCTTTTCATCAGGCGTTACGTTATTGAAATTGAAGGCTAACTACCAATTCCTGCACTTCCAAACGTTTGCACCTTTCCATCAGACGTTACGTTACTGAAATTGAAGCCTAACTACATTTCCTGCATTTCCAAAAACTTGCGCCTTTTCATCGCCTCGTTGAGGGAGCGCACAAGGTTTCAACCTGGCCGTTGAACATGCCTACACACTTTGCAACCCACCACTCACCGTTGTTTTGAGAGTGTGCAAGTGTGAGGCTGGTCAGCTGTGTCATCTTGGCAAGTCCTCGTTGATCCTCAGGCTTCAAATCCCAGCCCTGTTTGTCAATCGTCCAAAGTGTAAGGCATTTCTTACCGACGTTCATGAAACAGTGAATACCGGTATGCAAGAACATGTTGGGGTGCTAGGTCGATATTGGTATACGTAATAATAACTGCGTAATAATAATAACTACGTAATAATAATAACTAATTTATGAGCAACTGCTGCCTGTCCTGGAGCCCTACCTACCACAACTCACTTTGCTGCTGATTGCAGGCTTATTTTGCACCAAAGAAACACACTCGAATGAACATAAACACTCATGCTCGCACGCACATGCCGCCCCCCCCAGCACACACACGCACACACAAACACAACCACGTTTATCTGTGGTAGCATAGAGGCACTTGGACAAACCCACCGTAATAAAGAGCTCCCTGATTTGGGTCAACCGGGCCAGCGCTACCCAAAGGGGGGCCTTTTGCATTGGCTCAGCAGACAGCCTGTGCATTTGCATACACATGCGGTGGAAAGTAGGTGGGTATTGGGCAACTTCATGGAATAGAATAGAAAACCAGGCAGTCGTTACCACATCGCGCACACAAATCTACTATAGAGAGGAGAGCCACTTTAAAACCAGGTGTCGATGAACTTTTAGGCCTTCCAGGATTCCAAACGACACGCGTACACATCCCTTTCATGCACCTAGCCCCATACGTGTACCAAACACTGCCCTGTCAGGAGATGGCGTTCTGCTGCACATCCCTCTCATCCCTCTCTTTCCTTTTGTAGGTCTGCTCAATCACCTATGCAACACCATTGGCCTCAGGATAATAACACCATGGCCTCAGGGTAGTAACACCATTGGCCTCAGGATAGTAACACCATTGGCCTCAGGAGAGTGCACTCCAAGGACCCTTGCAAACCATTCATCGCACAGACAACACCCTCCACGCTCACTTACACAGCTCCTGCACCAATTTACACACACAAAGAGGACCCTCCGCGCACATATAAGTAGCTCCTGCATCAATTCATTACACAGATAAACAGAGAGGACCCTCAGCGCGCATGCACATGTGGTTACATCCACAAAAGACTGGATGAACATTAGTTTCACGTATGGACAGGCCAAAGTTTCGACCAAGCATCGGCCGTTGGTGATTTTGCCGTTGTTGGCACCTCGATTCACTGCCTTGCTAACTTAACAGAGCCAGGCAATCGTTTAAAAAATTCGAGAGCCACAAAGCCTGCATGCGTCTGAATCAGCACCCTATCCCGACCCTGGCAGCTTCAGATTCATGAGAGCAAAATATTGGAGGAAGCAGATCAGGTACTTGAGCTAAGAAAGCCTGACGAGTCAGGCATTGTTCACATATGTAGTTAGGCAATGATTGGCAAGGGTCAGCTGCCTGACAGGCAGACCAAAGGCCCTGCTCTTGCCTTGGCAGTTCAAATCAGTGCAGACGCGGGAAGGACAATGCTGCGTGTTCCAACATTTTGCTGCACTGTGCATGAAAATCACTCTGTGTGGAGGAGCTGGTGTAAAATTTCAGGTGTGTAGGGCTGGCCAGAGCCATATGTATACACACCGTACACGGCCGTATGTATGGTGATTCCCCAGCCAAAGCCATTGTATAAACACCGTAAATGCGTAATGTGTGATGTGTATGGTTCTGGCCAACCCTACAGGTATGGTCTGCCAGTGGATTGGACAACGGACACACACCTGGAAAGTTCAAGACGACGCAGACGGGGAAAGGATGATGGCACTAGGGCCTCCAGTGGCCTGCGGCGAACCATTGAAACATACAAAAAGGTGTGTGCATGTCTTTGTGAGGTACGCTTGTGGTCATAAAACAGCAAGTCACAAGGAAGGGGCTTGTTGCTGACTGTTGCTATGAGCGACCTGGACGCAGGTCACAGCAAGAACGGCAAGTAAAACATCGCAAGATGTTGTTAGGCTTGACGATCAGCAAGCTCTGAATGTGGGAGGTAACTTTCGCTGCGGGCGTTGTTTTTCTTGCTAATATCTGCCACAAATCACGCTTGCAGAAAGGACCGGTCACTTTTATCTTGACACAGCACATTACGGTTGAGTGAGTGTGAGCATCCATGTGATTCAGACGAAAATTCAGGCTATCAAGGCATGGAAGCGGACAAAAAGGACACAAATATGAGCAGAACTCTCTTTGTTAGGGGGGGGGGCCATGATAAAAAAAAAACACGGCATCATCAAAGGCACCATACCTATACACCATTGCTTTAAGGTGTTTGCATAAACAAGCACCGTTTGAAACATGAACAGTTGAAGGATAAAAGTACTAGACACATCTGGAAGTACGCAGCAGTGCCATAACATGCCTGGACAAGCATCTCTGAAAGCAAGCATCTCTGGAAGCAAGCATCCCTGAGAGCAAGCATCTCTGAAGCAAGCATCTCTGGAGCAAGCATCTCTAAAGCAAGCATCTCTGAAGCAAGCATCTCTGGAGCAAGCATCTGGAAGCAAGCATCTCTAGAAGCAGGAACTGGATGTACGCAGTAGTGACATAACATACCTGGATAAGCATGGCAGCGTATCCAGCGCCAGCTCTTGCACCGAAGGCCAGCAACTAAGGAATTCCTGTACATTTTAACAAACAGGCATGCTTGAACGACAAGTATTGGCATTCGTAGTGTGTAATTGTGTGGGGGCTGAAAGTGTGTGTGGGCTGTAAGTGTGTGGGAGTGTGTGCAAATGTACATATAACATATATATGGGCAACTGTGTGTGTGTTTGCCAATTGAGGCAGCTAAACACAGCACAAAGCATGTCCAGGCTGCAGGGAGCAAACATAACGAAGCGGCAGATCATAGAGAAAAATATAAGGCACAAAGCTTGCCAAGGAAACAAGCACCCAAAGCCCGACACTAGAGACCCACCTGCCTGTGCACCATGGACAGTGCCAGCCATGCATATCAATATATCAATGCACAAAGCAGTCAAGGCCACCCACAACTCGACACCAGACACCCACTTGCTTGTGCACTAACCCACTTGACCCACTTGCTTGTGCGCCAAGGACAGCTCCGGCAGGTGCCCCAATGCTGCAGGCCCTGCTTCTGATCCTCTTGGTGCTGCTACCGCTACTGTGGTTGACGTGCTAGGCCCTCCGCCACCTCCAGACACCCCTGCCCCTGCTGCTGCCACTGACGCTGCCACTGCCGCTGCTGCGTGTGGCGGTCTGTGCAATGGTGCTGGAACCAAAGGGGACCCAGCTGCCCCTGCCCTCAACCTACACGCTGCAGCCTCACACGTCGTCTTTGCCTGTTTGGCTGCCTCTTCTGCACGCGTGCTCAGGCTGGAGTGCATGTCAGCGTCGGCAGCGAAAGCTGGAGCAGTCAATTGGCCACTAAAGTAGCCTGCTTGGGCAGCGATGGCCGCGTAGCCTGTGAGTGTGATGTGTGTGTGTTTGTGAAGGGGGGGGGGGGTGCGGAGGGGGAGAGAGCGAGTGTTTTACTTTGTCCAATAGGACATGGTGAAAGGCAAATGTGTGAATGTGTGATGTCAGAGGGAGAGAGAAGAAAGAAGAGAGAAGGCAAAAGTGGCAGATGTTAAGAAAGAAGGCAGGTCTTTGTTAGAGGCAGGACAAGGCGTGGTTGGCTGCTGGGCAGGGTGCCGTCAATTGAGAGATCTGGGAAAAGGACAGACGACAGAAGAGGGGCAAACGCACACACATGCACATGCGTGCACATGTATAAACAGGAACACATACACGCACGCACACACACATGCACACACACACACAAACACACCTGTGGCCGCTGCTGCTGCCTGTCTAGCAGCCACAAAAGACAGTTTTGTGGACTCGATGACATCGGACTTGCTGTGAATGTCAGCATTTGCTGACAACACGTGCGATGCTGTGGTGGCTATGTTTACAGCCTGTTGGGCAAGCTGCTTGGCGTCAGACGCTCCAGTCGTGTACCTCAGTATAGAGTCCTGGCTCTGTTTGTGTGTGTGTGTGTGTGTGTGTGTGTGTGTGTGTGTGTGTGTGTGTGTGTGTGTGTGTGTGTGGAAATCGGTGTGTCAGATGGGAAAGATAATGAGATTGTGAACGTAGTTTATGTGTATTTATGTGTGTGGTATATGTATGCTTCCTTGCACGTGCTTGTCCTGATGCATGTGGGCGCGTATGATGCTGTGCATTGGCGATGCATACACACACACACACACACAAAAGAACACACAAACACACGCACAACACGCACACACACACCTGCACAAGCACACACATACACACACAAATATGAACACAAAAACGTATGCACCTGGCCAAACACTACAGCAGTGGACTCCGCTGCAGCTGCAGAGCAAGCTGCTGCTTCAGCTGCGCTAGCACATGCACAAGCTGCAGCAACGTAGATCAGGCAGCTGGGGCCGTGTGCGGCTGCTGCACTTGCATGGTCTGCTGCGATTGTGGCCTCTTGGCCTGCACAATTTTCACAGTAGGAGTGGACAAACATGATGAACTTATCCTGGGCATGAGTGCATAAGTGGGAGCAAGTACTTACTTCTCCAGAAGTGGTGGTGTTTATGCGTATGTGTGTGTGCGTGTGTGTGTGCGTGCAGGTGTGTGCGTGCAGGTGTGTGTGCGCATGTGTATGCGTGCAGGTGTGTGCAAAACTGTGTGTGTGTCCATGTATATGTAGGTATACATGACTGTGTATCTGTACATGAATAGACGTGTGTATGGATGTCTCCATGTACTGGGGCAGACAGATGCATGGAAATGTGAGCTAAGGTGTGCTTCTACGCAAGTTGTAAATGTCAGGTAGCAACATAAGAACATATGATGTAACACAGAGCATATATTCTTGCAAGCTTGGGCACACAGGGTTGGATGTACGGTGTGGTGGTGGTGGTGGTGGTGGCAATCACCAAGCGCCAGCTGTGCTCATAGAGGCAAGCACTATACCTTCTTGCACTCAGCCATGTGCGGTCTTCTGTTTCTATGCTGACTGGGATCTTCTGAGAAATTAGGGTTTAAATACTCGCATCCTGGATCCATGATAAAAGAGACAATCCCCTGTGTCTGTGTTACCTGCCAGATCTGCTGCCGCCGCTGCTGCTGCGCCTACTGCTGTTGTGCTGTTGACAAAAGCTTGGGATTGCATTTGGCCATGAGCGGAGTAGGGAGCTGTGCAGCAAGTCTGGCAAGACAAAGGGGAATGGGGAGGGGCATGTGTTTGCGTGAGAAGTTCAGCGAAAAAGAAACAGCTATTGGTGCATGACAACACCTGCGCAAAAGACATGGCACAGGAAGGATTGGATAAGTATTAGCGCCTAAATGCAGACGCAAAAGCACACACCACACATGTTCGCACACACGTACATACACACGCGCATACACATACACACCTTGTTGCGTAGAGTGGTCTTTGCTTCGCGTGCAGCAAGTGCGTGTCGTGCAGCGGAGCGTGCAGCAGCGTGCGCTGCAATGACGTGGGCCTCATATTGGAGTGCGCCCAGGATCCTGTGTGTGTGTGCAAATGGAATATAGGTAGAGTTTCAGTCAAGAAGGAAGGTAGGCAGATGTGTTAGGTCCAACCCTTGCTTAAGTATTGGTACCCAAGCATATCCAGCACAAAAACGCCACACACAAACACACACACACACGCATACGCACAAACTCATATACATACAGGTAATGAGAGGAGGCACACTATAAGGGGATGGGAGAGGAAATATGTGTGCAGTCGTAAAGGGTTGCTGCAGGAAATGCTGCTTCCTCAAGCTTAGGCACAAGGCAACTGCGGGCCAAGAAGGGCCGACCCACTCTTACTCTTTGCTTGCATTCCCTCCTCTGTGAGGCAAAGTGCAGCAACTCTGGTTATCACTTGTGATCAGCCTCAGCCTGACACTATCAGCCATCACTTGCAAATCCGCACACGAAGGCAAAGAACAGCTGCGAGAAAAATGTGTGATATCCAACGTTTGAATGTTTGCAAGGCGTGTCTAGAGGATGCTTTCAGATCTGGGAGCACACTGCCAGATTGCACAGGCAAGCTCCGGCTACTAGCAAGGAGCATGCATCCTGGCTAGGGTGCCTTAGCAACTCCTTCTTTCCGCAAACGTATTGTAAAAGGATGCCCTATTCGATCTGCTGTGACTTTAGGATTTGTTGCTTTGTTTCTGTTGCTTGCTGATTAAGCGTGCCATCGTATGTAGGGTTGGCCAGAACCATATCTGCACGGTGTATATCTGTATATACCAGAGGGGGTTGACTGGCCAAATTGCAGGAAAAATTCCTTCCTGATTTTCTTTCCCACTTGCAACCATGTCAACCTAAATTATGTCAAGAAAGATCACGTTCACCAAAAAATGGTGAACATCAGATGACCCCAGATCACACTTCTGGCCTCAGATCACCTCAAATGGGCCCACAGCTCCGCCCTGGGACCATTTTTCATTCCCAAAACTAGGTATTTATGACTTCCTTATACCATGCGACTATCCTGCATGTTCAAAAATGGGATACAAGGAGGTCAAAAAATAACCTTTTTGGCGCCTTCTTGGCTGATTTTCTCCAAGGGAAATGGCTGGAATTCTGTATCTCGCCAACCACTGGATCTTTTCTTCTCAATTTTGTTGCAATGATATTATTCACAAAATAAAGTCAAATGCAATTTTAATGACATGATTTGGTGCAGCGGTTGGTCAGATCCAGTACACGGGTGCTTGAAAGGTAGGGTTCACACCGCGGCCAATTAGGCATAAGGGCCCACGTTTGCTTCAATGAAACTCAACTGCCCTGCTGCTGTTGTGGCATGGGCTACCATTTTGAGCCAAGTTTGACTGTAGCAAACGATAGCCCGCATACTCTGGTAACATTCGAAAAACACCCCCATTTGGGGGGTCAGTCGTTCCCCTCTGTGTATATACGGTATTGTTGGCACAGAAATCCCCAAATATACGGTCATATACGGTGCGTATATACGGTTGTGGCCAACCCGAAATATATGTCATGCATCACCAGAGGGCACAACCAACCAGCGAGCGACATGAATCATACAAGGCTCGGCTGCAATACCTCCACGTTTCCCACGCCCGTCTTGATCACAACGCACTGCGTGCATCTTTGGATGTTAATAATAATACGCAAGCTGTGACCACATCATGAGCATGGTTTAAGAAAACGGAGACGTTACTGTCGGCAGCAAACACCTCTCACGTTACCGGTCAGCCTTTCCCAAGCACAATCCTAGTATAGCCTTGTCACAACTTCATCACCTTTTGGCGGCAACCCTACTTACGGCAACACTACTGACCTGTCGGCGCTTTTGAGTCCACCTACAGTTTCAAGACCAACAGAGCTAACTACAAGTAAGGCTACGCAAGGCTACAAATTCAATGCCACCCTTAAGGCGCCCGCCTCGTCGCAAAGGGTAATTGGTGACATAATGCTAGGGGTTGCTGTAAAACACGTCGTAGCAGGGCGCGTCATCGCGGGCTTTGCTGCTAAAATTGGATTGGGTTGTTCTTGTTAACCCTTCATACTGGCGCAGGGTGCGAAGGGGGTAGGATAATACAGTGAGCTTACCCATCCAGGGCGTAGGCCTCCACGCTGTGTTGCTGGGGCTTGGGACAGAGGAGGGACGTGGGGGAGGGAAGGCGCAGCCTTGTGCCACTGCTGTATAGCTCCAGGCGTGTCACAGAGCTGGAAGGCATATGTGTGTGTGCGTGTGCGTATGCAAATGGGCGTGTGCACGTGTAAGTATGTGCATGTGTATGCACGTGAGCGTTCGTGTATACGTGTGCATGTATGTGTGTGCATTATATAAAAAGAGAAGGAAGTCTCTTTGGGTGTAGATGGGCAATAAGGTAGTGAGCACGATTCCCTAGAGCTGGTACTTGTGGCTCTCGTTCCTGTGACCTTGCAAGCTAATCATTAATGAGAAACGGCAACAACACAACAGGATGGAAAAAAGGAAGACGGAGAAAGCTTTGCTGGCAGGGGTAGCAGCCAGCACGATCAAGACAATGCAGGAATGAGCTGTAGAGACACAGGCTTTTGTGCTTTTGGCGAGGCGGCTCAAAGAATCTGAAGGAGTAGCGCACCCTTGCTGAGCGTGGAGGAGCTTCAGCCAGTGACCAGTTTGCAAGGAAGCAGAATTGGGGCTTTTGAACTTCCAGAGTAGCCAAGCCGGCAGCACTAAGTTGCGGTGGCTAGCATACTGCAGTGCCGTGCTGAATTTTTGTGCACAGCGCTGAAGGTGCTAACCTTTTTTCCAGTTTTAACGCTCTCATGCTCTCATACATGCATGCGCATCCCCACAACCACACCATTAGCACTACAGCATGTGCGTGCCAGGCGGCGCATGTGGCTCACCTCAGCCACGGATCTGGGTTCGAGGAGAACAAGAAGGGGGACTGCAGAGAGGAATAGTCGATCCTCAAACGGTGGATGAGGCCTGCCGCACCCTGCCGCAATGCCTTGCAGGAAGCCCTGGCCGCTGGCAGCGATGACGAGGGTATTTTGGACAGGATGTCATAGATTATGTCAAAAGGCAGGGAGGGGAGCGAGCTCCTGCGCCGACGCGTTTGTGTGTATGTGTGTATGTCTGTGTGTTTGTGTGTGTGTGTGTGTGTGTATGTGTGTGTGTGTATGTGTGTGTGTGTGTGTGTGCGTGTTGTGATTGTGTGTGCGTGTGTGCGTGTGTGTTGTGTTTGTGTGTGTATGTATGTATGTGCGTGTGCGTGTGCGTGTGCGTGTATCTGTGTGTATGTTTGTGTGTGTGTGTGAGTGTGTGTGAGTGTGTGTGTGTGTGTGTGTGTGTGTGTGTGTGTGTGCATATGTGTGTGTATGTGTGCGCGTGCGTGCGTGTGTGTGTGTGCGTGTTGTGATTGTGTGTGCGTGTGTGTGTGTTGTGTTTGTGTGTGTATGTATGTATGTGCGTGTGCGTGTGCGTGTGCGTGTATCTTGTGTATGTTTGTGTGCGCACGTGCGTGCGTGCACGTGCTCGGTCTCTTCAATGAGTGTCAGTTCAGGTGACACCCCTACCCTAACTGGGAGTGTGTGTCCTGGAGATTCCCTTCCCCGCTCATGCCTTAAGCCAGTTCAAAACAGTTCAATTGTAACCATGTACTTTGACTTTACTTCGTTTATGTAAATAATTGTTTACAATTGTAATTAGTACAGCCAAGATGGCCCCACAATTTCAAGCCACAAATACTCCTATGCATTTGCACTTGGGCACACGATGTGCTCCATCGCTCTCAGTGAGGCACAAATATGCAACAAGGACCAGGTGATTTGACGCTTGCACAAGCTTGCGTCACACACACACACACACACACACACACACACACACACACACACACACACACGCGCACGTGCACACACACACACAAACACACACACATACACACACACACACACACACACATACACACATCACGCACGCACAAGCACACACACA
>Ga0307942_1000249_pt1 | contig 34556 bp, 38 predicted proteins | sample OrgLakmetagen175_FD_201846 | JGI IMG/M metagenome (GOLD analysis project Ga0307942, IMG submission 201846) | Saline water microbial communities from Organic Lake, Antarctica - #175 | ecosystem: Environmental > Aquatic > Non-marine Saline and Alkaline > Saline | place: Antarctica: Organic Lake... | reverse complement strand
AGCGCTGTAGGGGGGGGGAGCGCCATAAGGCGGGGGAGCGCCATAGGGCGGGGGAGCACCATAAGGAGGGGGGGCACCATTAGGAGGAGGAGCGCCGTAGTGTGGCGGTGGAGCCCCATATGGGGGAGGGGGGCCTCCAGGGTAGCCTGTATTGAATGCGTGTTTCCATTTTGTTCGTGTTTGTGTGTGTTTATGTGTGGCCCTCTGTGATGTTGTTAAATCGGTACAGGCCTAATGAAGCCAGCATGTCTTACCAGGAGGAGGTCCGTACGTGGCAGGAGGTGGGGGCCCACCAGGGTAGCCTGCCAGCAAGAGAAGAAGAGAGGGAGAGAGTTGAAAATAGTGTTTGAAACTATGTGTATGTGTGTTATCTGTGTTTTGGATGTGCGTGTATGTTTGTGTGTACGTGTGTGTTTGCGTAAGAGTGTGCGTAATTTCTGCTTATCTTTCAAGATGCAGCCAATCTGTAACAAAGGTACTTGTTGCTTGCATACTGCCGGGGAGGCCTTTCAGCACGTACAAGTGCTATGGTAGCAGAGCATGCAGCACGGTAACTTTTCTGTGATCTGGGCAATGAATTGGAAGCGCACACTTCAATGCAGTTGCACCTTATATCAGAGTAGCCTGGTAGGAGACAGCCAGTGGGTGCCTAGAGTCATGTGGTGGGTCAGTAACAGACTCGTTGTCTAAGCAGTTATACCCACAGCATGTTTTGCAGCGCATATGCATGGTAGCAGAGACCTTGCCGACACCTCTTGTCAGAGAGGTCAAGGTGGTTTCTCCATTCGGGGGCCTCTATTGCCGTTTATGGCGCTGGCTATATTGTTTGCAGTTTCATCATCTCACACCTTTTTGGCAACCGAAGCAAACAAGCACAGTGGCAGAAACCATGCGAGGATGTCAGCTCTTACCGGGAGGGGGACCGTACGAAGCAGGAGGGGGGGGGCCTGGGGGACCTCCCGGATAGCCAGGAGGGGGTCCACCGGGATAGCCGGGGATGGCGCCTGGACACACGGACATGCGTTTGTGATTTTAGTTTGAATGTACAGGATTGAAAAGGTGGACGGTGGACGGCAAGCACGCGAGGAGCAAGCTTGGATTGGAGAGGTATAGGGAAAGAGCTAATGACTCCTACAAGTCATTATGGATTATAGAAGCACGCTGCCTAGAGGAGGAGTATGTTAGTGTCACTTACTATGAAGCAAACACGTAGACAGCAGGAAAGACGATGTGCAACTGGGACGGGAAAGAGGAAGGACGCACGAGTCAAATCGAATTAAGATTTGAAATGCATTCTTTGCGAGTCAAAACTCTCAGCCATGTGAGTTTAACCTGCTATTACTCAGGCAGTGTTGCAGTTACGATGTTAAGGGATGATGGAAACGCAAGGGAAGACAGGGAAAACAGGTACACACAGTGACACGCATGCAGAGATACAACCTGCGTGCCTCTTCATCTGCTATTGTGTGTATGAGTATGCGTGCCTGTGCTGTATATGCATGTATGCGTGCATACCTGCTACGCAACCAGGGTAGGGTCCAGGTGGGCCCTGGTGGGGTGGGGGGTGGGGAGGCCCATGTTGGGTGGGGTACGCAGACCCTGGCAGAGGGGCTGAGGTTGCAGGGGGTGCACCGTGTCCGACCGGGGGCTGGGGAGCGCCCGAGGCTGCAGAGCTGGCATCTAGCGTTTCACCGGTCTGCTCGCCCACCTTGAGCAGACTCAGTAGCACCTGAACGTGTTTGAAAGGGCAAGTGGGTCCTTATCTGATTGGAAGGGCCGTTGCGGCTGTTGTAAGCTTTCCTGTCCAAGGCCATGTGCCAAGGTCGACAACATACTTTGTGACGATGCGTCCTGAAGCGTCTTTGCTACTTTTTAAAGAGAGCCAAGTATTTGTAGTGACTGGTGCTAGTTTGGTAGGGTTACAAATAACCATTGCGCTACAAAGGTGCTGGTGATGAAAGATGCAAATAAAGCAACACACGTACTCACCCTCTGTTGCCGACATTCAGCTTAAACAAAATAAGCAACACACGTACTCACCCTTTGTTGCCAACATTCAGCTTAATAAATAAAGCAACACACGTACTCACCCTCTGTTGCCAACATTCAGCTTAACACACGTACCTTCATGAACATGAAAGTTGACAGAGGGTGAGTACGTGTGCTGCTTTTGTTACATTGTTTTGTCACAGCTAGATGATTACCAAGCTCTAAATGATAAGCTAGGGATTGTTGATCACTGACAACATTGCGTTGCAGGAACATGTAACACCAGCGCCAAAACCATCAAACAGGCAGGCCTTTTGCCTTCATCACATGAAAACAGTGGTCGACACCCATGATGGTGGAGCTGCATGTACTTTCAGGCACAGCAGACAGATGCAGACGAGGTGTGTACACCGTATTTTGCACGTGCACGCCACAAAACGGAGTCCACAAAATTTGACTCAGTTTTCATCCACTCTTTTGCCTCGTTCCACCCACCTTGCCATACTGTGTGTCTTTCACACAGTCCTCCTGCTCGAGTCTGTGCTTCAGGTTTTTGCCAAACTTGATCATGAATTTGTGGCAAATTGATGGCATGGTGTGCCTCTGGGTCGCAATCTGTTGCAAGAACAAACACAGGTGGTGGGTAACCACAAGGCATATATGATGGATGGGGTAGTGCAGGAAGGTAGCAAAGAGCTCAGGGGCCTACAAAAAGGTGGCGTGTGAGAACACAAAAGCTCTTTGCGGGAGTACGTGAGAAGAACGTGAGTGAGTGGAGCTGTGTGTGTTTGTGTGTGTGTGTGTCTGCCTGTGTATGTGAGCGGCTAGTGTTTAGAGCGTTTCCTTGCTTCATTAAACCCTCGACATATGGTTAGGGGTAAGAATGGCAAAGTCTGGAGCAGGCCTAGCTTAAGAAAAGTTGGACTGGAGCATCTAATCTCTCCCTACACAATACCAAATTTTACTCACAACTCGAGTCAATGTGTCCTTGTCCGTTCCAGCTCCAGCAACTGCCCAGTTTAACTCAGAGGCGTAGTAGTCTGCCCTATCTAGCAGCATAGCCGACATGCCTCGTGAGATCACACTGTCTGAAACCTCCTTCTCGACAGCACGCTGGAGGGTATCTCCGTAGGCCTGCCCGTACGCCACGTTTAGCGCTGCCAAGTACCTAAGGAGAAAGTAAACAGGTATGAAATAAAGGCGGGATGTGTCAGGCAATTGCCACATGGACTTGTGTCTGTTTAGAGCATAAGGCAACACACATAGGAAGCTCCAGCAAGGTGGCCATACAATTCAGTTGACTATGATTTGTGTTTGTGTGTGTGTATGTGTGTGTGTCTCAAGCATTTGCGGTGCGTTGAAGATCAAACAGGTTAAGTCATGCTTCCCGGCAACTTGAAATCCTAATCCCGAGCACCTCCACCATTGACACTTGTTTCGACCTTTGTCTTGCTCGCTTCCTTGGATCCTCTGTCATGATGAGGTGCAAATCCCTGTGAGGCCAGATGCAACCCCTCTCTCCCTTGCACTGACACGCAAGCCTTAGTTCCAGTACCGTTTTGTTGCCAGGCAAAGAAGCCAGATACAGCCTTCTCCACTCTCGCTCTAAATATGCTCACGCTCAACTCTCTGCTCAGCTTGTGCACACTGTAACTTACTCGTTATCGTGACGCATGATGATCCTAGTGAATGTTGACACATCATTCCCCCACTTGGCTTGGCCTGCACAGCAGAACAGACCCAGAATCGAGTTCGTCAGAATCAGGGCGGCAATGCAAGCTTCTGTCTAGCATTACAAATAACCTGAACCAAAGAAGCAAAATAGGTGGGATTCATCATGGAAAGAAACTAGGCGCAACGGTGTAAAAAGTGGCAAGTCTGTGTGTACACTATTGAGTTTAGTATGGTTTTGTTATATGAAACTCCAGGTAGCATCATTTAAATGTACATGTGGAGAGGGAATCCCTAATTGGCTTGCTGGAGATATCTATTGATGCCCACAGACAGCCATCCGCAGCCAAAGGCTTCAAGCCATGGGCCCCTAGGCCAAACCCTCAGAGCCAATCATTTTCCCGAAATTACGGATCTATTTTTCCGACTTCCCTTTACCTTGCTGTTCCGTCATGTAGATGCTGTTCACCTTGGAGACCTGATGCGGTTATGAGTACGACCTGGAATAAAGCCATGATGGGGCATCCCTTTCCCTTACCTGCGAGGTATAGCTCCTTGACATCACGATCGATCGAAGCTTTGGCATCTGTCATGTTGACATGCTGCCGAGGTGCATTGATCAGCCCGATGAAGAACTCTCTCTCCCCGCCTGATGTATCGCCTTTAATGTCTTTCTCAAGCGTCTTGTTGTACATTCTGAGGTAAGTGTCCTGTATGCGTTATAGTATGATGCTTTAGTCGCCTGAGTGGATAGTGGATAGCATGGTTGCATTGAAATGGAAAAGAAGGGATCTTCCTTGCCCGTCTACCTTAGAATGGGTGCATTTTTACCTTGATCAGCTCGACCTCCTGCTTTGTGACGTGTGCAAGGACCTGGATCAACGACCTCTCATCCGTGCCCAGTCCCTGTGAATGAGTGGAAAGCAAATGGTGAGTAAAGGGCGACCCAGAAAGGAAAGGGAAGGGTGCCAGCTGCTTAGACAATTTGTTAACAATCTGAATTACATGCTTATACACAAACAATTTGCATTCTTCTATTCGGACATTAACTGCTACTGACCCTTCCTATGGACTTGTTCAACCCCGCATAGAAAGCTATGGAGAAACAGAACTGTATCCATTCATCAATATCACCTCCATGGCTAGGAAAAGCTGCTGTGCAGCAAACTCCTCTCGTTTGAGCAAAGTTGCCACTAGGGCTTTGCTGTAAGCAGACTGGTGGGGGAGGTTTGTCGCTTTTTGGACAGTCTGCAACGTCAAATTGTGATGAGATACAATGTGGTACAATGAACACAAGATGACGCACAATGTCCATTACATACAATGTCCATTACATGCATGTATGTAACGAGAAATGCTGAATCCGGATATTGTTAGGGATAATAGGTGGTCAGCAGGAATGCCTTAGAATCCGGCATGCATGGAAGCAACTTTGGTGATGGTGTAAGATGAAATGGCTTACGTAATGTGTTCCGTCTTCTCCTGAGAATCATTTCTAAGTAACACACCAGCACAAGGGGAGGATTTCAGGTTGCTGTCCGTTTCTTTGCACTTCCTGTACTCTTTCTCTGTGCTGAAAGGAGCGCTGTTCTCCTGTCCCTGCCTGCCTGCCCCAGCCCTAGGTGCTGCTTACCTCAATTGGACACTTCTTGTACTCTTTAAGAAAAGCCGTGCGCAGCTCCTGCATCTGTGCGGATGAATAGGGTAAAGGGTGTTAGCTTGAACTGTCCCACCTGCCACTGGCAGCAATGCTTGCTTGCATCATAGCTCACGGCAGGTAGGTTGAGTGAACACACCACATAATAGAGATGAAACCTTGCTTGCCAGTGACAGACTGTTCAGCCTAAGCCGTTGGTGATGCACGATGCAGAGCTTGCACTCTTTCGACTCGTCTCTCTAGACGCACCTGCTCGTTGGTGCGCTCTTGTTCTGCCACGACGTGGATTAACAAGTTATGATCCGTGCTCCACTGCACGAGACAAGCAGATAGAGGTGTACCCGGGTTATTATTGCTGCTCAACTGCTGTCACAGAAGCCCTTCTGACATCGCCACCGTCTACGTCCCCACCATTGATTTCGTTGCATTGTTGAGTAAGGAGGCCTCATGAGCCGCATCAAAGAGGGCGGCCATCCCTGACAGCGGTCGCAGGATGAATGCAAGCTGCTGCTTAGAACAGTGCAAATATTGTTTAATGAATTAGCAAGAATATAGAGGTTTAAATTTAAACCTCTATACACGTTTCCCGGTTTTCTTTACGATTGACCAACCCGAATTCGACCTGAACCCAATTCAAACTTTGGAAATAAAAAAGGCAAAAATGTATACAGTGGTAGCAGTCTCGAGACATATCGATACAAAAGCATTGGGCCCCTTTTCCCCTTTTGTAACCATCCATGATTAATACATTAAATTTGCTATTTATGTAATGAGAGTCACAAATGTGATTACAACATTTTATGCCCTTTTGACTTTCGATGTTTTCTGGGCTCTGTTTATTTTGTGAATACCCAAGATTCTTCCGCTCCACTTTCAACATTACATCGCGTCTAAGTACAAAAAATGCTTCACTTTTTATTTTCCATCCAGCAACTTGCAGGGCCAGTGTCTCATCATGGGTGCTCCCTCCACTTGTGGAATTGACTTCATTGTTATTATGCATCGCATACCTTTAGAGAACACAAGAAAGCATAGTTGTATAATGATGAAGATTGTGCTGTTTTACACTACTGCTTCCATTATTGACCCTGAAAGACATCGAAGTGGTATTGCTCACAAATTTTAACATGCTCATTACTTATTTTTAGGCGGTGTCCCAGATGTCTGCAGCACGCATGGCTGCTCCCACAACAGTAGTAAGTGGATTTCATTGTTGTTTGTGCTCCGGCTCAAAAATAAATACAGTATGCTGCAACTGCAACAAATATTTGCAGCTCAGTTCTAGTGCTGCCACTCATTCATTAGGGAGCACGAGGCATTCATGAAGCGAGCATGGCTGCCCCTGCACCCACAGTAAGTAAAAGTAAAAGTAAAAGTCTACACTAGTAGTCACCAGCGTGCATTAAGAAAAGGCTCTCAACTAGTGCTCACACTAGCCAGAGCCCCACCGAAAGACGACTGCGACAGCAAGTCATTCTCAACATTACAAGCCCATTGTAGGGGGAGACCAGCCAGAAAAAAAGTAAACTGTAGGTCTAGATCTTAAGAAAACGGGCTCCTCTACAAGGACAAAAGCAGGGGGAAGCAGGCCAAAACTACTAGACATAAGGCAAGTTGACAAACACACTGCCTAGGACGGGAGCTGCAGTGAAACAGCCAAGGATCCGTTTGGCCTAGCAGACACAAAGGGGTTAGCTTGGCCTAGATCAGAGACACTGGAGTCACCACCTTGGCAGGCTGCAAAGTCGTTAAGGGCTGCGAGGAGAACATCAACTGCCCTAGCTTTTACTTTACAGGCTTTAAACCTGTCCTGACAAGCATGCTAAACAATAGAACCCTAGATCTAAGCATGGCAGTCAGGGCAGCTAGGCACACAGCATACAACATTTCCTTCCTCACTGTTTGGCATGGTTGCTCAGCCATGTGCCTGTCGAAAGGGGGGCGTTCTACGTGAATACGCCCACAGGTGGGTATCCCCATGGGCAGGTCCCGTTTTACATTATGCGCAATACAGGACTTTAAAATGTAGACAAATCACACAGTCTGAATCCTGGATTTGTGCTAATTCAGGCAGTGGTGGTTTGATCTCCTGGGGTGCAAGCTGAGTGCATAATTAGTATTTCAGCGGTAAAACCAGCCAAAACAGACCCCACACACACATTCCTTGGGGTCAATAATATGGGATAGGTTACGTGCCACGCGTCCATCGGGGCTTATTGAATATGAATGAGCATCATGCTGTGTGTGCTGCAAATCAAGCATATCGTCAAAACACACACACAGGCCAAATAGAGCATAACAGACACGGTGTATGTGTTCCAGAAAGTCGAAAACATAGCCTTGAGCAAAAGAAAGGTGCCGGTGTGGACAAGTTAGGGGTTCTTGCGATGCAAGCGCACTCAAGCAGACAAAAAGCGTCCGTTGCGAGCACAGGTGCGAGAACGGACAAAACACACCACACACACACACACACACGTTCTTGAGGTCCAAAGACACAGGTTAAAATGCTCTAGCAGCCACGCATGCTGAGGCAGAAGCTGCACCCCCTCTGGGAGGTCGTGTTATATGGCTTGCCTGATGGATGAAGCCCCTGTGCAAGTCCAGAAGACGTGCTCCCGTAGCTGCAGTGCCTGTGAAGCACGTGACAAGGCGGCTGCGTTTTGCCAGCCACACGGGCACGCTGTTCCCCGCTTCATGGGCCATCCGTGGCCCCTCGCTCCCACCACACCATGCTGGAGCAGGCGCCACTAGACTTCCTTCCAGTTGCTCTCCCATGGGAGCCTCCATACCTGGCGTACTTGCGCTGGGAGTGCCTTTGCTATGGCCAGGGCTGTGGGGCGCGGGTCGTCCTGCGGCTAGGTGAGGGCGGCTAGGGTAACAGCTGACTCTGACCCAAAACATACACCATCGAATGAAATGACTACACTGGAATTTGGTGCAATAGGTGATCTGTCATGGACATTTGGCAGCAAAAAGTGGGGTCCATACCGCAGCTTAAGAAAGAAGAGCAGATAGTGTAGACACTACCGGCATGGACTAGGAAAGGATGTTGTTTTGTGTTCTGCAGCACCCAATGGATGCAGTGACACACATCATCCCACCTGGAGAACAAAAGAGGTAAGACTTTTCAGTGGGGATCAGGTGGTTGGGAGGCAGAGGCCTGCACATCACTGTATCATGCTAAATCAGTGGCATGGACAAATTGTGTAGTGCTCCCTGGGACTAACAGCATACTTGCAATCCATGTTGAAGCTGTAGCTGGTATCATAATTTGTCGTAGCGACCAGGTGTATTACTCAGCTATTTTTGGGGGTTGTGTTCAAAATCTTGTCTTACCTGTTTGATTTTGTTGCGGATATGATTGTATGCAGCCTTACTTTTTTCACGGGTGATGATTACTTGTGGGTCGTCTGTTGAGTTTTTTCTTGCGCTTTTAACATTGTTGATCTGCTTGCCAACCAGTGGTTCAGGCAGTAAAACTGGCATGATGTTGCAATGATGTGGCTGCTTGCCAATTATTTTCTGTCCTTCTTCAATTTTCTTGTGCGTCTTCACCTAGCAGGCAGTTGCTTCAACTTGCTGTTTGCCTCAACAAGACTGACGGGCTACCGATGCTTAAAGTAAGATAATGTAATGAGAGGGATTACACTCAGAGGCAAATAATCAGCACTTGACTGTGGTCAGAGCGTTTGAAATTTGCGGTTGAAGCGGTTAAAATTAAATGCAAATTCCTGTACACAAAAACACAGTTGAATTGCGGTTGAAGCGAATGAAACCAACCGTGGTTGAAGAGCGGTTGAAAACCATATAAATGTTTTCAATCGTTCAAGAGCGTTGAAGACCGAATGAAATCCACATTAATTCAACCGCGGTCAAATTCAACCGCTTCAGCCGCACTGCAACTGGTGCCTGTTTTGTCTGACGCTGTGGCATGTAGACCAGTAACTCCGAGGCTGTGGCGTGGGTTCCTTGTGTGGTTGCTGTATATAGTGCCTGTTGCTCTTAGCAAAATGGTGTGAAGGGTGTTGTGGTGTCTGAGTAAGCGAGGCATTGGTGTTCTTGTGCCTTTTCTTTGTTGCGCGGGGGTGTGTGTCTCTTGACTTCATATCCAGGGGGTATGGATTGGCAGGGCCATCTTATCTGCTAGGTTATCACGGGCAATGCATTATTGGATTATTGGATTATTGGCAGACCTAGTTTGATGAGTGTTTGTTGGGTTTTGTTTGGGGCATGGTTTCTGGGTCAGAGAAATTAGAATTAATCTGGCTTGCTACATATCTGCCGCTGTTGTGCATTGATATTTTAAGGCAAGATCCAGGTTGGAATCATTGTTATCTGTGTCTTCTCGGAAGGGTGTTCAATGCCTTGTTGTACCATTGTTGCACGATCCCCTACGTCTGCTTGCGCTAGCAGGCAGGCATCCTGCGTATCTTGTTGGATTGCTTTATAATCATTTGTCCAGCAGCGTTTTGCCTATTAATAATCTTTTGATTTTTAACACAATGGCTGCAGCCTGACAGCACGTGAAGAGTGCTGTCTAGCTTGTGGCAGATGGGGCAGATCGGCAGGCCTTCTAAATGGCTGCACTGAATGGCACACTATCTGTCGTATATCAAATCTGTGCGGCAGAGCATGACAGTGTTCTTTTCTCAGGTTCCTGTTTTTTGCAGCTGTGGGGTGGCAGGCTTGCTGTGCAGACTGTATACACGTGGCGCCTACGCTGGGCTTGGGCAGCCAGTAGCACTGCGACGAGACCCAGAGGCGGAATCGTTCGCCAACGCTTCGGGTTACCAAAATGTCAGGATGCATGGTAAGGCCCTGACGCCTGCCCTTAGGGCCTGTACTGCTTACTGTGAGAAATGGCTACCCTTTTGTTAATATGGGTATAATTCACTCTGGGAATCGAACCTCAGCATAGACACCAGTCACCTTTTTCTCACACAGATCACTCTGACTACTTTTCATACTTACACCATATTAATTTGTTCTGAGCCTGTGATAGCCAAGCATTATAGGATGGTTTCCATAGTGCAAGCTGTGCCAAGACAGACCTAGCAACTTACATTTGCTTGCACTCGCCTCCAATAACTCGAGTCTTCTGCATGCTGCAGAGCACCCAGTTTTCAATATCCACGACTGTTTTGGGACAAAGCTAATGCGCTGGTGGCGGTTAAAGGGTAAAACGAGCTTTGGTTGGGGCATGGTGGCTCAACATGTGTGCACTCTGCAGGTAGGGAAGAGATTTCAGAATTTGGACTAATGGCGTAGGTTGTTGAACTTGAAAATCAGCCGAACAGTCATCAAATAATAATCGGAATGTATACACAAAAGCAATTGTTTGAGGGCATTTTTACCTTCCTCCTTAGCGCCTTATTGCATACATATTTCAAAGTTCCATATCCTCTTGGATGCAGTGTGACAGCCGTGCAAGTGTTACAACTACGTGTGAGAAAATTTTGCTTGTTTCCTCTTCCTCAGAGACCTTATCCACATTCCACATCTCCCTACACAGCCTTCTGGTATATACATTGTAAGGAGTATATGTGTGTCCTGTTTTCTGTTGTCAGTTCTTCTCGATGGTAATTTGGGAGCACTTTAAGTATTACACCTTCCGCACCTTGGCATTTGATGTGGTGTGTGTGCAAGAGACATGCGCCTCTTTTCCATTTTTCCTGAAAGGAAAAGGGAGACGGCAGAACAATCTCCCCCTGGCAAAGTAGCAACCCAGACATGTTACTGGATTATACTAACTTTGCCATAGCAAAGGGCAGCGTAATGATATTAGAAGTCATGGCTATTGATTTACTCTGAATGATCAGTGAATTTGTAAAACTCGAATCGCCCTCGTTTCTTGCCAACAATAAGATGAAGCTAGTCCCGAAAGTAGACAGAGGCAAAGCTATGGAGGCACAAGGTAAGAAGAAGCAAAAAGTCGTTGTAAGCATTTGAGAGGTGTATATTGTGATCTGAACACAATTCATTTTACTCCTCGTACGTACTTGCTTGTAATTACTCCTCGTACGTACTTGCTTGTGAAGAGGGGCACCTTGCCTGCTAGCTCAGTATTGGGACATGCGGCTACTGAGCCAAAGAAAGGAGGGAGCTTTGAGGAATGCAACGTGAAGTACACGACATGAGGACTGAGCACACCAGCTACCTTTCAAGCAGCCATCATCCAGCAAAAGCAATCCAAGGTAGCACAAATAATGGATGCTGTTATTGCTTATATCTTGTATTGCACAGGTCATCAGGGTACAGTACCAAGCAGGCCTGACTCCATTGCTATCCAGCAAAAGCTCCTGCGTGTGACCATCTGACATCTTGGTTGTGGTGCCGCATCATTGTCTAAGGTTCAGGTCGATTAAGTTTAATTCAACCGGGAAAAACGTGTTATTGCATTTGTGCTACCCTAAAACCTCTGTCTATGTGTTAACCCATTAAACAATCTTCACGCTTGTATAAGACAGCTTGCATTCATTTTGCTCGCTGTCAAGGATGGTCGCCTTCTTTGATGCAGCTCATGAGGCCTCCTTACTGAACAATGCAACAAAATTGATGGTGATGAGGACGTTGGCGGTGGCGATGCCAGAAGAGTTATTGTACTACGCTCGTGCAGAGCAGTTGAGCAGCTTATTTGGGTACACCTCTCACTCTTGTCCCGTGCAGTGAAGCACGGATCATAACTTGTTAATCCACGTCGTGGCAGAACAAGAGCGTTCCAACGAGCAGGTGCGTCTAGAGAGACGAGTCGAAAGAGTGCAAGCTCTGCATCGTGCATCACCAAAGGGCTAAGGATGAACGGTCTATCTGTCACTGGCAAGCAAGGATTCATCTTTGATGTGATGTGTTCACTCTACCTACCTGCCTTGTATGATGCAAGCAAGCCAATGGGACAAAAAAAACATTTTTCCTACTCCCTCCTATTCATCCACAAAGGTGCAGGAGCTGCGCAGAGCTTTTTTTAAGGAGTACAAGAAGTCCAATTGAGGAAAGCTGCACCTAGGGCTGGGACAGGAGGTTCATCTTCAAATATTGCATCCAGTAAGCTCTTTTCTGTGCACAAACATTGGTCTGTACACTTGACTGAGTGGACTAAGAAGCATGGGAACAAGGTGGCTACTTCCCGTTGGGCCTCGCTGGCATCATGGCCTAATTAGGCAAGCATTTTAAACGTTTGGCTTGCATGAGCAATTTTGAGAGCTTTTTCCTTCCTAAAACATAATTGATGCGAACCTGTTACATTGAACCATCGTGGAAGTAACTCTTTGTTTGGAAGGGGTCAAAAGTTGGCCATTTTTGCCAGAATTCTTGGCCTCAACAGAGAACAGGCTCTGAGCTCACTCCATAGCCGACCTTCTGGTCTTTTCACTCACTTTCTTTTGGAATGATCTGATTGATGAAAAGAAAAAGAAAAAAGAAAACCGCAGGCAGTGGAAACCACTCCCCACATTAATTATAGAAAAGGAGCCACTTTGGTACCGAGTACCGTAAAGCTCCTCCACCGTGAAAAGGAAAGGAATAATCAATGGGGATCAAGCTGCAGGCTTGGCCTGAAACCGGCTCTTGATGAGAGTTGATAACAGTAATGGAAAGGGCACGTCTATCTGGTATGGACAAGTTTACCAGCAAAGTTCACATAGTGCACATGGAGCTTGGAAGCAAGCTTCTAAACTCTCTTTAAGAATTAAGACTCAGTTCCTTGAAAGGCTTTAGAGTGTGAGTGTTGTAGATGGTGCCACCCACACCTAAAAGGATGATGTGGAGAGCAACGGAGGCTCCTTGGAGAATGTTGCAGAGATCTTTGTGCTCTTCCTTTGCGGCGTTCCGCTGGTTCTGAGGTCTGGTGTCCTCACAATACTTGATCTCGACAAGGTGGATGTCACGCCGAGCTTTGCTGAGTTCTTTAGGTCGGTGCTGTCTGGGGTTGGTGGCTCTACTGGTGGCTGGCGGTGCTGCTGGGGTGCTCTCAGTCTCCCTCAATTGCCCCCTGCCACTTCAAAGAGCCCACCCCCCCACATTAGTTTGTTATTTTTGTGTCTTTGCAGCGATGGGAGTAACCAGCACAAAATCTGGGCGGCTGGAGGTAAACCTGTTTTTATCTGAGAAGCGGGGTGGGAAGAGCCATTTCGTCAGACAAAAGGCCACAGTTGAAATTTGCAGTTGAAGCGGTTGAAATGCGGTGAAAATCATTTCAACTGCATTTCAACCGCAGCGGTTGATATCAACTGCGTCTACCGCTATTTCAACTGGTAGCCTGCCTCTAGGTGTGTTTCCTCTCGGAGTTTTGGCTGTAAGTGCTACTCATATGTGCATGTGTTTTATGAGGATCTGGTAGTACGCTTGGTAGTTCGCTTCAATTTTGGCATTTCCCAGTTTATGGAGAAGATGCATGTGTACCTGAAGGGCGTCACGGTGGTTTGGTAGGTACCAAAGCTTTGGGGGAGGAGAATGGGCCATGTTTGTTGTATGGGTATGAATATGGGTTTGTGTTTGATTTTCTATGTCTTCTTTTGCAAGCCAGTGAATGTTGTAGAAGGGATTTCCCTCAGGGCCTGCTGTTCTGATGGAGGTGTCTGCAATGTCGGAGTAGGTGGTGGCTGACTTTTTAGCAAGGGCGTCGGCATGTTTATTACCGATGATACCGGCATGGGACTTTACTTTGAAGAAGTGGATGGACGATGGTGATTGGCGGATTGCTTTAGCAATGGATTGAAGGATATCTCCTTGGATGTGGTGGCGATGGAGATTCGGGTGTGAGAGCTGCTTTTTGTTTTGGTGCAGTGATGTAAGGCTGTCTGTGGCAATATGTGAGTAGCCATGTATGATTGCAGCTGCTGTAGCTGCTAGCTCTGCATGTGGGATGATGTTGGTTATACCCATGCCTTTTGGGTTTACATAGTGGGAAACGTTTAAGTGAGGGTGGTATACGCTATACGCCTGATCCGGTGTCTTGCCCTACTTCATTCTTTTGGAGGCTGCCATCAGTGTAGGACCAATACCGCCAATCTTTTACCTTAAGGGTTAGGTTTTGGCTGGAGCTGTTTTGGGGTGCTTCGTCGATATTACAATTATGAGGTTGGTCAGTGCTAATCAGGGCACTTGTTTTATCTGGGCCTTCTGGGGCTTGAGGGTGGTCATTGGGTAGCTTATTAAATTTGTTGAGACCTGAGTGTTGTTCGGAACCTAAGGCTGTTTGGTAGGGATGGTTATGTATGTTTTTAATTTCCCACTTTGCCTCAGGGATTTCTTTGGCAAGTTCTTTTGGCCAGTCTTTGTTGTGAGCATTAAGGCAGACCCAGCCCTTGGTGTTCCATATAGCAATGATCTGCAATTCCCAGGAGTGTTTGGAAAGTGGTATTTGTATGTTGTTCCAGAAGGGCACTTTCGCATATTGGAGTTGGTTTGATGGGATGGTGCCCAGGAGTTTACATATGTGGGTATTTGCGGCAGAGTGATGCATTGGGATTTGAGGTCATATTTATATTCCAGGAAAGGAGGAGCATGAATGTGGCTGTTTCCTCTGTGCTGACAGCAGCAGAGTAAATGGCGTGTCTTAATGCTAGAAACATGGTGTTTTCATGATAAATAGGGAGGCAGATGGAGAAACCGGAAAATCGGGAGGAGAAGGCATTGGTGTTTGCTCCAAACACTTTGTCCCTTGGATGCTCACTTCAGTTGTGGGGGAATTTGGGGTCATAGTCGAGGGGGGATGCCTTTTTTTCTTTAGTGACTAGGGCCTGCCACTTTTGAAAGGCGGCAGTGATATGGGAGGGGAGTCTCCGTGCGAAAGAGTCTTTGCTTTTTTTGCTCGTATGTCTAGGTGTAGAGGTGTCTTTACGTGCAATTAGGCCTATGTATTCTGATGCAAAGCTAATGGGAGGAGGTTGGACGTCTGATTGATGCATTTGTACTCCACTGGTCAGTGGTCAATGGTTGTTCTGGTAGATCGATTGTAAGCATCGCTCTGATTTACGCGCTTTTGCAGTGCGTTGGGCTGCATAAGAAGCGACAAGCTTTGCTAGCAGTGCACATAGTAGGTACGTATTGCACAAATTGCACTGGCTGATCTGGTAGGCTGTGAGTGGATGCTGCCTCAGCATGTAGCTAAAGCAGCCATGCCAAACAGTGGGGAAGGAAATGTTGCATGCCGTCCTGAATGCCACGCTTAGAGCTAGGGTTCTATTGTTTAGCACGCTAGTCAGGACAGGTTTAAAGCCTGTAAAGTAAAAGCTAGGGCAAATGATATTCTCCTCGCAGCCCTTAACGACTTTGCAGCCTGCCAAGGTGGTGACTCCAGTGTCTCTGATCTAGGCCAAGCTAACCCCTTTGTGTCTGCTAGGCCAAACGGATCCTTAGCTGTTTCACTGCAGCTTCCGTCCTAGGCAGTGTGTTTGTCAACTTGCTTTATGTCTAGTAGTTTTGGCCTGCTTCCCCCTGCTTTTGGTTCTTGTAGAGGAGCCCGTTTCTTGAGATCTAGACCTGTAGTTCACTTTTTTTTGGCTGGTCTCCCCCTACAATGGGCTTGTAATGTTGAGAATGACTTGCTAACGCAGTTGCGTTTTCTGCCAGGGAATCTTTATTCTCTGTTGGGTTGTTTAGAGTTGGTTTTGGCACACCAGTCATCGCAATGGCTTGGTTGCTTTTATGCTGGCTAACACATAGCTTCCCTCGCCTGTATGTTGAGAACCTTGAAGTTGTGCCCTTGGCCCGTCGAATTTTTCCTTTATTAGCCCTATCTTCCTAATACAGAAACATTTTACCTTTGACAAGGTTTCCCCCCTTTTCTTTCTTTCCCTTGCTTGTCATTCGTGTATACACTTTGCCCTTCTAATCATTAAACTGGTTGTCCCCCTTACTTGATTTTACTCCATACAGCCTGCCTTCTCTTGCTCCTCTTCTTGTGTTTTGTAACTTTTTCTGTTTTGGTTCTTTTCAGCCTCGTCGTAGGGATTTTGCTATCTCCCCTTTACCCATATAACACGCCCGGACAAGAGGGTGATCTGATAGGCTGTGACATGTGAAAATAGAGTGCACGCATTGGCAACTACAAATTAAGTTTGTGTTCACCAAACGCTAAGCTCAAAATCTTGCTTTCACCCACAGACAGGTTAATAAAGTGTAGAATGCATGCAGGAATTGGAGCTCGCCAATGGGGGAACACAGCCACGAGCCGCCAGCCTGGTTGTGAGCGATTATGTTGAAAGCAATCATATTACAATTTTGTGCAAAAAGAGTGACTGCCAAGGCAAATGTTCTTACAAAAAGCCATCATGACATAGAATCGCAAAGGAAACTGATCATCTGAGCAAAAGCAGTCAATCTCACCATCCCATTCAAAAAAAGGGCTACCCTACCTACCTGCATGTATGGCATGTTTTTAAGTATAGAAAGTGTAATAACCAGCAACACATTCATTAAATAATTTGGACATTTGGGCAAAAACAATCATTTTCTTATCTAAGGCATCACAATTCATTGTCCCACTTAAAGAAAGGGCTCCCTTACCCACAAGCATGGCATATATATGTGGCATGTTCAAATAGTTAGCGGCACTTTCACCAAGCATCATTGACATCAGCTTTGAACCATATACTACAAGGGTCACAACATTGAGACATTCAGAACAGCACTCAGGGCAACAAAATGCGCACAACACGGGTCCTGGCTGCCCCACATAAACGACATTGTCACTTCAAGCTTAAGTGCTTGTCTTGTTCATTATCTGTGTTGACAAGATTGATCTCAACTGTAGCATTTGGGAGCTCAACCTCCCGCGCATATGCATCATTATTAGGGCAGAGTACAACATTTACTTTTGTCGCTTCTCCTTCCACACCAGTAGGACCCAGAACAGCAAACGGTAGCCCACAACCATGACCCACACACTGCAAACAAAAAGGGGGGGGGGTAATGGTTTGATTGTACACTTTACCCGGCAAGCCAGCTGCTGTAGAGGACCTGGAAGCTGTAAAGCACATAAAACGAGCCACTCTGAGCTATTAGCTTGCCTACTGATGAGTAGCTTTTAACTGGTCAGTTGTTGCAGCTCACAGATTGCTTCTTGCAAGAGCTTTAAAGTTTTTTCTTGTCAGGTAGCATTAAATGATGAACCAGGCACTCACATCAAGAAGTTCAGCCATTTGCTCAAAGGGGTCCCTCCGCGTAACCAGTACTGTAGCACCTGCATGGTACATGCAACAGTCACGTTCTTGTCTAAGAAATTCTCGTCCTCAAAGAAAATGCACAGAGCAGTCATAACAGTTTGCTGCTGCATACAATGTTTGGGTGCAACGCTGAAACACCCTACACTGGCACACTGGCACATACATGCATCTTCCTCGAGCATACAAACGAATGAGAACAGTTACACCCAGACTGTCAGCCTTCTAGCTGATCAGCGCATCTCACCTCATCCCCAGATGCTGTGCATGATGGATCTGCGCATCCTCCAAGCTGGTCAGCGCAAGGACAGCCCCACCCCTACAGTAACAAAGGAGACATGTTCAGGTGCAGGGCGTCGCAGGTTGTGGTGCTTAACACTCTCAACAACAATACAACAAGCGTTCTGACAGTTACACTCACGTCAGTGCCTTCGAACTCGTTCTGCATGAACCCGTAGAAGGTGTAAGAGTGGAAGGATATGTAGTGGAGGGGGTAGGTCCACACGGGCTTGGGCATCACATCCACTGTGAACATAGTCGAACCAAACACTTGGTCACGCATTTGTAAGAAAACAATGCAGGGCTCACGCCAGAACACAAACATACATTGACAATCCCTAGGACAAGCAACAGCGCTAGGCCTTTCCACCAGCTTTGTGAGGCAGCATCATACCTGGGTTGAAAAAGCCACAAACTAACCTGTGAACGATAGAAAGTATTGATGGTTTAAGAACCTCGATAAGGGTTGTGAGTACGCTGCGTGCTTGGGTCTGTTTCTTTGCATTACTAGTGTCCAGGCATTCGTGACGGTTTGCATTGCATTACTATTGATTCAATGGCTCCACACAAGAATCCAGCTAGTGTGTCCTTAGGCAGAGGACAGTGAACAACGATGTGAGTTGATGTGAAAAGTGAGTAAACTGCCAGTGTGTTTTCTGCTTAAGAACTAAACGGTCAATTGGAATACAGAGCTGCTCATCCATTCATTTCCTTCTTTACAAACATGTAAATGCCCAGGAGTCCAGCGCCACCAGCAATGCCCATCAGCTGCAGGGTAAATGAAAAGGGTGAACAGAGCGCTTGAGCAAAATTACAAGCCTGAAAGTCAGGATCTGCAAGTTAAAAAAGAAAAATGGACTTTGTGGTGTTGTCTACATATGAATGCTGGGCCCACCGGCTAGTCTCAGCACGCTGTTCTGCATAATTGAGTAAATGCTGCTACAATCATGAGAAGAAGCACATCATAACGTATAAGAAAGCATAACGGGGAAGGATCACCTCAAGAAAATGACCTGTGGAATTATGTACCCATTATTACGGGATACAAAAACCGAAGGGCCAAAACTAAGGCATTAACTCACGTAGTGGGGAATGACGGCAGCGATAGCCATCATAGCCGACTCTGCACAGCATAGAGCCGCAAACAAGTTCAAAAAGAAAAAGGGGAAGCGGTCACCATCATCGTTTAGCATGGACAGCCAGTAGACCTGCGTGGGTGATATAGTTTAAAGGTTAGGTTGTGTGTTTTGTGCTTTGAATCAGACTGCTGTTTTGTCATTAATCTATGCCCGGAAGTTGAAAGAGGTTAAGAGTATACTTGTTTACGTTGCACCATTTTTAAACATGCAAGAAGGCATCTAGCGTATACCGGGCTTACCACGGCAGAGCTGGCAATGGCAATGGCAAAGATAAACGGCCCAGCTGCAAGTGTGTTAGCAATGGCGAAAGTGCTGATACTGCATGAAAGGGTGTGACAAAAAGGGATCCAATCAATGTTTTGGAGAAACAGGCAAGATTATAATGTCAGTGCAGGTCAAGAGGATTGCAAGAAATCAAGTGCGACACCAGACCACCGGCCACCAGTCTACCATCAGGCTCAGTTAGTTAAGACGGCTCCCAACTTTAGTCAAAAAAGCGCTCTCTTACTTGTAGTAGCCATTCAGCCTCTCACGCATGAAGACTGCCATGTCCTCAGCGAAAGCCGGGAATGCTGATATGCTCATGAATGTCAGAAATCCCTGCACGTGAGATGCAGATGTTATTTCATATGCTGGCCCTGATGCTGCAGCGTTGGATTACTGGAAAGCACACTTGAGATCACGAAACAGGAAATCAGACAAATTGGCTAATTTGTGTGCTGATTCGTGTGAAGGCACTGAATGATCCCATTACTCAAGTGGAGGCGACAGAGGCAGCAGAGAGTGCTCAGTGTACATAGAGCATGGGCAATGGGCTTGCCTGTGCGTGGATTTATGGAACCCCACTGCATCTTTTGAGCGCATACTCAATTTACTCCTACCAAGTGTACACTTAAAATCGCACCTTTCTGTTACTTGACATTTTGCTGGATTTACAGTTAGTTGGAGGCAACGAGTTATGAAGGCTTTTACTAATGGCACCTGCAAACGAATTTGTCTGTCGCCACTCGTGCTTTCTGCTGGTCACAGCCTTCTTAAAAGCTGCTTGAGCTTTCCATTGCATTTCTTTGCAAAAAACAGTCATGGGATGGGATACAGATTGTGGCACATAAAGGCCCAGTTATGGGTGTGTCAGCCGTGGGTAAGACCTGTAGCTAAACTTTTAGCACAGGAATTCCTGCATTGAACACCATCCAATTCGAGACAAGATTAATCTCACCGCAATGAAGAAAAGCATTGCAGCCCTGCTGAAAGTTTCCTTCCAAGTGTGGCCCAAGTCAAAGAAGATAGTGCCCATGCAGATGCAAAGGATGACCTACAAGTACGCAGCCAAGTTTTAAATTGTTATTGCCATGCCTGCATAGATAAGCTGTGCAGGACAAGGTGGGGCTATGTTTGTTGCATCGTTGCACAAGGACTGCAGAGGTTGTGAGCTGCGTGCAGGAGACAACAATTCATTGTTGCATTGTTGCACAAGGACTGCATAGGTAAGCTGTGCAGGGCAAGGTGGGATCGTATTCGTGGCAATAGCTGCACGAGGACCTCACGCCGCTTTCCATGTAGTAAAAGGGAGAGAAACCAGACGGCGAAACCAAAATACCTTTTAATGGATTGATGAGTGCTTGTGAACAAATAGGGAAGTGATAAGCTGCTCAAAGCTATTGAAGTCCAGTGTGCAGGGCATGAGCTCCATACCTTGGTACGCAGCAAACTTTGTATTATTATCAATTAGCCTGTCACGCAGCTGTGTTCTCTTCTGTTTCTCCCTCCTTTCCTAGTTTCTTTCAGATCTAAGCAACTGTGAGAATCCTAGCTGAGTAGATGTGGTGGTAGTTTGCCTCCACCTCCTGCTTTAATTAATTAAAAGGCATTATCACCTGCCTTGCTTTTTTAACAGTTGTCCATGAAAAAGTGGGCAATAAAAGCAAGTTCCTTGTCACGCAAGCCACCATAGCAACAATACCTGAGAGTAAAAATGACCACAAAGGGTTGCAAAGCAGCCACAAAGCATACACTTACGTACATCACGAGTCGGATCCAAAACAGTCCCACATTGCGGAAGTTGTTGGTAAGCATGCGTTGGGACAGCACCAAGGCTTGGTACATGGGGTTTGCCTGTAACGAAGGCACAGATTTTGCGAGTGAGGATACAGTTGACCATGAATGTATTTTTGTGCAGGGAACAAAGGGTGTGTTCAATTAAAGAACCTTGTTTGCTGCTTAGATCAGGCAAGCTCCAGGCACGCGATCTATGGACTGCAGCTGCCATGTACACACACACACATTCTGCATACACTTCCGCCTCCCAGAAGCATCTTACCTGATTGCCCTTTGCATCATACACGCGCCCAGGCTGCGCACACACCTCCACATCCCAAAGCACTCTTGGGTGCACGTGCTGTTCATAGTGGCTTTGCAGCGTGGCTATGTTGCTCTCAATTTTTTTGGCTTCCTTGCCGATGGCCTGCACGCACGATTTTATGTAAAAAAGGATTGCAGGAACAATACAAGAAAGTTTAGTGTGGTAGAGTTTTTGTCTTAGTCTCTGTTTTCGTTATCATGATTGAGGTGCTATCACTGCTTGCGTATAATGATAGTTTCTGTCTGGACAGCCCATGCATTTTGGATTGCGCACAGTTGATGGATTACCCCTGTTTAGCCTCCTTTTAGCGCTACAAGTAGAATTTGCACCAACACTCATATAATTGCTAAAATGCCCTGCTTGTGTCAATCACATACTTACAAAGTCTTCGTTGATCACGTGCAGGTAGTGGTCACACACAGAGCGTCCAGCAGGAGGCGGTAGGCCTGCTTTGGTAAACATGTCAAGCGCTTTGGCAGCGGGGCCAAAGTAGATAGTTTTGCCACGTGTCATGAGAGCAAGCTGCACAGCAAAGGACAGGCAGTGGGTACGCTGGATTCAGATTGTTTTATACAAAAATCTCGCCTACTTGGACACCGCTAAATCCTTCACACCATCATGCTAGGAGCAACAGGCACCATTTACAGCAGCCACAAAAGGAACCTACTCCACAGCCTTGCAGTTAGTGCCACAGCACTCATGAAAAATAAAGCCTACCGTAGTAGTACAATCAGATTCGCGACAAAAATCATACAGATGAGACGATACATTAATTTAAACCCAAAGTATCTAAGCAATAATCCCAATGGTGCGCAGGCTTCTGCCTCCCAACCTCCTGATGATCCCCACTGAAAAGCTTCTCGTAATTTTATTCTCCAGGTGAGGTGTTGTGTGTGTCTCTGCATCCATTGGGTGGTGGTGCAGAACACAAAACTACAGCCTTTCCTTATCAGTACCGGTTGCGTTTACCATAATCTATTTCAAATGCATGGTTTTCAATCTGTGTGGGAATCAAATTTTTAGCAAGCTTACCTGGTCGAAAAGCTCAAAGACCTGCATGCAAAAACGGAGCACACACACATAATATTGGAGCTGATACATCAAGAGCTTGCAACAATTCGTGTGGTTTGGACCAAAACAGTGGCAGAAAAAGCAGTCCATGTACGCCCTTGCAAGTCCAATAATGATATCAGCCTTCACAGATCAGACTTTTGGGGATCTACCCTTGCAACAGCTTATAACATAAAGCAGTGTAGTTAGGAGATGAAAAAATCCATTTGTGCAGATACTGTGTTATGCAGTGGCGACAGTTTCCTACAAGATCTCAAATCTAACTGGCAACCCACAAGCATTTTTGGACACATGCTATGCCGGTATAACCGTGCTTCACCTCAGAGCTGGGCTGGTGAATGACTGTGAGGACCGTCCTGCCCTTCAAGGCAAGGGCTTGTACAGTCTCCATCACAAAAAAAGCAGATGCAGCATCCAGGCCTGGTTAATTTCAATGTGCATGTGAACACAGTAAGTGCTTTGTACTTTGTCCTTGGTGATTACGTGGCCACTGTACAAGCATGATGTTGCCAGCCTCGGCAGCCTCTGTACAAGTTCTTGCAATGACTAGCTCCAGGCAAACGTGGCTGCTAAAGTGCGCTGAGAGAGGTCAGAACACTACATGGTCTCATAAAACTTGCATTCCAAACATCTTGAAGCTTGCCTGAGGTGGGCTCGTCAAGGAAGAGGATGGCTGGCTGGATGACAAGCTCACAGCCTATTGCCACCCTTCGCTTTTGTCCACCACTAATGCCCTACGTTTAGAAAAAAGGCAAGAGGAAAACATTTCCAGTGTGCAATTGACCCAAAGCAAATATTATACCCTCGACATCAAACAAGGAGCATTGCACGTTGCCAGAGCATAAATTCAGAGTTAATTTATAAAAAATTTGGAGCACTGCCGACTGACACATGTTCCTTTTGTTTGGTATGAACAGGGCCTGGATGCCTAATCGCTGCTAGATCAAACATTTTCGAGACACTAACACACGGTGCCAGCATACCTTCATCATCCAGTTTCCTGTCAGCAGGAAGCAGGTGTGTTTCATGGTCAAGTTAGTAATATGCATGTACGGGTGTTTGATCGTTTTATAGGGCTGGATTTATGTGAAAATAAGCTTGGTATGGTACGTAAATGCATGTCCCGTTCATTAAGCGTATACCGAGATGCATTGAAGACGTTTATTGAGAGCAGAAGAAGGGAATTTGTCAAACAAAGCACAAGGAAGGCGAGAAATAGAGAGGCCAGATTCTTGAAGGAGCACCACCCACCAATCTTTGTATGCTGAACATGGATAAGTCCCATCTCTGCTAGCGCATCATCAACGCGTGCAACCTGTATTTAAAATTCAGGTTATCCTCTTGCAATTTTTCCATGCAGTGATATAATTCCCCCATTAATGAGGTACCTGTTTGCAAGATCACATTTATATAAAGTTCTTGTTCATTGATCTGACTTCATAGCTCTTTCTGGAGTGTGTCAGAATTTGTATGGCTCTCGAGAAGCAAACAGCAAGCAAGTTTTTGTCATAACTGACCTTTTCTGTGTAAGGCATTGACGACGGCAAACGCAGCAGCGCAGAATACGTCATTGTCTCTCGCACAGCTGCAAGTGACGAAGGACAAAGTGCTTTGCCCTGCTGTTCACCTCGTAAATCTGTACACTTGGCTGTAAATTTTTTCACTGAGTGCTAAATGCTTGAATACTTTAAGTAGGAACAAATCAAATTCACCTGCTTCCTAAAGAGCACCGAACATAAAAGATCTATTCACCACAGTTTGGGGTCAACGAGGGGGTAAACTTGTGGATCATGGATCACATTAAAGCAACCACCTCACAGGTCCAAAACGGAATTGAGCTACTATTTCCCGGCTGGTACAACTAGCGCCAAAATATGCCCCAGCTTATCAGCTCGCAATGATGTATCAGTAGAATGCCCAACTCAAATAACTCACAGAGCATCCCCACTAGGACCTCATCTTGCGTGACGTATGCAGAGCGTCCGTAGCTCAGGTTACTTTTGTGGCCGTTTAGGAGCACCTGCAGTTTCGTAGGGTAATATTAATTTTCGCAAACATGCTCAAGTAGAATTTGCCAAACAGATTGTGCTGGCTTTTTGAAACAGCATCACAATACTACTTTTCAGCTGCCAGACCTGTTTCTTTCAGGAGTCTCTACTATGATTCAACCTTTTTCTAAAGCTACCCTCCACCTCAGCCTTCCTAAGGTTTATATACTTTTTGCAAAAAAATCAGGATTTAGATCTAACACTCACGCTGCCTGTGGCCTCCAATGACGATGACGCCCTTCCCGCAAGTGTGTCAAGCAGTGTGGACTGCGATGGCAGCTCATGACTGTTAGTCAAGGCTTGAAATTTCTCTGCGCTCAATAGCAACTCAAAGCCTAATGTACGTGCTCAATGGCAACTCAAAGCCTAATGTACGTCCAATATATAGAATACAAACTTTATGATATACAATTTTCTGACAAGTCAATTCAGATGACGTCATTGCATCTTTAAGCAACCACTTGCCTTGCCACAGCCAGATGGACCCATGATAGCAAGCATGCGGTTGGGTTGAACATAGCCAGACACACCGTCAAGGATGATCTTCTTATTCTGCTTGATGTCCTTTGCCACCTATTCCCGCCGCAAATTGAAACGCAATGGCTTTAAGGTTAGGCGTGACCTATACAAATCCATATGTTTCAGTATGTGTCACTGTAATTAGTGCTGTTTGCTGTTCACGCACATGCATATGTAAGTACTTGCGCTTATATAACATGTGTGTACACACATGTATGCTTGTGTGTTGTTCGTGTGCATTGTATGTATATATTAGTGATGTGTAGTGTATAATGTGTGTATTTGAGTGTGAGGGGTAGTGTGATGTGTATAGTGTGATGTTTATATGTGTGTATGTGCTTGTGCGTGTACATTTGTGTGGTAGCACGTCGCCAAGGCAGGCAGACATCGTGTTCGTGGACGCATGTGTTTGTGCAAGTTTGCCTAGGGTTGCTTCATAGCGGTCATGCAAGTCAGAGAAGGGGTGTAGTGCGCTTGAGTGTGCGCATTTGTGTTTGTGTGTGTGTGTGTGTGTGTGTGTGTGTGTGTGTGTGTGTGTGTGTGTGTGTGTTGTGCTGTGTGAGTGTAAGTGTACTATCGTGCACGTTTGAACATGTTTGCTTGATATAGTTTACCACGAAGACCTCGGACCAAGCAAGCACAGCCTTCCGCGATGAGTGGGGATCGTCATCTCCAACTTGTTCGGCCGTCTCAATGTCTTTGATCGCAAACATTAATGGCTATTAATTTAAATGAGGGACCGAAAGTTCAAATGAGGGACCGAACGAGTTCGGAAGTTCAAGGTGCCAACGTTGTCAGATCGATCAGTCGAGGCACACCGAAATATTCTTACATATATCTATCGTCCATCGATAGGCAATTTCGCCGGTGGGCAATAAAGTATGGGAAATTTCAGCTTGTACTGCTGCTTTGTGAGCAGAGATCCCGCTGCGGTTGGTCTGCACAGCTCCGACCCGCCGAGAGAGCCGAGAGCGGCATCCAGAGATCCGCAAAACAAGGAAGAGCCTTTCCTGCCCCTTCCACCGGGTAAGAAGGACGAAGACCTTGCAAGCAGCAGCGAGTCTTCTTTGATGAAACACCAGCCTGCAGCAGTGCGGGCGATTGACCTCAAGTTCCTCAGGCAGCAGCAAATAGGGGCAGACGTTGTGATCCATACTCCTTTTGGCCAGAGGACACTGCTGTGAGTACGACTAGGCAGGCTCCAGCTTGCTTTCTGCGCAAGGTTGTCTGTTATTAGCTTGCTGATTGTGCTGCATTACACTCTCAACATGTTGACGATACTCACGCATGCATCGTGTGTGCACCAATCGTGTAAAGGCGTACCCACTCCGTGCTCCTGAAAATTTGAGCGCCATACCCCGCGCGGGGGGCCTGGAAATTGTGTGCAGTACTCTCTTGTACTGTATGCAAACCAGTTTGGCAAAATTGGGCTTGCATGAAGCCTGCATCAAAGAAAACTCAGCACCCTAAAACAGCCCCCCCCCGCAGGCCCCCCGCGCGAGTGCCTGAAGGAGGGGTGTGGAACCCGCGCGGGGGGGTCGGCTCCAGTAGGGTCCGTACCAACATTCGTCGTAACTTTCCATGCGCAGGTCTGCCTAGGCAGGTAACACACACGCATATGCGTTCAGAACCTAAAATAAAACAAGATCTTTGTTGTTGCTGATAATGCCAATGCATGATGCCAGCCCCACTTAAAATGCCCAGATCCTAATGCACAGTCATCAACTACGTTTCATGTACGCAGGTATGCAGACTTCACGGCATCTGGACGGGCTTTGCACTTTGTAGAGCAGCACATGGATGCTCTTTTGAAGCTGTACGCAAATTCCCACACGGAAGACAACCTCACCGGAAGGTATGGCAATCGAACTATTTCAAGGCAGAGGACTTAAAGAGTGTAAACCGTTTGTATGCTTGTTTATTAATCATTTTTTGCTAAAGTCCTTGCAGGACATGTGTGATGCATTGCAAACAGAGCGTGCCCCTGTCGTCTTAGCCACCTTGTTCGTCTGTGTGATGAAATAGAGGCATTTAATGGGCTATAATGGGGAAATGTGCATCGTTGCCCGCGCTCATCATGCTTGTTTTATGCATGACTTGCTCTTTTACATTACTTACCTTGTGCATCAGAGTTGTGCATCATGTTCGCCCCTTTTCTGGCCCCTCCCCTGGAGTTTTTTTGGGTTTGTCTCACAGGAACACCAAAACTGTCTCCTTCGTCTACATTGCACTCCGTAATTATGATTGGACTGGTGAACACAGTGTAAATCGGAATGCATTCTAAATAGACACGACAAGAGCGTGTTAAAGACAGGGTCTTTCTCTTTTCAATGAAATAAGTGCCTGCTCTTTTCCTCAGAGCTGACCTTGCTTTCCTGGTATAAATTGAGGCAAATAAGCGGATGTTCACCCCTTGCTGTAAACAGGACTACAACACATCTCCTGCACGATGCCGAGTCCCAAATCAAGGCAGCTGTGAATGCTGGCACAGATGGCCGACTGATCGCTGTCGGGAACGGAGCTACCGGAGCCATCTACAGGTGCTTCTCATATGCAAAACAGCAGCTGCAAATTAGCACAAGTTATAAAGAGTGCAAGTATGTATGGACCTGATGAAGTCATACGTGTTGCAGCTGCCTCTTAGTTTTTTTGGTTTCACACCCTCTTGTTTCCACGTTGTGCAATGAGCTGAACTAGAAAAGCAGAGAGAGTTTGTGTTCCTAGAACGTTCAATTTGGATCCCTTAGTCCCTCACTCAACTCTGACTTGAAGGTGAAATACTGATGGATCTTATTGATATTCAGCATGTACTCACGCTCATGATGTGCAAAGCCGCAAAAATCGGGACCAAAAAGACACTCACTTTCTGCTCTCTTGATCTTTATCCAACGCTTGGCATCCTCGGAGGATTATCATCAGCATCAGCTGACCACCTTTTTGCAGGCTGCAGGAACTGCTAGGTGTGGCAATTGCCCCTGCTACCCGCCAGGCGCTCAGCAAGCAGTACAAAAGCGAGAGTCTTCCCCCAAAAATCTTAAGCACAATGCCGGTTGTGTTTGTCGGCCCCTACGAGCACCACTCAAATGAAGTCACATGGTATGTTTTGTTAGGGTGTGGCTGCACCATTTTTGGGATGTAATGCTGACAAAGGCTGCAAAAACCTTGCTGCTTATGATTTAGAATTCCAATCTTGGGTTGCAAAAGTTCCCAAAAGGTAAACGACTTGGGAAGGCCAAGATCAGTTGCGCAGCAAATGAAAGGCTCATGTGTTAATGGTTATCTCTATAGTTCATGAAGGTATTGACCTCACCTTGGCTCTCACTCTTAGCTTCAAGCTTAAACTCTCATCTGACCACCACCCTAGAGTCTTTGTGTGACGCCAGAAGCCACACCCCACGCAGTCGGTTTAACTTATGACCTGCATGTTGCTGTTGCACCCAGGCTTTGTTGCTTTATGTTTATAACACTCAAAGCATATCTTGCAACTTTACTCTTGTGTTTCAATATGGTGCAGCAATGCCAAAACAGTGGTCTAATCTTTTGCTTTCTGTCCCCAAAAAACATGTCACTGGCATATTACAATAGATCAAGGAAGCTCATTCTGTTGCCCGTACTTTCTTGTGGATGCTTTTTACAACCCTGCAGGCGTGAGTCATTGGCCACTGTGGTTGTTGTGCGACTAGCAGATGATGGTGGTATTGACATGAAGCACCTGGAAGAGCTCCTCAAGGTGCGTCTGCTGCTGTGGCTTGAAATAGTTGACCAAAAACTGCTGAGTTCAGTGCGTAGCGCTTAAATTTGTGCAAGGTTCATGCCCTAGCTTAATATGCAAATAAACAGAGATCTCGCACAATAGCTAGCTTTGCAACAAGGCGTGTCACGTTTTGCTGCCTGGGGTCTCACGCATTTCCGACCCAGCATGAAAGAACGCAAGGGTTCCCTCTGCACCATGTTTTGCTTTTTGCAGGATGAGGCTTACAAGGGACGGAAGCGGGTCGGATCGTTCAGTGCAGCCAGCAATGTGACAGGGAGGAAGTCAGATATCCAGGCCATAGCTTTGTTGCTGCACCAGCACGATGCGTACGCGTGCTTTGACTATGCGGCTGCTGGGCCGTACGTAGAGATTGACATGAACCCCTCAGGTCGTCCTGGTGCACACATTGATGCCATCTTCTTGTCTATGCACAAGGTACGTCAGAGCAAGCATACAAGGTACTTAGAGAGGTTTGCACACTTTTAAGCCAAATGATTTTTGAAAGGTAGAGAAGTTCTGTCAATAGAAAAATAGACTGAGAAAGGGAGCTCATCAGCTGTTTTTTTCCTTTTGCAATGATTTAGATTAAATTTATCGATTCCATGCCCTTTTTGAAAGCAGATGGGGAGAGGGTGATTGCTTAGAGGCTGTGACCTGCTCAGTTTCGGTCAGCACGCAGCAGCAAAGCAAGCATGTGCCTCCCAATTGCTGTTTTGCAACCATAATGCAGAGAGTGCAGATTGGGGGATACAGGAGCAAAAGGGCATTCAAAAACAAGCAGTTTTGGGGCTATGTGGTCCTCCGGATTGAAACCTACCTGAAAGCTAAAAGTGAAAAACCAGGCGTTAGCTAATTCTTTCATACTGCTTGACTGAGAAAGAATTTTAATGACTCCCACTTGCAGTTTCTTTTGCTGTTCTCAAACAATCGAATTGCATTGAATTCTCCCAAGCCTTGTGTTGACCTCAATAAAGTAGGAATGTGCAGAATCCAGACTGAAACACGCCTGTGCTCACATCATTCCATGCAGTTTCTTGGTGGTCCTGGTTCTGCTGGCATTCTGGTCATCAACAAGGACCTGTATCCCAGTTCCTTACCACCCACCGTTGGAGTAAGTCTTTGCATTTTGCAGGAGGATTTAGGCTTAGCCCCCATTCAATGATAAACTAGGAGATGACCTGGTTGTTTAATGAATGCACAGGAAATTTAATGTGAAGCCTAATAAGTACTAGCAGCGGTACTGGGGCTAGTAACGATAAAACAATGTATTGTACCGGTTGCAAATGACTGCAAGATCCCACGACTCTTGTATGAGACTACTCACCAACATACCAATCTACCCTGTGTTTGCATGTGTGTGTGCAGCTGTGTATGGAAGCGAGTATGTTTGCTGGTAAGCATGTGTGTGTGTGTGTGTGTGTGTGAGAGAGAGAGAGAGAGAGAGAGAGAGAGAGAGAGAGAGAGAGAGAGAGAGAGAGCGAGATTGTGTGTGTGAGAGCACTATCTTTGGCCACACAGCTAATGCTGTTCAACTTGTTGCCTTTTCAGGGAGGTGGGACTGTTGATTTTGTTGGCCCCAAACAGCATACCTTTGTGTCTGACATCGAAGAGCGTGAGAAAGCGGGCACCCCAGGCACGCTTCAGGTATGCAGTTCTTCGCTGTTCATTGTTCGCTGTGTCATTCCTGCAATGCCACATGTGCTGGTTGAAGTACATGTTCATACATTTATCAATAAAGCATTCAATGGCAGATGCAGAGGATTAATTTAGATTGACTGTATGATTCTGCACAAGTGCATGACATACAAACACCTTCTCTTGTACAATACATGTGAGTTATTTTCGATCCTGAATCCTTGCACGAGGCATATTGTTAAGCTCCAGAAATTGCATTAACTGCTCAAGTTCCTCAAAACCGGATTTTTCTTTCAATCCTTCCTGCAAGAGGAGGCCAAACAGACAGGGATACATGCTGAAATCACCCAAAAACCAAACAGACGGGCAAGATCAGTCCAAGCGAATCTAAGGACACAGCTAGTAAGGAATTTTGAGTAGGAAAATGTGGTCATCAAATCCGACTGACCTAAGCTGGTCATTGTTCTACAGGTCATCCGAGCAGCACTGGCCATGGGTATAAAGCAAGCCATTGGCACCACAGCCATCGAGGCCAGGGAGGAGGCTTTTTTGCAGCGTGCCATTGCAAGATGGTCAAACAATCCTGGTGTGGAGATCTACGGCAGTCTGGACCCCCACCACCGTATCGGCATTGTGTCTTTCAACATCCGTGACAACTCTACGGGCAAACTCCTGCATCCCCGACTGACGACTGTGCTGTTGAACGACCTATTTGGCATCCAGGCCAGAGGGGGTTGCTCATGTGCAGGTGAGGACATTAAGAGAACAGATTTTCACTGCCAGTGGCCTTTGTAGTCCATTTATAAGGGTGCTGAGCAGAACGTTTCTGCAGTGCAGTGCAGCGATCGATCATGGCAGGATCGTGTGCAGAGCTTTAAGAGAGCAAAATTAGTTTCCAAAGGGATTATAATGATTCCTGCATGAAGTTGGCTGGATGTCTGAGTGCCTGCGATACACCATTCCACAACTTCACACCCACAAAACATTTCCAGGAAGTTCCAGTGAATTCGGAGCTTGTTATTTTGGCACACTTCTGCACTTAACGTCCGGTTGTACCTCCTCTGACAAAACCAACTACGAATAAAGCGGGCGATAAACCAATCATTAAGAGTTAAGGTGCAGGCATTGATTTGCGTTGCTAATAACAGCATAAACACCCGACACGCAAGCAAATAGCAAATTTGATTCATGCCTTGCACAATTATGGAAAGTGCGGCATGTATGTCTTGCCAGTTATGCTGCTGACAAGGAGTTAAGGGCCATACAAACTGAATTACGCAATACGGTTAGGAAAGGATGATTGGAAAGGGGAAGACAGAGGCTTGTACGTGTTGAACCTACCGTTTGTCTGCAGCACAATGCCAAGTTGACAACTGGAAAAGAAACAGAAGTGGTACCTCCTTTTCATCAGCCCTTATAACTGTTTGTGGTGCTTGCAAGGACCACGCACAGTGTGCTTTCCTCCTTCCTATCCAGTATCCTTGACTTCTTGCTTTACAGTGCTAGTAAAGGTTAGGCCTTTGCATAAATTGACAAGGGCTGCGGCACTTTTAATGTGAGCAAGGCAACAGTTTCCGTCCTTTTGGCCATTTTCTGACTTCTCTTTTTTCTGCTGTGTCCAGGCCCTTATGCGCACCTTCTCTTTAATGTCACGGATGAGGTGTCAATGCGTGCTAAGGTGAGTTGCAATCTCAACATTATAAATTATAGTAACCCTAAACTTTCAACAATAAAAGCTACCGATAGGTCAAGTTCTTTGTCTTTGGCTGCTTGCATATTACATGAGATGCCTGTATAAATGCAGCAGTGCGTATATGGCAATCCTGGGGCCTCCCTTCTTAGCTTCTTCTTTTTGTTTTGGCAATGTGTAATGTTATAAACGATGCTTCAGAGCCATGTCGTTGTTGGGAGCTTGAATGTGCATATTGGAAATTGAACAGGTTACCGAGGCTGACAGATTGGTTACATACCCCAAAAACACATGCAGGCTGCTGTGAGTGATGGATACGGTGGGATGAAGATTGGATGGTGCCGAGTAGGTAAGTTTGTTAAGAAGCATCCCTGATCTTTTGTATGCATTAGACCTGTACAGGCTTAGACCGAATTTCTTTGTCCTGTCCACTGAGGTTGTACAAATACAAACTTGAGATTCCAAGTGCAGGAGGTTGCTTCCTAGGAATGTTTAACACCAAGATGGGTTTTGTACTTCGCGGCTGCAGGCTTCCACTTTTCCATGGATGACACAGATGCGGCTTTCATCATTGATGCCATTGACTTCCTAGGCCATGTTGGTCACCACTTCTTGTCCTTGTAAGTGTACCTCTGCCCTGAGAAGGTATCGAGGACTGCAATTTCGCCCCCTTTTTCTACGCATGATTGATGACTTGGCTTAACACATGACTGCAATCGTGCTGCAAATTATAATCAATACTTGCAGGTACAACTTCGACCTGGCAAGCGACACCCTTTGGTCCCACCACTTTGCAAAGAGTGTACACAAGAAGCTGGATTTGGCTGATGCCCTGCGCCACCCCTCAACTGAAACCGGTCCAACTGACTTGCCTGAATCTGAGCGGCATGAGAGGTGCGCCTAAGTCTGATTGGTTGCTATTTGTTTTAGCTGTTTGAGAAGCAAATCCAATGCTGAGGTGAGATCAAAAAGGCATCTGGTGCACAATCCAGCTGGGTCTCATCTGCAGCTGGTACTTGGATCCCTGTTCTAAAATCAAATATGCAAATATGTCACGAGTATTCTCTATTTTTGCCAATCACTACTGCAGGAACACAGAGGCATTACAGCAGGCTTCCTACTTTGCTGCAAACGCTGCAAAACGACAAGTTGGGTCACACACTCTAGGGGCACCATTAGAGGAGCTGCAGTATTTTTCATTGGTACGTCCAGTGACAGTTGAAACTGCGCAGGTAGTAAAATCGCTCCCCACCGCTGGCAAGAAACAGGTGCGAAAGGCGCTAAAAATGAAATGACCTTGTCTGCTACACAGCAAGAGGGACAACATGTGCAGGGCTGAAGAATTGCATGCATGCGCCATAATCTCTGGTGTATGTGAATCCTGTCCAAACCTTCAAAAAATGTGAAGCTCAAATGAAGTCAATTTGCCACGTTTAAAGGGCACGATTGTATTCTGTCATGGCAAGTACGGCTTGTCATTGACGGCAAAATGATAAATGTGACATGCCTACAAGGAACGGTCTTCTGCATGAAATGATATAATATCTAAATTTAGCATGCTGTTGTTTATAAATGAGCAGCTTTTATTCTCACAAGTGATGCCCTTCACCAATTATTCTAACCAAACAATTCAAAAAACCTTATGCAGCACTGTCATTTGTTGCCTGTATATGGATGATTGATAAGTGTCGATATGTGCGGAGAGGGAGTGTAATTTCAGTCCATAGCTCGGTCGGGCTCTCTGTTGGACTCTCTTTCTTTGATTTTCACTTAGTCTGATGGTTATGAACAAGAATTGTGTATGTTTAATAATCTTGGTCCAATTGGTGGGGCCGAGCCCTTTACTCCTTGAGGGCTGTTGGCTATATAGTGCATTTATTTCTCACGTTGTAATTTTCTCTGTAATGCCAATAATGGAGTCAACCAAATCAAACAGGAACACAGAGCACAATAGCAACTGGACACCAAGAAGATGGACCCCCCAGCAAGAGGACGCGTTCCCAATGTCCCTTATAATCCTCTACCCAAAGCCAGCCGTCATATGACATCTAAACGCAACTATACCCCTGGCAAACACTTGACGCAGCAGCTGCCCCAAACTGCCCCATCCACAACTCAACCAGCTCACACTGACACCCAGAGTACGCCTGAAACAGCACAACAGCATGACGAACCCCCCAGCAAAAGGACACGTTCCCACTGTCCTTCTAGTTTCAGTTTAGTTTGGATTACAAAGGCCTCCAGTCTGGCATGCCTGCTCAATCTATAGGTCCCGACGAATAAATCAATCAAAAAGATTGACAGCTGCACTAATAAATTTGTCAACCTCTGAGTTAGAAACAAAACCTTTGATATCACCGTCAGAAATATTATCAAATAAATGGTTGAACTGGTGCCGTAAATGTTCGGTGCCCATATATAAAACAATAACGTGTTTCTCATCTTGTTTAGTTTAGTTTAGTTTGGATTACAAAGGCATTCAACCTGGAATGGCTGCTCAACCTATGAGAACGAGGTAAACCTCAAAACAAACCAAGTAAAAAAGGGCTGTGACGCAACTGGAAAATGCTAACCTTACAGA
>Ga0307942_1000245_pt1 | contig 34658 bp, 35 predicted proteins | sample OrgLakmetagen175_FD_201846 | JGI IMG/M metagenome (GOLD analysis project Ga0307942, IMG submission 201846) | Saline water microbial communities from Organic Lake, Antarctica - #175 | ecosystem: Environmental > Aquatic > Non-marine Saline and Alkaline > Saline | place: Antarctica: Organic Lake... | reverse complement strand
TGTATATTGTGTAAGCAATATACACCTACACATGTACTTGCTGTAGTGTATATTGTGTAAGCAATATACACCTACACATGTACTTGCTGTAGTGTATATTGTGTAAGCAATATACACCTACACATGTTGCTGTAGTGTATATTGTGTGCCTTTGCATGAGGAAGGAGTGGAGGAAGCATCGGACCATGTTTGTGATTCGCAAGTCTGTGTGTTTGTGTGTGCCCCACATAAGCTCAAACCCGCGTGCTCAAGCTGGTTAGAGCTCGCTGGCTCAACGACCAACTCCGCATCCAACCCCCAAACCTGCACATCCACACCTGCCTCCTTTCTCTTGCAGCCACTCAATCACTTTTGTGAATTGCGCAGATGCTCGTGCACATGAAGCACACATACGTCCGCACGCTTGAGTATAAACATACAAAACAACACACGCGCGCACACACACACGCACACATACACACCATCCAAACAGGTTGATGAGGGCTTGCTGGGCACCCTCCACACCCACCTCCTCCCCCGTGTGGCCTCTCTCAACCCTCCCAGCACAGTCACGGTGTGCGTAGCCCTTGCCCGTCTGGGCAGCAGCAGCGCAGGCCGACTCCCCGCTTCTGTGTGTGATGCCCTGTACACGCACGTGCACGCCCAGGTGCGTGTTTGAGGATGTGGGTGTGAATGTGGGTTTGGGAGTGCAGGTGTGGGTGTAGGTGTGGGTGTGGGTATGGGTGTTAGTGTGGGTGTGAGTGTGGGTGTGGGTGTGGGTGTGGGTGTTAGTGTAATTGTGAGTGTGGGTGTGGGTGTGGGTGTGGGTGTGGGTGTGGGTGTGGGTGTGGGTGTGGGTGTGGGTGTGGGTGTGGGTGCGTTGGAGCGTACCCCTGCTAGGGAGTTGGGAATGGGTTTAGGTGTAGGTTTTTTGTAAACATACATCAACCATCTCTGTGTCTTCCTATGTAGCGATACCTGTGTGTGAGTTTGTGTGTGTGTGTGACTCTGCCAGGGTCCGCGCGTCTGTGAACAAGTGAACAAGCGAATCCGGATCTTATCAGTATTTAAAACACACACCCAGACAGGGTATATGCAGAAACGTGGATCATTACGTACACACACGCACACACGTGGCACATCATATTTGCACACGGGCACGCACCAAGGGCCAAACACAAACATGCGGCATCTTTTTATCACGCCCACACCCACACCCACCATAAACACAAATGTCACACACACATCGCACACACACACACACTTGCACACACACACACGCTGTATGCAGATGCCATACATGAACGTGCGCAACGTGGCCAACCTTGCATGGGCCCTGGCCTCCATCGGCCAACTCCGCGACCCTGACTTCAGCACCATAGCACCCAACACCACCTACAACGCCCCATCCTCCACCGCTAGCAGCACCAGCAGCTCTGCCAGCGGAATAGAAAGGAGCGGCAGCTATAGCATCGGTAGTCAGGGTGCAGGTAGCAGTAGCTGGGAGCATGAGGGCGATGATGGTGCTCACCAGCTGCGTGCGCTGATGGTGGTGATGGCGGGGTTCGCGGGGCGTGCGTTGCCTAGCTGCAACTATGCGGACCTGGCGCAGTTTGCGGGAGCATTTGCAATGGTGTGTGTGTGTGTGTACATGCGCATGGTCATGCGCACGAGAACACGTGCAATCGTCCATGTTCTTTGATGCTGGTGAATGAAGCAGGGCACGCCTTGCCTAGCTCCAACTGTGTGGGCCTTACATGTTTGGTAGGAGCATTTGTAATGGTGTGTAATTACGTATGAGTGGGTCGGTAAGGATGGGTGGGTGGTTGGGTGGGTGGGTGTATTAGGTGTTGGGTGTGTGGGTGTTTATGTGGGTGTGTTCATATTTGTGTCATTCATGGGGGTGGCGGTGGCAGGTTCATGTAGAGCGTGCTGCCAGAGCTTTTGCAGCTGCGTCTGTGATGGTGTATGCCAGTGTGTGTGTGTTTGTAAGCATCAATATGTGTGTGGCACCTAATATCATTTGCATGCTCAATGCGTTTGATTGTGTGCCTCTTAAACCGACCAACTTCCCCCGTTCGTAACTCACAATGGCTTGCGTGTGCCAATTTCCCACACAGCGTAGCTCCCCCTTGTTGTTCACATTCTCCGCTTCTGTGCACCAAAACAGCCATGCAAGTGGATGCGCGCTGGAAGGTTAATTCATGCATTTCACCGGCTACAACACCGCATGCGTGTCACCTCTTTCATTACCGTTGAGCACATATGCTGTTTACCGTTTATCGCATTGATTGAGCGCATGCCGTTAACCGTTGCATGCGTGTCACCTCTTTCATTACCGTTGAGCACATATGCCGTTTACCGTTTATCGCATTGATTGAGCGCATGCCGTTAACCGTTGCATGCGTGTCACCTATTACGTTACCATTGAGCGCCTCCTGTTTGAGACCTCACGCACGTGTGCCTCTCCTCCTTTATGAACTGGCCTACACTAACCTGTTACTGCCTACACTACAGGCAGTGGCCTCAACCCCCAGAGCTAGCAGCTTGTCACACATATCTGCACCTTTGCGAACTGCATTTGTGCCTCTCTTCTCATTTTTAATAACCTTTCTTCAGTCCACACATCCCGGCTGCTACCGCTTGAGGGTGAAACGCTTCTCTCTCTCTCTCTCTCTCTCACACACACACACACACACACACACACACACACACACACACACAGTACACCAATCCATCACTACGTGTCAGTCTCTTTCCTTTCCTCTTGTTACCATGTAACCTTTTTTCCTGCCCACACAGGCAGGCTACAAGCCAAGCTTTTATAACCCAATAAAATAAAAATGGTGATTTTTTACTACTTCAACAGGCAGGCTACAAGCCAAGCGAGGACTGGCTTGAGGCCCATGAGGATGTAGTAGCAAAGCTGGTGTCTCGATCTGGCCTCAACAAATCCCAAGCCATGCCCTTGTTGCACGCGTACCGCAAATTAGGCTACGCTCCCACGCGCCTGCGGGGAGTGCTGCATGTCCTGGTCCAGGTGTGTGCATGCGTGTAATTGCATGTGTGTATGAATGTGTGCATGTGCGTGCATGTGTGTGTGCGTACACATGTATGTGTGTGCGTGTGTGTGTGTGACGTGCAGGACGGTTGAGGTGCCTTTTCTCTGTGGTCGATGCAGTAGGCTGGTCAAGATGCCTTTCCTCTTTGGTCGATGCAGTGTAATCATGCTTGGCATTACGCTGTCGTGTTTTGTGGTATATAGAGTGACACCTGGTTTTGTGTGCTCAACCGAAAACCTAGTCCTACTCAGCTGTGCGGGGGTGCTTGATCCAGGTGTTTCTGTGATGAATGAATAGGCCACACGTTTCTCGAGTGGGTATTTCATGAACAGGCTGTGTGGTGCTTCATTTGGAATGACAGACTGTGTGTATACACACACGTACATGACTGTATTTGGAGGTCTTCCTGCTAAGAACCAGAACCTGTACATACACACTCTTGAAGTAGGCACATGGTTCTGGCAAACCTACGTATATTACTAACCTCTAAATATGGCCAGAACCATATATATATATATATATAAATATACGGTGCATATACGATTTGATTGGCAGGGAAATCACCAGATATACGTCATATACGGTGTATATGTACAATTCTGGCCAACCCTAGAAATGTCGCTAGCCCAGCACCGGGATCACCGTCCACGAGGTGCCAATTCTCTTTCTGTTGTGATTGCATGTGCTAGGCCGCAATTTTGAACGCTGGGTGTGCTGCGTGGGTGGGAAGGCTTTTGGTGCTTTGCCAATACCAAGGGGTCTGTGCTACAGTGCAGTTCCCAACAAACAAATGGCTGTTGATGGTAATAAGCAGGAATATGCGGTTTGTAGTGCTGGCCAGTCCTGTTTCAGCACCGTAGTTTGCCGCACTGTTATGTGCATATGAGGCCACCACATCAAAAGTGGCTGTGTGTGTTTGCAGGAAGGGCGTGATTTCTAAAAGCTGTTTGTGAGGCAAAGCTCGTCACACACACATGTACATACAAGGACACATTACACACACATATAAACACATGCACACATATTATGCACACACACACATATTATGCACGTATCCACACGCACATGCAGCGCAAGCACGAGGCCGCAATGGCTGCTGCGGATGCCACGGCCTTCCGGTACACCACGCTGCAACGGCAACGCCAGAAGGAACAGGCTCGGCTGCAGGCCCTGCTCGAACAGCAGCAGCAGCAGCAAGGAGACCTGCAGGAGGGAGAGGAGGGGGAGGGGCTTAAAGGGCAGCAAGGAGAAGTGCAAGCGGGAAAGCAGCAAGAGAGCTTGCAGCAGCAGCAGCAGCAGCAGCAGCAGTGGCAGTGGCAGCAGGGAGAGGGGGTGGGCATGCTCCGCGAGCCTCGCAGCCACAAAAACAGTCCTGCGGGTAAGGAAGGACAGCAGCAGCAGCAGCAGCAGCAGCAGCAAAGCAGGCGCCGGCAACAGCAGCTGGTGCTGCGGCAGGTACAGGCAAGTGAACAGAGTTCCACAGAGCAGCTCGATCAGGGTCAGGGTGAAAGGGAGTGGGGTCAACCGAGGAGTGGGCTGGGTGGACACCTGGGGGGACCTAAGAGTAGCCGTAGTAGTAGCAACAGTAGCAGAGACCAGAGTAGCAGTGGCAGCGGTTCTAGCAGTGAGATTGAGAGTGAGAGTGGGGATAGAATTGGCAGTGGCGGTGGCAGTGGCAGGGCTATGCATGAAAGGAGTGGGGTGTGGATGCACGGGATGCAGCCCTCACCCACGTCAGGCTCACCGCCGCAGCCACACGCCGTTTTGTACCCTCCTGGCATTGAGCCCCGACAGCAGCAGCAGCAGCAGCAGCAGCAGCAGCAAAACCAGCAGCAGCAGTACCAGCGGTACCAGAAGCAGCATGGACAAGTGCACGAGCGTGGGCTTCCTTCGGCACCACCTGCCCCCCCTCCTCCCTTGACGCCCCGCCAGATTAATCGCCTGCGCAAGAACAGGAGGCTATTAAAGGGCTTCCCCAAACCAGGCCCTCGCCTGCCCTCTCTCCCTGACCACCTCACCTCTTCCATGGCCCAACACCAGCAGCAGCAGCAGCAGCAGCAGCAGCAGGCTGCTCAGCCTCAGAAGCGCCCCCTATTTGTTGAGAGGCACAGCCCAGGAAGCGGCGAATCAGCTACGCGCCTCCTTCACTCCACCCAGCAGCCGCCGCAGCAGCTGTCAAGCAACAGCGGCTTAGGTGGCGTGGGCAAAAGGGTAGCAGGAGGTACTATTGGGGGTGGGAGTAAGGCAGGGGAGGCTTGGCAATTGCGGGGACAGGGCCTTGAGCAAAGTAGTGCTGCTGGTGCTGTCGGGGATTTTTCGTATGACTCGATCGACTGGGCTGAGCTTCAGTAGGAGCTTCAGTAAAAGCTTCAGTAGGAGCAGCCGTAGTAGTGTGCCAGTTAGATCAGAGGTTGGACGAAGGAGCTTTGCTCCCTGCCACCATGCTAGAAGCCTCGTGCGCAGCTGTTGGCGTGTGCGGTTAGAGCTGGGGAAGACAGATGACCAACTAGATTGCTGAGTAGTTGTTTTAAGTAACTTGTCCTGTGACCAAGCATTGATTATGTACTAACTTAAAATTTAAAGGGAATAAGTCCACTTTATTTGCTGCCAGATATCTGCATGGATGAGGTTACATTTAAGGTGTTTCCAATTATAAGGAAAGAGGCAACCGTGCTTGAGTGTTAAACAAATACATCTGACCTTTCTTCCATCAGTGCTCAATGTCGTTGTTCCCCCCTTAGGACTCGTTTTGGACCCTGCTGAGTCCTGAGCTTGAGAAGAGAAATCGAGCCTCGGTCACCGTAACACTACTGTTTAAATGACTGTCACTGTCACTGTCATTCTTTAAGTTGTAAGTCACTTTGCGGGCATCACAGGCTGAATGCCGATCTTATAGTAAGTTAGTTAGCAGGTATTCTAAACGGAGCTGAATGTTACTGGCTGGCGATCAATCTAGATGCATTGTGTGACTTATTTTGTTAGAGTGCGTGGACTCTGGTGCCTACCATCAACGTAGATGCAATGGTTTGTGGTCAACGTAGATGCAATGGCCTGTGGGGAGCCTACTGCGTTACTGCGGCACCGCCCACGTATCTGTACCCAGATTTGCAAAACACCCGCTGGAACTAAGTAGGTACTACCTCTTGAACCCCTGAGAAACAGAGCCTCTGAGAGACTATCCTCTTTTGCAACACGAATTTTATTTACGAATTGCGCAGAAAGCAAATTTCACACCGAAAGTGTGAACACTGCACACAGCATATTTGAGGGAAAAGGCATTACAACCACTCATCCTTGACACATTTATGCTGTTGTCACCTTCCCAAGACAGCACTGACCCTAAGAACTCAGCAAAAGAAAGAAAATACTACGCAGGCAGTGAAAACCACTCCCCACATTAATCAAGGAAAAGGAGCCACTTTGGTATCGAGTACCGTAAAGCTCCTCCACCGCGAAAGGGAAAAACGATGGGGATCAAGAGGGTTGCAGGCTTGGCCCAGACAGTGTGGTGGCTCTTAGATAGGTATTTTGCCTTTTGTTCTTAGACATTTGCCCTCTTGGCAGTGCGATTTAAATACACGTATTTAATTCCGTGAAATAATTTAGCATGGGTGCCGTCGCAAGCAAGAAGAAAATGACCACTCCTAAGGTCGTCATTGTTTCAACCTCAGCTCAGAAGCTAGGTCCGCTGGACACGGGCCTCTGGTGTGTGGTACTTGCAAGCCTTAAGGAATACTGGGATGATTACGCCCACTCCGTCAGAGTTCACACCACATGCGTGAAAACACACGCACGCACACACGCACACACACACACACACACACACATACACACACACAAGTACACACCCATATCAACAGGGCGGAAGAATTGGCCAGGCCCTACTTTAAATTTGTTTCTGCGGGTTACCAAGTGGTTGTGGCAAGCACCAGTGGAGGTAAGACCTGTCTGCAAGTTTGCAACTAATTCAGATTACTTAGGCCTGGTGAAAAATACACACATGCAATTAACGCAATGGAACATCGTGTGCAATTGCACAACAAAGCTTATAACAGAAATGATGCAGCCAGGCCCTGCAAACTGCAACTACTAGCTACCGGTTGCTGCATTCAAGTCAAGTGCGGGAGGCTTGACATTGACGCTTGGCTTCCTTTAGTTAATATATCCCATACCATATGCATTCTTTTGCGCCATTGTAGGTGAGATCCCTATTGACGCCGCCTCGTTATCCGGAGACTTCCTGACCCCTGCTGCAAAACGGTTCCTGGACGACGGTATGTGCTTGCGCCAAAGCTGCTGCGTACCCAGTTTGTTCACCGCATGGCCCTAGCAATGATCGTTAGGTTCTGAAACTGTCTGATATAGACTGTGCCTCAGACTGACTCAGCTCTTGCCGCCAATGCCGCCAATACACAGAGAAGTGCAAAGCCCTGCTGAAGAACTCCGTCCCCCTGTCGTCGGTCAAGTTCCAGGATTACGACGCTGCTTTTGTGTGAGTGCTTGTGTTAGTGATTTGATAGCCAGGCAGGCATTTGTCTTCAGGCATCAGCCACGAGCATCAGCCTAGAGCTTGCAAACAAAGGTTCACACGATGAGGGGCAAGGGGACCGGCAGCCAAAAAAAGTAGCAAATACTGATACAAGCATATCATGGCAGTACCAATTTACAAAGGAGATGCAAGGCTTACGAAGAAGATGCAACAACCTGCTTTTTGATGAAAGCATGAGGTATAGGCCCCCCTTCCTCACTCCACTCGCAAATATAGAACAATGATATAATTGCCACCGACCTGAAAGCTCCTTTTTGCTGTGCTTGTGCAGGCCAGGAGGCCATGGAGCATGTGTGGATTTCCATGAGAATCAGACCCTCATTCAGGTGTGTAGTATTTGATAGGATTCGTACGATGCAAACACATACACATACGTGCACACACACACACATGCGCACACACAAACGCACACACACGCGCACACACAGCCCAGTGGAATGAGTGCGCACACATACATACACACATTCACAATTAATTGCGCATCCCCCCCCCAACCCCCCCCCCCACCCACACACAGGGGCTAGAGGGTCTGCTGCGGGCAGGCAAAATTGTGGGCTCGGTTTGCCATGGCCCTATGGCCTTTGTTGGTCTGAAGGACGTGTCTGGGCAGCCATGCATCAAGGGCAAGAAGGTGCGCATTTTTACTTGTGCGTGCGTGCTTTGTGGGTCTGCCTGTGCTGTACAGCTTTGCATTACCTGCTTGTCTTGAGCTCATATGTTCGTAGCATTTGCAACTAAGCGCTAGGTCTCCCAGTTTTGCAAATTATCAATTTGGTAGGCACTCAAGATGCACTCAGACACCACTCACGTACACACAAACACAAACACACAAATACGCACACAATACACACACCTCGCTCCCCTGTGTTGTTTTTCGCTGCTCAGTTTACATGCTTCACTGATTCTGAGGAGCGTGCTGTGGGCAAGGATTCGGCAGTTCCATTTCTTCTGGAAAGCAAGCTCAAGGTGCGTTGCTAGGGTGTGCTATGGCCATTGGATGATGCCTCTGATAGCAGAGATGCGTGCCGCAACTGTGTGAACAGCAATTCTGTAAAGGACCAGTCGATCTGTGTGACGTATTTAAGAGTGAAGGCAACGTCCTGGTAGCTAAAAAAGTTTCAGTTAGCCACGCAGGCCTCCCATTTCTGAGCCTTTCGTTTATAATTGTGTGCAATATCAATCTTATATGTCTTGCTCAGTGAAGTACTGGACAAAGCCAATCCGTAAGGATGAAAAACCATGATGGGCATTGTCTGGTTTGAAGTTCTGAGAAGCCAACTACCGGTTTAGGCAAAATGTGAATGGATAGGGATTTCCATAATGGGCTTGAAACGCACTGACTTCTTAGTCAAACAGCGTTGCGCAGGGCTGGCCCAAGCCTTGTGGAATTATCAAGTCCCTATTTAAGCCATTCATGTACGATGTGCATGGAATTATCAAATTTCCGTTTGGGCCATTCATGTACGATGTGCAGTTCAAATTATGCACCGTACATGATCGTATACACACATTCATGCATCCCCCTGTATGTACATATTGGTCTCCCGAGTAGTACAAAAGAATGAAGAGGAATAGGAAACTGAGTTGTGAGCTGTAATGCTATTGTATTCGTCATGCCCATATCAGCGGCTCATGTGAATATTTCTCCTTAATCTTGCAATTTAAGCCCTCTGAATGCAATGTGGGTTGGGGGGGGGAGGGGCTGTTGTGCCGCAGCACCCACACCTTGACTGCTGCTGATTGCGTTGGAGTGTAGAATACACCATGTTTTAAGGGTGCAGAGACACTTGTTAATTGTATGACGTACCATCTTCTGATAAATAGGGAGATGAGCCTTTGGTTAAGGCAGTGGTAGATTCTGGAAGTGGCCTGGACGTTGGACCTCGTTGGGAGCATGACACCTTAGTCCTACTTATGGATTTTAAAGATTCCACTCTTAAGGTCAAGAGGCTGTGCATATCGAACCAACCCAAAATTTGTGTATGCCTGTTTGATTAGCAGGATGTACAAAAGAATAAAAGGCTGTAACCTGTGACCCTTCCAATGTTAATGGTTTGTTCCAAGGTTCATACTACCCCTTTCACATGCAATCACAGGAACTCGGAGGTATTTTTGAGTGCGCAGCTGACTGGCACCCTCATGCAATTCGCGACGGTAACCTGATTTCTGGGCAAAACCCCATGTCCAGCGAAAAGGTGGCTGAACTTATGGTGGAGGCTTTGAAGAAGTGATCTAAGCGCCTGTTGCACTCAATATTTGAAGTATTATGTATCCTTGTTGGCTTGGCGCACTCGTTTGTTATAATGGCTCTTTTGTGTGTACGGGAATCCTTGTTTCAACCTCTTATTATAGTAACAAGTCTTGAACACGACCAGAGCAAGGGAAACTACGCAGTGCGAAAGCACTCCCCACATTAATTTAGGAAGGAAAAGAAGCCACTATGGACCGGGTTCTGTGAACATTTTCCACCAGTCAATAGGGTTTGCAGGCTTGGCCTGATACACACCGGCTCCAGATAAGAGTCGGTGATGGTACTGAAAAGTGCGTGCCTGGTATGGACAAGTTTAGCAGCGTAGTTGGCAAAATGCATATGGAGCGAGCTTGGAGGATGCACTCTTTCAAATTAAAACCCAGCTCCTATAAGGCTTCAATGTTAGAGTGCTGGTGCAGAGGCCAGTAGCTACGCTGTCCCTGCCTGGTGCTCTGCCCACTACATGGGGTCTAGTGCCCTCACATAAGCTCGAACCGGCTTTTCACATGATTCATCCCTGCCACGATGCGTGTGCCATATTCTATCTATCTATGGTTCCATTAGAATAATATAACCTCATTACCGCTGTTGCAATTAAACATCATGTTCAACATGATGTCCTTGGTTCTGATTGTGCTTTGCTGTTTGAGGTGTGATGTATTTGCTTAATATCTGACTTCTACTTCGCTCTTTATACAAGATTCTACATTCTTATCCAGGCAAGTGGTGGTTCAGAGTTCATCTAGCAGCAGGGCCCGCAGCAAAAAGTAAAAGTAAAAGTAAAAGAAAAAGTCTACGCTGGAAGTCACCAGCGTGCATTAAGGAAAGGCTCTCGACTAGTGCTCACACTAGCCAGAGCCCCACCGAAAGACGAAAAAGAGAAACAACAGAGACTAATGGGGATCCAGCGGGTTGTCAGCCATGCGATCCGGCCTGCGCCTTGTCATATCAAATCACTGTCACTGCAAAGTATAAGATTTAGCACAACAATCTATCAGCTTAAAGCCAGTGTCGAGTCTCTCTCGAGCAAAGGCTGGGAACTGCACTACAGACTGCAATTCTCCTGATACTCTCTCTCTTTCTCTGCTGTTTCTCAAATCCGACCCCAGGGATCTGGCTTCAGGAGGGCTAGGCTGTCACGCCCAATTGTTGGCTGTGACGATTCGTGTGATTTGGTTAGTTGGTTTTTCAGTTGAGGTTGTTTTGCCTTGTCTCGTGCAATAAGCTGGCGAAGCCAGTTTATTGAAGATAGCATTTTCTGGTTTTGATATTGCGGTATTCAATTAGCTCAGTAAACTACACAATGCTCAGCCAGCCCCCATCAGATCCCCCATTATCACTATTGTTGTTAATAAGGTGCATTTTATGTCTTGTTTTTGTGATCTTGTTTAAGCTTTTTATCGCATGGCGGTGTAGGTTAATAGCTAGTTGGTGCACTTTGTGCGTGGGGATGCCCAAGTTTAGTAGAGGAGTAATGGTGTACTGAATGTAGATTGTGCCCCCGACTCCAAGGAGTATAACATGAAGTGTGACTGTTGTTTCAAGAGATGCCTCGGAGGCTCCTTGTTCGTAAACGCTGGATAAGAGGTTGATGTTGGTTGTGCGCTTTTTCTAATGTCTGTTGCGGGTTTATGTCTGAGCAAAATTTGAAATCTACAAGATGTATGTCTCTGTCCCTAGTGGGAATCTGTTTGGGGTCCAAATGCCTGCCTCTTCCTTCAACGGGCATAACTACACGCCATCTGGACGGCTTTGATGTCTAGTTGGAAGGTTTTGTTGTGTTGAGAAAACCCAGTCAGGAATGTTTCTTTCAATGTCATCAGGGGGTTCAATGATAAGGTCAGATAACTTTTCACTGTTACAAGCATCCATTGTAACAATTGCTAAGCCCAGCTTGCCTTTACTGATCTCTTTACCACAAAGGCTAACTGCGTGGTGGTGTCGGTTTATATGCATTCGTTTCAGAGTATGGTTGTTGCACCTAAGAAGTATGTGTGGAGCACTGTCTGATCCTCCGCACAAAGGGCATGTGGCAGGCCCTGTCGTATGGCTAAACCGTTTGGTGTGCTTGTCTGTGTGTATTGTGTCCGTCCTGTACTTGAGGACTTGTTCCTGCTCCTTAATAGTCACATTTGGCATGAACCAGAATGTGTTACTGAGTTGAGCAAGGGGCTTTGCATAGGGCTGCTGTGTGTGAGAGTCGTGCTGTGCTGCACGCTCGGGCGTAGCATACAATTTTTGCCAGATCTTGTAAAGCAGTGTATCTGTGTTAGCTTCACCAAGGTAATGGTGGACGTGCATGTGGTGTTTTAACTTGTCTTGCAGGTTAGTCAAAACTCGTAGCTCTTCTGCATGGGAGCCAACTTTGTTTGGAACGCTTAGCCAGAACAGGTTGTAGAAGGGGTCAGTAGCTGGCGGGAGAGAAATGTCAGAAATTCGATTGACTGCTGCTTTGTGTGCTAGGTGGTCTGCACCCTCATTGCCAATAATACCTAATACCAGATTGAATTCCACCTTGTAGAATGTGATGGGAGAAGGTGATGATTGGATTAAATTTACAATGTCCCTGTGCAAGTGGTGGAGTACAGCCATTGGGTTCAATAGCTGTTCTCTAATCTGGAAGAGGGATGAGGCACTGTCTGTAGCAATTTCAGTGTGGCCTTTTTGTACCGCTACTAGCACAGCTGCGAGTTCAGCTCTATTGATGGTGAGTGTGGGGCCGCTGCCTCCTGGATTGATAGTGATGGTATCACTATTGCTGATTACATCTTGCATGGCACTACCATCAGTGTATGTGATTGACTTCCAGTTTTTTACTTTGGGAGTGTGTGGGCTCTCGTACTGGTTGATGTTTGTGTTATGAAGCGTTTGTCAATGGCTGATGTTAGCAGCAATGGAAGTATCTGGGTGTAGGAGTTGAAATCTCTTCCTCTGCTTGTTCTTGCATTTCACACGAGCAGTGCCAATCTCGTGGGCACTATTGTTACAAGTCCACGTTGCTTCAGAATTCTCTGCTTGAGATTGTTGAGCCAAGCTGGGTTAGATTCATTCAGGGCTTGTTTCCCTTGATGGTTCCAGATGACAATTTCCTTGTTGTGCTGAGGCTGGGGTGGAGCGTCTAACCAAACTTCTGTAGGGTTTAAGAGCATGCTGTCTGCAGAAAACTTGGCTAGAACCCACGTATGCTCAGGGTAGTCGTTTATCCAAGACATGTATCCCGTTCTTACTCCAGCCAAGCCAATCAGGGAGGAGCAGGAATGTTGCTGTAGCTTCTTGAGTGGAGTTTGCTGATTGAAGTGCATGTCCCACAAGTAAATGTAGGAGGTAGTTGCAATAATTCGGGTGGCAAAAGGAGAAGCCTGTGAATTTAGTGTCAAAAGCATTAGTGCTTGCCCCAAATACTGTGTCTCTGGTATTTTCGCTCCAGTAGGTTTGGTAACTAGGGTCAAAATCTAAGGGGCTAGCAAATCTTTGCTTCGTAACTAGTGCCCATTTTTGGAGGGAGGTCGTAATGTGCCTCGGGGTGCAGTACATATTGGAATCTCTTGCCTTTTTACCAATGTTGTTAAGTGAGCTCATTTGAAGTTTATACCTTTGTAGCAGACCTACAATTTCAGTTGCCGCGTCTTGCACAGGCAGGTGGTTGTGTAGTACTGTGTAGGCCAATCCGTTTAGATTGGTTGTAAGCATGTAGCAAGATGTTGAGACGTTCTAGGGACAGCATGCCTGTGCACTTGCCGTAGATGTCATGCGCACAGGCTGCTTGACAGGTTATGTGTTCAGGGATTTTGAGTTCACCCTCTGAGTCTTTATTAGATCCTGGCTTAAGGAGGTCCACATCCCGCACCCAGATCTCACATTTCCAGGTGGGTTGCATGTCTGCTTGGGGATTGACAGTGTCTGTGATAAAGATTGCCTTGTCTCTGATGTTTTGGCCTTGCAACGAGTCCCATCAAAGTGCTGGGTACAACCATCATAGCCTTGCTTTGTCAGATTGTCAATTTCTTGGTCTTCTGATTGGGCAATTAGCTGAGTGCTAGTATCAGCATTTTCATAGCTATCTACATAGGTTTTGAAGTCAGGGTTGGCTAAGAGCAGTTCTGCCGCTTCTCATGTGGGTTACCAGATCACTTTTATCATTTCTTTTTCTTCTGCATAGGATTTTTTGGTGTCCTTTTCCGCTTGGGTTAGGTCAGTACAGGCCGGGCAGTGCCAGTCTTCACTATTTTCTGCGGCTTGCCTTGCAGTATGTGAGCAAGCATTCAGGTCAGTCAGACATTTCCAATGGTAAGTGCGTTGGCACGTATCACATTGTGGCATATCATCATAGTTTTCTTTTCTTTCTGGATGCTCTCGGCTGACCGGGCTCCAGCAAATTTGGCAGCAATCGTCTACCTTTTGGCTTCTTGGAAAGGGCTCTGTGTTTGCTGCTTTCAGCCCCGTGCTCTGGAACAAGGGTAACGCCCATTTTTCAATAGTAAGATTTTGTAATGCGCCTGTGGAGTTGCGTTGGTGTTACGTTTAGGTTTGCTTATTTGCTGCCAGTCCAGCACCTCCTGGATTTGAGTCATACTTGAAAATTGTATTACAGGCCTTGACATTGCCAAAAAGAGCCGCGTTGCTATGTTTATAATGCCATATTTTGGTTGCCGCAGTCTCACCTGGCTGCAGAGGCCCTGGAAAGTTAGGTAGTGAAGCAGTGGGATTTTCAGTGAGCTCCCGAAGTGGATAGGATTCCTCTTCTGCCTTTTGTTAGGTTGTGACGTTAGGTTGTTGTTGGTTTGTGTTTGGCGGGAAGGATTATTGGGTTGCGTGTTGGAGCAGCCTGGATCTATGTCCATACTTTCTGTCTGCCTCTGAATTGTGTATCTCGTTCTCCTTGTGGAGACTGTTAGCCGAGCAGTAGTTTGAATCTGTTGGCGTTGCAAAACCTGTACATCTGACCAGGCCCATCCCATGGGAGTGTAAGCCTTAATTGCATCTAAAGCAGTAGCATTGATTTTCCTCACCCTTTCTTCTTTATTTGGTGTCGTGTCCTTGTTTTGATATAAGTCACTGATGAGCTGGGGGGTTATATTATCTGAGCTCAACAGAGAGGCAAGCCTGTTCATTGCAATAATTTGTCCCGTTTAAATTTTGCTGCCAAACTTGAATTTGAGATTGTTGCCATTTGATATGTGTGTGCCGTCTAGGCTAAGCAGCCTTGAAAAGCTGGAGATCCCGGAGTCCATAAGAGAGTGCAATGTGGGTAATTAAGGTTTCCAGAGTAGGCAGGTTGGGTGCCCAGAGTGCTTTTGTAATACTGTCGAAACTTTCTGTGAGAATGGGTTGTCCTTGGAGTGTGAGACGCAAGTTGCTATTATGGATGCTAATGTACTGCCGTGCTCTTAACATATATTGTAATTGCTTTTAAAGGTATCTTGGTGTTTGACACTGAGGTCCCAAGTGGCCTTGTGCCGCAGTTTTAGTTGCTGAGTTTGACGCTCGCTCGGGTAGAGCTTTGGTGAGCCTACCTTGCTTTGCCTTATTATTCAGGCTAGTGATAAGTGCAAGGGCGTTTCTGTAGTGGTATTCAATTCTCAAGGAAGAGCATCCCAAGCTGTAGTGTAGTGTATTTTCTCGGAGCTGTGCAGTTGAGGTGCACGTCCATAGCAACTCCGCAGCAAAAGAGTGATGAACCAGACCATGTTCAATGTTCAAGACCCTTTCGTTGTGCATGTGCTGCTCCTCACACATGAGTTTATATATAATGTGATTTGCCTCCCTCATTCTTGGTATCCTCAGTGTAACAGTCCATGTTTTTTATGTGCCCAAACTCACAGATGATTCCCTCTCTTTAATTTATTGCGGTCGGTTGGTCCTGGCAGATGCTTGATTGTTTACTGATTTTATTCAGTGCTGCAATGTCACAAACAACGTTGTGCCTTTTTTCTTTTTTCCCTTTCCAGGGTTTTTTGTAGGTGCTAGAAGTCTGGTGCTACGACTACAATTATCCCAATTTTTACACGTTTTTGTGACATACGCAGCCTCGCAGTCGCACGTTTTGACTGATGGCTTTATCTGTAAGTCTGTAACTCTATAATCGTCTGTCACTGTATAGCTAGCTAGCCGCTCCTTGGTGCCACAGACAACAAAGAAATATATTTGAGCACGGAAACAGAATTTCCCTTAACGGGGCAACTGAGAATCGTCCCTATTGTTGGGAGATGGTTAGGCTCTCAAGTAACGCATGCAAGATTCAAAAGGCTTCAATACTCAGGTCAACATGTTTCTTGGTTACAAAGGCAGAATCACAAAATCATACATTCATTCCTTTTTCATTTCCTCGCCTCAATATTCTGCCTTTTAAAGCATCAATCGGTCCAATTGCTCTTCATCAAAAGACAACAACCCAGGATCCTCTTTGGCGGCAGTTCGCGTAACAGGGGCAGCCGCAGCAGCACGGTTGGTCACAGGAAGCGAGCTGCTCCTCATCATGGGGGAGCGCGTGGGCAGTTGGGGTGCTGGTTTATAAGATGGTCGAGCAGCTGCAGAGCCTAGAAGGCTTGGCTCATCAAGGTCAAGCCTGAGCACGTCAGCGCTTGGAGCCATCTTTTTTGCGGGGCTTGCCTTGGCTGCTGCTGCTGCTGCTGCTGCTGCGGAGTGTGTGTGTGTGTGTGTGTGTGTGTGTGTGTGTGTGTGAATGTGCGTGATGAGTGCATACAGTCATGTTAAGATGTTGTAGGAATAACGCACTGTGGATTTGCCCGCAGACTTTATTTCATGAGCTTGATTTAAAAAGCATTTTATTCAATGCGTTTATAAGTCAATGCGTTATATCAATTTCTGTTGTGGGTCAGTGTGGGGAGTGAATTTCCACTGTCCGCATACTTCTTTCATTTTTGATGAGAGCATTCCAGCCCCTCAGTTTGACTGAGAATGGCGCCTTCTTTGTGCAACCAGACCAAAGCCGAACATCAAGGCATGGCGAGTCCTGTGACCGCACACAGCTTTGAAGCTTGTGTGTACATGGGTAAATGTAAGATACATTGGGTTGGCCAGAACAACAAAATATATATACGGTGTATTAACTGTATTTTTTGGCAGGGAAATCACCAAGTATACGGTCACATATGTGTATACACACAGTTCTGGCCAACCCTTAAAATACACGCATGAAAATGAAGGGAACTTGCATCGATCCTGAGCACCACTTGAGAGCAAAACATGGATCTACCTGGCGTCACAAATCTGTCTTTGCTGCTAACTCCCCTTGCTGCCCCGATGGCCGTGCTCTTTCCCTGATCCACGAGGGAGTCAGCCCCATCGCTGCTTCCCAGCGACAACACATCATCTTCGACATTGTGTTGCGTTGACTGCGGCTGCGGCACCCTGCCTTGCAGCTGTTGCAGGTGCTGCTTCTGCTGTGGCACGGGCCTAGGTTGTGGAACCGGGGGTGCTGTGTGCTGGTCTCCCCCCAGCCCCATCGCCCCCATCAGATTTGAGAAGCTGTCATCATCTTTGAGGTCCTCATCTTCCGAGTCATGGGAGGGTAGTGCTGTTGAGGATGGTGCTTTGGAGCGGCTCGTAGTGGTGGGGTTTGTTGTATGGCTTGCATTTCTGGTGCCGGGGTTGGCTAAGGGTACGTGTTGCTGCATGCCATCTCCTCTTGCATGTTGGAGCGGTGATGAATGCCTTGGGGGTGTTTCCAATCCCTGGAGGTAAGTTAGCAAACGTAAACAGAAGTCTTTGAGTGTGTATGTATATATGTGTCTGAGTCAGTGAGAGGGATGGAGAGGGCAAGAGAGAGAGAGAGAGAGAGAGAGATAGAGAGAGCACTGTCTACCCTTTTTCGTCCTTCCCACCCTCACAGTGGAAAAATTGTACGACGTTGATACAGCCTCTAAAACGTGAGCCAAGGAGCTGTTACCCAATCACCTGCACATTTCAACATCCGCATTTTTAAGCACCCCCTCCCCGCATTCACCCTTTAAAATGTCCTTTGAATTGTCCCATGGCGGGGCTGCATTTGACATCATCTTCACCCCACAACCCCCCCGCATATTGACACCACCCTCTACACTCCCTTGAATCATGGGCATCACTAATCAAGTTGAACACCACTCTACGCTCCCTGCATTGTTCACATCATTAGTCAAATTGTGCGCCATTGCAGCCAAAGCGTCAGGATCTTAAAGAACTGAAATATGGTTTCAACTGCATCTTTAAGCAAAATCTTCAGCATTAAGCTAAGTAGCCAGGGTGACCTTCCCCCATGGCACACAAACACACACACACACACACACACCTATCGTGCAGTTTGTACGCTTGAACATTGTACACTTGCCCACAACGTAATCAAGCACAGTTTTAAGATCAGTGACACACACACACACACACCATTGCAACCAAAGCATTGTCATCAAGGGCCTCGTCTTCACTGACTTCATCATTTGAGGTTTGAGCACTGGACGCATCCCAGGAGCAGCAGCTTGCTGGAGAGGAGTGCCGAGCCTTGACACCTGGACGTGTGTGTGTATGTGCGTGTTCGTGTGTATGTTTGTGTGTGTGTGTGGTGCATCTGGTGTGGTGTGTGTGGTGTGGTGTTTATATGTGTGCGTGTGGTGTGGTGTGTCGTGCCCACATTATTTGATCCTGTGGCAGGATAGAGTACTGCTCTGAGCAAGAATTTGTGCGCTGCCCAGATTTCCCGAACGTACTAGAATTACCTGCGTCACACACACACACACACACACACACACTTGCACGCACACACAAACACACACAGCAATAGTCCACACCTGGGTCCTTGCCCTGGAGCACAGCTGTGCTTTTTTCAGCCGCTGCTGATGTCAGTATGCCTGCTGCTGATGTCTTCTGCTGTGGGGTGGATGACGAGGGCTCGTCTACTGTGCTTGCATCCCATGAGCAGCCACTGACAGAGCTGGCTTCCAAGGAGCATGTGCCGGCCTCTTGTTTCTCTGCTTTGTGCACAAGTGTGTATAAGCGTGTGTGATTTCTTCTATGTTTGTTACCATGCGTGTCTATGAGCGTATGTGCATATGGGTGTGTGTGGGTGAGTGAGTTCCTGTTTGTATCTGTTTTGCCTATGTGTCGGTGCATGTGTGCAGGTGTCTAGTGGGAGTGAAGTTCATTATGTGTAGACAAATCTCAGCGGCAAAAGAACAAGTAAAAAGTAAAGTTCTGGCAGACAAGGGCAGCACTGCAGCCCCTTGCCACTTTGATGCGAGTGTGAGCACAGCTGCGCATGAGTGTGTTTGTGACTGAGGGCACAGCTGAGCATGAGTGTGTATGTGACTAAGGGCACAGCTGCGCATGAGTGTGTATGTGACTGAGGGCATGAGGGCACAGCTGAGCATGTGTGTGTATGTGACTGAGGGCATGAGTGTGTATGTGACTGAGGGCAGAGGAGCACACACCAGCTTGCTGTGCCACCGCCTCCGGCTTTGGTGGTGTGGGATGAGCTGCAGCTGAATACGGGGGCGGTAACTGGGCTGCTGAGGTTGTAGCAGCACTGACTGCAGGCTGCTTGGATGCGTCAGGAGCTGGAGCTGTGTTGGGTAACGCCTGTGGGGTGTGCTTGGATCTCTGGAGGTCATACTCAAATTCGGAGTCAAAGTCGGAAGAGCTGTCTGCTGTCTCCCTCGCAACCTCTCCCTTTTCCATTTGTGCCTGCTGCTCCTTTGCTTGCTTCTCCTCCTCCTCCTCCTCCTCCCTTTTTCTTTCTGCTTGCTCTGCCAGCTGCTTTTGCTCCCTTGCTTGCTTCTTCTCTTCCCTTTCTTTCTCCGCCTGCTCCTCCTGCTGCTTCTGTACTTTTGCCTGTTCCTCTTCCCTTTCTTTCACTGCCTGCTGCTTCTGCTCCTCTGCATCCCTCTCTTTCTCTGCTCGTTCCTCCCGTGCAATTCTTTCCTTTTGTGCCTGCTCCTCCAGTTGCTTCTGCGCCTGTGCCCGATCTTCCTCAACTATTTCTTTCTCCCTCTCTGTCTGCTGCTGCTGCTGCTGCTGCTGTTGGTCCTTTTGCTTCTTCCAAGCCTCTTGCTGCTGCCGCTGCCGCTCCTGCGCTTGCTCCTGCTGCCGCAGCAGCGACTGCTGCTGCATCAAAAGCCGATTCTGCACAGGCACCTGCTGTTGCTGCTCCGGCTGCAGTTCTTCTGCTTGCACTTGGTTCTGGTGCTGCTGCTGTTGCTGCTTTTCTGCATGGTGCATCTCACTTTCCACTTTCTTGCCTTTTGCCGCACCTTGCGTGCCTGCCCCCTCAGAGGTCAGTGGTGCAGGTTTTCTCAATGCCTCCAAAGAACCTGCGCTTGAGCCTACACTGGAAGAGGGTGAGGGGGGGCCAGACCACACATCATCCAGCCTGCCCTGAACGAGACTCTCAGGTTTGTGGCTGGTTGGTGGCTGTGGAGCTGCTCTATCACCATCAGTATGGACGTAGGGTAGCGCTGCTGCTGCTTCACGAGTGGCCTGATCTGGTGATGCTGCCCCCTGTGTGGAGTGATCAGGCGATTCTGCCCCCTGTGACACGTGATCTGGTGATGCTGCCCCCTGTGTGGAGTGATCAGGCGATGCTGCCCCCCGTGACACGTGATCTGGTGATGCTGCCCCCTGTGTGGAGTGATCAGTCGATGCTGCCCCCCGTGACACGTGATCTGGTGATGCTGCCCCCTGTGTGGTGTGTTCTGGTGATGCTGCCTCCTGTGTGGAATGATCTGGAGATGCTGCCCCCTGTGTGGAGTGATCTGGTGATGCTGCCCCCTGTGAAACGTGATCTGGTGACGCTGCCCCCTGTGTAATGTGATCTAGAGATGCTGTAGCGGCCTGTGAGACCTGCTTTGAGGCAGGTGCTGGTTTGAGGGAAACGCTGCCCTGTGTCCCTGAGGCACCAGGAGCAGGGAGGGGTGATGGTGCGTGTGGCTCTGACGCAAGCGTAGGCAGTGGCGTCTGTGATGCTGCGTCAGATGGTGCTAGTGAAAAGGATGGCACGGTATCCAGCGCTTGCGTGGTTGGCAATGCCGTTGCTGTGTCAGGCGGTTGTTCGGTGGCTGGCGCTGCTGCAGCAGCAGCCTGTGGCTGAGGAGCTGCTGTGGGGGGTGGCATGGTGATGGAGTGTGTGGGGGGGAATGCAGCCTCCATCTTTGGAGGCAAAGGCACTTCAGGGCTGTTGCTTGGGGGTGGTGGTGCTGTCTCCACGATTTGGGCTGAGGGTGAGAAACCACCTTCACGGCCTGCTGCGGATGGAGCTGGGTCTTGGGGAGGGGAGGCGGTGGGGTGTGGGGGTGTTGTTGTGTCAGCGTGTGAGATGCTGGACATCATAGAATGATTAGGAGGTGGTGATACTGGGAGTGCTGCTCCTGGGGGTTTGTTGAGAAGGGCTGGCTTTTGCACCTGCTTCTGCTGCTGTTGATGCCGCTGTTGCTCCTCATCCTGATGTCGCTGCTGCTGTTGCTGCTGCTGTGCTGCTGCTGTCGCCGTCGCGCCCCATTTTGGCATTGTGGCTGAAAAGGTCCGCTGCTGCTGTGCTGCTGCTGTCGCCGTCGCGCCCCATTGTGGCATTGTGGGTGAGAAGGTCCGCAAGGCTGTAAAGGAGGAGGATGAATCAGGAGGGGAAAAGGGCGAGGGTTTGGGGAGGCTTGCCAGGTTATTTGAGAGGGGTGAGCAGTCCACATTACTGGTGTCAGTGTTCGGAGTTTGCATACGATGGCGGCTGGCTGGGGAAGTGTTGGTACTGAGGGGCGTAATTGTGGCAGAAGCGGTGGCACCGATGCTGCTGGGGGATGGTTGGGGTTGAGAGGGAGGGGTTTGAGGGCGCGTTGCGCTTGAGGGTGTGGTGGCGACAGGGTGGGGCGTAAGGGAAGAGGATGGGGAAGCGCTGTGAGCGTAAAGCATGCTGGTGGGCGTGGAGGGGGAGGGGTGTTGCTGGTGCTGACGGCATGAAGACAACGAGATGGAGCTCTGGCTCTTTTGGGATTCCTTGGAAGAGGTGGTGGAGGCCTCTGACGCAACCCTATGTACGAGTGTGTGTGTGTGTGTGTGTGTGTGTGTGTGCGTGCGTGTTTGCATGTGAGCGCATGGGTGCTTGCCAGCCAGGAAGTAGCCATTTGGGTAGTAAAGTTTAGTGCACAAGAGGTCTCAACCATTGACTAAGATACTTGCACACTTCTCTGTGTGACCATGGAGAGTTTGTTGGTGCAGAAGCAGCCTGCAAATGCGACTGGAAATGTGATCTGCGATGCTGGGAATGTGATATGTGATACTGGGAATGCACAAGCTCATATATATGGATTGACCTGTTTGTCGTGCAGTATGCACACTAAGCGCAAGCCTGCACCCAGGCTTTGTCATGCAGTATGCACGCTAACAGCAAGCCTGCACCCAGGCTTGAGCCGCTGCAGTCTGAAGCGTCGCGGCCAAAGGAGTCAACTCAGAATTGTGCGATAATTAATTTATGCATCACTTATGCATGTTACGAAGCCTGCAAGCATGCGTCCATGTACACACTTAACCATATGCATCAGGTGAACAAATCAGCAGCCTTGTGCATACCCGGAGGAGTTCACAGGCGAGCGCGGCCACATGTACGTGTCAGCTGTGCTCCGCTGTTCCTGCTTGAGCTTGAATGCTGTAAATCGCCGCCTGTGTGTGTGTGTGCGCATGTGTGTATGTGTGTGTCAGTTCGTCATTGGCAGGTGCGTATGAACATTCACACGTATAATGTTGCAGTTCTGGTCGGCAAGGTTGCTTGGCCTGTTGGAGTTACGCAGCAACTACAAGGTGAGGTTAAACAAGTCCACCGACGATGCACTGTACTGTGGTCTATAAGACCTTGCGACAGTATGTTTCGAATTAGCTTGCAATGGGTGGCTGTGTACGTCATACATTCGTGGCAGATGTGTTGCAAGAAGCTGCACCAGGAATGCAGTGCATTTCAGTCTGCACTTTGTGCCAACACACCTGATTGAGTGCTACAACACAAGCATCATTCAAGTATAGACCTACTACCTACTAATGAGACTGTACAAGCCACTTCAGGGTTGAGCGTTTTGCTTGCGCACCTGAACTGGTGCATACAAGCAAAGCAGCATGAAAGCTTAGCACTTATTTCATCCGTGATGTAGTCAGAGCAGTACGGTTTGTCAATTAAGCAAAGCATCAGGGACCTTAGTTCTAACGCTCTGACGTACGTATCTGCGCCTGGTCTAATTAAAAAGTTTAGCCGACTTATAAAATGTTATCCCACCACAATCAGGTTTCAATTGCGCCCACCCTCAAACCTATCATTCAATCTTTGCTGGAGCTGTTTTGCACTTTAGCGGCAACCCTGTACACTCAGGCCCACCTTGACTGGGAGCTTTGTGGGGAGTTTGAGTAACCCCCCTCCTGCTCCCCTTGCCCACAGCTGTCTTCCTCCTCTTCTTCCTGCTCCTGCTGCAGTCCGTTCAGCCACATGTACCTGGCAGCCGTAACGTGCAGCATTTCTTTTTGTTTTTGGGATGGCATGGTGGTCACAAGGCACAGATACATTTGCAAACAGCAAACAGTCTGCCTCACACTCTGCCTTTTCCAAGGTTTGTGGTACCTATACGACAAAAGAAAGCACGCATACAGGTTTGCCCCTACCCCGCCCCCCCTTCCATCACAATACCCAACACCCCGACAAAGCAAGCCCTGTGGTTCCATGAATCCACACCCTTCCCTTCAGGTAATCCAATTCCCTCCAGGTAATCCAAAGAACTCCGTGCACTGGATGATACGTGCACCCATAGGGTTTCTTATTGTACCACACTTACATGCACAAGCACACGCACACGCACACACACATGCACATGCACACGCACATCCCAGCACCCCTCACCTCTCAAACTTGCTCTGAATGCCCCGCCCGGCCCTGTGAATCTTTGAAGCACCGCCAGTCGCTGCAGAGCCAGCAGCCCCCTCCTCTGCCACCAGTATGCCCCTCTTACTACCACGCTGCTCTTGCCCCTGATTGGCACCCTGCAAAATATTCCCACCTCTCGCAGAGCACTCCCCTGCTTGCTGCCCCCTCCCCACACACATCCTCGCCTGCTGCTGCCCACTGCCCATACGCTCTTCTTCTCGCTGCACACCTGACTTGAGCTCAACAGGAAAGGAAGCCCCTTCTCCTCCCCACTCCCCTCCTACCAACGATCGCGGTATGGTGCTTGTTCCCATTCCATCTCCTCTTTGATGCTGGCCCTGCTGCTGCTGCTGCTGGCCCTGCTGCTGCTGCTCCGTGCTGCTGGACGCCTGGCTTTGCTGGGGAAGCGGGAAGCTGAAGGCGGCGCTGTGGTGTCTACTCAGAGCTGGGGGAATGCCTTGGTTCGATTGAGGTGTGGACGTGGGCCAGCACTGATCGGTGCCTGTATGCAATGATTGCAAAGAGTGTATGCCAGCACATCATCGTAAATGCACATGGGCACATGGGCCAGCACTGATCGGTGCCTGTATGCAATGATTGCAAGGAATGTATGCCAGCGCATCATCGTAAATGCAAATGGGCCAGCACTGATCGGTGCCTGTATGCATTGATTGCAAGGAATGTATGCCAGCGCATCATCGTAAATGCAAATGGGCCAGCACTGATCGGTGCCTGTATGCAATGATTGCAAGGAATGTATGCCAGCGCATCATCGTAAATGCACATGGGCCAGCGCTGGTCCACACCTGCATGAACCATTTCAAAACCTGCATGCCAGCATCGATGGGTGCCTGCAATCAATGCCTGCAAGGCTTGTATATGAATGCACGTACATTGTTATTAAAGCGCCTTCCAAGCTGCTGTTAGAAGTTGGCGCTCATTGGCATTACGGAAGCATGATACTGACCTGATCACTGTACACAACACAGTGAGCCTGTCTTGTGCACTTGCGTTTGGCACAGTACAGTGAGGCAGTAAGGTAGAGTTGGGACGGCAATCCAAAGAGCACACGCACGCATACACAAACATACCCCTCCCTCTCCCCCCCTTTGCCCACACTTACACACAAAGAACACAAATCATTATGATGATCATCTGCCAGGGTCATTGTGCCTGCTAACTTGCCCACCTGACGCGCCAGCCATCACAGGGGAGTGGCTGGCACCTCCTGTTGCCGCTGCTCCCTGCCAACCACCACCGGCTTCAGGACCGCTGGCAGCACTCCCTGCAGCTTCATGCTGCTGCTGCTGCTGCTGCTGTGTGTCACGCTGTTGTGCCGTGCCGTGCAGTGGGCTGTCATGCAGCTTTGTGTGCTGCTGTGTGCTCGCTCTATGCTGCTGCCCAAGGCCCCTACGTTGCGCTAGCGGGCCCACAAGCCCCCGGTCAGGTGACCACGAACCCCCCTTTTGTGCTCTGATGATGGCTGCCACAGCCGCTGCGGCCGCTGCTGCAGTGGGGTTGTGGTCTGCGTCGTGGGCGGCTGCAATCTCAGCAAGGGTGTGGTATACTCCGGCCAAGGTAGCAGCTGCGGCTGCTGCTTGCGTTTTTGGGGTGGGGGAGGTGCTTGTGTGTGTGGGAGATGTGAGATGGTGATGTGCATGCTCAATGAGGCCTGGTTGTTGTTTGGAGGGGGAAGGGTGCCCATGCAGGTGCGGCGGTGATGGGTGTGGTGGAGAGGGCACGTACATGTGCATGGAAGGTGGAGGTAGGCCAGGCATAGGCATCGGCATGTACCCTGAGGCCGCATCAGATCCAGCAACTTGTGCGAACTGCTCCGCCCCTCCTGGCCGGTAGGCAGAGCTGTATAGCGATGAGTGCATGTTGGACAGCGGCAGCGCATGCGTGCCGTGCTGGAGCAGTGCTGGCGGCTGCTCGTTTTGGTGGTGGCTCCGTCCGTGAATGTGGTGCAGGTCTTGAGGCAAGTCGGGTGTGTACGTGCTCTTTGTGTGGGCAGAGGGTGAGGAGCGGGGGGGACTGAATGCAAGGCGCCCACCGCCGCCTAGCCACTCCTGTGTGTGTGTGTGTGACTGTGTGTGTGTGTGAATAGTTGTCTGTATAGCATTACCCAATTGGCCTCCTTCTAATTGTAGGCCATGCGGTGTGCAAGTAGGACCCACAGCAGCAGCAAAGCTGATTCTTGCTGTCAATATAGGTACAGAGGAGGGGGCCTGCGCACACAATGAAGAGCCTACACAGAAGACTCGGACTATGCTTTAGTAAGTAACGGTTGACCACTGTGCAGCTGGAGATTCCCATTCAAACCCTTATTGTATCCACAATCAAGCTATGTGTTGGAATTTTGCGACCCAAGTATAATAGCCATCCTTTTCCTTAATCACTGTTGGGAGTGCCCTGCCTGACTTCAGCATCTTTTCACTCCTTTTCCAATTCAAGGCGCCTGACCAAGCTTTAAGCCCACACACGCACACCCTGAGCACAAGCATATGCACACCTGACTGTGTGTGATGTCTGTGACTGTGACTGTGACTGTGCGTGATGTCTGTGACTGTGTGTTCTGCACACCTGACTGTGTGTGATGTCTGGGGGGTGCCAGTCGCCGCCTTCAGCATGGGCGTCACCACCACCCCACTCTTGCAGGGCTGCTGGACGGGTGCGGGTAGGGCTCTGCAATGTGTGTGTATGTCTGAGTTTGTGTGTGTATGTTTGAGTTTGTGTGTGTGTGTGTCCACACAGTGCAGGGGAAAGAGTTAGAACCACCCCATCCTTGCTGGGATGCTGGAGCGTGTGGGTGGGACAATGCCTAACGGTGTAACAACAACGGTGCAACAACAACACGCAGGCCACTTAAATACGCACACACACATAAAAAACAGAATTAGGCATCACAGGTATTCAGGAATGTGGGCTGCAACTGTAAGCCAGCCACCGCTCTTGCGTCGCTTGTGTTCTTATTTGCAGGCATGCTTGCCGTATCAGACCATTTGCCACCCATTGCAATAATGCAATGCACAGGCACACGTGACGACTACCCGTCCTTGGGAAGGTGCACACAATCATATACAGAGGCGCGTTTGCCAATAGACATCAGTTGGTCGTGTGATCATTTGATGCTGATGTATGGACACAAGACACTGAGTGTTGAACACGGTAAGTCAGATTGTGCCGAGCCAGTGTGCTGTGCTGCTGTGCTGCTTCATGCACAGAACAGTAAAACATACTCTCACCAGGTCAGCCCCTGTCTGCCTCCTGCTGGTACGGCCGTGCCCTCTGGCTGCAGACCTGTGGGTTGTTAGTGTGTTTAGAGCGTGTTTGTGCAATTGTGTGTGTTTTGTGTGCGCATCTGTTTGTGTGTGTGTGTTTGTTTACAAGCAGGCTTTGTAAGCTGACCTGGGTTTGCGGGGGGATGCAGTGAAGGGAGGTACCAGCAGTCGCTGCTGCTGCTGCTGCTGCAGTTGTTGTTGCAAGCGTGACTCCAAGCTCATGAGACGCTCCTCCAAACCAACAGCGATTTGTGGTAGCTGCTGCTGCTGCTGCTGCTGCTGCTGCTGCTGCTGCTGCTGCTGCTGTGAAAGTGGAGGTGCGTGCGTGAAATGGTGGGGTGGCAGCACATTGGCATGCTCCTGCTGCTGCTGCTGCTGCTGCTGCTGCTGCTGCTGCTGCTGCTGCTGCTGCTGCTGCTGCTGCTGCGGTTGAGCTCCTCTGTCATGTAAGGGACCTTCAACAGGGTTTGGAAGTGCTGGTCGCAGGCCTTGCTGGTAGTGATTGGCAACCAGGCCGGCGATGTGTTGGACGGCAGGGTGCATGACTGAGCCCCTGGCATGATCTACTACCAGGAGTGTGAGATCGAGGACCACCTCCTGGGGTTTGGAAGGTGAGTGTGTGTGCGTGTGCGTGTTTGCGTGTGTGTGTGCAAGTATTTCTGTACGTGTGTGTATGTGTGTGTGCGTGTGTGTGTGTGTGTGTGTGTGTGTGTGTGTGAGTGAAACAAGGTCTACTGCTGTCTGCCAAGCAAGGCCAGAGACAGGCATGCACACACATTTGCATTTATTTGCACACACCCACAACCCCATACATACACAGACCTGGAGTTTGGCCCACAGATCCGCAGCAGGGGGCAGGCCCGTGTGCTGGTCTGGAGCCACAATCGTGTTTTTATCTGACGTGGCAACACCATGTGGGTGGACGCCAGGAGCCTGAGAATTACTAGTAGATGGTGCCGCTGGTGCTTGGGGGGGGGCCAGGTTGGATAGGGAGGCAGCAACTCCTGTGGGTTACCAAGTTGCAGTATACAGTTGGATAGGGAGGCAGCAGTGACTCCTGTGTGGTACCAAGTTGCAGTATTTAGTTGGATAGGGAGGCAGCAACTCCTGTGGGTTACCAAGTTGCAGTATTCAGTTGGATAGGGAGGTAGCGACTCCTGTGTGGTGCCAAGTTGCAGTATTCAGTTGGAAAGGGAGGCAGTGACTCCTGCACGTCAGCGTGTCAGCAAGAGGTGGGTGATGGCGTGATGTGGAGGCGTGCTGGACATGCGGCGGCGCAAAAACAAAGCAGGGAGGCAGCAGCTCCTGTGGGGTACCAAGTTATGGTATGTGATGTGTACTAGCATGCTAAACAGGTGTGTGATGTGTACTAGCATGCTAAACAGGTGTGTGATGTGTACTAGCATGCTAAACAGGTGTGTGATGTGTACTAGCTTGCTAAACAGGTGTGTGGTGTGTACTAGCATGCTAAACAGGTGTGTTGGTGTCATGGCGCAATGATACAGGGAGGCTGTGACGCCTGCGTGTGAGCGTGGGGTGGGGGTTAGCAACGTATAATAGAGGTGTGGTGGATCATGCCGTGTGCTAGCGTGAGGTGGGTAGAAGTGCCAGCTGGTGCCAGCTAAGAAGGTGGGTGGTTCCAGCGGCAGCTGGACAGCTTAAAAATGGATGGCGGCAACTCCTGTGGACAGGAGGAGGTGGGTATAGCAACTAGGGATGGCCATGAGCATAAAGCTTGTACTGTGCCGTTGCACAAAAGACGTTTAAGGAGTGTATGCGCAGCTCTGGTCAACCAGAGCGACACCAGATTGATGATGCATGATTTGGGTTGGCCAAAATCATACTTGAGCACGTATAAGGGTACGGTGTATTCATGGGATTTTAGCATGGGAACCACCAAAGATACGGTCTTTATACAGTGTTTAGATGCATACAGTCCTGGACAACCCCGACCGGCATGAGTTATGATGTGGCACGAGATGCAGAAAATAACACTGATGCGGCCTTGTACGATGTGTAGGTAGTATATACGGTTCTGGCCAAGCCCGTGCAGCATGAGTTATGATGTGGCACGTGATGAAGAAATGCAGCATATGAGTTATGATGTGGCACGTGATGAAGAAATGCAGCATGAGTTATGACGTGGCACGTGATGAAGAAATGCAGCATGAGTTATGACGTGGCACGTGATGAAGAAATGCAGCATGGGTTATGATGTGGCACGTGATGAAGAAACACTGTGGGGCTGAGAAATCGCTCCCCACATTAATCAAGGGAACAGGGAGGTACTGATGGTATGAGGCTGGAAGGAGCCGTACGAGGGCAGTTGCAATGGATCACATGCAACGTATCTTTTTTCTGTGTTTGTGTGTGTGTGTGTACATGTGTGCAGTCACAAGAAATTAAAGTCGTACTCTGCTGCCCAGACACAAACCCTCACGCAATGCATACACGGGCGCAGGCACACAAAGACAGGTTTCATATTCACCCCAATCAGAGATCTGTGACTGCAGGGCTTGCATCTCTGCTGCTTGCACACAAACCCTCACACAGTGCATACACAGACACAGGCACACATACAAAGTTTCATTTCTCATTTCACATGTACCTCAACAAAAAAAGCTGTGACTGCAGGGCTTGCTACACTGCTGCTTGCACACAAACCCTCACACAGTGCATACACGGACACATGCATACAAACAAAGTTTCATTTCAAATGTACCTCAACAAAACATCTGTGACTGCAGGGCTTGCATCTCTGCTGCTTGCATACAACACTCACACAGTGCATACACAGACACCTGCGCACAAACAAGAACAAATTTGTATACATCCCTACCAGAGATCTGTAACTGCAAGGCTTGGAGCTGGATCTGCACGCCTTCCTGGCCACTAGCTTTCTCAGCTCGTTCCAGACCGTTCAAAGAGGCGCGCATGTCTGAGACTGCTGCGGCAAGCTGCGCAACCTCAGTGGAGGCATGCATGGTACCTACAGCGGTGGTGGTGCGTGTGAGTGTTTATGAGTGTGCCTCTGTGTGTGTCACATGCACCATCTAGAAAGGATGAATGTACATCAGGCAAAATGTATGGTACTTGCAATTGTGTGCGCCTATAAAAATCTATGAGTGCATGTGTGTGTACGCGTGTGTGTATGTTGGCCCGTGTGTTTGGCGCATGCCAGTTACACGCATGTGTGTGCTCTATAAAGGACATCCAGTTGTGCTTGAGCTAGGAAACAGGGTCGGGCTCGTGCTTTTCTTACACAAGAGGCTTGCTGTTGAGTGTGAAGAGCCCAAGTGAGCTTGGTTACATCTGATCTCTGGTCTCACCGCCACTACCACCTACACGCACACATACAAACATACACACGCACACAGACAGACACAAAGACGCACCTCCAGCGTATCACAGGCAAGCTGTGTAGCGCACATGTCAAGCCACGCAGGCATTCACACACACACACATATATATATATACACACACAATTGCATACCTGTATCCCCCCAAGCAGATCCCCTAGCAGATCCAGAGCCCCAGGCAGGGTGGCTGTAGCCCAGCAGCATTTCCATTCCTGGCGGCGGGAATGCAAGCTGGGCCGACGATGGCGGCACTGCTACTGGCGGCACTGCTACTTTCCCAGGAAAGGGCAGCTGGGCTGCAGCACTGGCAGCATCCATCACTGCTGATGCACATGCAGGGGCCAGCCGCCCTTGGATCTGATCAGAGAAGTGGGCACCCGCGCCCACCCTGTCGTGGCCACCAGACAGCCGCAGGTGCTGCTGCATTTGTGTGTTTTGGACTTGTCGTTGCTGCTGCTGCTGCTGCTGCTGATGATCTTGTGTGTGTTTGACTCGCTGCTGCTGCTGCTGCTGCTGCTGCTGCTGCTCAGTACGCTGTCGAGCACCTGTGCCTGTTCCTGCACCCTGGGTCTGTGCGTAGGACATCTCCTGGTGCAAAGACGGCTCTAAAGAGCTGCCTTTCTCCTCTACGCACGCGTGCTGATCAGGGTCTGAGCTGTAGTTGCTACTGCAGCTAGCATCGCTGCGCAGGTCACCTGGAGGCGTGCAATCGTGTGTACTTGTGTGCAGTTGTGCTGTTCTCTTAAGCTTGCGTGTTGGTTGTGTGTTAACGTGTGTTTTCTGGGTATTGCCAGCTTGCCAGCTACACGAGTCACTTCAATGTTTTTTTGCAAAGATCAAATGCTTCTGCATGTTCTCTCACCTGTCTGACTGGGAGGGGCTTCTGGCTGTGGAGGAAGCTGGCCCTGCTCCAGCTGCTGCTGCTGCTGCTGCTGCTGCTGCTGCTGTGCTCTTCCAGTCCTCTTGGAGAGTGTCTGTGCGTGCAGGGGTAGAAGAGGTTGAGTTGAGGGATTGTCTTTTTAATTGGTGTTCTTTTGCTGTGGAAATGAAGGGAGTTGTTATTTGGTACCCAGGTGTGGCAGACAGCACGATTTGAGGATGCATACCTCATATCCTTCTGGAAAAAAGTAAAACTCTAAAGTGATAAACATTAACCACAGGCCATCTCCACTCCCAGATACCCTTCCCCGCATCGTAGCTGGTATTCCAGCCTCTACCTCTATGCACTATGCACAGTTTTGGTTTTGCGAGGTTCTGGGTCAGGCCACGGTTGAGTATAGGTTGGAATTTCATACTCACCTCTTTGCACGGTTTGGGTATCGACCAGCTCAGCATCTCATCAAAGTGTTGCTCCAGTACGTGGCCGGCCACACACCACCCCTGCAGTATGCACGCAAACAGTGTGCAAACATTCCTTCTCTCTCTCTCTCTGTCTCTCTCTCTCTCTCTCTCTCTCTCTCTCTCTCTCTCTCTCTCTCTCTTCATTTGAACAGGGAAGTGTGCTGCCCAATCACATGGCTGGCCACACACCAATACTGAGAAGCATGCTAACAATGTGGCATCTAATTACGCATGTACACAAGGAAGTTCGACCACATACCGCCCCTGAGAAAAATGCTAAACAGTATACAGTCTGTTTCATCTTCACACTTTGAAGAGAGAAATCCCCTTTTCCCTGCACGACCTGCGATTATAACCTACTTAGGGAGTGGTACTCTCTGCCTGCACTCTCCACCTTTTCCTGTTCTTTGACCTAAACAAACTCCATTATTATCTGCATCAACACAACTCCAAAAATGTCGAGCGAAACGCCTCCACTACCCGCCCACCCACTCCCACCTGCATGACCTTCGCACCACAACCTCCTATTGGGCACGGGTACATCAACTCCCGAGGCACATTGCGTGTGCTGTGGGAAGAGAAGGCAGTGGGAGTGGGGTGGCTTGTGCGAGGGAGGCTGTGGTGGGTATAGCTGAGGGGTGCGCGATTGGGAATGGTAGGGGCTTTTGTGGTGCTGGTTGGAAGTGTCCTTGGAGTGCTGTGCGTGTCGCTTTGGCGTATAAGACCTCGTCCGTGTGGGTGTGTGATGGTGGTGGGGTTGACGGAGAGCGCAAAAGGGCGTGGGGTTGCATGCTTGTTGCTCTGTGTGGGCAATAAGCATTAGGCGTTAACTTTGACATAGGGGGAGCTGAGGAAGTGGGTGGTTGTGAAGGGTGGCTATGGGTTGGGGATGGCGTTTGCGTGCGAATGTGTGTGCATCTGTGTGTGTATTTGTGTGTGGTCATCGAGGGGGCAAATAAGTGAACCCAGACACACACATTACCACTTCACTTGCTCTTTAGACGCGGTGGTAAAATTAGATGGAGAGCAAGAAGGGGAGAAAGAGGAGGCTAAGGGGGGAGGCGCACCTCGGACCCTAGTAATAAAGGAAAGACTACACAGACAGTGATGAAGCGCTCCCCATATAATGAAGGCGAAGGAGCCACTTTGATTCTGGGTACCGTCTAACCCCTCAACCAAAGAAAAGAGAAAAAACAATGAGGATTGAGAAAGTTGCAGGCTTGGCCTGAAGCCGGCTCCAGATCGGACCCTATTTGTCTTACCGCGCCTTGGCATGGTGGGCAGTGTGTGTGAGTGCGCGTCACGTCGGTGGGCATGCTTAAATACCCAAAGTCCCTGTCCAGCTTTATTGCGAGAGCCCAGACCTCCTGGAGGTGGAATGTGTGCAAGTGCTGCAGCCACGTCTCTTCTGCGCCAGTGAGACAGGGATGTGGTGGAATGAGCATCCGTTAGTTGTATGCTTGCAGTGATGGAGAAAAACGCTACTCGTGAGTGCTGATGTTGTCAAGGATGACGTGGGCGATGACATCATGCTGTTTTAAACAAAAAGTAGCGAGGAGGCAGACGATCATCAGGTTGAAAGCGACAAACACATGCACACACACACATAAATTTTAAACCTTCATCTCAACCACCGCATAATTTCAAAATTTGGCAAAATTTGGCAAAATTCCGCACAGAACAAAGAAACCTTCTACTTATGGGTATTTCGATCCCAATAGATTTAAAATGGAAAGGTTGTGTACAAAGCGGATGGTTCACCTTGGATCTCATGGCTGGTGTCAAATGGACAGCAGCATGTTGAGCTGCAGTGGGCTATAAGCTGGTCAAACACGGCCGTGAAGGTCTTGCTGCAAGCAAGTGAATAAAATGATCTTGACTTTGCAAGGCGCAAACAGAATTAATGTTAATTCTCTTGTAAACCATTCATCTTCACCTCACATGTTCTTTTGCAGGAAGGAAAAAAATGTAATCATCTGTTTAAACCCTCCTTCCTGCATCCTCATTTCAGATCGCCGATTCATGGCTTCAAAGCTGTCGTTCTTAATATCTGCTACCGCTACTGTGTAGCACGCACGCACACACACACATATACATAGTGAATGCTGGACACCACATCAGCAATTGCTACTCAGCTCCTCACATAATTTCATGGTGATCTGCCAGCAGGTGCACAGCGATCCTGTGCTGCTCCTCCCCTCTCTTGCTGGCAGCACTGGCTCCAGGCCTTGCACTGTTCTTCTTGCAGCTGAGCACCGGGCATTGGTACATGTCCGGCAGGCCTGACGAGTGTGGAGCGATGGTGGCAGCCCTTGCAGCACACCCCACCAGTGACTCTCGCACTTTGCGGAATCGGAGTGCGTCCATCGAGTATGTGCGTTTGTGTTTTCACTTAAATGGTTCCTGCACATGCGTGTTTTTGTGTGTCTGTGTGTGTATTTGTGTGTGTGTGTTTGTGTGTTTGTGTGTGTGCCTCTCTGTGTGTGCGTGCATATGTGAGCTTGTGTACGGGCGCGCTTGCGTGCTTGTTTATGTGTGTGCATAAGTGTGCATTTGTGCGTGCATGCATGTGTGTGCGTGTGCACGTGCGTGTGCATGTGTGCATACGTGTGTATTTGTGCGTGCGTGTGTGAGTGCGTGTGTGTATATATGTGCGCATGTGTGTGTGTGCGTGTGTGTGTGCGTGTGTGTGTGCGTATGTGTGTGTGTTTGTGTGTTTGTGTGTGTGTCTCTGTGTTTGTGTGTGTGTCTCTGTGTGTGTGTGTGCGTGCGCGTGCATATGTGAGCTTGTGTACGGGCGTGCTTGCATGCTTGTTTATGTGTGTGCATAAGTGTGCATTTGTGCGTGCGTGCATGCATGTGTGTGCGTGTGCATGTGTGTGTGTGTGTGTGTGTGTGTGTGTGTGTGTGTGTGTGTGTGTGTGTGTGTGTGTGTGTGTGTGTGTGTGTGTGTGTATATA
>Ga0307942_1000240_pt1 | contig 34783 bp, 28 predicted proteins | sample OrgLakmetagen175_FD_201846 | JGI IMG/M metagenome (GOLD analysis project Ga0307942, IMG submission 201846) | Saline water microbial communities from Organic Lake, Antarctica - #175 | ecosystem: Environmental > Aquatic > Non-marine Saline and Alkaline > Saline | place: Antarctica: Organic Lake... | reverse complement strand
GTCCTGCGCCCAAAACCGGATCAGACCGGTTTTTTGTTATCCCGGTAGTACCGGAAGATTTCCTTGAGCGGCCGCCTGGGCTGAAATCCGAATTCCCGCGCGAACGCTCTGCCGTCTATGACGACAGGATACTTGAAAAACGCCATCAGATACGACGGGAAACTTCGTAACCTCAGGGTTTTCAGTATCAGCCTTGGCAGTATCGGCGGAACCGAGGGTATCGGGATGGTTCTGCAACCACAGAGTTTCAGCGCATGCTGATAGGCCACCCAGTCCTGGGGCGCCACATTGAAGATGCCCCGCTGGGTTTTATTGTAGGCAAGAACGATGGCGTCTGACATGTCGTCAATGTGGATGAACTGCATCATCGGGGAAAAGCCGGCAAGCACTGGCGCCCGTTCACTACTCAGCAGGGTGCTGATGGAATTGCGCACGCCGGGCCCGACAATGTTGCAGGGCCGCAGTATGGTGATGTTCAGGTGCGGGTAGCGCCAGAGGTAGATGTTGGCCAGGTTCTCCAACTCTACCGAGTCAATCAGGTCTGCGCTCAGCCCGGCGCTTTTCAGCGGTGCCTCTTCGTCGATCAGGGCCGGGTTGTAGGCGACTGCGCCGTAGACGTGAAAGGTGGACAGCACAACCACGCGGCCGATGCCGTATTTGTGGCTCAGGTCCAGCAGCTTCTGGGTACCCAGCACGTTGGCGTTGTAGCGCCGCATGCGGGTGAGCTGGCTCGACATGATGCGTCCCATGTGTATAACGCCATCGAACTTGTAGCGCCGGAACAGATCTTCAAAAGACCGCTTGTTGAAATCAATGCAATAGCTGGGGATATCGTCGCCCAGATAAACCTGCTCCCGGAAATCCACGGCAACAATGTCACAGTGATCTCGTAGCTGGTCGATCACCTGCTTGGCGAGGGCGCCTGCGGCACCGGTTATCAGTATGTGCTGTCTGCGTTTTTCTGTCATCAGAAAAGCCTTTTCCTTGCGCTCAGGCCCTTGTCAATCAGCTCGTTAATCGCCGCTTTGACGTGCTCAACCCGCTCGGTGACCTGCTCTTCCGGAATGTCCCGGTCGTCAAAACGCATGGCGTCGCCGACGTTCAGCAGCACCTTGGCGGGGAAAACCACCGGCAGCGCGATGGGCGCATAGGGTATGCCCAGCATCCGTGCGAGGGGTTTGATGTTGGCAATGGCCGGAATGGTTTCTTCGCAACCCACCACGCCCACGGGCACAATGGCCGCGTTGTATTTCATTGCCAGGTGCATGAAGCCGTTGCCGAACCGTTTGAGCTGATAGCGGTCGCGGTAGAGTTTACCGGAGCCGCGCACGCCCTCCGGGAACACGATGACCGCCTCGCCGTTGGCCAGTATTTTGGCGCAGTTGGTGGGATCGCCCAGAACCGCTCCGAATTCGTTCAGCAGGTTGCCGAGGTAGGGCACCGTGGGGAAGAAACGTTCAATCATGGCGCGGGGAATGCGGGGGCTATTTTCCCGCGTGGCCAGGGCATAACCGATCAGCAGCCCGTCGATGGGCAGTTGGCCGCTGTGGTTGGCCACAATCAGTACCGGCCCTTCGGCGGGAATCTTGTCGATGCCGGTGGTTTCAACGCGGAAGTACTTTTCGTAAAGCTGACGGGCCACGGACAGGCCCATTTTCATGCCATCTTCGTTGTAACCCCAGGGATCATAGCCCAGAGAGCCGATGGGTTTGCGAATACGATCGATCTGCCTGCCCAGGTCGGGCGAAACCAGCTTTGATCGCAGATAGGATGTCAGGCCCATGAGGTCTCCAGAATCTTAAGGTCGGCCAATCATAACGCCAATGGTGTGGTTTTGCCCTCCATTGAGCACGCGATAGTCGGATAGCGCGTTCGCTGTTTCCACGCACAGCATATGCTGCCAGCCGGTATCCGGGAAATCCGACAGACGTGCTGCCTTATGCGGCCCCGGGTTCCACACCACCGTAGAGTCACTGCCCACGGCTTGCAATAAGCGCCGCCCGGTGGGGGTGATGACAGTGAGCGGCTGGCCGCTCTCGTAGATGCGGTCGGTTTCGCCGTTAAAAACCACCGGCCCGTGCTGCTGGCAGTCACTCCAGTTATCGAGGGTATCGGTATAGGTGCACCCGTGCAGGCCTTCCACGGTGGTGGCCGCAATGTCGCTGGTGGGCAGATAGGTGTGCAGTGCCTGGGTCATCGCCAGCGGTGAGTCCCCCAGGTTGGTCGTGGTCAGCGCCACGCGGAAACCATGGGCGGAGAAACTGAAGGTGGCCAGGCACAGGGCGCTGCCGTTCCAGGCTTCAGCAAAATCCTGATTGGCGTGCAGGGACAGACTGACTTCCACCTCTTCAGCGTTTTCCCGGACGTCTTCAAGCTTCCACAGGGCGGTTCTGGCAAACCCGTGGGCGGCCCCGGTCAGAATGCGGCGGCGGACTTCCGGCGGGTTTTTATCGGGCACGCCAAACCAGGGCCAGCAGATCGGAATGCCGCCGCGAATCGCCTGGCCGGGTTTGAAAATGGCGCGGTCGCTGACCCACAGCCAGTTGGGCTGGTCCCGGGGCATAAACTGGGTCAGATGTGCGCCCTGGATAAACACTCGTGCCCTGAAAAGAGGATGGTGCACTTCAACCGCTTCCAGCTGGCCGACGGTTGTCCAGCGGGTGAATGACCATTGGCCGGGTTTGATTGCCACGGGCTGCCTCGTTACCTTGTGCTCAATGCCGGGGAGCGGAAGGTTTCGGCATTTTCGTATCTGCAGCGTAAAGTAAAACATCGTGCCGGGCGAGATTCCGGCCTAGAATTCCAGCGTGTACCCACCTTCGAGGCGCTTCCTGTGAAGACCGTTTCCATGCCTGCTCCTTTCTCTGTTCTGCTCCCTGGCCTGGCGCAGACCACGGATGCGGATCGCGTCGACGCCGAGTGGCTGGACGGTCTGGCCGACTCCCTGAGCGAGCACGGCTGGCTGAGTGTTGATGCCCGCCCACTGCTGGGCGACAGTTTGTTGGCCGCTCTGTGCGAAGAGGTGCGGACGCTGGATCGAAATGACGCCCTGCGAGTGGCCCGCATCGGCCGTGGCCTGGACAAAACACGGGACCGCTCGGTACGGCGTGACAGGATTGCCTGGCTGCAGGGTGAAACCGGGGCGCAGAGGGCACTTTTCAGCTATTTTGAAACCATTCAAACGGGACTGAATCAGCGTTTATTTCTGGGCCTGAAGTGGTTCGAGGCGCATTACGCCACCTATCACTCCGGCGATTTTTATCGCAAGCATGTGGACAGTTTCCAGGGGCGGGCCTCGCGGGTGGTCAGCGTGATGTTATACCTGAACAAACACTGGCAGGAAGCCGACGGTGGCGCGCTGCAGGTATACAACCCTGACCGCGAACTGGAAATCTGCGGCCGGGTTGTTCCCGAGCTGGGGCGGATGGCGGTGTTTCTTAGTGAAGAAATACCTCACGAGGTCCTGCCTGCCCACCGCACCCGATACAGCGTGGCCTGCTGGTTCCGACAGGATGAAATTCCACTGCCGTTGCCGCTTTGAATCGGGGGCAGAGAGCGTTGTAGTCACCCGGGCCTTTTGCTACTATGCGCGCCGCTCTGAGGGATTTCATCCCCAGACGTTATGGTGGCTCCATCGGTGCCTCCGCAACGATATACCGTGAATCCGGTCAGGCCCGGAAGGGAGCAGCCGAAGCGGTGGACTTGTGTGCCGGAGTGTTGCTGGTGGAGTCACCCCCAATCTTCTTATCCCTCCCTGTCCGTGCTAAGGTTATGCCCGTCTTAAAGCGGCAGTTGAAGCACTATGAGCTATCAGGTTCTGGCCCGGAAATGGCGCCCCAACACCTTTCAGGACATGGTCGGCCAGGAGCATGTGCTTCAGGCCCTGATACACGCGCTGGATAATCAGCGCCTGCACCATGCCTATCTGTTTACCGGCACTCGCGGGGTGGGCAAAACCACCATCGGGCGCCTGCTTGCCCGCTGTCTGAATTGCGAATCTGGCGTGACCGCAACGCCCTGTGGTACCTGTTCCAGCTGCACGGAAATCCGCGAAGGGCGGTTTGTCGACCTGATCGAAATTGACGCCGCCTCCCGCACGGGCGTGGACGATATGCGCGAGCTGACGGACAACGTGCAGTACGCGCCCACCCGGGGCCGCTTCAAGGTGTACCTGATTGACGAAATACACATGTTGTCCAATCAGTCGTTCAACGCCTTTCTGAAAACCCTGGAAGAGCCCCCGGAGCACGTCAAGTTCCTGCTGGCCACCACCGATCCGCAGAAACTGCCGGTCACCGTTCTGTCGCGCTGCCTGCAGTTCAATCTGAAACGCATGACGCCGGAGCACATTGCCGGTCATCTTCGCCACGTACTGACCAGTGAAACCATTCCCTTTGAAGAACCCGCACTCTGGCTGCTGGCCCGGGCAGCCGACGGCAGCATGCGGGATGCCTTGAGCCTGACCGACCAGGCCATTGCCTATGGTAACCAGACGCTCAACAGCAGCGATGTCAGCACCATGCTGGGCACTATTGATCAGGGCGACATCGAACGGCTGGTGGAAGCACTGGTTGCCGAGGACGGCCCGGCGCTATTGTCAGAAATCCAGCGGATCTCGGATTTCGCGCCGGATTACAGCATTATCCTGGCGGATCTGTTGTCACTGTTTCACCGGGTGACCATGGAACAGGTGGTGCCCGGCAGTGCCGATAACGCCCTGGGAGACGCCGCCATGGTGCAGAGCCTGGCGCGGCAGGTCAGCGCGGAAGACGCCCAGCTTTTCTATCAGGCGGCATTGATGGGCCGGAAAGACCTGGCGGTAACGCCGGACGCCAGAATGGGTTTTGAAATGACCCTCCTGCGCATGCTGGCTTTCCGGCCGGGTTCAGACCGGCGCCAGCCGCCGTCCGGGGGTAATGCTGCTGCGGGCAAGGAAGGGGAAAGCCGTGACGAGCCCGAGCCTGCCCCCGCGACCCCACCAGTGCCGGAGCCTCAGGTCGAACCAGAGCCTCAGGCCGAGCGTCCTCCAGAGCCTGAACCTGAAAGTCGGCCAACGCCGGAACCGCAGCCAGAGTCGGTGCTCCCTTGGGAGGAAGAGCCGCCCCCCTGGGAGCCGGAAAATGAACTTCAGTCTGAACTCGAGCCCGGGCCAGCGTTAGAACCAGAACCCGAGCCTTCCCGGGCCTCCGGAACTTCCGATGTCACGGAGCCGTCAGACTTTTTCTGGGAGCGGGATTTTCGCAGCCTCAATATCGCGGGCATGCCCGGCAATCTGGCCAGCAATGCAGCCATGGTCCGCTCGGGCGATGACATTGAGCTGATTCTTGATGAAGGCCACGCCCGGCTACTGAACGCCAGACACGAGGAAAAAATCCGTGAGGCGTTGAGGAATCGGTTTGGCGATGCCATAAACGTTAAGATAACGGTAGGCGATGCTGACGGGAAAACGCCGGCGGTCTGGGAAGAGAACCGTCGCCGGCAACGCCAGGCAGCCGCCGAGGCGGCGATCCACAGCGACCCGCTGGTGAAGTCCATTGTCGAACGTTTCGACGCGCGGGTTGTGGAAGACAGCATCCGCCCCGGCAATCAACGTTAAAAGAGGGTATGAGCGATGAATAATATGGGCGATTTGATGCAGAAGGCCCAGCAGATGCAGGAAGAGATGAAGAAGGCTCAGGAAGAGGCGGGCAAGGCAGAAATTACCGGCGAATCCGGAGCCGGGCTGATCAGGGTGACCATGAACGGTCGGCACGACGTGCGCAAGGTTGATATCGACCCGTCCCTGATGACCGAGGACAAGGAGGTGCTTGAAGACCTGCTGGCCGCTGCCATTAACGATGCGGTGCGTCGCGTGGAAGAAAACCAGAAAGACAAGATGTCGGGCATGATGTCCGGTATGGGATTGCCACCTGGCTTCAAAATGCCGTTCTGATCTGAGGAAGTTTCATGGCATTCAGCCCCCTGGTAGATGAACTGGTGGAATCCCTGCGTTGCCTGCCCGGTGTGGGCCAGAAAACGGCCCAGCGGATGGCGTTTCACCTGCTGGAAAGAGGCCGCTCCGGCGGGTCCCGACTGTCGGGTGCTCTGGAACAGGCCATGACCGGCGTACGGCGGTGCGATAGCTGCCAGAATTTCTCCGATACCCCCATCTGCGGCATCTGTGAAACCCCCGAACGCCGCACAGGGACGCTCTGCGTGGTGGAAAGCCCCTCTGATCTGCTGGCCATTGAACAGGCCGGGGATTACCGGGGCAGTTATTTTGTGCTGATGGGGCACCTGTCGCCGATTGACGGCGTGGGGCCGGAGGAAATCGGGGTTGAGCGTTTGCTTGCGCGAGTTGCGGAGGAGGGCGTAACCGAACTGATACTGGCGACCAACCCGACGGTCGAGGGTGAAGCGACGGCCCATTATATTGCAGACCGGCTGGCTGACCGGAAGATTCTGATTACCCGCCTGGCCCACGGTATCCCTGTGGGTGGCGAGCTGGGATACGTTGATGGGTTTACCCTGACTCATGCTTTCCGTGGCCGCAAACCACTGGCCGACTAGACGTCAGGAGCCCTGAATGAACGTGACATGGATTACCGGGCCGGAGGAGCTGGATGGCTGGCTCAGCGCAAACCGGCACGAGCCGCTGGCACTGGACACGGAGTTTGAACGGGTCAGCACCTTTTACCCCATTCCGGGCCTGGTTCAGCTTGGCCTTGGCGATGAGTTCCGCCTTGTGGACCCGGGCGTTGCCGAGGCCAGCCGCGAATTCCGTGATGCGCTGAGGGATCCGGGGCGCCGCAAACTGCTTTATGCCATGAGCGAAGACCTTGAACTGTTCCGCCACTGGCTGGGCCTGGAGCCCGCAGGCATGATCGACCTGCAGATCGGTGCGTCCATGGCGGGCGCCGGATTCTCCCTGGGCTATGCGCGGCTGGTCGAGCAACTGTTCGGCGAAACCCTGGATAAATCCGCCACCCGGTCCGATTGGCTATCCCGGCCACTGTCTGCCGCCCAGGAGCAATACGCGATTGATGATATCCGCTTTCTCAAACCGATCTACGAGTGGGTCTGGAACACGCTTGGCGACAGAGGCCTGGTCGACGCGCTGATCGAAGAATCTGCCCGATTTACCGAAGATCTGGCCGGGCAGGATGATCCCACCAGTCACTACCGCAAATTGCGTGGCGGCTGGGCGCTGAGCCCACAGCAGCAGGGCGTATTGAAAGCACTGGTGCTGTGGCGCGAAACCGAATCCCGCAAACGGGATCGGCCGCGGGGCCGCATTGTGGCAGATGCGCTGCTGATCGGTATTGCTGAAAAACTGCCTGAATCGGTGCGGGCGCTTGCCGCCGTCAAAGAGCTGCCTCCCGTGGTGGTGCGCCGTTATGGCGAGCAGATCGTCGATCTGGTTGCGCAGGCGTCCGCTGAGGACAGCTCCGCTCTGGAACTGATCCCGGCGCCGCTGACCCGGCAGGACCAGGTGCGCTACAAACAGCTGAAACGGCTGATGGTTGAAGCCGCGGATGCCCGGGACATTCCCGTGGAACTGCTGGCACCGCGTAAACGGCTGGAAACCGTGGTCAAAACCGGCGACCTGGGCGCCGGCCTGTTCAGCGACGGGTGGCGCCGGGAGATCATTGCACCGGTACACAGCAAACTTGAGGAAGTTCTGACACCATGACCGAAAAGACGTTTGTCTCTGTGTTTCGCAGTCATAAAAAGCCGGACACCTATCTGTTCGTCAGGCGCGGCCAGGTATGGGATGAGTTGCCGGACAGTCTGCGGGTGATTTTTGGCACGCCCGCGCTCGCTATGGAACTGATCATGACCCCCGAGCGCAAACTGGCCCGTACCAGTGGCAAGCAGGTACTGGATGCGATTCAGGACAAGGGCTTTTTTCTGCAGATGCCGGAGGAGCAGAGCGGGCATGTGGTCGACTTCCGCCGCAAACCGGAGCAGCAGTTGGACCGGCGCGGCGAGGGCAGAACGCACGATGAAAGCAATGAGCAGAATGAGAGTAGTGAGAGCAGCGAATGATTGCGGAAATTCCTTTCTGGCAGCGCAAACGTCTGGACGAAATGTCCGCCGCCGAGTGGGAGTCGCTGTGCGATGGCTGCGGTAAATGCTGCCTGGCGAAGCTGGAAGATGAAGACACCGGTGACGTCTACTACACCGATCTGGTTTGCCGCTATATGGATCAGGGCAACTGCGGTTGCACGGTCTATGCTGAAAGACTGGAAAAAGTCCCGGCCTGCACGCTGCTGACTCCGGACACCATTGGCGAATTCCACTGGCTGCCACACAGCTGCGCCTACCGTCGGCTGAGTGAGGGTCGGCCACTGGCGGACTGGCACCCCCTGCGTTCGGGGGACCCGGAATCGGTGCACAGGGCGGGGGTTTCCGTGCGGCATCGGGTACAATCGGAAGCGGACGTTCCGGAAGAAGACTGGGAAGAACATATTATTCACTGGGTTGTATGAATCATGATTGATGCTGATGCCGATTTTGCCTTTGGCCTGTTCTGGGCCCTGTACGCGATTGCTTTTGTGGTCTTCTTTTATTCGGTTTCGCGATTGTTCCGCTTTATTCCGGTTTATGGCATTCGCACACTGCTGCAGGCTGCGTTGGTGGTTGTGGTGCTGACGCCGGTGGAATCCAGTGAAGTTGACGGCTGGTGGATACCTGCCTGGCTTCACGGTGGCTACGAATTCATTCTGGGTAACGCGGATGAGGCCGGAAGGGCGTTTCTGAACCTTGGCCTGGCCGCCATCGTGATGCTGCTGGTCTGGGTGCTGGATATGGTCCGCTACCGAATGATCAAACGCTGAACCGTAATGGCCAGAATCCTCGGTTCCCCCGGAATGAAACTGCGAGCGCTGCCCGGCCTGCTGCTGATGTGCCTTGCGGTTGTCGCGCCACCTCTTTATGCCCAGGAAACCGGCCGTGGAGCAGAACCGCTGACCCTGCCGGAACAGGGGGATGTTCGCATCATTGTGGATATCTCCGGCTCCATGAAAGCCAACGACCCGGACAACCTGCGCCAGCCCGCCGTGCGCCTGCTCGCCAGAATGCTGCCGGACGGTGCCGAAGCCGGTATCTGGACCTTTGGTCAGTGGGTCAACATGCTGGTGCCCCACGGCGAGGTAGACGACGCCTGGCGCCAGAACGCGGTGGCTCAGTCCCGCAAGATTAACTCCGTTGCCCTGCGGACCAACCTGGGCGAAGCCATCGAAAAGGCCAGTGACGCCCATTTCAGCGGGGAGGACCTCAGCAACACCGATTTCATTCTGCTCACTGATGGCAAGGTGGATCTGTCCGACGACCCGACGGTCAATACGGCGGAACGGGAGCGGATTCTGGGCCCGCTGCTGAACCGCCTGAACGGGCGCGGCGCCACCCTGCACACGGTGGCCCTTTCTGAGGAGGCGGACCTGCCAATGCTGGAAGCCCTGGCGGCGGAAACCGGCGGTCACTTCACCCTTGCGTCATCCGCCGACGGCCTGAACCGCGCGTTTCTCAAAGCCTTGAATGCGGCAGTGCCCCAGGACCAGATCCCGCTGGACGAAGAGGGCTTTACCGTCGATGCGGGGGTGGAAGAGTTTACCGCCCTGATTTTCTGGGGCGAGAACCAGACCGCCGCAACCCGGACCCTGGCGCTGATCGGCCCGGGCGGCCAGCGATACGCGAAGAACGACACTGCCGCCAACATGCGCTGGGCGGCCGAGACCGGGTACGACCTGATTACCGTCAGCGAACCTGCCGATGGACAATGGCAGGTTGATGGCGCATTGGGCGAGGGCAGTCGGGTTACCGTGGTCAGCGACCTGAGGCTGGTGGTCAGCCCCATTCCTGCGAGCTTTACCGCCGACGAGCCGGTTGCCCTGAAAATTGCTTTTTTCGAAGACGACTCGCGGATTCAGAACCCCGATTTCCTGAGCGTGATTGATGTGATCGTCCGCCTGACCGCCACCGATGGGCGCAGCGGCTCCAAGATTCTCAATGAAAACCAGCCGCCCGGGAACGGTGTCTACCTCGACCGGATTGAGAGCCTGCCAGCGGCGGGGGATTACGATATTGAGGTGATCGCTGACGGCACCACTTTCTCCCGCCGTTTTTCCGGCGTCACCCGGTTTATTGCGCCTGAGTCCGCCATTCCGGCCGGGGACGCTGCTGAGGAACCGGAATCGGAGCCTGCCCCGGAACCTGACCTGAGTTCACCGATCGATATCGGCAACCTTGAGACGCCGCCCTCAGAGAATACGCCAGAGAGCGCGGTTGAAGGCCAGCCGGAACCTGCCCCTGTTCCGCAACCGGCGGTTGATCCGGAATCTGCCATAGAAGGCTTGCCGGTCTGGGTCTGGGGATTGGCCGGGGGTTCGGGTTTGCTGGTGATCGCCGGGGGCCTCTGGTTCTGGCTGCGCCGAAAAAAAGCGGATCAGCCCGAGCCCGTTCAGGAAGACGTGGAAGAGCCAGAATCAGAGCCAGAGCCTGAGCCGGAATCCGATCCGGACATAGACGAAGAGGTTCCCCAGCTCGAGCCTGAACCGGAACCAGAGCCAGACCAAGAGCCGGAGCCGGACACAGAACCCGAGCCAGAGCCAAAAGCTGAAACACAGCCCGAACCTGAGGAGACGGCTCCGGAAGAGGACGACGATGACGAGTTCGGTCTGGAAGATTTTGACCTGTCGGAATTTGACGATCTTCCGGAGCGCTCCGGGCCGGATGATGACCGGGAGTCCGATGACGGCACCGGTCCCGACAAGGAACCGAAAAAAGGGGAGTGAATCGCTCCCCCCTTATCAGCAGGCGAACTCTTCTCTATAATCGGTTGCTGATTCAAACAGCCGTTTAATCCGCTGACCAGACAGGAATTAGCCCATGAAGTTTACCGGTACCGAGAACTACGTCGCGACGGACGACCTGCAAATGGCGGTGAACGCCGCGATTACCCTTCAGCGCCCACTCCTGATCAAGGGTGAACCAGGTACGGGTAAAACACTGCTGGCGGAGGAAATGGCCTCTGCGCTTGGCATGAAGCTGATTCCCTGGCATATCAAGTCCACCACCAAAGCTCAGCAGGGCCTTTACGAGTACGATGCCGTGTCCCGCTTGCGGGATAGCCAGCTGGGGGATGAAAAGGTCAAGGATATCAGCAACTACATCATCAAGGGCAAGCTCTGGGAAGCCTTCGAGGCGGACGAGCAGGTGGTGCTGCTGATCGACGAAATCGACAAGGCCGACATCGAGTTCCCCAACGACCTGCTGCTGGAACTCGACCGCATGGAATTCTATGTATACGAGACCCAGCAGTACGTGCGCGCAAACAAACGCCCGGTAATCGTGATTACCAGCAACAACGAAAAAGAACTGCCGGACGCCTTTCTGCGCCGCTGCTTTTTCCACTACATCAACTTCCCGGACCACGACACCATGAAGCATATCGTGGACGTGCATTTCCCCGGCCTTCAGCAGCAGGTCGTGCGCGACGCGCTGGAGGTTTTCTTTGATGTCCGCAAGGTGCCCGGCCTGAAGAAAAAGCCGTCTACTTCTGAACTGATTGACTGGCTGAAGCTGCTGATGGCCGATGAGCTGTCCGCCAAGATGCTGCAGGAAAAGGACACCAGTTCCGCCTTGCCACCGCTGTACGGCGCGCTTGTCAAGAACGAGCAGGATGTTCATCTGCTGCAGAAGCTGGCGTTCATGGCGCGCCGCCGCAGCTGAAATTCAGCAAGAGCGACTCCTTATGTTGATTGATTTTTTTCTGGAAGTCAGACGCGCAAAAGTACCGGCGAGCCTGCGTGAGTTTCTGGATCTTCTCGAAGCGCTCCAGAGCCGCCTGGCGTTTGCCGACATGGAAGAATTCTATTACCTGGCCCGGTTGTGCCTGGTAAAAGACGAGCGCCATTTCGACAAGTTTGACCGGGCGTTTCAGGCCTACTTTGAAGGCATCCAGAATCTGGACGACCTGATGGAAGCGCTGATTCCGGACGACTGGCTGAGAGCCGAGTTCGAAAAGCAGCTGAGCGATGAGGAAAAGGCCAAGATTGATTCCCTGGGCGGCCTGGAAGAGCTGATCGAAACCTTCAAAAAGCGCATGGAAGAGCAACAGGAGCGCCATGAAGGCGGGAACAAGTGGGTCGGTACCGGTGGCACATCGCCTTTCGGTGCCAATGGCTATAACCCGGAGGGTTTCCGCATCGGCCAGAAAAAGGGTCGCCACGGCCGGGCGGTCAAGGTGTGGGATAAACGCCAATTCCGGGATCTGGATGACAGCCTGACTCTGGGTATCCGCAACATCAAGGTGGCCATGCGCCGGCTCCGGAAATTCGCCCGTCAGGGAGCGGCGGACCAGCTGGATATGGACGACACCATCCGGTCAACCGCCCGCAACGCCGGGTATCTGGACCTGAAAATGGTTCCGGAGCGGCACAATGCGGTCAAGGTGCTGATCTTTTTTGATGTGGGCGGATCCATGGACCCCCATGTGCGGGTCTGTGAGGAGTTGTTCTCCGCGGCGCGGATGGAATTCAAGCACATGGAGTATTTTTACTTTCATAACTTCATCTATGAAAGCGTGTGGAAGAACAACATTCGCCGGATGAACGAGAGCACCAGCACCTGGGATATCCTCAATAAATACACGCCGGACTACAAAGTGATTTTTGTGGGCGACGCCACCATGGCGCCCTACGAGATTTCCCACCCGGGCGGCTCCATTGAACACTGGAACGAAGAAGCCGGTGCCACCTGGTTCCAGCGCATTACCGATCATTTCCGCAAGGTGATCTGGCTGAACCCGCTGCCCGAGAACTACTGGGGTTCCGGTGGGTCCATGGGAATGACCCGTCAGCTGGTGGAAGACCGCATGTATCCGCTAACGCTGGAAGGCCTGGAATCAGCGATGAAGCAACTGACCAAGTAAAAAACGCCGATGCGTTGAGGGCATCGGCGAAGCTCGGTATATCAAACGGGGCTGACGAACCAGCCCCGCCTGTCAGTCGCAGCAATTCCGGGGCCAGTTTATAAAACGGTTGCATAAACAGCGGTGTGGGCAGAATCCGGAAGCGCGATCCTGACACGGCCCGAGTGATAGACGGCCTGCGTGTTAAAAATTCCGACACCGCTCAATGATCGATCGTGATCTTCGGCAGCCTGGGTCTGTTGAAAGACATTTTCAGGGTGGGCGCAATGACCTTGGCTTCGCCGGCCACCACCTGCTCGCCGTTCTGGTTACGAACGTCGCAGGACAAAATCACCCGGTTCTTTCTTTCTTTGCTGATGACTTTCAGGTTAACCGTCAGGGTGTCATCAAGCCGCACTGGACGCTTGAAGGCCAGGCTCTGCTCGAGATAGATGCAGCCCGGCCCGGGCATCACCGTGGCCAGTGCGGCCGATATCAGCGATCCGCTCCACATTCCATGGGCGATGCGTCCCTGGAACATGGATTCCGCCGCGAAGTCAGAATCCAGGTGAACCGGATTGACATCCCCGGATACCGCGGCGAACAGGACCAGCTCATCTTCGGTCAGGGTCTTTACATAGGTGGCGCAATCGCCCTCCTGAAGCTCGTCGTAAGTGATGTTTTCCAGGGTGTCGAGGGTGTCACTCATGGTCCGCTCCGCGTATGGTTTATTGTGGTTATGAGCATCGGGGTTGTAGTCCGAAAACTACCTCATCGTTGGCAAAACTGCTATTCTCGGACAGCTTTTTTGTGACCTATACGTTCGTCTTGTTGCTATTTTGAAAAATAAGAATAGGGCCAAAGACAATAATCAAAGCGCCTAACAGGAGATTGTGATGGATTTCGAGCAGTTCTATCAGGACAAGTACCCCGCAGGTGTTCCCCAGACTGTCGATCTGAACAAATACACGAGTATGGTTGATGTGTTCGATCAGGCTGTCAAAAAATATGCGGACAAACCCGCCTTCAGTGCCGTAGGTGCGACCCTGACCTATCGGGACCTGGACACCCTGAGCCGCAACTTTGCGGCCTGGCTTCAGAACCGCACCGATCTTAAACCGGGCGACCGGATTGCCGTGCAGATGCCCAACGTGTCCCAGTATCCGGTGGTGGTATTCGGCGCCATGCGGGCGGGCCTGATTGTGGTCAATACCAATCCGCTTTACACCACCCGGGAAATGGAGCACCAGTTCAACGACTCCGGCGCCAAGGCCATCGTGGTTCTGGCAAATATGGCCTACAACGTCGAGAAGGTGCTGCCACAGACCGGCATTGAGCATGTCATTGTGACCGAACTGGCGGACATGCATTCGCCACTGAAGCGCACGCTGATGAACGCCGCCGTCAAGCACCTGAAGAAAATGGTACCGGCCTACAGCCTGCCCCAGGCTCACAAGCTGCCCGCGGTTCTGAGCGAGGGCAGCAAGGAAAAATTCACCCCGGTGGAATGCAAGCAGGACGACATCGCCGTGCTGCAATACACCGGTGGCACCACGGGCGTTGCCAAGGGCGCCATGCTGACTCACGGCAACCTGGTGGCCAACCTGCTGCAGGCCCGTCCGATGATGGGAGATACCATCCAGGAAGGGAAAGAAATCGTGATCGCGCCTCTGCCGCTCTATCACATTTATTCCTTCACCCTGAACTGCGGCATCATGCTGGAAGCCGGTGCACACAACGTGCTGATTCCCAATCCCCGGGATATACCGGGCTTTGTGAAAGAGCTCGGGAAGCATCGCTTTACCGCGTTCCTGGGTCTGAACACTCTGTTTGTGGCGCTGTGTAACAATGAGGATTTCAAGGCCCTGGACTTCAGCAGCCTGAAGCTGACCTCTTCCGGCGGTATGGCGCTGACCACCGACACCGCCAAGATGTGGCAGCGGGTGACCGGCTGTGAAATCAGTGAAGGCTATGGCATGACGGAGACATCGCCGGTGGTGACCTTCAACCCGAGCGTGGCGATTCAGCTGGGCACCATTGGCCTGCCGATTGCCAACACCGAGGTGAAGACTATTGATGATGACGGCAACGAGACCGCCATTGGTGAGGCCGGCGAGCTGTGTGTGAAAGGCCCCCAGGTGATGCGTGGCTACTGGCAGCGCCCGGAGGACACCCAGAAGTCGTTTACGAAAGACGGGTTTCTGCAGACCGGCGACGTCGCCGTGATCCAGGAAGATGGCTACATCCGTATCGTGGACCGGAAAAAGGACATGATTATTGTGTCGGGCTTCAACGTTTACCCCAACGAAATCGAAGAAGTGTTAACCGGCCACCCCAATGTGGTTGAGTGCGCGGCCGTTGGCATACCCGATGCCAAGAGCGGTGAGGCCGTCAAGGTGTACCTGGTTGCGACGGCTGAAGGCGTCAGTGAAAACGAGCTTAAAGAGTTCTGCCGCGAGCGTCTGACCGCCTACAAGGTGCCAAAGTCGTTCGTATTCCGGGACGACCTGCCGAAAACCAACGTGGGCAAGATTCTGCGCCGTGAACTGCGGGACGAAGCCAACGCCTGATCAGTCACAACGTCTGATATCATTGCAGATAGGTTCGAAGACCCCGCTTTGGCGGGGTTTTTCGTTGTTGCCTCCGATTCACCACAAGATTGACTGGACCCGATGACGAACGCCTCTCCCGAGAAGACCGCCAGACCACCCGGCGCTGAAGCCAGAGTCCTCAAGCGTCAGGCTTTGCAAAAACCGGTAACTTTCCCCGAGGGATTGCCGGTTTCCGAGCGGGTTGATGATATCCGCCAGGCCATTGAAAACCATCAGGTGGTGATCATTGCCGGTGAAACCGGCTCGGGCAAGACCACGCAGATTCCGAAAATCTGTCTGGATATGGGGCTTGGCATCCAGGGGCTGATCGGACATACCCAGCCCCGGCGTATCGCCGCGCGCACGGTCGCCGGACGTATTGCGGAAGAACTGGGGGAGCGCACCGGTGAGCAGGTCGGCTACCAGATCCGCTTTACCGACACCACCTCGGAGCAGTCGCGCCTGAAGGTGATGACCGACGGCATTCTGCTGTCCGAGGTGCAGCATGACCGCTTCCTGAAACGCTACGACACCATCATCATTGACGAAGCCCACGAACGCAGCCTGAACATCGATTTTCTGCTGGGCTATCTCAGGCAGTTACTGCCCAGACGTCCTGATCTGAAAGTGATCATCACCTCGGCGACCATCGAGGTGGAGCGTTTCAGTGAATTTTTCGGCGACGCCCCGGTGATCGAAGTCAGCGGTCGCACCTTTCCCGTGGATGTACGTTATCGGCCCCTGGCGGGCGATGAAGATGACCGGGACCAGAGCTGGAACGACGGCGTGCTTCAGGCCCTGGAAGAAATTGAACAGCATGAGCGCAGTGAAAAGAAACCTCCGGGGGATGTGCTGGTGTTTCTGCCGGGCGAGCGGGAGATCCGGGGTCTGAGCAAGACCCTGCGCCACGCCGAGCTGCGCCATACGGAAGTGCTGCCGCTCTATTCGCGGCTGAGCAATCAGGAGCAGAACCGCATATTCCAGAGCCACCCGGGCCGTCGCATCGTGCTGTCCACCAATGTGGCTGAAACCTCTCTGACGGTGCCCGGCATTCGCTATGTCATTGACACCGGCGTCGCCCGTATCAGCCGCTACAGCGTGCGCTCCAAGATCCAGCGTCTGCCCATTGAAGCGGTCTCCCAGGCCAGCGCCAACCAGCGGGCGGGACGTTGCGGCCGGGTGGCACCGGGCCTCTGCTTCCGGCTGTACGACGAAACCGATTTTCTGAACCGGCCGGAATACACCGACCCTGAAATACTCCGAACCAACCTGGCGTCGGTCATTCTGCAGATGACCACCTCCGGGCTTGGGGAGATCCGTCGCTTTCCGTTTCTGGAGCCACCGGACCGCCGGATGATCAACGACGGCTATAAACTGCTGGAAGAACTCGGCGCGGTGGACGGCAAGCGGCGGGTGACGAAGCTGGGCCGAACCATGGCAAAGCTGCCGCTGGACCCGCGTCTGGCCCGCATGCTGGTGGCGTCATCGGAGCAGGGCAGCCTGGCGGAAACCCTGATTGTGATTGCCGGGCTCAGCGTTCAGGACCCACGGGAGCGTCCCCAGGACAAGCAGCAGGCGGCGGACCAGGCCCATGCGCCCTTCAATGACAAGGAATCGGATTTCCTGACGTTGCTGAATATCTGGAACTTTTTTGAGGAACAGCGCCAGGAGCTTTCGCAGAATCAGCTCAAGAAGCTGTGCCAGAAACATTTTCTGTCCTGGATGCGTCTGCGGGAATGGCGGGATATTCACCGCCAGCTAACGCTCATCTGCAGGCAGCAAAAACTCAAGCTGAACCCGGAAACAGCCAGTTACCCCGCGCTGCATAAGGCCATCGTATCCGGGCTGTTGGGGCAGGTGGCGGTCAAGGTCGAGAAAAAGGAATATCTGGCCACCCGGAACCGCAAGGTGTTGATATTCCCGGGCTCGAAGGTGTCCAAATCCTCCCCCAAGTGGATCGTTGCCGCTGAAATAGTGGAAACCAGCCGGGTGTTTGCGCGCATGGTGGCCCGCATTGAGCCGGACTGGATTGAGCCGCTGGCGGGCCACGTGGTGAAACGACACTACTTCGAGCCCCATTGGGAACAGAAGCGGGCCCAGGTGATGGGCTATGAAAAGGTGACGCTTTACGGCCTGGACATTGTTCCCCGGCGCCATATTCCCTATAGCAAAGTAGACCCGGCGGAGTGCCGCAACCTGTTTATCCGGCGCGCCCTGGTAGAGGGTGATTACCGGTCGAATGCGCCGTTTATCGCCCGCAACCGCGAGCTGCTGGACAGCGTGGAAAACCTGGAGAGAAAAACCCGTCGCCGGGATCTTCTGGTCGACGACGAAACCCTGGTGGAATTCTACGATCAGCGACTGCCCACGGATATTGTCAGCGGTGCCCATTTCGAGCGCTGGTGGAAACAGCTGGACACGGAAACCCTGCGCTCCCTCGAACTTTCCGAATCCGACATTCTGCAACGGCCGGTGGATGAACACGCGGATTCGCTCTATCCGGATTATCTGGAGTGGGAGGGTGTGAAATACCCCCTGAGCTATGAATTCGAGCCCACCAGCGAGCGCGATGGCGTTACCCTTCAGGCGCCGATCATGGCCCTGAGGCAGTTGCCGGCACGACGGCTGGAGTGGCTGGTGCCGGGTCTGCTGCGGGAGAAGTGCATCGCGCTGGTGAAAGGCCTGCCCAAGGCCCTGCGCCGGAACTTTGTGCCGGTGCCGGATTTCGTGGATGCCGCCGTTGAGAATCTGCAGCCGTCGAACGAGCCGCTGACATTACAACTGGCGGAGCAGCTGCGAAAAATGACCGGTGTGCGCATTCCAGCGGACGCCTGGTCCGAAGCCGAGCTGCCAAACCACCTGCGGATGAATCTGCGGGTAGTGGATGACGCCGGTAAGCCGATTGCCGAGGGCCGGGAAACCGAAAGCCTGCAGACGCAACTTGAGGGCCGGGCCCGGGATGCGCTGGCCCAGGCCACCTCCGGGCAGCGAAAACAGCCCGATGCGAAACCAGCGACCGAGTGGGCGTTTGGCGAACTGGTGGCTTCCGAAACCACGCAAAAAGGCGGAATGGAAGTTACCGTCTACCCGGCGCTGGAGGATCTTGGCGATTCGGTGCGTCAGATCCAGTGCCTGGACCCGTTAACTGCCGGGGACTCCACCCGACGGGCGGTGGCGCGGCTGATGCTCCTCCGTTTCGGCAATACCCTGGAAGGGCTGGAACGAAAACTCCGCCACTTCAGGGATTCCGCCCTGATGTTTGCGCCGGTGGGCCAGTCCCGGGTGCTGCTTGACGACCTGTTGGTGTCCACCGCCATCGAACACTTCCTGAATGGGGATCTACCCCGGACAGAACCGGCTTTCGAACAGTGCTTTGAGGAAAAACGGGCTGACTTTATTCCGGTGCTGGAAGCCGCCGACGAGCGCCTGCACCAGGCAATGACCGGTTACCACGCGGTGATGAAACAGCTCAAGGGAAAAATCGACCTGGCCATGGCCAACAGCATGGCGGACCTGAAATTCCAGATGCAGAACCTGGTGTATCCCGGCTTTCTGGTCGAGACGCCCTCCGGGTGGCTGGCCTGTTTTGGCCGATATTTTGAAGCCGCCGGTATTCGCTTTGAAAAAATGCCCCGGGAAATGGGGCGTGAACGGGAGTTTCTGCATACTTTCGAGCCCTTATGGGCGCGTTATCTGGCCAAAAAAGAACAGCAGACCCGGCAGGGTGTCCGTGACCCGGAGCTGGTAGTTTACCGCTGGATGCTGGAGGAATTCAGGGTGTCGTATTTTGCACAACAACTGGGCACCGCAGTGCCGGTCTCGGTGAAGCGCCTGGACCGCCAGTGGGAAAACACAAGGGTTTAAGACACGGGTTGCCGGGGGCAAAAATCGCCAATTGTGTTAATATCTGGTGCAGATCAACGATAGATTTCTGTCGTTTTCATCATTTTTCAACGAGGGGTAAGCGTGATTAAAGCCGTCATCAGCGGAACCGGGCTCTACACTCCGCCAGCAACCATCAGCAACGACGAACTGGTCGATGCGTTCAATGCCTATGTGGAACGCCACAACTCCGAACACGCGGATGCGATTGCCAGTGGCGAGCGCGAAGCGCTTCAGCCTTCATCTTCCGCCTTTATTGAAAAGGCATCGGGCATCAAGAGCCGGCATGTGATTAACAAGGACGGCATACTGGACCCGGAGCGCATGTGCCCCATCATTCCGGACCGTTCCAACGACGAGCCTTCCGTGCAGTGCGAGATGTCAGTAGCAGCCTGCAACGAAGCGCTGGAGCAGGCCGGCAAGACCCCGGCCGATGTGGACGCGCTGATTGTTGCCTGTTCCAACCTGCAGCGGGCCTATCCGGCGATTTCCGTGGAAGTTCAGGCCGCCCTTGGCATTGAAGGGTTTGCGTACGATATGAACGTGGCCTGCAGTTCTGCAACCTTTGGCCTTCAGGCAGCGGTCAATGCGGTCGAAAATGGCGCGGCCCGGGCGGTTCTGGTGGTCAGCCCGGAAATCTGCTCGGGGCACCTGAATTTCCGTGACCGGGACAGTCACTTTATTTTCGGCGATGCCTGCACCGCAATCCTGGTAGAGCGTGAGGAAAACGTCACTCCGGGCGAAGGGTTCGAGATTCTCGGTACCAGTCTGACCACAAAATTTTCCAACGCGATCCGCAACAACTTCGGCTTTCTGAACCGGGGAGACAAATCCGGAGTGAACAAGCCGGATAAACTGTTTGTTCAGCAGGGACGCAAGGTATTCAAGGAAGTCTCGCCGCTGGTCGCCGAGACCATTCTCAAACAGCTGTCTTCGCTTTCTCTCGGAGCAAATGAGCTGAAGCGTCTCTGGCTGCACCAGGCCAACCTGAACATGAATCAGCTGATTGCCCGTAAAGTGCTGGGCAGGGATGCAACCACCGGGGAAGCGCCGGTGATTCTGGACGAGTACGCCAACACCAGTTCCGCCGGTTCCATCATCGCGTTCCACAAGCACAAAAACGACTTCAGAATTGGCGACCTGGGCGTTATCTGCTCCTTTGGCGCCGGGTACTCCATTGGCAGCGTTGTCGTCCGGCGCCGCTAGCGTCGGCCCGGGACCGGGTGGTGCTGGCCATATTATCCGGGCCTCTTCGAAAAAGCGGAAAAAAACCGTATTATCGGCTTGGCCAAAAGCGTCCATGTCTCCCCAACGAGTTGGCATGGGCAGCGTGCTTACCAGATAAACAACCTCGGGTCAGGGAATGAATCACACAGGATACCGTCAAATAGTGCTCCGGATTTTTCTGGTTCTGTTACTGAGCCCGGTTGTGGCGCTGGCGCAGAACGTTCAGCCAATGGATGAAGCCTCCCGCGAGGGCATGGACGATACCGGGACGGCAAGCAGCGACCCGTATGAAAACTGGAACCGCAAAGTCTATCGTTTCAATGAAGTGATTGACGACTGGTTTCTGCGCCCCGTTGCCAGTACTTACAGGGCCATTCTGCCTTCATTTGTGGATCGTTCGGTTACCAACTTTTTCAACAATCTGACGGAACTCCGTAACCTGGCAAACAGCCTGCTTCAGCTGAAACCCGAATCGGCGGTGGTGGCCACCGGGCGGTTCACCTACAACACCATTTTCGGGCTGGGCGGCCTCTTTGATGTGGCAACCGCGTTTGACCTTCCCGAGCGCCCCGAGGATTTCGGCCAGACCCTGGGCTACTGGGGTGTCGGGACCGGCCCCTATCTGATGCTGCCGCTGCTGGGCCCGTCCAGTCCCCGGGATTTTGGTGGGTTCCTGACCGACTCGGTCCTGCCTTCAGCCTGGGATCTGGTGGACGAGCCCGAGGTGTATGCCGCAAGGGCGCTGCAGATAGTGGACATGCGGGCCGACCTGATTCCGGCCGAAAGTTTCATCTCCGGGGACCCCTATACGTTTGTGAGAAATGCCTACTTGCAGCGCCGGGAGTTCCTGATCAACGATGGACGCACGACCAGCGATCCATTCGCCAGCGGCGACGACGAAGATCTTATGCTTGAGGATTTCTGACGCTGGCCCTGGGCGCGGACAGACCGGAATCGAACAGAGGTTGTTGCAATGGCAGATGACCGCATCCGCAAATTCCGCAAAAGGCTGGCAGAGGCGCCCAATTACGAGGCCTGGAAGGCGGCCGCGCTGGAGCTGGACTTCCTCGAGGGCAGGACGGACTGGAAAGAGGATTTTGCCTCTGACCTTTACCACTACGAGCTGGTGTATGACCGACTCAGTAACCTTCGCCATTATCGCCAGCAGAAGGACGCAGACAGACTGAAACGCGCGTTGCGGGAAGGTCTGCACCATGATCTCGGCAATATGGGCAACCGCGCGCTTTATTCCCGTTCACGGGTGGGCACCAAACACCTGATCGAGGAATACATCACCCAGGTCTGCGAATCCCTGGATTATCTGTGCGATACCGCCGACCCGAATTTTCCGAACATCGAAAAGCTCCAGTTTTTCCGCGACACCCTAACCAGTTTTGGTCGCCCGGCCTTATTGCTCAGTGGCGGCGCCTCCCTCGGAATGTTTCATTTTGGCGTGATCAAGGCCCTCTGGGAGAAAGGCCTGCTGCCCCAGGTTGTCGCGGGGTCCAGTATCGGTGCGATCATTGCCGGCATTCTGGGGGTTCACAGCGATGCCGAGATTCCGGATATGCTGGTGCCGGAGAACCATAACCTCAAAGCCTGGAAGTGGCGCGGGCTTCTCAGTGCGGTCCGCGGTGACGGCCTGATGGATCAGCAGACGCTGAAAGCGTGCCTGCGGGAAAACATCGGTGAATACACCTTTGAGGAGGCATTCCAGCGCTCGGGGCGTTCCATTAATGAATGTCAGCGTTTCGCCGGTACAGGCCCACCAGCAGGCGCGACTGCTGTGCGGTTATACTTCGCCCTATCTTCTGGTATGGAGCGCGGTTCTGGCCAGCGCGGCGGTGCCGGGCATCTTCCCGCCGGTGACGCTGATGAAAAAAGACATTGCCGGCAATGTACTGCCTTACATGTCGCGCCTGAGATTTGTGGACGGCTCGGTGGTCAGCGACCTGCCAATCGAGCGGCTCATGCACCTTTACGACGTGAATTTCACCATTGTCAGCCAGACCAACCCCCACGTTGTGCCTTTCCTGAACCGCCGCGGCCGGGATGAGAAGCTGAAAATCGGCCATATTCCGATGCATCTGTTCAAGGCCGAGTTTCAGTTTCATGGCCAGGGGCTGTTCGATTACCTGAGGAAACGGGTGAGGCCGGAGATCTTCCGGCAGATATCCGGCCAGATGCATTCGATTCTTGGACAACGCTACTCGGGCGACGTTACCATCGCGCCTTCCTATAGACTGAAGGACTACCGCAGAATGCTTGCAAACCCGGACCCCGCCTGGGTGAAAGACATGATTCTGCAGGGTGAGCGAGCGACCTGGCCGAAAATCTCGATGATTCGCTCCCATGCCCGGATTTCAAAAACGCTGGAGCGGTGTATCCGACGGATTAAAGATGAACAACAACGGTCTGTTGCTGATCTGAAACTGGTCAGCACGTCTGACGCCGGAAAGGCCTGAGATGTATTATGAATTTTTCGGCTTCCGCGAGCCGCCGTTTTCCATCGCCCCTGATCCCCGATACCTGTATCTGAGCGACCGTCACAAGGAAGCACTGGCCCACCTGATGTACGGCGTGCAGGGGCAGGGCGGGTTCATCGTGATCACCGGCGAAGTGGGAACCGGCAAAACCACCGTCAGCCGGTGTTTCCTGGCGAATGTGCCTGACCACGTGGACATTGCTCTGGTGCTGAACCCCCGGTTGTCGGCCGGGGAGCTGCTGTCGGCCATTTGCGATGAACTGGGGATTGCCCATCCGCCACAGTTGTCGATCAAGGAACTGGTCAGTCTGATCAACGACAACCTGCTTGAAGCCTATGCGGCGGGCCGTCACAAGGTTCTGATGATCGATGAAGCCCAGAACCTGTCCGCCGACGTTCTGGAGCAGTTGCGGCTGCTGACCAATCTGGAAACAGCCGAAAAGAAGCTGCTGCAAATTGTGCTTCTGGGTCAACCCGAGCTGCAGGACATGCTGGCCTTGCCCCAGCTTCGTCAGTTGAATCAGCGGGTGACGGCCCGCTATCACCTGGAGGGTCTGGGCCAGCGGGAAATCGACGCCTATCTGCGTTATCGGCTGAGCGTTGCCGGATTGAAAGGCGAGATTTTTAGCGACGGCGCAATCAGGGCGCTTTACCGCCACAGCCAGGGCATTCCCAGGCTGATCAACCTGATCAGTGACAGGGCCCTGCTGGGGGCCTACGCCCAGAGTGAGCATCAGATTACCGCCGGGCATATCCGCAAGGCCGCTGCCGAGGTAAACGGCCGCGGGGCCGCAGGTGGCCGGCGTGGACAGGGTAAAGCCATGCAGTTGGCGATGGTGGCCGGTAGCGCCATGGTTGCGCTGATCCTGACGGTGCAATGGTTCTGGCTGGAGGTGGACGTGGACGCGGACGTCTCCGTCCCCGCGGAAGAAACCCGGGCAATCGTCGGAACCATCGAGCGGGTGACCGAAGCCGAGCCCCCTCCGCAAGGTTTCGACTTCGACCGCAGGCTGACGTCCCTCGCCGGGGCGTTTGAAGCCCTGTTCGAACTCTGGGGAAAGGCATACCGGGTGGAGGAGTCGCCCATCGCCTGTGATTTTGCTGAAAGCCAGGGCCTGCGCTGCCTGGAAACGCGGATGTCACGGCAGGGACTGATGTTCCTGAACCGCCCGGCAATTCTTTATCTGCGGAACCGTTCCGGCCAGACCGGCTTTGTTGTGCTGGAATCCCTGACCGGTCAGGAAGCCCGTATTACCGGCGCCGGGGGTAGCGAAACCGTTGCTTTCGACAGCATTGAAGCATTCTGGCACGGACAGTTCACGGTGCTCTGGGCGCCACCAGCCTACGAGTCGGGGGTCGCTAATGGTAACGGCGCCCCGGCGGACAGAGAGGTGTGGTTAAGCGCACAGATGATGGAACTGGCGAGCGAGCAGGCGACAGACACCGCCGAGGAGAACCAGGTTGTGCGGATGAATTCAGCCGAGCAGATCCGCTGGTATCAATCGAAAAAGGGGCTGACGGTGGACGGCATTGCCGGCGCCATGACGCTGATCCAGATGCAGAACGACCTGAATCTGCCGGGGCCCCGGCTCACCGATGGCGACGACGCGGATCAACAGGGTGGGGCGGGCTGATACATGTCTTATATACTGGATGCCCTGAGAAAATCGGAAGCGGAGCGTCGCCAGGGCAAGGTGCCGGACCTTGGCCAGCAGGTGCAGATGGTCCACAAGCCGAAAAAGAAGGCTTCGGCCCTGGCGCCCTGGCTTGTCGTTGGCCTGGTGTTGAATGCGGCGGTCCTGACGGTGGTGTTCTGGCCGGAACTTACGGCGCAGCAACCGCAGGCCGGGGAGGACATTCCGACGCGCGAAACGACAACGGACACGCAGCCGATTGAAGACAGGCCGCCCGTCGAGCCGCTTCCAGACGAGGTGTCAGAAGCATTGCCACAAGCGTTGCCCCAGCCCGCTGTACGGGAACGCCCGACCATCATCGTGCCCTCGCAGGACATGGCCGGTGGGTTAGCTGGCGCCGGAACGGTCGGGACTGTTTCAGGTCCCGTGCCTCATCTGGTGGAGATGCCTCTGGCGTTTCAAAAGTCCATTCCGGACCTGGTGTTCAACAGTCACGTCTATGCCTCCGAGCCTTCTTCGCGGCGGGTAATGATCAACAGCCAGTATCTCAGGGCGGGGGATGTTTTCTCGGGACTACGGGTGGAAAGAATCAGTGAGGAGGGTGTAGTGCTCAGCAAAGGCGGCCGGCCTTTCCGGCTCGGAATTGTACGCGACTGGGTGAGCCCCCGATAACATGGCGCTGAACGACGACACCAAACAGATTATCCAGCAGGCCTACCGGGATGTGCTCGCCGGCAAGGAGATCAGGGCCCGTTATGGCCAGCGCCTGATGATCGCTGAAATTGCCCGATACATGGGCGGCATCACCGCCGATGACGGCCAGCGCACGTCGCCGCCTTCGGCATGCGTGGTGGAGGCGGGTACCGGCACGGGGAAAACCCTGGCCTATCTGATTTCGGCCATACCGGTGGCCAAGGCCCTGGGTAAAACCCTGGTGATTTCCACCGCGACCGTGGCCCTGCAGGACCAGATCGTCAACAAGGATCTGCCGGACCTGCGCAAACACAGCAAGATGGACTTTCACTGGACCCTGGCCAAGGGGCGGGGCCGGTATCTGTGCCTGTCGCGCCTGGAAACCCGGCTTCATGATGAAGGCAACGGCGACAGCGATACCATGCCGCTTTTTCTGATGGACGAGCCGGGCAAGCAGGAGCCCGGCACCCGCGCGTTTTTCGAGGATATGCTGGCCAGCTACGGCGCCCGCAAGTGGGACGGCGACCGGGACCACTGGCCGGATCAGATTCCCGACGACATCTGGCGACAGGTCACGACCGACCATCGGCAGTGCACCAACCGGCACTGTTCCTATTTCGACAGTTGCGCTTTCTTCGATGCCCGCAAGGATCTGGACGATGCGGACATCATCGTTGCCAATCATGATCTGGTACTGGCCGACCTGGCGCTTGGGGGCGGCGCCATTCTGCCGGAACCGGAAAACGCGCTGTTTATATTCGATGAAGCCCACCACCTGCCGGAAAAGGCGCTTAATCACTTTGCGGCGTCTGTGCCCCTGAACTCGACCCGGCAGTGGCTCAAGCAGCTGTCCCAGGCTCTGGGCAAGATGCAGCCCTATTTCACCCCGGCCACCACGGCGGCGAAAACCATCGACAAGATCAGCACCGCGTCCCGCGATCTGGATATTGCCCTGGCCGATATCTACAGCGAAGCCGAGCAGAACACCGGTTGGGAGTTCAACGAGGAACGTCGATCGGCCCAGTGGCGTTATCCGGAGGGGGCGCTTCCGGACGCGCTGGCGGATCTGGCCGGCGAGTCGCGACTGGCGACTGCCGCCCTGGTGCGCCAGTTGGGGGTAATGGTCGACGAGCTTCAGACCGCGCTTGATGAGCGCAAGGAAAGCGAGATCGACCGTGATACGGCAGAAGCCTGGTATCCGGTTATCGGGTCGTTTCACAGCCGCGCCGAGGAGCAGTTCCGGCTGTGGACCGCCTGGTGCGAGAATGGCCAGCCGTCATCCGGCCCCCCGGCTGCGCGCTGGGCGATACGTCAGCGCTGGGAGCATGCCGAAGACATCACTTTCTTCAGCAGCCCGGTACTGGCGGACAATCTGCTTTATACCCGTTTGTGGTCCCGTGCGTTTGGCGCGGTGCTGACCAGTGCCACGCTGACCGCACTGGGCCGATTTGACCGCCTTAAAAGCCGCGCGGGCCTGCCGGAGGAAAGCCGGTTTGTGGTGGTGCCCAGTTCCTTCCGCTACCAGGAAATGGCCACCGTCGAGGTGCCGGCGCTGACCGTGATGCCCACTGATGACGGCTTTACCGATGCGCTGGTTGAGCGATTACCGGATCTCTGGGCCGGAGAAAAAGCCACCCTGGTGCTGTTCACTTCCCGCCGGCAGATGAAGCTGGTGCATGAGGCCCTGGCGCCGGAGCATCCCGGGCTGATCACCACCCAGGACGATATGGCAAAAGGCGAAGTGTTGCGCCGGCACTGCGCGCGGGTGGACGAGGGCCTGCCCAGCGTGCTGTTTGGTGTGGCGAGTTTTGCCGAGGGCATCGACCTGCCGGGGCATTACCTCAGTCACGTGGTGATCACCCGCCTGCCGTTTTCCGTGCCAGACGACCCGATTGAAGCGAGTCTGGCGGAATGGGTTACGCTGCGAGGCGGTAACCCGTTTATGGAGATTACCGTACCGGATGCGTCCATCAAGCTGGTTCAGGCGGTGGGGCGGCTATTAAGAAAAGAGTCGGACACCGGGCGAGTGACCATCCTGGACCGCCGGATCATTGCCCGGCGTTATGGTCAGCTGTTGCTGGATGCGCTGCCCCCGTTCCGCAGAATCATCGAGCCATAGAGCGAATCTGGTCTAAACTGTGGAACAGGGCCGACGGTATATTATAAAAGAATGAAACCCGCGTCTTTTATGCGTAGGATTCTGGGTAAACGGGCGCAGGCGCCAGCACGGGACAGTGTCTCGGCGATGCCGGATTTAGTCGGGAGCAACACAGTTCATGAAATTACAACAGCTACGTTACATCTGGGAAGTAGCGCACCACGACCTTAACGTTTCCGCCACCGCCCAGAGCCTGTTCACGTCACAGCCGGGTATTTCCAAACAGATTCGACTGCTTGAGGATGAGCTGGGGCTGGAAGTGTTCGCCCGCAGCGGCAAGCATCTGACCCGCATCACCCCGGGCGGCGAAATCATTATCCGCGAGGCCGGTGAGATTCTTCGCCGGGTTGAGGGCATCAAAAAGATCGCCCAGGAATTCAGCAACCAGCGCAAGGGTGATCTGAGCATCGCCACAACCCACACCCAGGCCCGCTACGCGCTGCCGCCGATCATCAGCGGGTTTATCGAGGCTTATCCGGATGTTTCCCTGCACATGCATCAGGGAACCCCCATGCAGATTTCCGAAATGGCGGCCAATGGCGCGGTCGACTTTGCCATTGCAACGGAGGCGATGGAGCTGTTCAACGACCTGATAATGATGCCCTGCTATCGTTGGAACCGCAGCGTGATCGTGCCGCGGAATCATCCGCTGGCGCAGGCTTCGGAGCTGACATTGAGCGAGCTGGCGAAGTTCCCGCTGGTGACCTATGTGTTCGGTTTTACCGGCCGGTCAAAACTGGATGAGGCCTTCCAGGCGCAAGGGCTGACACCGAAGGTGGTGTTCACCGCCGCCGACGCGGATGTCATCAAGACCTATGTCCGTCTGGGGCTTGGCGTGGGCATTATCGCCAGTATGGCGTTTGATGAGAGCACCGACACAGACCTGGTGGCACTGGACGCCCGGAAGCTGTTCCGCCCCAGCGTGACGCGAATCGGTTTCCGCAAGGGCACCTTTCTGCGGGGATATATGTACGACTTTATCCAGCGTTTCGCGCCGCATCTCTCCCGGGAGCGCGTGGATGAGGCCGTCAGCCATCAGGGCAGCCGGTCGGAAATTGAAGCGCTGTTCTCCGACGTCCAACTGCCAACCTACTGACGGTTACTCGCTGGCAATGACGTTGCCGGCGTGCAGGCCGCACTCTTTCTTGGTGGCCTCTTCCCACCACCAGCGCCCCTCGCGTTCGTGCTGACCGGGCAGGACAGGTCGGGTGCAGGGCTGGCAGCCGATGCTGACAAAACCCTTTGAGTGCAGCTCGTTGAAGGGCGCCTCGCTCATGCGGATGTAATCCCAGACGTCTCTGGAGGTCCAGTTCGCCAGGGGGTTGAACTTGATCAGCTGTTTGTCGTCAGTGGAAAACGCCTCATCCACCTGAACCACGGGCACATCGTTGCGTGTGTCGGGGCTCTGGTCCTTGCGCTGCCCGGTGATCCAGGCATCCACGGTGCTCAGTTTGCGACGCAGCGGATTGACCTTGCGAATCCCGCAGCACTCGGAATGCCCGTCTTCGTAGAAACTGAACATGCCCTTGCGGTTGACCAGATCTTCGACTTCCCCGGCATCCGGAAACATGAACTCGATATTGATGCCGTAATGTTTACGGACTTTCTCGAAAAAATCGTAGGTTTCGGCGTGCAGGCGGCCGGTGTCCAGGGAAAACACCTGGAGGTTGTCGGTCAGCTTGTGGGCCAGTTCGATCAGCGCTACGTCCTCTGCGCCGCTGAAAGAAATGGCAATATTGTCGAATTTCGCAAAGGCGGCTTTGAGAATGGCCCGGGGGCTCTGGCCGCTCAGTTCGTCATTCAGCTGTGAAATGTTCGTCATTGAATCAGTGACCTGCGTATGAAATTAGACCGGTAATCTACCATCAATGGCCCACCGCCTGAAGGAATCCTGGCGTCTAAGGTTATACCGGGGTGACGGTAACGCTGGAACGGGTAAGCAGGACGGTTGAGGGAAAGGTTGAGGGAACGGTGCATTCGTCTGCGGTTTTTCTTATCATGGCGCCCTGACTTCACCAAACAGGAGAATACCGTGGAACTGGCCTGCCTTGACCTTGAGGGCGTACTGATCCCCGAAATCTGGATCGCATTCGCTGAGAAAACCGGCATTGAGGAGCTCAAGGCGACCACCCGCGATATCCCCGACTACGATGTGCTGATGCAGCAGCGGCTGAAACTGCTGGACCAGCACGGCTTTGGCCTGCCGCAGATTCAGGAAGTCATCGGTGAACTGGACCCGCTGCCGGGCGCGCGGGAATTTCTGGACTGGCTGCGGGAGCGCTTTCAGGTGGTGATTCTGTCAGACACCTTCTACGAATTTGCCATGCCGCTGATGGCCAAGCTGGGCTACCCGGCGCTGCTGTGCCACAAACTGCAAGTCAGCGACAGCGGCCAGATTACCGATTACCTGCTGCGCCAGCGGGACCCCAAGCGCCAATCCGTGCGGGCGTTCCAACTGCTGAACTACCGGGTGATCGCCGCCGGTGACTCCTACAATGACACCACCATGCTGGCGCAGGCCGAGGCAGGCATTCTGTTTCACGCGCCTGCAAACGTTATTGCGGAATTTCCCCAGTTTCCGGCGGTTCACACTTTCGACGAACTCAAGCAGGAATTTTTGAAGGCCAGCGCGGTTCACACAACTGGGTGAATGCCGAGCTGGGTGAACGCCAGCAAGCGGAGAGACCTTTCCAGAACACGCTGTAAATACGTTTATGTACGCTCGGGCTCCGCCATCCATGGCTCCGCACGTTTCTGGAAAGGTCTCTCCGCTCACAGGCTACCTAGGCTTTCGAGAAAATCCATCAATGGCTTTACCTTTGTCAGGGTTTCCTGGTATTCGGATTCCGGATCTGAATCGGATACGACACCACCGCCGCCGCAGCAGTGGATCTGGCCTTCGCCATCGCAAAACAATGTTCGTATGGCAATATTGCTTTCCAGTGAATCATCCAGTCCCCGGAAAAACACCGACCCGCAGTAGGGTCCGCGATAGTGCGGCTCCAGTTCGCGGATAACCTCCATGGCGCGAATTTTGGGCGCGCCGGTAATGGAGCCGCCGGGGAATGCGTCCATTAACGCCTGCATGGGTGTAACGCCTTGGGCCAGCTCGCAGCGAATATGGCTGACCAGGTGATGAACGTTGCGGTAGGACTCCAGTTCAAACAGGCCGTCTACCGCCACACTGCCATTCTTCGCGTTTCTGCTCAGGTCGTTTCGCAGCAGGTCTACAATCATCAGGTTTTCCGCGCGATCTTTTTCCGATGACATCAGTTCGGCTGCCAGCCGTGCGTCTTCTTCCGGCGTGCTGCCTCGCTGGCGGGTGCCTTTGATCGGGCTGGTGGTGACGGTATTGGCTTTGATTTTCAGAAAACGTTCGGGGGACACTGACAGCACGGATTGATCCCCGGCCCGGATAAACGCGCTGTGGGCCGTGGGGTTGGCATCAGACAACGCTTTGAAGGCGCTCCATGAGTCCCCGCTGAAGGTAGCTGAAAATTCCTGGGACAGGTTGGCCTGGTAGCAGTCGCCGGCAGCAATATAGCGGCGAACCTGTTCGACGCTGGTTTTAAAATCCTCCGGGCTTTGCCGGGCGGCAAACGGACGGAGGATCTTCCAGGGTGCTGGTTCCCGGGGTGGCTTTCCGGTCAGCCATTGATCCAGCTGGTGGCAGGTGCTGGCAGGGCACCGGGGATGAATCCACAAGTAGTGATCGCCGGTGCTGCGGTCAAGGCTGGCCATCCAGAGGTAGAGCCCGGCATTCAGAAGCGGCAGCGGCAGCTCCCGGCGCAGAGGGTGTAACTTCGGTTCGGTGTCGTAGGCGAACTCATAGCTGATAAAGCCGATCCAGCCGCCGGCAAGGCAGGGCAATTGATCAGTCTCCCTCTGCCGGAACGGCTCCAGGGTACTTTCAATTTTCGCAGCGATTTCGCGGGAGTGCATTGGAGCGGAGGTATTGAAGGGTTCGCACAGCCTGTCAGCCGCCCGCGCCGAAAAGGCCGTGTGATCCCCCCGGCTCTCACCGGCGCCAACGCTGCCAAGATAGACGAAGTCAGGTTCGGCGGCGGCATGGGCCAGTAGCCGGTCGTAGGCGTCCGCGGTGATCCGTTTATAAGCAGAAGAGCCCAATTTACCCCCGAAACATACAGAGAATGATCATTCGTCCACAAAATTGCCGTTGTCCGAGTAGTCAGGCAGTTGTTCTAATAACAGACCTGCGGGCACGGCTGAATCCGGGTGCCAATTTTACCCCAATACCGGCGTTTCAGGTCCAGCGTGTGAGCATCCGACACTGAAAACTAGTACGTTCGGTGAAATCGTCAGGGTTCACAGAATACGCAGGGTTTGTGATCAGATACCGGTTTACTCAAGTATTATTAGAGGTTCTGCCGGTATTCCGGTGGCCTTCTTACAGGCAGGGGCCTTATGCAAAGCCGAATCAGAAAACGCTGGCAACGCTGGATAAACCACCGGGTTCCGCGCAGGGATCATCAGGTTTACACCCAGCGTAATATCTTTATATTGCCGACCGGCGCGGGGCTGGTGTTCGGCCTGTTGCTGTTGATTATGCTGATCACCGGGATCAACTATCAGAACAGTCTGATCTATCTTCTGACCTTCCTGCTCGGAGCGGTTTTTGTTGCCGCCATGCATCAGACTCATCGCAATCTGGCAGGGCTTGAGCTGACGGTGCTCAGCGGCGGCGAGGGCTTTCCCGGTGACGCCCTGCCGTTCCGTTTGCGTGCCAAGGTGACCGGTCATGACGCTCTGGCCCTGTCACTGTCGTGCGACGATGAAAAGCTCGAGCAGCAACACATTCTGCAGAATGAACCGGCGGATCTTTCGCTCGCTCTTGTGGCGTCTGAGCGGGGTTATTACCGGCCGGACCGGATTCGAGTTGAGACCCGCTTTCCCTTTGGCCTGCTGAAAGCCTGGTCCTGGTTACGGCCGGTATCCGCCGGACTGGTCTACCCCGAGCCGATTCCGGCACCCGAGGCGGGGAGTTCCGTGCAGGACGGTGATCAGACCGCTCAGGCCCGTTCGGTCGATGGTAATGATCATGCGGAGATCCGGCCCTGGCGGGAAGGAGACCTGAGCCAGCGGGTGCTCTGGAAACGCTTCGCGCGAACCGGCGAGATGGTAATTGCAGACTGGGAGGGCGAGCAGGGAAGCCCGCAGTGGCTTGATTATGACGCCTATCATGGCGTGAACCAGGAGCTCCGGCTGAGCTACCTTGCCCATCAGGTGCTGGAGCGTATGAAAGCCAGTCGGCCTTTTGGCCTGAACCTGCCCGGGCAACGAATTGAACCGGATGCCGGCCGGGCCCACGGTACCCGTTGCCTCAAGGCGCTGGCGGTTTTTGGCCTGGAAAAGCCCAGGGAAGGGAGTTCTCTGCCGTTCGGTACTCGGCAGGCGGATTCATCCCCGCAGGGAGCTCCTTTGTGATCCGACGACTGCTGAAAACCCCCGATAAAGCCAATACTCCCAGCCTGATCCCGGGTTCTGCACTGGTATGGTTAATGGGCGGTTTCGCGCTTCTGCTGCTACCCCAGTGGGACCGGCTTCCGGTCTGGCTGATGGCCAGTTGCGTTGTGCTGGCATTATGGCGCTGGCTGGCGCAGCTGGGCCGGCTGCGGCTGCCGGGAAGATGGTCCCGCGGCGGGCTGATGGTCGTGCTGGTTGGCGTCTATATTGCCACGGTTCAGGGGCGGTTTACGGTTGAAACGGCCTCGTCGTTTTTTGTGCTGGCGGTCGGACTGAAATGGCTGGAAACCCGCACCGTCCGTGACTTCTACGTGCTTCTGTTCATCCTTGTCTATCTTGCCTCGGTGAACTTTCTGTTTCGCCAGGAGATTCACTGGACGCTGGTAAACCTGGCCGGGGTGCTGGTCCTGTTTGTGGGGTTGCAGGTGCTTAACGCGCCGGGTGTTCCGGGGGCGGTCCGGTCGGGCTGGAAGCGTCTGGGCATGATGTTTGTGAAAACCCTGCCGGTGGTGATACTGCTGTTTGTTTTCTTCCCCCGTATGGCTCCGCTCTGGAGCGTACCTCTGGTGTCCGGCGAAGCCCGGACCGGCATCAGTGACACCATGACCCCGGGGGATATCTCCAGCCTGGCACAAAGCGATGAGCGGGCCTTCCGGGTAACCTTTGGCGACGATATCCCGCCCCATCGGGATCGCTACTGGCGAGGCCTGTTCCTGGACACCCTTGATGGCGAGACCTGGCGGCAGAGCCGGGCCGACCCCTTTCGCCGCCCGGGTCGGGTGTCGGTCGACGGCGGCGTGGGGGACCTGCAGCAGAATGAGTACGATGTTCTGCTGGAGCCCACCGATCAGACCTGGGCGTTTGCGCTGGAGGGTTCACGGGCGGTATCGGATAACGTGGAACAGCGGGACAACGGCCTGTTCCGGTTCGACCGGCCGGCCGACTCGGCCGTGCGCTATCGGATGGCGCTGGCTGCCGACCCTTCAAGCAGACCGGGCGGCTTGCAGAATGCCCGCCAGTATCTGCAGCTTCCCGCATCTGGCAACCCCAGGGCCCGTGAATTTGCCCAGAGGCTGAAGGACCAGACGGCCGGACCCGAGGCATTTGCAACCAGTATTCTGAGCCGCTTTCGGGAGCAACAGTACTTCTACACCCTGCGCCCGCCGCAGATGCCGGATGACGGTATTGACGCCTTGTTGTTCGACACCAAACGCGGGTTCTGCGCCCACTACGCGGGGGCCATGACCTTTGTGCTTCGCGCGGCGGGTATACCCGCGCGGGTGGTCGTGGGCTATCAGGGCGGTTCCCCCGGTGCCGGTGACGAATATCTGATCATCCGCCAGTACGATGCTCACGCCTGGGTCGAAGCCTGGATGCCGGGGCAGGGCTGGACGCGGTTTGATCCGACGGCGGCGATTTCTCCCGAGCGAATTGAATCCGGGCTTCGGGACGCCATGCAGGAGGAGGGCTCGTTTCTGGAAGACAACTGGACCTCGCCGCAACGCTATGGCGACATGGCAATGGTGCAATGGGCATCGCTGCAACTGGATAAAGTGAACTATCAGTGGCAGCGCTGGGTGGTGGGGTATCAGGGGCAGTCCCAGATGGATCTGATGTCCCGGTTGCCGGGCGGTTTCGGAGTGCGTGAGCTGGGTTATGTAACCGCTGCGGTGATCGGCAGCGCATTGTTATTTGCCGGACTGTTCACCGCGCTTAGGGGGCGGTCTTTTGCCCGCC
>Ga0307942_1000239_pt1 | contig 34837 bp, 41 predicted proteins | sample OrgLakmetagen175_FD_201846 | JGI IMG/M metagenome (GOLD analysis project Ga0307942, IMG submission 201846) | Saline water microbial communities from Organic Lake, Antarctica - #175 | ecosystem: Environmental > Aquatic > Non-marine Saline and Alkaline > Saline | place: Antarctica: Organic Lake... | reverse complement strand
AGACACCCACCCCCCACAAAAACAGCACGCACAACTTGCACGCACAACCAGCCCACCTGTCCAGCTCAATGCGCAGCAGCCACGGGCTCATGCGGTTAACATCTTGCTCCTCATCAGGCAGCTCAAAGTAGGCAGCCACCAGGGCCTCGTCCCCAGGCACCACCGTTTTCTCTGGCTCAGCGGGGCTGACAGGGTCATACCTGCACGGGTGCCACAAGCATGGTGCGTGGACGGAATGTGGGTTATAATCTCATAAGCGTGGAGTTGTACCTGCATGAGTACCACATTCACAGTGCGTGGACGTAATGCGGGTTTGATCTCACAAGCGTAGGGTCGTATCTGCATCGGTGCCACATTCGTGGTACGTGAACGTAATGCGGGTTTTGATCTCACGAGCGTAGGGTCGTATCTGCATCAGTGCCACAAGTATATGGTGCGCGGACGGAATGTGGGTTTGATCTCATAAGCGTAGGGTCGTATCTGCATCGGTGCCACATTCGTGGTGCATGAACGGAATGTGGGTTTGATCTCATAAGCGTAGGGTCGTATATGCATTGGTGCCACAAGTATATAAGGTGCGTGAACGGAATGCGGGTTTTGATCCAACGAGCGTAGGGTCGTATGTGCATCAGTGCCACATTCGTGGTGGGTATAAAAGAATGCTGGAGAACCTTGCAGGGAGATCGTGCTCGTACGATGCAATGCATAGATATTTCCGAAAGCGAAAAGTGCAGGCGTTTCTGGCTTCGCACGTGCTGCATTTAGGAGACACACACACACAAACTCCTTTTAGCCTCAAGCCATTCTGGTACATGCGATGCACAAACCACACAGAGGTTGGGCATCACACGACAGCTGCGATCACTTTGCGGGCCACACACAAACCAAATGCAGCAGGGTGTGGTGTTCAAAAGCACGCGCACCCTCCTTGTGGAGGAAGGAGAGCGCAAAATGCCGCGCGCATCCTTGCACTCAGGAGGGGCACGTCCTTCCATTCAGCCTCACACCCACATCTCAAATTTTGCCCTCATAGGAGGGGCACGTCCTTCCATTCAGCCTCACACCCACATTATAATTTACGCACTCACAAAAGGGGCACATCCTTCCATTCACCCTCACACCTGCATCTCAACTTACACCCACTATCACACCTCCACTCACACCCACATCATACACACATCTCAAAAGCCTCACCAGATCTCAACCCTGCTCGTGATGTTTTTGAGGGAAGCGTACTCCAGAGTGGACTGCACGTCTTTGGCAGCATCCTGGGTTGTGTGTGTATGTATATGCTAGAGTGTGTGTGTGTGCGTGTGTGTGTGTGTGTGTGTGTGTGTGTGTGTGTGTGTGTTTGCACGCGTGTAAAGCGCGTTCGTGTGATGTCCCTATTTCAACTCATCTAAGGCTGCGTCTACAATATTATGTGTCCCTTTCCTACTTTACCTGTGGTAATAACGTGTACACATTGCAAGTGCGTAGGGTTGGCCAGAGCCATATATATACGGTGTATGTACGGTATTTTTGGCAGGGGAGTTACCAAATATACGGTCATATACGGTGCATATATACGGTTCTGGCCAGCCCTACAAGTGCGATGTAATGCAGCTCCAAAGTTTCATGTTGCAGTTACCAGGAATTAAAACGTTACTGCTTAAACGCCTTCAACAAAAGTGCCGTACTCTTTCAGCGCAATTAATCGTGTAACGTTTGTAAAAGCTTGCTCACATTATAAGATGTAAGCAAGCGTAGTTTGTCTGTTGGATACCACGTACATTACGCAAACATTCTCATTAGAGCACAGGTCAAGGCAGCTCCTTGCCTTGACTTGTCGTTCCCACATACAAGAGCCAGTTTAACCAGTGTGCCGTTACATGTGCACATAGTCGTGCACAACTACAGAAATGCACTTCCCAGACACAAGATCCAGTGTGTCGTTACACGTGCACAAAAACATGCACAGCTACAGAAATGCACACACACACACGCATTTGCACACCTTGTCGCTGGCGTGCTGTGCGTCCAGGTACACAGACAATGAGGGCGTCTTGATGTTCTTAGCCAAGTTAATGATTTCGGTCAGTCGAGGCACTCCCAGCGTCACGTTCTTGGCAGACACACCCGCAAAGTGGAAAGTGTTCAGCGTCATCTGCGAAGGGGGGCACCCACACAATGAAAACCATCAGGTGTCAGGTGCTTGAAGAGTTGTGGATTACGAACAAGGGAAAATCAATGTCAGTTGGCCAGTGCCATGATCTGACGCATACACCTGCAGAGTTGAGCGTGTTAAGCGTCGTTTGTGTAGGGGAGCACCCACACAGTGAAAATTATTGGGTGTTTATGTGTTTGACGAGTTGTGGATTACGAATATGGGATAAGCAATGCCAGTGGGCCATGCACTGACACAGGCACACTTGCAAAGTGGAATGTGCTCAAACAATTTGCGCAATAACTAGGGTGGCCAGAACCGTACATATGCACCGTATGTAGGGTGATTTCCCTGCCAAAAACACCGTGCATACACCGCATATATTTGGTTCTGGCCATGCCTAGCAACAACATTTAAACCTTGTGTTGTAGACAGGAGCGATTTCACTTGAACATAGGAGCGACCATAGACCGGAGCAATTATAGACCAGAGCAATTATAGACGGGAGCAATTATGGACAGGAGCAATTATAGACAGGAGCAATCATAGACAGGAGCAATCATAGACAGGAGCAATCATAAACAGGAGCAATTATAGACAGGAGCGATCATAGACAGGAGCAATCATATAGACAGGAGCAAATATAGACAGGAGCAATTATAGACAGGAGCAATCATAGACAGAGCAATTATACACAGGAGCGATCATGGACAGGAGCAATCATAGACAGGAGCAATCATATAGACAGGAGCGATCATAGACAGGAGCAATTATAGACGGGAGCAATTATGGACAGGAGCATCCTCACCCATGCATAGCCCTTCCTGTCGCTGCCAAGAAAAGGTTTGCTGTGAAAACAAGGTTTGCTGAAAACAAACTTCAGATACACGGAGTGGAAGCAGCAGGCAAAATTCCTTTACTGAAGTCTGATTTCCTCTGATTCCCTTTGCTGCCACGACAAGGGAGGGAGCGTCGCGAGCGACGCTGAAAATTTGGCTAAGCCCATCACGCGTGCAACGCATGCGTTATATGAATGTGTGCGTGTGTGTGAGTGTGTGTGTGCATGCGTGTGTGTGCGCGTCTGTGCCCTTTTGTCTGTGTGCATGTGTGCGTGCGTGTGCGTGTGTCCATGTGTTTGTGAAGGCGCATGTGTGCCTTTTTGTTTGTGCGTATGTGTGTGCGTCTGTGTGTTTGTGCATGTACATGTGTATGTGTGTGTGCGCGCCTGCGTGTATTCGCACGCATTTGTGTTTGTATGTGTGTTTGCGTGCGCATGCATATGTGCGTATATGTGTGTGTACGTGTGCTTGCGCGCACGTGTGGGTGCACGCCTGTGTATGTGCCTTGCTGTCCCACAGACGCTGCAGTGGTGTGCATGACGCTGTGCTGAAGCAGCCTCAGCTGAAGCAGGCGTGAGGATGTGTTGCTGCTGTTCCCTGTCTGCTAAGAGGAAAGAGCAGGAGAGGGCAGAGGACAAAATGGTGCCCGTGCTGGACAGTGTGTACGACCAATGCTTTAATACACAGCGCGCAGCAAGCACCTGCACCGTCCGCGTGCTCCATGCCTTTTATCGCACGCCCTACGAGCACTCCAAGCCAACATGGCCGCATCCCCAAAGGGTCCGGTCCAAGCGAGTTTCGGACGCGCGGAAGTTTGCTTGGACGGGACCCTTCCAGCAAACTCCCGCGCGTTTGAATTTTCTAGTTAAACTAAATTTGCACAGGCCATCGAAATTAATAGACTTGCATGGTCAACCATGAACTTAACAGCCGGAACACAACCAAGAGCCTCTGACAGCAAACGCAGCCAGAGAAGTATGCCGATAGATACTACTGCACCAGCAGGAAGCGGTCTGGGGGACTGGCTGAGGAAACCTGGGCAGCTTCCTGGAGCCTCCAAACAATTAATTTTTGCTCTAAAACTTTGCTCTCGGCACCCCATGGCCCAGACATGTTTCTGGCCCGGTAGAAAGTTTGGTAAGGAGCCTATGTCGAATTTCAACTAGGGTACCCTGGATGGGCCTGGGGAGGGTTGTGTGAAGCTTGGCGGGAAGTAGTCAACGCTAGGGGCTTATGCCCCCACGAGGGGGGCTTTGCCAAAAACGTTTGCTGGAAACGAGTACATCAAGTCGAAGCAGCAGGCAACTTTCTTGCAGTGTGGTCGCGCTCTGATTTTCTCTGTTTCCCTTCGCTGCTACCACCGTTCAAAAAGTTTGCTGGGAAAAATTTCGAGGTGACAGTGATCTGACCCACCTGTGTCGTGGGCTCCCCCAAGGACTGAGCAGCCAATGAGCCAATGCCATCCCCGGCGTGTGCGCGTGCCTGGTTAAAGCGCGCCTCCACCTCTCCTACCAGCCAGTCAAAGGCCTCTGAGCTCAGCTTGTAGTCCTGCGTTGAAGGGCAAAATAGTTAGACGTGCATTAGGATCTCCTATCAGCCACGTAAAGGTTTCTGAGCTCAGCTTGTGGTCCTGCGTTGAAGGGCAAACACGTTCCTAATTTCACTCTACTTGCCCAATCACACAGGCCCAATCACACAGGAGGTCGAGTTTAAAACCTAGGGTAATTGTTAGCATACGGCAAAAGAGTGTAATTGTTAGCATACGACGATAAAAGAGTGTAATTATTAGAATACAACGACAAAAGAGTGTTATTATTAGCATACGACAAAAGAGTGTAATTAATAGCATACGACAAAAGGCTCAGGCGCGCATCGCGATTTCTCCACAGGCTGGTCAAAAGATTTTGAGCACAGCATTGTAAGCACAGTTGCTGCTTTGTATTGCAGTACTACAACAAAACAAGGAGGCATTTTCCTGTGAGCCAACTTGAATGCGCCCTCTCATAAAGCTGTAGACACCAGGTGTGCCTTTTTCAAACTGCCAATTCAAATCTGCCAACGCCCCTAAATAACAGCCAATACCAGGTCTGTCTTCTCATACTCGCGGACAGCACCAGCTGTGCCCTTTCATAGTTGCTGAAAACAGGTGCCTTTTTTAAGCTGCCAACGCCCCTCCATAACTGCCAATGACCAGGTTCGTCTTTTTGCACTTGCCGAAAGCACCAGCTGCGCCCGTTCACGAATGCTGACAACAGGTGCTCCCTCAGGAGGGCATGAAGTGGCTTTCTAACATCTAATGGATTTCAATGATGGTGGTTTTCTATTATCCTATGAATTCATTATAGATAAAACTCTGAATTCCAATGCAATCCAAGCCTGCAACGCTTATGAGCTCCACAGATGAGCGTTTCCCACCAGCTCTGTTCATGGTGAAATGATCTATTACTAGGGTTGGCCAAAACCATATATATACGGCGCATACACGGTATCTTTGGCAGGGGAATCACCAAATATACGGTCTTATACGGTGTATATATACGGTTTTGGCCAACCCTATTTATTACCGTAATCAGTACCAAGGTGGCTCTGTTTCCTTGGCAGCACACGTATCGAGGCTAAGTTTGCCCGCAGCAGGGACAAGGAGATAGGGTTGGTAGTGAAGAATGAAGATGAACACGACATGCACGCTCCGAGACCCAAACCCACTTCGAGCATGCGTTTTGAGGCCAGGCTGGTCCGCAGCAAAGACAGGGGTGGTATAGTACAGAAGATGAACACACGCACACATACACCCATTTTCCAAAACCCAAACCCACCTTGAGCATGCGTTTTGAGGCCAGGCTGGTCCGCAGCAAAGACAGGGGTGGTATAGTGCAGAATATGAACACACGCACACTTACACCCATTTTCCAAAACCCAAACCCACCTTGAGCATGCGTTTGGAGGCCAGGTTGGCCCGCAGCAAAGACAGGGGTGGTATAGTACAGAATATGAACACACACACATACACCCATTTTCCAAAACCCAAACCCACCTTGAGCATGCGTTTGGAGGCCAGGTTGGCCCGCAGCAGGGACATGGACATGATGGTGGCGTTCCTCTGGGCCTCCAGACTCAGGCCGTCCTGGCCAGATACCACATTCAGACGGCCACATAGATCTTGCACCTGCATGTGACAGCATGCGAGTGAGTGAGTGAGTGAGTGGGGAGGCGTCAATGGCACTAAGTGACCTCATACTGGAGCAACAACAGAGATGAGCAGATGAGACTAGACAGACCACACTGGAGCAACAACAGGGATGAGCAGATGAGACTAGACAGACCACACTGGAGCAACAACAGGGATGAGCAGATGAGACTAGACAGACCACACTGGAGCAACAACAGAGGTGAGCAGATGAGACTAGACAGACCACACTGGAGCAACTACAGGGATGAGCAGATGAGACTAGACAGACCACACTGGAGCAACAACAGAGATGGGCAGATGAGACTAGACAGACCACACTGGAGCGATGACAGAGGTGACAATCAATGATACAACTTGACACCACACTGGAGCGATAACAGAGGTGAGCAGATTTGGAATAAAAGTACATGCCCAAGTGCACAGCTGTCCAATAACAAACGCGGTCAAACAGGTGATTTTAGGCCCCTCTACCTCTCTGCTGTTTGAAGAATGCATTGCACGTAGGATGACAGTCTGATCAAACACAGACAGTCTGATGAAACACAGACAGTCTGATCAAACACAGACAGTCTGATCAAACACAGACAGTCTGATGAAACACAGACAGTCTGATGAAACACAGACAGTCTGATCAAACACAGACAGTCTGATCAAACCCAGACAGTCTGATCAAACGCAAGCAAACAAGCAGCTGCCAACGTCAGATGCATGCATGCTCAAGGGGAAAGCTGTCTGAGAACAGCGGCATTGTGTATGAGATGATAGGTGTAGACATTTTCTGACAACATTTGAGAGTTCAGATCAGTGGGTTCGGAGGAGCGTGGATATTGACATTTACCTCTGACACAGCCAGAGACGCAGAAGCGCAACGACAGCGCACCTTTTTGACCACATCCGTGGGGTTGAGGTTGGTGTATCCTGGGCGATGGGGCTTGATGTTGAATTTGGTCTGGGCGTTCAGGATGAGGCGCCGCAGGTTGACGGGAAGGTTCACACTGGTGTCACCGTGTGGCATCACCTCAGACCGCAGCGTCTGTGTGTGTGTGTGAGTGTGTGTGTGTGTATGTGTGTGTGTTGTGTGTGTGTGTGTCACCGTGTGGCATCACCTCAGACCGCAGCGTCTGTGTGTGTGTGTGTGTTGTGCATGTGTGTGTTGGGTGTGTGTGTGTTTATGTGTGTGTGTTGTGTGTGTTGTGTGTGTTGTGTATGCGTGTGTGTTGTGTATGTGTGTGTTGGGTATGTGTTGTGTGTGTATGTGTGTGTAATTGTGTGTGTATTTGTGTGTGTGTTGTAACATCACAGGAGCACACTTTGAAATCGAAGTGTCCAAATTGAAGACCAAAACTCCATTGAATGGGTGCAATCGATTGGGGGCTGGCAAGCTTAACGCTGCAATGCTTAAGACTGGCACAAGCTTTGTAGGTCTTACACCCCCACCACATGCATGTGTTCTTACGGGTCACTAGGAATGGTTAAATATAAGCTTGGTTGACTAAGCTTAGTTGAGTATAAGTTTTGCCTCTTTGCGCATGACCACTTTCATCAGATTGCTCTGCAAAGAGAGGGCGGAATTATTCACTGCTAGCGATCGCGCCTGGGAATATTAGGGCAAACGCACGGCAAGTCCTTAACACAGTCCCTTATATGGAAGACTGCCTTTCCTTTCGGCAGACCGCACTGGATCCATTGCTTCATATGCAACACCATGCATAGTGCTTCGTTTATAGTGCTTCATTTATAGTGCTTCATTTAGAGTGCTTCATGTATAGTGCTTCATTTATAGTGCTTCATGTATAGTGCTTCATTTATAGTGCTTCATTTATAGTGCTTCATTAATAGTGCTTCATTCATAGTGCTTCATTTATAGTGCTTCATTTATAGTGCTTGATTTGTAACACCATGTATAGTGCTTCATTCCAAATGCGCCGTTTGCCTGTGCAGGCTTGTAGGGGGCAAGGCTCCTCAATTCAATCCCTTGCCCAATGAAGAAAAAAATCCAATGTATGGCACAGTTTGTCAGGCTCTTAGAAAGACAAGAAGACCAAGAGGTGAGTTTTAACTGCTTCAACTATAATTGCAGTGCAAGCTCGAGAAGGCAAACACAGTACAGGCCCCCCTATAGTACACCATGTGTTGGTGTTATGTAATGGAGCTCCTCGATTCATGCCCCCTGTCCAATGATAACTGTTGGTGCCTACTCTAAAAGGACACGCTTACTTGTTAGTAGCGAGCAGCCATAGCTAATTTGAAATACAACACCCTTTCTCTCAGCAGACAGTACATGCCTTCAGGAAGGTTGTAGAACAGCTGGTAATGGACCACAACACCTTTTCTCTCAGCAGACAGTACATGCCCTCACGATGGTTGTAGAACAGCTGCCTATGGACTACAACATTTTTTCTCTCAGCAGACAGTACATGCCCTCACGAAGGTTGTAGAACAGCTGCTGAGTGCATCACTACAACCTGTATTAGGTAATAACCCCTTTTGTCCCAAGATTAAGATATACATTTTAGTACATCCAAACGAGTAACCATCCATACAACGAGTAACCATCCTTGCTTCAAAAAGTGGTGAGCATGTCCATTTACAAAGGTAGTGGGGATCTCAGGATACCCCAGCTGCTTCAGTCTTTGCAGGCACTGCAGGCACCTCGAGCTCCTCCTAAGCTGCACACTGCACTGCATGTTCTCACCACAAACACAGACACGCAAACACGCACACACGCGGACACACACATACGCAGACACATACACACGCACACCCTGCGCACACCCAATCCCTTACCTTGAGGTCCTCCCAGATCGCGCGCCACTCAGAGTCCACAGCATTGCGCGTGCCTTCATCATTGCGCAGGGCCTCTAGTGCTTCAGGGGACAGCCAGTCAGGGTCAGGCAGGTGCTGCCCTGCAGGTGTGCGTGTCGAGTGTGTGTGTGCGTGTGTGTGCGTGTGTGTGTGCGTGTGTGTGCGTGCGTGTGTGTGTGCGTGTGTGTGCGTGTGTTAGCATGTGTGCTGTGCATGTGCAAGCATGTGTGCTGCGCATGTGTGTGTGCGTGTGTGTGTACGCGTGTCCATGTGTGCTGTGTGTGTATGTGTGTGCGTGCATGTTAGGAGCTTGAAAGGTAGGATAAACTAGGGTAGCATGCATTCAGGAGCAGCTACAGCAGCGACACTGCTGCGTCAACTACTTCGGACTGAGTTGGACTGAGTGCAAATTAAGTCAAGATGGGTGCAGAATGAGTCAAGATGGGTGCAGAATGAGTCGAGGTGGGTGCAGAATTGAGTCAAGATGGGGTGCAGACATTTTAAAGATGGGTGAAGATAGTTTAAAGATAGATAAAGACAATGTCAAGATGGGTGCAGAATGAGTCAAGGCGGTTGTAGGACGAGTTAAAATGGGTGCAGAATGAGTCAAAATGGGTGCAGAATGAGTCAAGGTGGGTGCAGAATGAGTCAAGATGGGTGCAGAATGAGTCAAGATGGGTGCAGAATGAGTCAAGGTGGGTGCAGAATGAGTCAAGGTGGGTGCCGACATTTTTAAGATGGGTGCAGAATGAGTCAAGATGGGTGTAGAATGAGTCAAGATGGTGCACAGAAGTGGCCTGTTTCTTAAACTGAAGCAGCCAGCGAGTGGACGTGGCACACAGACGTGCGCGCAGGCACATGCTCACGCATGCACGGCTTTGAGCAGACACAGCGCGCGCACCTTGGCCACCGGGGGCAGACACATCATCCACTTGGTATTGGAAGCGCGCACGCAGCTTGGCGTCCTGCACATGTCATGCAGTAGTAAGTGAGTGGTGTGACGACTCATCAGGTTCTGGCTCTGAGATGACTCATCAGGTTCTCGCTCTATATCTAGCATTTTGTTTAAATGTGCGCGTGCACATGTCATGCAGAAGTGTGTGGTGTGAGCGCATCAGGTTCTCGCTCTGCGTCCAGTGTCTTGTTCAAATGTGGGCGTGCAAAATTTGTATGCATGTAGGTGACGGAACCTGACGGATTATTGATGGAGGAAAAGAGAAACAGTCTGCAAGTAAAAGTCTGGAATGCCCAAGGCTCTAAAACAGGCAGTGACCAGGAGATTCAGCTCCGGCATCTCTGATGCGATTGGGCAAGGAAGCTTTGATGCTGGAAGCCTCTAAAGAAGCAAGAGAGAGGCACCTCTACTACACTAGAGGCCCTCGTATTTTGTGAGGAAAGGTGAGAAGGGCATATCAATCACGTCCATCTATCAGGTGAACCAGGCAGTGGCCCTCGATGCACACTCACTGCAGGCACTCCCTATCACTTCCTCTTTGTACACACGCACTCCCTACCACTTCCTCTTTGTACACACGCACTCCCTATCACTTCCTCTTTGTACACACACACTCCCTATCACTTCCTCTTTGTACACACGCACTCCCTATCACTTCCTCTTTGTACACACGCACTCCCTATCACTTCCTCTTTGTACACACGCACTCCCTATCACTTCCTCTTTGTACACGCGCTGCAAGCAACGAATTTCTTATAATGATCTCTGCCCGTTCCACTTGTAGCCCTCCCTAACCCCAGCAAGACACTCAAACAGAGGAGCGGGGAGAAAACGCCACTCACGTCCATTTCTAGATGGTCAAGGCTCTGGCCTTCAGCCTCCTCACCTTCTATGCCATCCTCCACGTACACACACACACATTGAGCAATGCTTCCCTCAAGGCTTTCTGCCCGTACCAACTGCAGCCCTTCCGAACCCCAGCTGGACGCGCACACACACACACACACACACACAAGCGAAGGAGCAAATGCTCATGATAATATTGTTATGAACAAAGAGAAAAGTTACTCACGTCCATTTTCAGGTGGTCTAGGCTCTGGCCTTCAATGCGCACACCGTCCATGCCATCCTCTCCATACAGGAACTGCACGATGGCTCCGATACCAGTGCGCACAGTACCGTCGTAGCGGATGATGAGGTCCTCCATGGCCTTGACCAGCCGGCGCTGGATGTAACCTGTGTGTTTGAACAAAAGTGTGTGTTTTTGTGTGGGGGGGCTCATGAGAGGTGCCTTTATATGTGTGTGTTTGTATGTGTGTGTGCGCGCGTGTGTGTATGTGTGTGTTTGTGTGTGTGTGTGTGTGTGTGTGTGTGTGTGTGTGCGCGCGCGTGTGTGTGTATGTGTGTGAGTGTGGTGCCGGTGGTTGTCCCACAACATTAAGCGTGCGGCATTACTGCACTGCTCCTTGCGAGTTTCACAGTCTGGACTGGATCGAGAGCCAGCCTGTGCCAAGCGCCTTCGGTGGCCGAACAGCAACATGAAGCAGTGCAACATTATACAACGCAACATGAAGCAGTGCAACATCATACAACGCAACATGAACCAGTGCAACATCATACAACGCAACATGAAGCAGTGCAACATCATACAACGCAACATGAACCAGTGCGACATTATACAACGCAACATGAAGCAGTGCAACATCATACAACGCAACATGAAGCAGTGCAACATCATACAGCGCAACATGAACCAGTGCAACATTATACAACGCAACATGAACCAGTGTAACATCATACAACGCAACATGAACCAGTGCAACATCATACAACGCAACGTGAAGCAGTGCAACATCATACAACGCAACATGAACCAGTGTAACATCATACAACGCAACATGAACCAGTGTAACCTCATACAACACAACATGAAGCAGTGCAACATTTTACAACGCAACATGAAGCAGTGCAACATTTTACAACGCAACATGAAGCAGTGCAACATTTTACAACGCAACATGAAGCAGTGTAACATCATACAACGCAACATGAAGCAGTGCAACATTTTACAACGCAACATGAAGCAGTGCAACATTTTACAACGCAACATGAACCAGTGTAACATCATACAACGCAACATGAAGCAGTGCAACATTTTACAACGCAACATGAAGCAGTGCAACATCATACAACGCAACATGAAGCAGTGCAACATCATACAACGCAACATGAAGCAGTGCAACATCATACAACGCAACATGAAGCAGTGCAACATCATACAACGCAACATGAACCAGTGCAACATTATACAACGCAACATTAAACAGGAGGTCATGACAGCAATGATAGAACCCTCTTTTTAACCCAAGGCGTGCACGAGTGCTTTTCTCCGCAGTTGTAGTTCTCCTAGCGTGCCATTTAGGAATAAACCAAGGCGTACCAAATCACTACTCCCTGCAGTCCTCTTCTCACCCGTAGAGGAGGTCCTGACAGCAGTATGAAATAGACCCCCTTTCTCACCCAAGGCGTGCATAGTAATCATCCTTAGTTTGCCACGGTTCTTCTAGAGGGTCCCACGATCAGGAATAGGCCAAGGCGAACTAAATGTGGCTCCCTGTGTTCCTGTGCTCACCTGTGGAGGAGGTCTTGACGGCTGTGTCAATCAGACCCCTTTTTCATGCATGGCATGCATAGTAATTAACCTTTTTTCGCCATATTTCGGTCCCACGATCAGGACTAAACCAAGGCGAACCAAATTGCGGCTCCCTGTGTTCCCTTCTCACCTGTGGAGGAGGTCTTGACGGCTGTGTCAATTAGACCCTCACGACCACCCATGGCGTGGAAGAAAAACTCCTGGGGTGTGAGGCCTCGCAAGTAGCTGTTCTCCACAAAGCCACGTGACTCTGGCCCATAGTCATCCTACGTGCACAAACACAAACGGAGGCGTGAAATTACGAATGGTAAGGTGAACTGGATGATTGATTATTTTGGGGTGTGAGGCCTCGCAAGTAGCTGTTCTCCACAAAGCCACGTGACTCTGGCCCATAGTCATCCTACGCGCACAAACACACACGGAGGTGTGTAATTACGAATGGTAAAGTGGTTTGAATGATTGATTCATTTGGGGTGTGAGGCCTCGCAAGTAACTGTTCTCCACAAAGCCACGTGACTGTGGCCCATAGTCATTTAATACATACACGTGCGCACAATTGTACATCTGGAAGCTAATGGGGGTAAGCCTACCTTCCACGCTTTGCTAGCCCACACCCACACCCACCCACCCCCACACACATAGACACACAGACACACAGACACACACACACACACTCAAACCGCACCTTTGTAAAGTGGGGCAGCGTACGTTGCTGGAAGCCAAAGGGAATACGTTTGCCCTCAACGTTTTGCTGGCCCACACAGCCCATCATTTGCGAAATGTTGATGAAGGAGCCCTTGGAGCCGCTGGTCACCATTTTGATGATGTTGTTCTGCGTGCATGGTAACGTGTGTGGGTGCGTGTGTGTGTGTGTGTGTGTGTAAAGTATGTGTATGTGTGTGTATGTGTGTATGTGTATGTGTGTATGTGTGTATATGTGTGTGCACGCATGTGTATCTGCATGTTGGTTCATGAGAAACACTCCAGAGCTGGATATTTGGTAGCTGTCCTGCAGGAGGCAGGTTGCGATCAGTTGAACAGATCCCGTTGTGTAAACCAAGCAACGTGGTGTATTAAAGGCACGGGACATGGCGTTGACATGCATCATTTCCAATGTCAACCACCGTTGACAACAGCCAATAACACAAAGACGACAAATCCAAGTTTGTCGAGACAAACTAAAAGCCACGAGCTTGGTCAATCCCCCGCATAGCCCAGACGCTGTTGCTAAAGCAAACCACGTAATGCAAATCACGTAATGCAAATCATGTACTGATTACTGACTTCATTACATTCGCGGAGCTGACGCAGACAAGTGCCAGACAACAATGGAGTAGGTGCTGGTGGGCTGCAAACAGCAGGTGGGCTGCAAACAGCACATTGCTTATTAGGTTGCAGGCCTGTCGTACAATAATGGTAGGGGAACCGGTGCACCACAGCGAATGGTTTGCCATCATGAATTGCCATCATAAATTGCCATCATGAATTGCCATCATGAATTGCCATCATGAATTGCCATCATGAATTGCCATCATGAATTGCCATCATAAAATGCCATCATGAATTGCCATCATAAAATGCCATCATGAATTGCCATCCTAAATTGCCATCCTAAATTGCCATCCTAAATTGCCATCATAAATTGCCATCCTAAATTGCCATCATAAAATGAGGAACACCATGAAGAGCGCGGTACCCACGCCAAGAGATGCATGACGGTTATGAACTACAGCTACGACACAAACCAGGATCATGAAGAGCGCGGTACCCACGCCAAGAGATGCATGACGGTTATGAATAGGGTTGGCCAGAACCATATGTATACGGTGTATATACGGTATTTTTGGCTTGAAAATCACCAAATATACGGTGTATATACACGTATATATACGGTTCTGGCCAACCCTAGTTATGAACCACAGCTACGACACAGACCAGGATCACAAGTGGCCATAGTACAGGTGGCCATACTGCTGGTGTTGACACAGGCCGCCAGAATCTGGTTCATTGTGCATTAAGGGACAGCCAAGATTCGAATATCGTGACCTTATTTTTAGTTCAATTCCTTATTTTTAATTCAATTCTTGCTTTGTTTGTAATTGTTGCTTTGTTTTTTGAGGTTTAGTGGTGTGACTACTTTCTGTGACCTGACCACACCCCGCAAAAATTCACACCCACACACCACACACACACACACATACACCACACACACACACACACACACATACATACATACACACACACCACAAACAAACACCCCGCGCACTCACACTCAAGTCCAGGGAGTTCTGGGCCCGCTTGCCGGCATCATCACGAGCTTTGTTCAGCACTGCATTCACGCGGTTCTCGAAGGACTCCTGGATGGTTCGCCCTGGCTGCTGCTCCAGGTCCCCACTCTGGTAGGTGGCGATGATCTTCTTCACCTCCTCCTTGGCCTGTGTGTGAGTGAGGCAGAGACCATCGCGTTGGAGGACACGTATTAAACAACTAGAGTTGGCCAGAACCACATGCATACGGTAGTGTATACACGGTAAATTTGGCAAATCACCAGATGTACAGTGTATATATACGGCTCTGGCCAACCCTACATATACATTTGCCACAACCATCCATTTTACATTTACGGAGCGCGGCTGAATGCACTTGCTTCTCAATGGTGTTTCTGTGTTGTCTCAAGCCGCGTCTAATTTGGACGTCACATTGCAAAAGTAGGCTCCATTCCTCCTGCAAACACACGTCCACATGCACCAACACGTACGTACGCACGCAGGCATGCACGTGCTTGATTCAAACAAAACACGCTGACGGTGCATTGACATAAACACAACAAACTGGCTGTTTCCGAAAGCAGCGTACGCACGTACCATTTGGCACAATGACGTGTCACAACTGTGAATCCTGGCAGCCAAAAGTGAACGCTCAAGTCAGTAAAACCAAAAGCACCTATGCCCGTGAGGTACGCGCACTTGAGCTTTGTGACACACACACACACACACACACACACGTACACACACACCTTTTCAATGATCTCGTTAATGGTGTTCATCGTGACCTGATCAGCCACCGTGTCTCCGATGCCGATGCTCATGCCGTGTTGCAGCAGCCAGTAGTTGACGGTGACCTGCACACGTGAGAATGGGGAATTTTTTTGAAATGAGGATAATTAACACCGCTACCGCACACCAGCAGTTAAGCTGGCATGCGCACTAGCACAAACACACACCCCTCTCCTCCATCCTCCCATCTACAGGCATACACATACACACACTCATGTCCTCCCCTTGAGCACATATGACATGCGCACTAGCACAAACACACACCCCTCTCCTCCACCCTCCCATCTACAGGCATACACATACACACACTCATGTCCTCCCCATGAGCACACACATGACATGCGCACTAGCACTGACACACACCCCTCTCCTCCATCCTCCCATCTACAGGCAAACACATACACACACTCATGTCATGCACATCTGATCTTACACACACACACACACACACACACACACACACACACCATGCACCTGTAAGTTATTGATGAGACGGCGAGCGGTGTCTGGCCCGTGCTCCAAAAAGGTGATGTGGATGAGGCCACCTCCAGCCGCGCCTAGCGTCTTTTTGCACAGCACGCCCATCACCAGCTCACCACGGCGGATGAGCACCTGGGAAACACACAACGATTACATCAGCGGTGATGTCACAGCACGACGCAAGCAAAAGCCCGCGCAATCGCAATCGCATGATTGCGCAGGTTGCTAAGCTAAGAAGCAAGCATGTAACAATGGATGGTCAAGCACTGCATGATCGTTTGTCAATGTTTGTTTGGGACATCAGAACATCTTTTTGCAATCATGGTAGTGTGCACATGCACACACACACACACACTACACACACACACACACTCACACTACACACACACACACGCACACACAACACACACACACTACACACACACACACTACACACACACTCACACACACACTACACACACACACACTCACACACACTACACACACACACACACACACACTCACACACACACTACACACACACACACACACTACACACACACCTGTGAGTCGTCCAAAGACAGGTCCTCTGGGTCACCATCTTTGTACCACGCAGCCGTGCGGCGAATGTTGACGTCCGGCAAGAACAGGCTGTACACCTGTGTTGTTCATCGTGAGTAGTGTGCAGGTTTAGGGATGTGTGCATGTGTGCAAGAACAGGCTGTACACCTGTGTTGTCCATCGTGAACAGTGTGCAGGTTTAGGGATGTGTGCATGTGTGCATGTGTGCAAGAACAGGCTGTACACCTGTGTTGTTCATCGTGAGCAGTGTGCAGGTTTAGGGATGTGTGCATGTGTGCAAGAACAGGCAGTACACCTGTGTTGTTCATCGTGAGCAGTGTGCAGGTTCAGGAATGTGTGCATGTGTGCATGTGTGCAAGAACAGGCTGTACACCTGTGTTGTTCCTCGTGAACAGTGTGCAGGTCTAGGGATGTGTGCATGTGTGCAAGAGCAGGCTGTACACCTGTGTTGTTCATCGTGAGCAGTGTGCAGGTTTAGGGATGTGTGCAGCTGTACATCTGTGTAATTTCGTACACCTGTGTCATTCGTTGTGAATAGTTTGTAGGTGTAAGAACTGCCGCACCAATTTGTGCAGCTGTGCACCTGTGACATTCGTTGGGTATAGTTTGCAGGTAAGAAATTACTGCACCAATTTGTGCAGCTGTACACCTGTGACATTCGTTGGGTGTAGTTTGTAGGTTAAGGACTGGCTGCACCAATTTGCCAGAGTGTGTGTGTCATGTGGAGGATGATGTTGAGATTCGGCAAGAGCGTGTGTGGATGAGCCACAAGCGTGACTGTGTACATGTGCGTCTGTGTGTGCTTGCCAGTGTATGGGCGCTGCTGCTTGGTTTGCTGGTTATATGTCCGCTACGCTTCGGAAACCTAAGGTTAGACTCGATTGGGGGGTCCGGTTAGTGGCAATTTTTGAGATAAGGCTGCGTAGGTTTTGTATGCACCTGCGAGAGCGTTGATGCTCTTTGTGAAACGACCACACTGTCACAACTCGCACTATAGTTATTGTGCCAGGACGAGGACATGCTGAGGCAATGAAACGCACGTCACTCACACCGGGACACGTACGAGGAGCGCTGCACAGGCGGTGAGAACGCCCACCATGGCCGCGTCATAAATTAGTTACGGTGCCAGGACGAGGACATGCTGAGGCAATGAATGCTCACCCTGTTGCACTCAATCACTGGCTTGGTGGCCACCCACGCACGCACTCACACAATCACACACACTCACACACATGCATACACACATATATATACATGCGCGCAAACACACACACACTCACACGCGCGCGCACACACACACACACACATGCACACACACACACCCACACTCACACACACACACACACACACACACACACACACACACACATGCACACACCTGTTTGCCTGTCCACAACGGGCGTGGCTTCAGGATTGCAGGCATGGGCACTACTCCATTCCAGTCCTCCATGGTCATCAGCACGTTAATCATGACGTCCTTTTCGATGAAGGCATCCCGCTTGCACATCAGCCTGTATGTGATAAGTGCACGATGCAACAGCGATGCGTTACAACAGTGACCGCAAATTGCTACAGTTGGCCATAACCTTGTGTATACGCCGTGTATGACCGTGTTCTTGGTGATTTCCCTGCCAAAAGACCGTATATACACCGTATATATATTATATGGTTCTTGCCAACCTTACAAATTGCGTCAAGACAATGCATGCAGGTCAATCCATTCTGCAGGAGGACCCACAAGGCAATGTGCATAATAGGTTGAGCAGCCATGCCAGGCTGGAGGCCTATTAATCTCCACATCCCACAAACCTGCATCCCAGCAGCGTGTCTTGCACGATACCGATGACAGGCTTGTTGGCCTGAGGGGAGACGATGTTCTTGGGCACCATCATGATCTCACGCATCTCAGCGCGCGTCTCGTGCGTCTGCAAGCGAGTGAAAGAGATTTGTGAGGGGCAGTGCGGGGTCAGAAAGGGCAATGGTTGGCCCGAGGGGGCACGGAGAACGAGTTCTTGGGCACTATCGTGATCTCACGCATCTCAGCGCGCGTCTCGTGTGTCTGCGAGCGAGTGACAGAGATGAATAGGGGCAGTGCGCGATCAGAAAGGGCAATGGTTGGCCCAAGGGGGCACGGTGTTCTTGGGCACTATCGTGATCTCACACATACCGACGTGCGTGTTTCATGCATCTGCAAGCGAGTGGCAGAAATGCGTGAGGGGCAGTGCGTGGTCAGAAAGGGCAATGGTTGGCCCAAGGGGGCAAGGTGTTCTTGGGCACTATTGTGATCTCACGCATCTCAACGTGCGTGTCTCATGCAACTTCAGGCACAAAACTACGATGAGTGAAAACGGTGTGTGTTTCTAAAAATGGCAAGATTTGTGAACACAGGAGTTGTGTAAGGTACTACGATCATGATCTCACACATCTCAGCGCACGTCAAGTGTACGCTGAGGAACAGCGAGTGCTTTTGTGAAAAAGCTTAAGAGAATCAATTGCCACCACACATAAAACAAAAAGGCGTGGTGGCAGACACGTTGCATCACAACACAAATCAAGACACACACGCACACAAATACACACGCACCTATGCCACATGCATATTCATCTCATCGCCATCACAGTTAGCATTTTATGACATGGTGGCAGACAGGTTGCATCACAACACAAACTAAGGCACACACACACGCACACACACGCGCACACACACACCTGTGCCACATGCATGTTCATCTCAACGCCATCAAAGTCGGGTTTGTACAGCGTGGTGGCCGACACGTTGCATCACAACACAAAGCAAGACACACACACACACACCCCCCCCCCACACACACACCACACACACACACACGCACCTGTGCCACATGCATGTTCATCTCATCGCAATCTAAGTCAAGTTTGTACAGCGTGGTGACAGACACGTTGCATCACAACACACACACACACACACACACACACACACACACACACACACACACACACCACACACACGCACGCACCTGTGCCACATGCATGTTCATCTCATCGCCATCTAAGTCAAGTTTGTACAGCGTGGTGGCAGACACGTTGCATCACAACACACACACACACACCACACACACACGCACCTGTGCCACATGCATGTTCATCTCAACGCCATCAAAGTCGGGTTTGTACAGCGTAGTGGCCGACACGTTGCATCACAACACAAACTAAGGCACACACACACACACACGCACCTGTGCCACATGCATGTTCATCTCATCGCCATCAAAGTCGGCGTTGTACGGCGTGGTGACCGACAGGTTGAGGCGAAACGTGGAGTAGGGCAGGATCTTCACACGGTGACCCATCATACTCATTTTGTGGAGGGACGGCTGACGGTTGAATAGCACGAGGTCGCCGTTTTGCAGGTGCCGCTCCACCTGCAAGGTGCCATGATGGGAATGCTGCCAGTTTAGGTTGACGGTGAGCTGCATGCTGGGGTATCAAAAAGCCTCATTGCAGAAAATGAACAGTACTAGGTCGCCGTTTTGCAGGTGCCGCTCCACCTCCAAGGTGCCATGATGGGAATGCTGCCAGTTTAGGTTGACGGTGAGCTGCATGCTTGGGTATCAAAAAGGCTCGATGCAGGAAATGAACAAGAAATGAACTGCACTGGGTCGCTGTTTTGCAGGTGCCGCTCCACCTGTAAGGTGCTGTGGTGAAAAAGCTGCCAGTCTAGACTCCTGGTGAGCTGCATGCTTGGGTATCAAAAAGGCTCATTGCAGAAAATGAAAGGCACTTGGTCTGCCACTTAGCATCAAGCAAGGTGCGCGTGGGATGTTACAAGGATTGCACTTAGTAGGGTTGGTTAGAGAGCGGTATATATATACAACGTATATGACCGTATATTAGGTAATCTCCCTGCCAAACATACCGTTCATACACCGCGTATATATGGTTCCGGCCGACCTTACACTTGATGGAGTAAAAGGGTAACAATGCGGAGCACGCTTCATCAAACGTAGTGGGTTATCTGAATGGCCCTCGATGCTCAATTTGTGAAGAGACAGGTGCGGCCTTGATAACGAACGTCACATAAAAACAGCGCAATGGATAAAATGATATGGAGGCTTATAGCATGTAATGCTCAGTTTAACAAGGTGTGTGGTCTGTTCAGCCTGTAGCGCTTAATTCGTAAAGGGGCAGCTGCAGTCTTGACAAGGAGCGGCCACAGCAATGGAGTCGCACGCTCCTGGCGGCTTTCAGCGTGAGTTGAAAGGGGCTGTGGGGTGTGTGTATCACACTCACATACGCACACACACACACGCACCTTGTCCCCCAGCTCCAGCTTCTTGTCCTGGCCGGCTTTCACGAACAGCAAGTTGATGCGGCGCCCGTCCTCACGGATGATGAACTTGGCCCCCGTCTCTCCAGGAGGGGGGTGAGGGCCGTTTTCGACCAGGGCCTGCAAAGGTGAGGAGCGTGCAAAGATGAGGACCGTTTTTGACCAGGGCCTGCAAAGATGAGGAGCGTGCAAAGATGAGGACCGTTTTTGACCAGGGCCTGCAAAGATGGGGACCGTTTTTGACCAGGGCCTGCAAAGATGAGGAGCGTGTGCAGTATGCAGCACTTGTAGGAAGGAAGGCTGGGGCCTGAAGTCAGGAGGGCACGCACTTGTTTAGCGCATGCCTGTTTGTGCGTGCATAACGACTGGGCGCTGTTGACCACGTGGTTGAGTTAAGTGGTGGGACACAAGAGGTATGCTTGGAACCAGTCAAAGGTGTTTGCACGCACGCACACCTGCGTATACATACCCACATGCACACATGCGCACACGTACACACATGCACACAAGCGTGCCTCGTCGCAAAACTGTGATGGGGGAAGAGTGATAGGTGCGTACACGTACACAAGCACCCACCTGGAGCTTGTCAATGTTGAAGGGCGTAGCTGTCTCAGGGAACGTTAGATTTAGCGCAATGGACCAGGGCACTCCCAGCTCGTCAATGCCGATGTTTGGGTCACCTGTTAGGGTATGCAGAACAAAAGTTAATGACGCATTCCTCTTAACCTTACCTTACCTAATGACGCATTCCTCTTTGGCACACTCCTCCCAATGATCAACATCCTCCTCCCAGTAATCAAAATGAACAATGAACGGGCCCGTCAAAAGTGCTTTGGAAGTGCTTCAACAGGTGAGGTGCACGCTAGCAGCTTTCTCGTGGCCACTGCACGTGCGCTGTGGCCATGGCGTGATAGCGCACGTGTGTTCACCGTTTCACGAGTGCTTCAAGAGTGAGGTGCACGCCAGTAGCAAAATGAGAAGTGGTATGACTGCGCACGTGTGTTCACCGTTTCAAGAGTGCTTCAAGAGTGAGGTGCACGCCAGTAGCAGAAGCAAAAACGATGATCAAGATACCAGATGGCTCGAGCTCTTTGCTGACTTGGCTGAGAGGGTTATGGAGTGATTTTAAGTGAGCACACACACTCCCTCCCAAACACACACACATAGGCACACACAAACGGACACATACCCAACAAAACACACGCACGTGTGCACACACGTGCACACACACACACACGTGCACACACACACACACACGTGCACAAACACAGGTGCACACGCACACACCTGTGATGACAGTACGCGCCGAAAAGTCCACACGCTTGCCCATCAAATTGCCCCTGATCCTGCCCTCCTTGCCCTTGAGGCGCTGGGAGATGGACTTGATGGGCCGCCCGCTCTTTTGCATGCTGGGGGGCACACCAGGGATGGTGTTGTCCATGTAGGTGGTGACATGGTACTGCAGCCAGGGAGGAGCGCATGTGGTTGTGTGTGTATGTGTGTGTATGTATGTGTGTGTGTGTGTGTATGTATGTGTGTGCGCGTGTGTGTATGTGTGTGTGTGCATTTGGAACATCAGATGGTTGCAAAGAAGGGAAGATTCAGGGCTGAGTACTAGCAAAGAAAGGAAGGATGGAGGTTGTCCACTTTTTGCGCCAAGAAGGGAGGAGTGTCAGCAGAAGACGATGATGTTTGCAGCATGATATGGCGCCAACAATTCCGTAATCTACGCACGCACGCACAAACACACACATACTCACACTCACACTCACACAAACACATATACACACGCATACATGCACGTGAGCACGCACACCCATGCACGCACATGAGCACACACACAAACACACAAATAAAAATGCACACGCACCTGGACAAGCGACACAAAATCACTGATGATGTGCTGGGGTGCACCGTTTTGCTCCTGCTTGCGTAGGGCATTGTTTGCGCGGATGATCTCTGCCAGCTTGTGCGTCAAATCGTCCTCACACCTACATTGTTGTGTGTGTGTGAGATTGTATGCGTGTGTGTGTGTGTGCCTGAGTCTGTATGCGTGTGTGTGTGAGTTCACGTTGGTTGAGGAAAAGGAGTCAATAGATAACACAACCTTTGCTGGTTTACCTCACAGGCTTAGAACAGGGCTCACACGCTTGTTCAACTTACGTCATTGCACTCTACACTGAGCAAATGTGCTGACTGGGATCAACAATGGAACCTTCCTATCTCACGTTACAGGACAGAGTGCTTCATTTGATGTGGCGGACAGAAAGCATGACGCATTTTCCTACAATTCACATGGAAAACCTTGCAGTCCCTACCTGTGCGCGTGCCCAGATGCGACAGAACTACATGTAGGAACACACACACACACCTACCTGGCTGAGCTGTCCATCATGACTGAGGGCCTCACAGGGGGGGGGGGCACCGGCAAGGCCGTGATGACCATCCAATCTGGTCGCACCCATTTGGTGTTGAAGCCAAGCGCTTGGCAGTCCTCGTCAGAGATGCGACGCAGGATGTCATATGCACGAGCAGCAGTGAGCTCCTGCAGTGCATGTGTGTGTGTGTGTGTGTGTGTGTGGGTATGTGTGAGTGCTGTGCGTGCGTGTGTGTTCTTGTGTGTGCTAGCGTGCGTGTGCTAGTGCGATCGCATGTTTGCGTGCTTTTGGCGAAGAGTGAAGAAACTGCAGATCTCCCACAAAATTGTGGTGCCAATCCTTGTGACTGATGAGCCAGAGCGCTTAACACATGCAGCAAGCAGCTGAGTGCATATGCTGATAAATACGCATTTGTGTGCACACGTGCACAGTTTCTGTACCCACTATATTGGGTGGCCATCTCAATTTGAGCAACACCAGAGAATAAACAAGCGGGGCAGACAGAGCTAAATGCGCTGACATCTGTCTGGGGCGATGTCGCACACAGGTGGAAATACACACGTGCGCCTGCTTGCCTTACAATTTCGGACTTAACATATCGTGCACACAAACACACGCATACACATTTACACGTGCTACGAACTACTGCATGACCCTCCTCACCTGCTTGCGCTCGCCCTGGTCAGGCTGCTCGTCCTCGTTCTTAGGCTTCGCAAACTCGCAGATGATCTTCATGCTCTCGTACATGTACTTGGGCTGAAAAAGGGGAGCGGTGAATTCAGAGCGTGATTTTGCGTGAAGACGCATGTGTGTGTGTGTGTGTGTGTGTGTGTGTGCGCGTGTGTGTGTGCGTGTGTGTATGTGTGTGTGTGCGTGCGCTTGCATGCGTGCGTGAGTGCGTGCGTGTGTGTGTGTGTGTGTGTGCGCGCGCGCGGGCGCATGCATATGCGTTATGCGCTCATGTGTTGTGTGTAGGTATGTGTAGGTATGATTATTATTTGACACATAATCCCTGCATACTTGTGCACGTGGTAACATGTATGTTTGTGTGAATGGGTGTGTGTGTGTGTGCATGCGTGTGTGTGTCAGTGTGTTTGTACGTGTGTGTGCATGTGCATGTGTGTATATGTGTGCGTGTATGCAGGTGCAGGCCTGTGTGCAGAGGTGTGTGTGTGTGTGTGTGTGTGTGCGCACGCGTGTATTGTGTGTGCGCACCTGGGGCGCCCCTGTGGCCTCATCCACGCGCTTTGAGCCGCACATAGACACAAAGTAGCGCAGACGCCCCTCAGGGCTGCGGATACTAACGCCTTGCTGATATTTGGGGTCAGCCTGTAGGTGAGTAATGTGAGTGCTGTGAGTGCATGCTCTGAACTGAATAGGTGTGCACGCCCAGGGAATAATGTACACACTTCCATGAATGTGCATGCGTGCACGCAAGCACACACACACACACACACACACACACACACACACACACACACGCACGCACGCACGCACGCACACCTCTGCACACATGCCTGCACCTGCATACACACCTGCACCCCCCCACACACATACACACACATGCACATGCTCACGCACGTACAAACGCACTGACTGGATACAAACAGTCAATTGACATACAGACACAATCCCCTCTCCTCCCTCAACACGTTTCATGCGGCACCTTGTCCAGCAGGAGCTTTGAGGTGCTGTAGCTCACGCATCTCAGCACCCTGATGACTGTCCTGATGAAGCCGTGGTGGTACATGGGCTTGGCCAGCTCAATGTGGCCAAAGTAGCCGGGACAATCGATCATGCTGCTGCCGTCCGTGGTGCACACCGAGCCCCCCTTTTCCATCGTGCCCATACGCAGGTCGGACAGACCGCCAGCCTTGGGCAGGCCCTTCTCGTACGTGTCGCTGGTCTCGATTTTGGCCACCGAGTACCGACGCTGTGTTGGTTGTGTGAGTGAGGAGTAGATGCATGGGTTCATTTGGGTAGAATTGTTGGATGCAAGATGCAGTAAGGGGGGCTAAGGACATACACAACACACAAACAAACACGCACACGCACGCACATACGCACGCACGCACGCAGCCCAAACTTAGAGACCCTCCACTGGACCACACACACAACTCACAATCTCATCAGGGTCCCAGATGGAGAACTGCACGGACTTGACCCGCTTGATGGGGGCAGAGCTGAAGGTAAACCTGTCCAGCGTACCCATGACCCCTGCAGATCTTTCTCTCCAAAGATGCTGCTGCTCTTGTTCAGATAATCATGCACACAAGGGAGCTGGGAAGCAAGGGCAACTCAAGAGCTGTTCAAGCTACAGCCCCTCGGGCAATAACAAGCGTATAAGGTGCTGCACTGCTGTTATGAACCTCTTATTAATTTGTCTAATTAATTTATAAGTAGATATCTTGGGCCAGAACACGAATAAATTTAAATCTAACTCCTTAGCAATGCTCCTGCATCAGAGCCCTAGGCTCGGTCCATCAACAGCCAGCTGCACCTCTACTTCTAGCGTAATCAGGAGGAGCACTGCTGCAAGGACACACCGCACGTGCGACAGCAGATCACAATGCCTCTACCTCACCTCCTCCTATTTGTACGAGGGCAGCAGCACCGTTGGCACCGCGTACAGCAGCAGCAGGCAGTGTCAGGAGATTTCTGCTAAGCAGCCATTCGCATCACGCCAGGCTCCAGGGATACGTGCCCAGCGCGTACAATTATGGAGCAGGTGATGAATCGATTCCTGTGCTGATTTTTGAGCATGGCTCGCTCAGTTTCACATGAAGAGTTGACTCTGCCAGAAGCAAGGCAAGGATCTGCTTTTCCCATGCATATCCATCATTCCAATTCCTTGCACTCGCCCTAAACATGCAGGCGGACAGCAAGCCTCATTTGTTGGAACAGGAGGAGGAGGAGGAGGAGGAGGGAGAGGCAACTATCAAGGTAGGCGAACAGGCTAAGCAAGTAGCGTCCAAAGATGCAAGCCATTTTGTTAGGACAGAGGCGCATTTGTTGTATAATTATTGCTCAAGACAGCCGCTATAAGTTCTCTCTTGGTCTGTTTGTGGCGGGAAGATAGCACGTGCCCACACCTGGAGTCCCACTGTACATTAGCACGTTCATGTCACCACCTCCTCTGCTGCAGACGGGCAAGCCTCGCTCGGAGACAGGGGAGAGATGGGAGGGGGGGCAAAAGCAGGAGGAGGCGACAGAGGTGAGCAATAGCATATGATAAGTGTCATATGCTTGGTGCATGTCAGGAGCCTCTTTCAGGACCAAGTCTGGCTTTACCCGCTACACGTTGCAAACGAGGAAAATGTCTGTAACTGTGTTCAGTTCACCTACTTCCGTCCAAAAGACTTCTCCAGGACATTCCTCCTTCATTGCCCTGAACAATTTATGCCTGATGCTGCCTGATGCAACTTTTGTTTCAAACTGCTTGCTGTTTACGCTGCAAGGCACATCCTGCAAGATGTTCTTAAGCAGGTACTATCTTTTTTGCCTGCATGTGAGTTTGAAGCGATTTGCCGCCAGTGTGCCTGACATCGGTCTCATTTTTTGTGCAGGACTTTGTGCAACGATTCCGTCTGCTTTAACCATCATTTTAATCATCTTTGCACTAAATGAACATTATGCTCTCTGGAAACTAAGCACCCTCACAGGACGAGAAGCTGTACTCTATTGCTCTCCTTGCTTTAGCTCACTCTACAACTGTGACGAAAGGCTTACCCGTCATCTACCTACACTTTCACCCTTGCAACACAGACAGGCCATACCCTGATGGCAGCAACAATTCTTGGAGGGTTGGAGGGGGGGGCGGTAGAGCAAGGGAAGAAGTGGGAGACCTAGGCAGAGGTGAGTGCGGTCAATCGCTTGTTTAAATCCTGAAGCGTGCTGGCTCCTCACCAGTATCACCTTTACCACGTCTAAAAGGGTAGTAAATCTGGCGCTTCCGTGCTTGGAATATGAAAAATAGGGCTGTGCTGTCAGTTCCAGCTGTCCATGTTGATGTAGATGGGCAATGTTGTCTCCCGAGCGCAGGTGCCACTTGTGTATATTTGTACGCAGAATTGGTACACACACTGCAAAGTGGTTATTAGTTGTTTGCATGGTACCAACTCACTGATGTTGTTTCACTTATCGTTAATCAATTAATTCCTTGCAAGCTCTCAATTCTACTGACCTGGCCTGGGATTGAAATAGTGGCACATAAAGAAGATGTGCGTTATGTTCCCAGTCAAACGTCCCAGTCAAACGTCCCCCTCATTTTACCCCCTCCAAGGCTTCACTACCTGCTCTTTTGAACTTCCCACTACAGACGGGCTGTCAGGGTATGGCAGCAGAGATTCTGGGAGGGGAGGAGGGGGGAGCGGCAGAGGAGGGGGCAGAGCAGGAAGAGGAGGAGGGGGCCGTGGTAGAGGTGAGGTGGTTGGGTGTGCTGGTGGTGCAGCAAGGCAGCTAACCTGTTTTAGCGGCAAAAGTAAGTCTTAAAATCGTACGGAAGCAGGTATCATAAATCAAGCTAAAGGTGATCGTTGCTATTAAGTAATGTTTAAAAATACAAAATACGTGCAACAGCATGATTGCCCTGTGGTCTGTCTGGCCCGATGACCTAAGCACGTTTCCAGTGATTCTATCGAGGTTTTTGGCCGTGCTGAAAAAGAGAGTAGCCACTTAACTCCCCCCCAAAAAGCTGCAAAAAATTGGGCTGCGCCAAATTTGTGGCATAATGGTGAGGAGCGAAAGGTAAACAAAGATTCCTATTAATTGAATCTTCCCTCTTGCCTCCCTCCCCCCCTAAGATCTGTGCATCCTCGCTCTCATCACCAATCTCCATCAACTCTGGCTCCTGCTGCCGCTCCGCTGCTGAGTAATTGCTGCTTTTGGCCGTTTCTTTGCTTCAGACCACTTTCGCGCTTCTCACAAGAAGGGGAAGCCCTGAGCCCCAAATTTGCCATGCTGATGCTGGAGGATATGTAGCACAAGCTTCTGGCGCAGGGCTGCTGCACTAGCTGCGTGCAGCAGTGTGATGATGCTGAATCGTCTCACCTGCTTAATTGCTGCTTCTTCCCATGCGTCCACGTTTCGTCGCGAGGTTGGTGCTGGTGGTGGTGGTGGGAGGGCTGGGCCATGCTCGCAACCAGTAAATTGCAGCTGTTGGAGGTGCGAGTGGAGGTGCTGTGAATGTTGCTGAAAAGGGTAATCCGACAGATGCCATTTCTGTGCTTCGTGCAATACATATATCCTCGTATCATGCTGCAGCAGTGTTGTATCATGCTGCAGCAGGTGTTGTACCATGCTGCAGCAGTGTTGTATCATGCTGCAGCTGGTGTTGTATCATGCTACAGCAGTGTTGTATCATGCTGCAGCAGTGTTGTGTCATGCTACAGCAGTGTTGTATCATGCTGCCGCAGTGTTGTATCATGCTGCAGCAGTGTTGTATCATGCTGCAGCAGTGTTGTAGCTTGCTACAGCAGTGTTGTGGCATGCTGCAGCAGTGTTGTATCATGCTGCAGCAGGTGTTGTAGCTTGTGGTGCAGGAGGTGGTGCATGCCACCTCAGGGTGCATCAGCTGGGGGAGGTGCTGCAGCTTGTGCTGTTGGAGCTGCTAGCATGGGTGGGAGGGGCATGGAGGGGTCGAGAAGGGCAGGGGCTTGGGAGTTTTGGGAATAACCTTGGTCTGTCGACGGTGTTGGGGGTCCTCTCGGCCCGGAGGATACAGAACGTGCATCGACTCATTTGTAAACTGAAACGTATAAAGTATTGGCTATACCGGGTGGTCGATAGAAAATTCGGGTGTTGCCCCTAAGTTTGCAATGCAAGTGAAATGATTGAAAATTAAAGGAGTGCAACTTTTTAACGAGGGAGTTGAAGCACTGCAGAGAAATAAGGCTTGACAATCAATGAGAGACCTTTCTTTGCAGAAACATTCAAATTAGTGTAAGTGAAAACCGGCGATTTTCGGTCAGGGTTGTTCAGTTTTGGGTTCAGGCCAAGGTTTGTGAACTTTTACGCATTTACACAAACCATAAAAATGCCGTTCGCAGACTATTGTTTGTTGAACTCAAGCCCATTTATCCAAAAGTGCAGTCCAAAATGCAGGAAAGAGCTTGAATTACCTGTCAGGCATTTCTCGTAAATTTAATAATCGTATTATTTTGCACATAATCAAGACAACTCAAGCAAGTTTCGGCAAAGGGAAACTGTGGAAATCAGTCAATTTTTCTCTTTAAAAAATTGCACATGGATTTGTGAGTGTTGGTATTATGTGGTTCTGCATTCATTTTATGGATTTGCGCCCTGACTGCGCCATGTGTGAAAGCCCTTTATAAGTAGGGTTGGCCAGAACCATATATATACGGTGTATATACGGTGTTTTTGGCAGGGAAATCACCAAATATATGGTCATATACGGTGTATATATACGGTTTTGGCCAACCCTATTTATAAGCTGTACGTGGTGCCTAATAGTGGCTCTTTCGAGGAATGGTGTCGTTTCAAACACCTTACACAGAGCAAACTTTTATAAAAGATGTGGAGGTATCGCAACCTGAGTTGTTTAACAGCTTATTTCGTCAAAAACGGCTAATCATGGGGACGATGTACCGGTATAGGAGATTTTTGTTGTACCGCCTGCAAAAATTGGAGTTGCCAGTTTTGGCCCAAACAGGTCAAGAATCGGCCTTTTTGAATAAAAACTACGCAGGCGATAAAAAAACTCCCCACATCTGATAAGGAAAAGGAGCCACTTTGGTACCTTTGGTCGACCGCAAAGAAAAAAGAAAAGGTCGACAGGGAACAGGAGGGTTGCAGGCTTGATATGAAACCAGCTCCTGATGAGAGACGATAACAAAACTGGAAAGTGCGCGTCCGGTATGGACGAGTTTGGCAGTGTAGTTGACAGAACGCAAATGAAGCTTGGAAGCAAGTTTCTTAGCTCTTTGTGAATCATGAACCAGGTCCTTAATAGGCTCAAATGTGTGATTAATGTAAATGGCGCCACCCACTTCCAAAGGATGGTGTGGAGGGTAACAGAGGCTCCTTGAAGGATGGTGCAGATGTGTTTGTGCTGGTGTTGCACGGTGCTCAGCTGGTTCTGAGGTCGATTGTCCTCAAAACTTGATCTCAATGAGGTGGATGTCATCAAGTTGAAAAATGCGAAGATCTTTGAGTCGGTGCTGTCTGGAGAAGGTGGATTTGCTAGCGGCGGCTGGCGGTGCTGCTGAGGTGCTCCTGGTCTCCCTCAGTTTCCCCCTGCAACTCCAAAGAATCCACCCCCCTTTATTACTAGCCTGTTGATTTTTTGCTTTTGCGGGTGATGGAAGCAACCAGTACAGCATCTGGACGGCTGGACTCCAGCCGCTAGAAGTATACCTTTTTTGTCTGAATTGTTGGGTTGAAAGGAGCCATTTTGGTATAATCCTAGTTCCAGCTGTTTTGGAGATCTGGAGATTTTGCATAGCCAGCCGTTCGCTACTGCCTATATCCACGGAGACAAAGCACGACCCTAGGGAGCCTGTTTTGCTGATGGCTTTCATGGTCACGCTGCAAGCCAAGATATGTCTTTCAACATTCATGTTCCTGTAAATGCTGTCACCCAGAGAGAGTGACATTGTAATATTGTCAGGAAAACGCTAGGAGAGCGTTTTCACTGCAAATAATTGTATTAATAATTATCTTCTGGCCACCTGGCTGGATGTTCTGAGGTGACCTGTAAAGCCACATACTGGCAGGCTGCATCTTTTCCAGCTGCCCATCCTCAGAAGCAACTCAAAAAAGCGACTGAAGGCTGCTTGCTTCAAATGGTACAATACATACACTATCTATTAATCATAAATATCTCATCCATGTGAAAGTGCAATTGCATTTATAACAGTCGAAATCACCCCTTTATACTAGTACAAGATATAAACAAGTACATAAATCTCAGTATGTGAACTTCCATTTACCGGTATACGCGGCTCTAATCGTATGCCATGCTGCTGAATTTCAGGCTTCCCCTCTGGCGGTGGTCCTTCCCCTGAAGACAAGGTGCCCTCCCTGGATGCCTGCCTGCAAGCCATAGATGCAGCGTGCGTCACACCACTGAGTTTCAGCTCCACTGCATACCTTATGTATGACCTGGGCAAGCGAGTGGACATGGACAAAGCCAAACTCAGCAGCAGCGACAGAAATGAAGTGGTGAACAGAGCAGAAAAGATGGTGCACATGCTGCTGGGCTTCAGCAGCTCAATCTCCAAGCTCCCACCTTCCACTCGCTCAGCAGCAGCAACAGCAGCTCCTGTGCAGCAGCTTAACAGCGCAAGGCTGAGTCAGCTCTCATGGGCGCTGTCTGCCTTGGTGGGCTTCGAGCAGCGAGTGATGAGCACAGATGCCCGGCAGCTGTGCTATGCGCTGGCAGAACGTGCAGCACAGCCAGGGGTCATGGAATCCAAAGCAGATATGGCCTGCAGAAGTTGGGCTGGTGTGCTGTATGGTCTATCTAGGCCAGGGGTAAAGTGCAGCGATGACAGCCGCGTGCAGCAGGCTTTCACTGCAGCTATCGAGCAGCAGCTACCCAGCCTCCACCTTGCAAAGCAGAGATGCATAGCACAAGATTTGAGCATGACAGCCGTGGCGTGCAGAAACGCTGGTTTTGAGGGTGACAATGCAGCCTTTTATCTCAGCGGTGGCCGGCAGGGTGGGAGATCCCAGCATGGGTGGGGTGGGTGGGGGCATCATGGCAAGGGCTTACCCACAGGCTTGGGCAAACCTTATTAATGCGTGCGCACATCTGGAAAAGCGGGGAGCAGGGAAGGGGCTTGGGGAGGGCATGGGCATCATCACACATGAAGGAGCAGCAGCCATGGCTCATGCCACGTGCGGCCCTGTGCACACGCAGCCTGACGCGCAAGCCCTTGCCAACATGCTCTGGGGTTTGTCGCAATTCAAGTGGAATGAGCCTGGGATTGATTGGGATGTTGGTATGTGCCTTCATGGAGCGCAGCAGCAGCAGTGTGCCGCAGGCTGTAGCCAGCGTGCTTGTAGCGTTGGCCAGGTTTGCGTGGTTTGACCTGGGTGTTGTCAGCACTCTGGCGGCAGAGATGGTCAAGCCTGAGCGAATCAGCAGCAGCAAGCCACAGGATATTAGCAACATGCTCTGGGCACTGGCATCTTTGGGGTGGTATGAGCCAGTCGTGTATGATCAGCTGATGGCAGCACTGCAGGGGAGCAGGGAGGCTGAGCCCCAGAACTTCAGCACTTCCATGTACAGCTGTGCCATTGCATCCCACCACAGCAGCAGTGTTAACGACCTGGCACAACTAGTCAGCGAGCAGGATGTGAGCAAGCAGGGTGGGTGGGATGAGCAGACTTTGGCTAACACCCTGTACGCGTGGGCGGTCCTGAGCACCCAAAGCCTCGCCTCAGACAGCTTGGAAGGGATGGCTCAGCACCTTTTGCGAGAAGTCAATGCCAGGGGTCCTGCAGCACTCTGCAGCCCAATTCAACTGAGTCAGCTGCACCTAGCACACCTGGAGGCAGAGCGGGTGGGTCTGGCAAGGGGTGGTCTCAGCACAGCCAATGGGATACAGCAAGCAGCAGCAGAGGAGCATGCGATTGGCCAACTAATATTGCAAAATAAGGCAAAGCAGTCAGGGGGCACAGCAGGAGAGATAGCGGCAGTTGCTGCCTTGCGAGCAGCAGGCTACGAGGTAGAGCTAGCAGGCTTGACTAAGGGCGATTGCTATGTTAACTTGCTAGTGCAGCATGAGGGTGCTCCCAATGGTATTGCAGTAGACATCCTTGCAGCCACTGATGTGCTCCGCCACCCCTTAGGCCAGCTGAACGGGAAGATTAGGCTGCAGCATGAGCGGATAAGGCAGCGCTGTGATGGTTTGGTGCTTCTGAGTGAAGGAGAGGTTAGTAGGCAGCCGGGTTTGATGGTGCAAAGAGTGCAGCAGGAGTTGGCGAAGGCAGCAGCAAGAAGGGAGGGGGGTGGAGAGCCTAGCAGCAGCAGTACCAATAGCAATGGAAGCTACCCACTGCCTCCTGCCCAGCCTCAATCAGCCACACCAGGCATTCTGCAGCCTAAAAGTAAACAAAACACTTTTTCCAAGCCATCAGACTATGTTGCCATGCCTCCACAGCTGAAAAGCAAACCTCAGCGCAATGGTTAAGAGTCAAGGGCTTCCAACACATATTTGTTGACCGTGCTCCTTTTCCTTGGTCGTGATGATTTATTGCGATGTAGTTGAAGTGGTGAATCTGCTAAAAGTAAGGCAAACTTAACGCTAGTATCAGCACTTCTGGATGTGGAACAAATTGTGACAATGCTCCACGACCTGCTCTTCATTGAGCTTCTGACTTTCCTTCCCATTGATTATTGCTATAAATTAAATTGAACTCTTTGAATCCATTTTTCCCCACACCCTGCTGAGGCGGACAATGGCCGGATCCAGAAAAGTTTTTAGTTTAGTTTAGTTTGGATTACAAAGGCCTCCAGCCTGGCATGGCTGCTCAACCTATAGGTCCCAACAAATAAATCAAACAAAAAGATCGACAGCTGCATTAATAAATTTGTAAACTTCTGAGTTATGTTGAAAAGCAAAACCTTTGATATCACTTCAGAAATATTATCAAATAAGTTGATGAACTGGTGCCGTAAATGTTCGGTACCGATACATGAAAAAATGACGTGCTTCTCATCTTGAATATAATCCCCGTTATCACACAAATTGCAAACACGTGCGCTCCTGTCCGGACTCCTGCCATATAAACCAGTTTCACACTTCAACCCATGTCCTCGAATCCTGAACCGAGCTACGTTCCTCATGACACTTGTGCTCAAAGCCATCTTCAAATACTCCGGCAAGACAAATGGTGCACGAGCATCAGAAACCGGTCTCTCAGGCAGAGCAAACCAGTTGTGATAAGCTTCAGACTTTTTAATTGGAGCAAGGATCTTGACCATGTGCCTCTCTCCAAACTGCCTGATGCCTGAATCTCAAGTCTATGCGCAAATTAGAAATATTCAGCTTCCTGCATTGTAATAAGTCACTTCTGTATACAGTACCATTCTGCAGATCACCAAAAGCATCCTTCATCTGTCTAGTCAACAATTAGAAGCACCAGAATTCAAAAGGGAAATATCTGCTTTTATAACATTGCGTAAAGTATTGCTGATTGAATCAACCGTCCTGTTCCAAAATTTGACAGCTGACCTGAACCAGTAAAATTGCAAGGGTTCCTGCGTGCATTCTTGAAGCACACAACAGTTTGCAGAAATAGATTTGATTCCCAAAATTCTCTTCTAGATCCAGAAAAAGACCACCGCCATCCTTAAAACTCCTTTCTTGCTCAGTTATTCCTGCTTGTTGGAAAAAAGCCAAGATCTCCCCCCTTTACAAAAAAGGCTCTAAGCTTGATCCCAACAACTACCGCATGTTGGCTGTGAGCGGGACTTTGTATAGACTCTACGCCAACATTTT
>Ga0307942_1000234_pt1 | contig 34989 bp, 30 predicted proteins | sample OrgLakmetagen175_FD_201846 | JGI IMG/M metagenome (GOLD analysis project Ga0307942, IMG submission 201846) | Saline water microbial communities from Organic Lake, Antarctica - #175 | ecosystem: Environmental > Aquatic > Non-marine Saline and Alkaline > Saline | place: Antarctica: Organic Lake... | reverse complement strand
CACGACCACACCCACACCCACACCCACACCCACACCCACACCTACACCCACACCCACACCCACACCCACACCCGTAACCACACCCACACCCGCACCCACACCCACACCCACACCGCCGCACCCTTGCAAGGAGGAGATGGCGTCACGCACAATCCTAAGGGAATCCATCACACCCCAGAATGCTCCAACGCGCGGCTCAATGCCAGCCTGCAGAACAGAAGCAAAAGTATGATGTGAAACGTGTGTGAGGAAACGAATGTGTGAGGATGTGCAGCAGGGCCCCAGGCTTTTGTGCCAGCCTGTAGCACATAGCGAAAAGGTGTGATGCAGAGATGTGAGGAAACAGTGTGAGGGTGTGCAGCAGGGCCTCAGGCAATCATTGGAAGCCTGTAGCATTTGTATAAAGTTTATCATACAGGTGAGTTGCGAGGGTATTTGGTAGGTCTAATAAGGCCCAATCAACATCCAACACCCACCAAATTAAACAAGCTGTGCCATTTTGTAGCCGCAAGATGGACTACTAAAAGAGCATGGCGATAAAAAACAATCTGCGGTAGAGTGTGTAGCTGTGCAGCACTCGGTGCTTGGTAGCCTAATGGCTCCTCCTTTCCGTTTTTTTTGCGAGAGCTTTATTTCCTTGTGAAAACAATTCACTGCCATTGTGAACACAATGCAAACGATGTAGGACCAGGCTTGTCGAGATACGCCGTACTTCAGCTTTCTTGGCCGTAATTACGGTACCGTACCGTAATACGCCGTACAATACGGTGCAAGTAAGGTCTGTTTGAAAAGACGGTGTCCGGCCGTACAGTAAGGTGCCACCGTACAGCACGATGTTGACCGTAATTTGGCCGTTTGGCTCCAATTTCGACCCAAAACATTCCTTGTCTTTTTGCAACAATTAGCTATGAATAAAACACATATTATCAACCAGGAATTAAGTACTGCGTCCGAATTTGAGTTTCCATGCAAGCCACTGCTGGGCCCTTCCCCCAAGCTGATGCAGCCTCAACCCAGCCCCAGGGTCGTCCAGGGAAGCATTGTGTGGCGTCAGCACGTAAGAAGAGCATGCTGGAGGTGGAAATGGGAGGTGTTTGGGGCGGAGAGGCCATTCTGAGGCCAAAATTGCACGGGCAGTGGCAGCCCCCGAGCTGATGCAGCCCCAACCCAGCCTCAGGGTCGTTCATGGAAGCATTGTGTGGCGTCAGCACATGGGAGGAGCACACTGGGGAGCGAAAATGGGAGGTGTTTGGGGCGGAGAGGCCTTTCTGAGGCAATTTTTGCACTGGCAGTGCCAGCTTGGCACCGTACCGTACACCGTACCGTATTTTACTGTAATTACGGTAAAGTACGGTGCGACAATTACGGTAGTACGCCGTAATTTAACAAGTACGGTGCGTACCATACAGACCGTAATCGTACCGTACCGTACAACTCGACGAGCCTGTATAGGACTCTTGTTGCCTTACTGGCGTCATCTTCTTGCAGGCAGTCAAATTACAGCAGGCAGTCAAATTACAGCAGTTAAATTACAGCAGTCAGTCAAATTACAGCAGGCAGTCAGATAACAGCGGTCAAATTACAGCAGGCAGTCAAATTACAGCAGGCAGTCAAGTTACAGCAGACAGTCAATTTACAGCAGGCAGTCAAATTACAGCAGGCAGTCAAATTACAGCAGGCAGTCAAACTACAGCAGGCAGTCAGATTACGGCAGGCAGTCAAATTACAGCTATACACTTAGGGCCTACACACCCAACATACCCACCGACCCACAGCTAGACCGACCCACAGCCAGAATACCCACCAACCCACACCCACTGCTATACACCCAACATACCCACCGACCCACCCAGGGCCTACACACCCAACATACCCCCAGGGCCTATACACCCAAAATACCCCCAAGGCCTATACACCCAACATACCCCCAAGGCCTACACACCCAACATACCCACCGACCCACCCAGGGCCTACACACCGACCCACCCAGGGCCTATACACCCAACATACACCCAAGGCCTACACACCCAACACGCACCCAAGGCCTACATACCCAACATACCCACTGACCAACCCAGGGCCTATACACCCACGGACCCAGAATCTCAGATACAAATTATGCTCACTTAGCTTTTCAACATCATTTGCACCCACCACACATTCTCAGCCACACCCACCCACACCCACCCACACACCCACTCACCTGATACACACAGCGTCTTAAGGTGGGGGAGGGGTGGGTTGCAACAAGGGCAGAGGCGAGTCGAGGGTGCATGGGCAAGGCAGCCAGCTGGGGCGGGGGTCCTGCGTGTGTATTCACAAGAGGGCTGCTTCAGACATGATGATGGGCAAAGGAGGGTCAAGGGTGCAGGGACAAGGCAGCTAGCTGGAGCGGGGGTCCTGTGTGTACCAGTGCCAGTGTAATTTATATTATAAAAGCCTCCAGCCTGGCGTGGCTGCTCAACCAGGGCAGGGGCAAGGCAGGCAGCTGGGGCAGGGGTCCTGCGTGTGTACTATTTTTATTAAGATTATACAAGCCTCCAGCCTGGCGTGGCTGCTCAACCAGGGCAGGGGCAAGGCAGGCAGCTGGGGCGGGGGTCCTGCGTGTGTATTCACAAGAGGGCGGCTTCAGACATGATGATGGGCAAAAGAGGGTCAAGGGTGCAGGGACAAGGCAGCTAGCTGGAGCGGGGGTCCTGCGTGTACCGGTGCCAGTGTAATTTATAATATAAAAGCCTTCAGCCTGGGATGGCTGCTCAACCAGGGCAGGGGCAGGGGCAAGGCAGGCAGCTGGGGCGGGGGTCCTGCGTGTGCACTATTTTAATTTGAATTATACAAGCCTCCAGCCTGGCGTGGCTGCTCAACCAGGGCAGGGGCAGCGCAGGCAGCTGGGGCGGGGGTCCTGCGTGTGTATTTCACAAGAGGGCTGCTTCAGACACTATGAGGGGCAAAGGAGGGTCGAGGGTGCAGGGACAAGGCAGGCAGCTGGGCAGGAGTCCTGCGTGTGTGTTCACAAACAGACTGCGTCAGACGTAATAGGGGGTGTAAGAGTATGAGCATATCTATGCTGGTACTTCGTTAGACAAAGCAGGCATCATATCAAGAGCCAGCGGCGGTCGAAGTCAACTGCCTCAACCGCATTTCAACTGCTTCAATCCCAAGCCTCTTTGGCCTTTTGGCCTTTTGCTTTGGCGGCTACTGAGGGACGCCTCGTGTTTACACGAAAAGAGAGGGGCGTGCTAGCTGTAGGTAGACAAAGTATTGCCAACACTTACCATCTACCACTATAACACTATAACCTCACACCTGCGTGCCCCCCAATAGTACCTGTCACCGCTGCACTGGAAGCACAACCAATAAAAAAGGCAGGTACACCAAATCAAATGGGGCCGGCTTGGCAACATGCATGTAGGTAGATCAAATCTGACATGGCAGACTGCCGCCGCATTTCACACCCCACATCCACATACATACCCACCCACCCACAGTGTAAAGAACCCCCCAACCCCCTCACACACACACACATTCAAGCCCGCACCCGCCTACCCACTCCCACCCACTCCCACCCAAACCCACACAAACGAACCCACACCCACACCCACCTATGCCCCCCTGCATATTCCACTGCTGTACTGCGAGCACTGCCTGTGGTGAGCAGTAGGCCGCATGGCCAAAACAAATGGGCTCCCCTACCCCAAACGGAGGGTTCACTGCCAGCACTCCCCCGACGCACAAAATCTTGCTGTCTTTCCAGCCCTCGTCACGCAGCATGGCCTGCACGCAGAAGCAAGAAAGGTGCACAAGCCATTGCAGGGAATTGCTGAATCGTCATGCTGCCAAAGCCCTCATCATTCAGCATGGCCTGCACGCAGAAGCAAGAAAGGTGCACAAGCCATTGCAGGGGACTGCTGAATTGTCAAGCTGCCAAAGCCCTCATCACTCAACATGGCCTGCACGCAGAAGCAAGAAAAGTGTACAAGCCATTGCAGGGGATTGCTGAATTGTCATGCTGCCAAAGCCCTCATCACTCAGCATTGCCTGCATGCAGAAGAAAGGAAGGTGCACCAGCCATTGCAGGGGACTGCTAAATTGTCAAGCTGCCAAAGCCCTCATCACTCAGCATTGCCTGCACACGCGAGCAAAAGAAGGTGAACAAGCTTTTGAGGGGGATTGCTAAATTGTTGAGTCTCCAAAGCTCTTGACACTGTGCCTTGTCTGCACGCAGGGAGGGTACGGGAAGTTAGCATGGTACTGTTTGTTGCAGCTAATTTCTAGAGCAATAGCCAGCACCAAAAAGGACCAGCCACCAAAGTATTTTGCACCTCCAAACTTGCATGCAAGGAAACAAGGGGTAAATGGAAAGGGACAAAAGTGGGGTTGACAGCCAGTTGATTGGTTGAGTGAAAGCACTCAATTGCACCACAGCAAAGTTTCACTGAGGAAGGGAAAACGGTGGGGTCGCCAGCCAGTTGATTGATGGATGGATTGAGTGAAAGCACTCAATTGCACCACAGCAAAGTTGCACTGAGGAAGGGAAAACGGTGGGGTTGCCATCCAGTTGATTGATGGATTGAGTGAAAGCACTCAATTGCACCACAGCAAAGTTGCACTGAGGAAGGGAAAACGGTGGGGTTGCCAGCCAGTTGATTGATGGATTGAGTGAAAGCACTCAGCGCTACTGCAAAGCCGCACTGAAGTACAGAGCAAGGTTAGCCACAAATACATGCATGCATTCGGCGTAATGGCATTCAAAGCAAGGAATTTCTGAGACATACGATCATATCTTTGACACTTTGTCTCTGTTGGTGTCCTGATCAATCAGAGGGGCTCTGGAAAATGCGAGCACCAGTTAAGAGCCTTTCCTTGACACACGTCTTTTTGTCAACATAGACTTGCAGTACTGTTTTGCTTCTGCTGAAGGTCATCAAGCACAACACATTAAAGCTCAGCTTAATAGCTCAACAGTTTTATCTCTGACTTTTTTCTAGCGCCTTTTTGGTTTGGTTTCAGGCTTTATCCAAGCTTCCGCTCTGATGCCCCCCAGAGGCATATATAACGATGTAACCTTACCTTATCTCTGATCATGAAGAAGGGCGTACCTCTCGTTCCTGTTCAAGAGCGTTAAGCACGCACTCCACACTGCAGCCCAGCATATCCTCTCCTTGAACGGGAGCACGATCTGGCAAGGGTTGACACATCTGTGCGAGTAGCTCATCGCCAAACACCTCTGTGCGCCAGTCCAGCACCAGGAGGACGCTAGTGCCTGCACAGCACACACACACACACACACACACACACACAAAGCAAGCAGGCTACATTAAGATGAAAGGGCATGCAAGTGTAGGTAGCTCATCGTCAAACACCTCTGTGCGCCAGTCCAGCACCAGGAGGACGCTTGTGCCTGCACAGCACACAACACAAAGCAAGTAGGCTACATTAAGATGAAAGGGCATGCAAGTGTAGGTAGCTCACTGCCAAACACCTCTGTGCGCCAGTCCAGCACCAGGAGGACGCTAGTGCCTGCACAGCACACACACACACACACACACAAAGCAAGCAGGCTACATTAAGATGAAAGGGCATGCAAGTGTAGGTAGCTCATTGCCATATATTACACATGCACACCACACGCGCAACGTGGACACGATGCCTGAGACTGCATGTGCTGCGGTATCTCAACACATGTATTGAGATATCACAGCTACAAACACACACAGAGGCACACATACAGCTACAAACACACACAAAGGCACACTTACACACAAACCGGACATACCATCCTCCACACCCCCACACTTGCACCCCCATTGCACCACACACACACACACACACACACACACACACACACACACACACACCTGCAGCCAGCAGCACACAAACCTGCACCACACACACCTGCAGCCAGCAGCACCTCCTCCGCCATCTCCTTGAGTTGTCTCTCAAGGGCTTCTAAGCCTTTCAGATCTTCCTGATCTTGTGGGCTCACTAGGGTGGATGCCAGCACAGCATTCTGCGGCAGAAAGGAGTTGCAAGGAGTTTTAACAGGTCAGATGTGGATGATGCTCAGAAGTAGATAATGGTCAGATATAGATGATGGTCAGATGTGGATGATGATCCGTTGCTGCAGCTCATGTGGGCGCACCAGGGTGGATGCCAGTACAGCATTCTGCGGCAAAAAGGAATTTGCAACAGGTCAGACGTAGATGATGCTCAGATGTGGATGATGGTCAGAAGTAGATGATGGTCAGGTGTAGATGATGGTCAGATGTGGATGATGGTCAGATGTGGATGATGGTCAGGTGTAGATGATGCTCAGATGTGGATGATGGTCAGGTGCTGCAGCTCTTGTGGGCTCACCAGGGTGGATGCCAGCACAGCATTCAGCGGCAGAAAGGAAATGCAACAAGTCAGATGTAGATGATGCTCAGATGTGGATGATGGTCAGAAGTAGATGATGGTCAGGTGTAGATGATGGTCAGAAGTAGATGATGGTCAGATGTAGATGATGGTCAGATGTGGATGATGGTCAGATGTGGATGATGGTCAGGTGCTGCAGCTCTTGTGGGCGCACCAGAGGGTGGATGCCAGCACAGCATTCTGCAGTGAGGGGATGCGACAAGTTGTAAGGCTGGATATGATTGTTTTCAGGTATTGCAGCTTCTGTGGACAAGACAGCTGGAGACGAAGGTGACCACATGATGATGTCTGTCGGGTTAATACAATTATTTTACAGCTGGAGACGAAGGTGGCCACATGATGATGTCTGTCGGGTTATTCAAATTATTTTGTGTGATTTCAGGGTCAACGGAATTGTGTGGTCAACAAAAAGTGGTACTGGCAGGAGAAGCTTCAAAGGAAGACATGTATATTGTATAACCAGCTATGTGTGTTGTGTAGACAGTTGTGTGTGTTGTACAGACAGCTATGTGTATTGTATAGACTGTTGTGTGTGTTGTACAGACAGATATGTGTATTGTATAGACTGTTGTGTGTGTTGTACAGACAGATATGTGTATTGTATAGACAGTTGTGTGTGTGTTGTACAAACAGCTATGAGTATTGTGTAGACAGTTGTGTGTATTGTACAGACAGCTGTGTGTATTGTGTAGACAGTTGTGTATATTGTACAGACAGCTGTGCGTATTGTGTATACAGTTGTGTATATTGTACAGACAGCTGTGTGTATTGTATAGACAGTTGTGTGTGTTGTACAGACAGCTATGTGTATTGTATACAGTTGTGTGTGTGTTGTACAGACAGCTGTGTGTATTGTGTAGACAATTGTGACTATTGTATAGACACAGTTCTGGCCGACCCTATCAGACCCCATAGAGGCAAACATAGGTTTGCCTCACAGAAAAGTCAGTGCACCTGCTGCAGGCGCCAAAGCTGTTGTTGCTGTTCCTCATCCTGCTGCCTTTGTTGTTGTTGCTGCGGCGGCGGCGGCGGCGGCGGCGGCTGTTGCTGCTCGTCACCCTGCCACGTGTTCTTGTTTTCTTGCTGCTGCTGCTGCTGCTGCTGCTGCTCTTTTCCCTGCTGCTGCCCCTCCCCCTGCCTCTCCCCCTGCCGCTGCCACTCTGTTTCCTGCTGATTCTCTCCCTGCTGCACTTGCCGTCCTTGCTGCTGATGCGTTCGTGATGCATTGAGGCGCCTCAGCTGCAGCCGCTCCCATCCCTCGTGCCTGAATGCATGCACACACATACCTCTGTGCAGTGCAGCTACATGCCCATGGCATAATTGAAGCAGGCATGGGCATTACTCTTAATGAGAAGGTGATACGAACATATGGATACGCACGTCCACTGCGCCATTGCATGATGATATGATGGCATTCATTAGCGTGCATAGTCATGTACAGTTTTGGCATACTGATTCATGAGCGTACATACTTACGTGCTGTTACAACATACTGTCACAAGACTGCATAGTTACGTGCAGTTACAACATACTAACACACTGTCACAAGACTACAAGAGGGAGCATGCTAACACCTGGAGGGACCCTTGCCAGCCAAGCTGGCTTAATGGTGTATTGTAATGATGTACTGTTAATGTTGATGTTAACATACTGGCTTAATGGTTTACTAAAAGGGTGTACTGTCAATGATAAACATACTCGATGTATATGATGTACACACTCGGTGTATATGATGTACGTACTTGATGTATGTAATTAGGGTTGGCCAGAACCACACATTTATAGGCATATACGATGTACGTACGGTATTTTTAGCAGGGATGTCACCATATATACGGTCTATACGGTGCAGATATACGGTTCTGGCCAACCCTATTATATACATCAAGTACGTACATCATATACATCAGTATGGTGCAATATGTAACATAATGCACCGTACTGTCTTCACTCAACAGCAGCATTAGATGCTGTGAGGCACCAGTGTGGACTCACAAGAGGTATTTTCCATCTAAGCATACTTGATCAAGATAGTAGGATTGCATAAACGAACCACATAACTCCTGCCACATACTTACAACCTGCTGCTCTTGACGTATTTCTAGGGTTGGCCAAAACCATACATACATACGCATGTACGGTGTATATACGGTAATTTAAGCAGAGAAATCACCTTACATACGGTCATATACGGTGTGCAAATACGGTTCTGGCCAACTCTACGTATTTCCTACTTCACATTTGTGACTCATGCTGCATCTACTTCCCTGCTGCTATTACTAGACAAGGGCTACTACTAGACAAAGGCTACTACTAGACTAAGGCTACTACTAGACTAAGGCTACCACTAGACTAAGGCTACCACTAGACTAAGGCTACCACTAGACTAAGGCTACTACTAGACTAAGGCTACCACTAGACTAAGGCTACTACTAGACAAAGGCTATTACTAGACTAAGGCTACTACAGGACTACCTACACAAGGCACCCATACTCACAGCTTTTGAACCCGTACTCGCAGCTTTTTCTGGATTACCTTGCTTGTCACCAACCCTGCCTCGCTAATACGCCTGTGCTACTGCATACCCTACAAACACCCACCCACCGAATAATCGTGCTACCGCACTCCGAGGCATATACACCTCGTCCGCACCTCGCTAAAATTTAACGAGCCCATGCCAAGGTAGCCACACCTTGCTAGCAACTGGTTAACTTTTTTTTAATACATAAAGAGCCCACTCCAAGGCATTTCCAACTCCCTAGCACCGCGTCCATATCCGCTAGAGCTTAATAAATCCACTCCATGGTAGCCATACCTCGCTAGCACCTGGTGCAGTGTTTGGCTCAGAGGTTGCAAAAGCTCGTTTCGAGACAGCTGTGCGGCCAGGCGCCATTTGTGGTCCTGTGTGAGAACAACATGAGATGCCACTCATGTTGTGATAGTTCAAATAGAACCTAGAAGTATGAACCGTGTGCCTCAAGCGTGCCTTTTTCTCTCATTGTCATGCATATTTCTGATTTGAGCCATCTATAGGCTGCTACATGCTTTGGACAGAGTGTGCTCCTTAGAGAAAACGGGCACAAGGCACCTTTGCACAGCTTAATGGAAGATGAAAAGCAAATTCGGTTGGACACCTGTGTGTATGTGTATGTGTGTGTGTGTGTGTGTGTGTGTGTGTGTGTCACTGCAAAATTTGCCAGAGCAGGGGGGGCTGAAATGTCCTCTGTTTTGACCGCCCATACATCTTAAAACCAGCAGTTAATGATGTGATTACTTGTGCAAGGGTGCCGAAGGACCAGAGGGCATTTTGATCGACATCAAAACTGTGTCCTTGCCAGCGTTAGAAATCAAATATCGAGCTTCCTGCTGCCAACAGCCCGAGGCAACAAAAAGGCACGACATGGTATGCTTGTGTTGCACAAGGTGCTGGAAGCCCCCTAATCTGCTTGAAAGAAGCCATTTGGGCCTTAATTTTTTTAAGTGTCTGTTACTAGATTTCGGTGAAACAGTCTCTTACAGGTGGAGGTTTTTTACGCATTTTGTTATGATTCTCTTGTGCTCCCACATTTAAGGAACTCCGAAACCAAAGAAAGAGTGATTAGGCAAGTTGCAGAGTTTGAAAGAAGGACAACAATGAAACTGCCCCCCAAGCTTTTGTTCATGTCTCCATGGATTGCAGATTTCATACTCAAAATAGCAGTAGTGAGCTCTGTTGGTTGAGAAGGTCTGCAGTTCCTTCCAGTTGTTACCAGATGCCCCACCAATGATGTGTGAAGTGAAGTCCGCCTTTGAAGTCCGTCAACGCAACAACGAGCTGAGGTGTGCCTACCTGGTGATGGTCCGCACAGTGGGAAGCAGGCAGGGCGAGGGAGGCCACCGCAAATTCGTAGGCTGCGACCAGTGCATCCAGCTGGTCCTCCGTGCCTGAAATTTTTGAAAGGGGGTTAGCAATGGGCGGCAGAGTTCCAGCGCCTGAGTTCTGTGGATGATGTTTGCAGGATTCGTGGTAATTTAAAGCAGTGGTCTAAAGAGTTCTGGCGCACAGATGTTTCGTGGATGATGTTCAAAACTGACTGTGCCAAATGAAATGTGCTAGGGTTGTTTAGGCATTCCAATGCTTGACTGTGGCACAGCTGGCGGCTTTGTCTCTCCAACAACTTTGTCAGGCACAAATTTTGTCGACCTAACCTGCAGTTGCGTCGTGCGCCACAATCTGCTGCAAAAGACTACCGCACGTCTCCTCGACCTCTTCGGCAGAATGAAACAATGCCTCTGGGTGTGTCAAACCATATATGCCGTACAGCCCCTATGTGGGGAGGGGCAACCAATGTTCACTCTTCAGGTTCAAGCAAGGCCAGTGCACTTGCTGCAAACGCGCTCAAACTGTTGTGACCTGTGGACATGTCTTGCTAGGTGAAGTCCTAAGCAAGGGTGGAAAGGGCCTTGCTTTTGCCCTAGGACCCAATAGGGGGCTCTTGGCATTGATCCTGGTATATTTGCTTGACCACAATTGCATGGAATTTTAAGTCAATTTGAAATAATTAAATATATACAGGTGACAAAAAAGGCTTGCAAAAATGGTTCGATTTAAAAACAGGTGTGTGTACTCGACAAGAGGCACAGCCAGAGGCCAAACCTTGCCAAACCTTGAATCCCTAGACTCATGCTTGCTCTTGGAACATACAGGTACCTTTTGGTCCGCTTGACATGGAGAGACAAGGCCGCCGAGTGTTTAAGTGAGTTGACATCGCCAAAGCTTGAATCAGCACTCTCGTTGGGGAATTTCTTGCAAAAACAGTTCACGTTTGCACACTCCAAACTGTAACACGCACACACAGACGAGCTTGGCTTGCTGAAGGCATTGAGGGACAGCCTGGAGGTGCACTACGGAGACGTAGGCTTAGGAAGTTCCTTGCTTTCCCTTCAAGGTGCGAGAGTTTGAGGCAATTTTGTGCATCGTGGACATGAGTGGTGGCACAGCGACGCAGATTGATTATAACTGTTAGGAGGAAAACTTGTGCTCTGCCGGCACGCAAAACTGAGGTCCTCGTAGTCGCGAAAGATTTTGCGCTAATCTATCACAACTTGTAATTTTCCTTCATTCATTCTTTGTCCATGCAGTAAAATGGTATAGCCCCTTCTCACGGCTAGGTGTGGTGCGCTGTGACAGAGAGGCAAGCGAAGAGGTGCGTGCTCAGAAGCAGATGCCAAATGTATTGAACAATGGTGTCGACCGCCAGGATACCAGGATTACTTTTCTTCTTCGTCTTCTTGGTCACCCAACGTGGTACCCATGCAGTTTTCCACTCTTACAGTTACAGAAGCTGAAATTATTGCAAGCACCACGGTCTGCTAGTGTGATGAGTTGCTGTTACAGAAATGCCGCTCTCTAAATGGTGCCAGACAAGTTAAACTCGTGTGCCTCCTTGTAATGGTATGCCAGCAGTACTGTGTGGCCCCTGGCACTGCGTGCAGGCCCTAGACAAGAGGTTCCTATGCCAATTTGTTGTCTTCGTCTTATTCCTTCTTTCCAGCACTCTTTTTTATAAAGTGTGAACTACTGCATACTGAAAGTGGTAAGAGTAGCTACCCGGGTGTGGTCCTTGGTCCGGCCAGGATCTTTTCAATGCCACCAGTTTGCTTTTCTTGCTCTAGGAGCTTGTTTTGCGCATACATGGTAACCCCCCTCTTAAAAGCAGCTGAAGTTAAAAGCACAGAATGGCTGTGTTATCACTGCCAGCGGAGCTGTTCCACTAAGCAGTATTTTGTGCTGGCTCTTTAATCAGCGGATTCCTGTCCTTCCTAAAACCCAAAACAAGCTGCTCCTGCCTTCTTTTCAGGTGTGCTTGTCTTTGACTCATATGAAGGACATAAACTTCAGGAGAGTAACCGCGGAGTGCCTCCATGTCTGTGGTAAGTGAGTGCAGAGTCGTTAAGGTACACGTACTCTACAGGATACAGAGAAACTATACATGCCCTGTACCAAAAGAAGCCACACAGGCAGGTACGCAAGCTATACATTTTGAGGGCCATTGTAAATCCTCACAAATCAAAGCGATAATTCCGAGCCGCTGGATGTAAGCCCGTCACTCGGCGGACGCCGACGGTACAGCGCTTATGGGACAGACTTCTTGCAGCTCCGATTATATCTGATGATAAATAATAATTCACCATGATGATAAATAAGTTTATCTAGGCATTGTGTTCAGTAACACCGTTTAGCCAGGTCTGGCGGGACAACACGAATTTTTGGGGCTCCTCAACACGTCTCAGGTTCGCACGAGCGTGTGTGAGGAATTAGGTGCAAGATCACAGAGTACGAAGACACAATGACGTGTTCGACACAAACGCTTGCAGGTTGACTTGCCTTGAACTTTCGGGGTAAAATTATCGATTCACTTTGCAATTGGCCGAGATTGTTCCTCACTTCTTGGCTTCACATTTGGAGCTTTAAAGCTCGTACGCCAATCTCCGTCCAAAATGGGCTTGCACGCCTCTTCTGCCCAGCAATCAAACAACGGTTGCCCCTGAGCATGCACGGCTCTGTCTTACATTACCAAACGCTGAGCTCGTGCCAAAATTAAGCGCGCACCAGCACGGATATCGGTATGCAGTTGCGACGCTTACTTAGTTATTGTTGTGCTGAGTCTATTACTTTGCAGTGACAGTAATTTGCTACGACAGGAACGCAAACCCATAATGACTTGTCCATACCAGTTGTGCCCTTTCCAGTCCTATCATCAACTCTCATCAGGAGCCGGTTTCAGGTTTATTAAGCCTGCAACTTGCTTGATCCCCGTTAATTCTTTCGTTTCCTTTGTAGTGGGGGAGGTTTATGGTACCCGGTGCGAAAAAGGCTGCTTTTCCTAATTATTGTGGGGAGTGGTGCAGCTGCCCCACCCACCCCTTCAACCCGCCCTGCAAAAATTGCTACAGCAAACACCTTTTGACCTTCCCTTCCCCCCCAAATCACAACTTTTCGGCTATTGAAATATTTATTGGTCTTTTTGCGTTGCAAGTGCCAGCATATGGAGCGGCTTTATTGCTCTGTTTCTTCTTTCTTGGGGTAGCCTTTCATAAATTGGTCCCAGCGTGTAGGCAGTGTCCTTCGATGGATTGGTCCTAGTATGTAGGCAGTGTCATTCGAATCATTCGACAAGCCTGCTATCGTATAGGTGGTCAGTAGGCAGTGTTTTCAGGCCCCATACCAATTAAGGAAACCAAGCCGGATGCCGTAATGCCTTTTCTTAATGCACGCTGGTGACGTCCAGCGTAGACTTTTACTTTTACATTCCACTGGCAGAGAAAACACAAACGGCTCCCAATATGTGTTGATGACAATATTGAAAAGGGTGTTTGACGTGAACAAGACAGCAGCTGAGGCAACAGAGTGCATTTAATATGTAATACTTGAGGGCAAGCCTTTTGATCCTCTAAGAAAAAAGGCACATCCTGTCAATAATGCTTACAGACTTGCCTACATCAGACATGCTCTTTCTAATAATCTTCACAACTCTCATCAGGAGCCGGTTTCAAGCCAAGCCTGCAACTGTTTGAGCTCAATTGAATTTGCTTGTCTTTTAATGTTGCGGGGCAACACGGCATTTAGTACTTTTGTGGATACATTCTTGCTTGAAGTTTTTATTATTGGTTGCAACCCTCAGCCGGGTAATTTGGCTGATTGGCTGCTCATCTATGTGAATTTCCCCCTCTTTACTATGTTATGAGCATTATTGTCTGCGCACAGGTACATTGCAAGCCTGCCAGCGCCACGTCATTTTGCTGAACACAGCAGCCCTGGCAACTGCGCAGCTGCAGCCGCATCAACGTCAAGGTAAATTGCAGGATCATTGAACCCATTTTTATTTTTAGGCTGATGGTTGTGGATGCTCCACCAGCAATTACGTACATCATTCAGCATGGTTGTGGATGCTCCACCAGCAATTGCGTACATCATTCAGCATGGTTGTGGATGCTCCACCAGCAATTGCGTACATCATTCAGCATGGTTGTGAATGCTCCACCAGGAATTACGTACACCATTCAGCATCAAGAATAATCACTCCTAGAAGCACTGCTGCACAAACTTTGATATCAAAACAGTGTTTCTCTTTTGCTCTGTGTACTTCCTTGTTGCCACTTTATTGTAATCCCCTCACTCCGTTCTCGCGACACACACGCCCCCTTCTTGCTTTCCTAATCATCATCCCTGCAGCGGCATCACTTTTGAACGAGCGACTGACCACTCTTGAGCTGTGATGTGGGGCACAGCGCTCTGCACACGGATCATCCTTTTTGCCCTTCCCGGGAGCAGGCGCCATTCCTCGTTTACACCTTACAATGAGGAAACGCAACAAGGAGAAAGGCAGCATAGCTGACATCCTGTCTGCCTGCCAGTCTGACTGTGCACGCTCTCCGCCTTCACTTTCCTCCCATGTCTCCTCCTCTTCGCATCCTTCCCTGTGTTCCATCCCTCCCATCCACCTTGAAAGGCATCACACGAAGGCACTACACGTCTAGCCACGCCTTCTGCACTCCTTCCCCCTTATTTGGACCTACCACTATGTAATGTGTACCGGCTGTCCAGCACAAGATGAGCCAAATATTAACTGCTACCCACCCCCATCCCCCACCATCTCTAAACACTGCTGTTCTGCATGAGCGACTAATTCCCGCAGCTCTGCCACCACTCGTTCGCTTGCCAGTAGCTCCTCCCGCAGCCCGCTCAAACGCACCTGGGAGGAGGGTGTGTGTGTTCACATACCTCGGCTCAGCACAAACAGCGCAAGTTAGTTGACAGGCAAGCAGGAGTGCATGTGCAGCAACATCCAGTTTGAACAGGTGGACAAGCAGCTCCTACCCTGGGCCGGCTGAAGCAAGTACAGCAGCAGCAGCAGCAGCAGCAGCGGAGCGCACTCTTGTCGTTTATGCTCGTGCGATATCCGCCCACAACAACCCTGTTGAACGATATCCTATTCAAAACCACAATGGGAAGTCAACCCTACAACCCTTTTCACAACGCATGGCACACTTTGGTTACGTCGGTCACAGTGGTGGCCTGAGACCTCCAGCCAGGATGATCGGCTGCGGGTTGGTCCTTGCATAGAACTCCCCAAACCACACACACACACCACCTACCTGCCACTGCGCCAAAGAGCAGGTCTCGCTGTGATTGCACGGGTCTCGGCGCTGGGCCTTGTTGCCACCCTGCGCTGGCTGTTCTGGCTGCTCAGCAGGTGTTACTGGTACATCAAGCAATGCGGCTTCCACCCCACCATTCTCTGCTGCACGCCTGCGCCGCTTGTGGCTGTTGGTGCTACAGCTGCTGCTGCCTCCAACGCCGCTGTATCCTCCTACTGGGAAGCCCGTGCTGCAACTTGCTCCAATTGGCAATGGTGGTGGTCTTAATTGGCAGGCAGCCATTGTTTGGTGCAAAGGACCACTTCCCCCGGAGGGTTCAATCAGCTGCACCTCATCTTCATCACTTAGTTGCTCCTGCTGCTGCTGCTGCTGCTGCTGCTGTAAATACTGTTGGGGCTGCCGTGAATGTACATTGTAAGGATGGCACTGTTGCTGTTGCTGTTGCTGTTGCTGCGGCTGTTCTTGTCTATTGTGAGATTGCAACTGCTGCTGCGGGTTATTGGATTGACATTGTGGCTCCTCAATTCCACCAAAGCGGTGGCTTGAGTGCACCTGCCTCCTTTCTGGCGTGGGTTGTGCATAGAGGTCGTGGAGCAGTGCCATTTCTGCTGTCCTGGGAGGGTGTGAATGGCTGGCATGGGAACACTCGTTTGGGTGGGAGGAGGAGGCACCTAGCCAGCTGGCGTGCTGCAGTAGAGCTGGTGTAGGGGAGGGGCACGTGGCATGAAGCAAGAGAGATTGTGGACTGGTTGCTCTGTGGCGATGGAGGCGGTGATTATGGACTGGGGTCAAGGACGGGGCTGTTGACTTCTGTGCTTGTACTACGGCACCCGGAGGTTTCGATCTAGGGGGTGCGCTTTGTGGAGTCTGCCTGTGTGATGAGAGTGGCAGTGGCTGTGGCTGTCGTTGGGCTGCTGTGAATGGAGTTGCGGGCTGCACGGAATGACGGGCAGTTGCATCTGCTGCACGGAATAATGGGCAGTCGCAATTGTGGTGGGCCACGGAATGCTGCACGGAATGACAGGCAGTTGCATCTGCGGTGGGCGGTTGCTTGAGCAATGCTGGTTGAGGCACCAGCTGAAGACTGCTTGCGTGGGCTCGTGGCTGCTCGACTGAGTTGCAGTGGAACGGTGGGAGCTCTTGTAGGGGGGGCCGGACGAGGCTGTTAGCTGGCAGTGTTGTAGAAGGCCTGCAACTGTGTGGACCAGACACTCTGTTTAGTCGCTGTGATTGCTGTTATAGATCTGCTGTTACAAGTGACAACAAAACGTTTCCCATTTGATGAGCGAGGGTGGCCAGAGGATGGGACACTCAACTTTACGTGCCTTGGATTTGGCAAGCTTGTACCTCTCAATGTTCAAGTGAATGGTTGATCATACTGGACTCAATTATGAACCAGTTTTGAGTTCGGATGTATTTCATCAAGATTAGCATTTGTTGTTTGCATCGCAGTCCCTGTTTACTTGGTATGCACATAGGTTGGCTTGTGAACATAAGCAGCCATCCCAGATTGGCTCCATTAGAATTCAATTCAAATTGGACTCAACAAACTCATCAAACAGACTAGTCCCTTCCCAGTCCGTCTTTCCATTTATATGACAGCCACTTGCAACATAACACGAGCGGGATCTAGAGTCCCCCTCTGGTGTTTTACCAGCATCCAAGCAAAATGCATAGATTGTTCAGGTCGTATCACGAAGCTGTGGAAACTCCTAGACGTATAAGCAGTTTGGCTTGGAGGAGTTGCATTATTTGCAACGTAGTAATCTCAAACTCTACAAAAAGCGTAATGTTATGAGGTACCGCACTGGTACAATTTTTATCAAAAACATGCCTAGCGGTACGGCTTCTCTCCCAATGCAAACTGCCCCCTCTGCCCGCACGTGCACACTGATAGTGCGCTTCACATACTATCAGGCTGCCAACACACTAAAATGAGGAACATGGTTATAAAACGCCATAATACGGCAAGTGTGCTGATTGTCCAAGCCCTACAAAAGGGACCATGCGGTGCCAACCAAATTGCCTACACTGATGTAGGCAGCACAGATAAACTATCAGAGCAAGGCCTAGATCTGAGAAACACTGCCAACAAAACACTGCCCTTTTGGTTCCTACCAATAATAACAGCACATGCTTTAAAAGCCTCTTCCCGTCCTGACGCCATCCTATTTTTACCTAGCACTGTGTGCTCCTCTCGCGTAACCACCCGCAACCCAAACTTTCAACAGCTTGCAAAAGACAAGAAATTAAATCCAAACCAGTGGGAGGTTCACCTGATTGAGTTTAAATTCTGTGAAGACACTAGGCCTGATCCCCAACTCCAAAAAGCAAAAGCACAGCAGCACAGCATGCTTATTGCCAACCTAAACAGACAAGGATATCAGTTTCAGTTTGGTGGTGTAACAGCTACGGCCCCCAGCAGGGACCTGACAGACAACCAAAAAAAAGAGGAGGGAGGGCTCAAGCAGAGGAGAAAGCAAAAGGAAGCTGCTCAAGGAGACCCAGAACCAAAGAAGGGAAACCAGGAAAAAGAAAAAACCCAAGGGAAGTCAAGCTTCACGTGATCCTCGTTGGAGCTATGGGAACTGTCTACAAAGACTATACAGACAAACTACTGGCAGACCTTTATCTGGATTACCATAAGATTTAAAAAATTGACACACAAACTGAATGAACACTCCATCAGACATGCATTTGCACTCATAAAAACAAGGTATGCACTGCAATATAATACAAGCAACAACAGTCAAGGATTGGGGCCGGGTGCTACGGCACACAACCCCCCTGACCCACATTAATTTCTTTTTAATGGTTTGCCTGGTGCGGGCACTTAAAATAACCCCCTCCCTTAATCATGCTGGCTGTGTCATCACTACCAGCGGAGTCTTTTCTTTTTTTTCCTTTTCTTACGTGTACCTGCTCTCTCTGCTTTTCAACGTGTGAATTTATGCTTGTTTTTTTCCCGGGTAAGAGGATTTTCCAGGCAGACTTCCTTTCTTTTTCTGATTTATGGTGGGGAAATTGTCTCTTTCCCTAATCAGTGCTAGATGTGTTACCACTACTAGCGTAGCCTTTTTTTCTTTCATGACCTTTTTGCTCAAAACCATTAGACTGGCAAAACAAATGGTGCTTGCACATCAGGAACTGCTGAGTACTCGCAGAAGTACTCTAGTTGGCAGCTTAGTTTTAAGCCCTTGCTCTCCTTGACTTCAGCAACTTGCTGCCCTTTACCTGTTCCTTCCTGTTTTTTGTGGTTCCAGTGTGTCTGTTTCTCCTGCCCCTTTTTGTGTGGCAAGCTCAGTTTTTGTTGGCAGGTATGGGTGTCAACGGCTCAGATGCTTGTCTTGTTTCTCTCCTAGGAGGGCTCTTTTAGGCAGTTTAGTGTCTCCCTTGGTGTTGTCTCTCTTGGTATTGGCACAAGTGTTAAAATCCCCCTCCAGCAGTTCGGTGGATACGAGCCGGAATAGAACCGTTCTCCCCTACCATATGTCGCTGCCAATCCATACTTCCCTGGTTATGAAACCAAGAGACATACAACCAAACTCGATATACATCTGATCGAAATTAAGTACTGTGTAGACACTTTCCCTACTCAACAAGCAGAAAAGGCACGAGAACAACATAAGCTGCTAATGCCTCGCTTACTCGGACGTTGCAAAAACCTTCACACCATCCTAGCTAGGAGCAACAGGCACCATATACAGCAGCCACACAATTAACCCAATCCACAGCCTCGGAATTACTACTGATCTACATGCCACAGCACTTATGAAAGAGTAAGCCTACATGCAATCAATTCCGCAACAAAAATCATACAGATGAGGCGAGACATTATATCACAACCCCCACAAATATCCGAGCAATATTCCTGGTGATGTGCAGGCTTCTGCCTCCCAATACACTGAAAATTTTCTCTTATTTGTACTCTCCAGGTGGAATGTTGTGTGTCTCTGCATCCATTGGCTGGTGCAGAACACAACGTCAGAATATTTTGGCTCGCGGCTGCAAGCGGCTGATGCGGCTGAAGCGCAACTGGAAGTTTTTTTGCCGCTTGCAGCCGCTTGCGGCTTATGTCAGCCGCGCGGATGTTTTCAGCCACATTCAGCCGTGCTCAGTTGTACTGCTGAGTGTCGGCAACCTTGTGCAGTAATGAACAGTTTATGCTGACAACAGGTCCGACCGATCTTGTAGAGTTTGTTACAGGGAGGGAGCAAAGAAAACAACGAGTTATGTGATTGAAAGAGTGACAACACAAAGAATCTCCTCTGCTATGAGGCATCGTCGTCGCTGTCGCTGCCTCCATCATCCGTCTCCCAATCACTGCTGCCTGCTGCCTTATTGAAGGCCTCCTCACCCACTGTGTTCTCCTTGATAAGGTCCCACCTGTTCAAAAAGCAAACGAGCAAGGACCCCAATACACTAATTAAGGAAGTAGTCTGGTTTTGGCTGCCACGCAGGACTAACTTAGCGTAAAGAGATGCAAGTCCACAAGCACAGGGGCATTTTTGAATGGCTGACAAACAGGAGGAAATAACTGAAATAACAGCTAAAAACACGCATACTGCAAGTAGGAAAGACAGAACGACGCAAGTAGAGATGCAGATCAGAATGCAAGTAGCGCAAATTTTCCTTTTCTCCCCTTACTTATTTGAACACTTATTTGAACACTTATTTGAACACTTATTTGAACACTTCCAGGTTAGCGCTTGTACCTCACCATAACGACATCACTTCTTAATCTGTTACTCACACTCCCTCACACCAATCCCTTGAGGTCACTCACCCATCAAGCTTGTTCAGATCGAGGGACCACATGTCGTCCAAAGTGACCTCCTTGTCTCCAATCTCAATAGTGCCCCCAAAGAGCCACAGTACATTGCCAAGCACGCATGCCTGAAGCACGAACAAGGCAGAAAATGCAGTAGCAGGTACCAAATCATTTATATATGTGTGTGTGTGTGTGTGCGTGTGTGTGTGTGTGTGTGTGTGTACAAGTAATACACAAATTAAGCAAATCGTGGCAACTAGACGTGGTGGGGCCTCTGTGTATTTGTGCAGAGAAGGGATAGTGTGTTCATGGTTTTGTCCTGGGCGCCCAACCTCAAAGCATCACTGACAGTTTTAGAAAGGATTTGCTGTCTTAAAGACGCCTAATGCGCACTGAGCCCCAAAGCGAGAACAATATTCAATAAGGGTTCCCTTAAGAAGTATACCCTCCCGTACGGGCAGCCGCTGAAGCCCCAGGGGTACTTTCTCGGCTGATCCAGTGCCTGCTTTGAGGGTTTGACACGCAGGCGTGATTCACACGCATCTGGCTTGGACCTGCTAAGACTGGAGTTTTCGTGTTGCCTACCTGCGCAGCAATGCGAGCCTTTGGGCGAGGCATGTTGCGTGTACTCATGTCCAAGCCGTAAGCGGCAGGGCTATACAAGAGCTCGCTCACAGCCCCTCCCAGACGGTAAACTCGGTAAGCTTTGCGCACCTACACACAAGAGCAAGAGGCATTTTTTAACGACACTTTTATAATTAAATCGGCCTGCATAACTACCGAGCATGTTATCCAGTATCCTGCCTGTTCGAACTCTCAGGAGAAGAGAGGAGTCAGGCAGTGGTGAGAAGTTAGAGGGTACACTCAATACGCTTTGCGCACCTGCACGTAGTAACAAGAAGCAAGCAGCATTGGGAAGTCAGGCAGCAGTGAGAGGTGGAGGAAGTGATGCGAATAGAGGCAGCAGCGGGAAGTCAAGCAGAAGTGGGAAGCATGCCAGCAGTGGGAAGCATGCCAGTAGTGAGAAGCATGCCAGCAGTGAGAAGCATGCCAGCAGTGAGAGGCAAGGTAGCAGTGAGAAGCATGCCAGCAGTGACAGGCAAGGTAGCAGTGAGAAGCATGCCAGCAGTGGGAAGCATGCCAGCAGTGAGAGGCAAGGCAGATGATAGTTGCTTGTTATGGCTGCACCCACGTTTGAGCAGTAATTATATTTTAATTTTAGTGGGTTATTATGGCTGCACCCACGTTTGAGCAAGTAACTGGAATTTCCGGTACTGGGCAGCGGCATCAAGTACGTGACTACTTTACAAAATGAGCGGCATCTTAGGAGAACCTATGCCAACGATGTGAGTCGTCGTTAACCTCTCAGCGCCCATGCTCGCGATTAGAGCACCAGCAGGTGTGCGTGGGTGTTGTGTGTGTACATGTGTGTGTGTGAACGTGTGTGTTTGTGCGTGTGCGTGTGTGTGCGTGTCCGTGTCCGTGTCCGTGTGTGTATGTGTGTGTATATGTGTGTATGTGTGAATGTGTGTGTGTTTGTGCGTGTGCGTGTGTGTGCTTGTCCGTGTGTGTATGTGTGTGTGCGTGTGTGTATGTGTGTGTATGTGTGTGTGTGTGTGCGCGCATGTTTGTGCCCCCCATTGGGGGACAACAGCTGCGCCAAAAAACACGCGAGCAAAATGCCACCAACCACAACGGACACTCACCATGTGGCCGCGGAACTGAGCCTGGATCTTTGTGGCTGCCTTATACAACGGATGTTTGGGGTCCTTCCCTGCTGCAAGCAAGGCTTCCACAGCTGGACTCAACCCTGGAGTGCAGCCAGCACCATTAGAACCATTAGAACCATTAGAATTATTAGAACAATTAGAACAACTTGTAGTACTTGAACGATTAGAACCACTATAACCATTAGAACCATTAGAACGATTAGAACAACTTGTAGTAGCGGAGGCTCCGTTTCCTTGATTAATGCAGGAGTGGCTTTCACTGCCTGCATATTGCTCTTATTCTTTATAACAGATTGGGCATTGTGGTTGAGTAGGGTTGAGTTTGGGCCAGTCTTTCTTAGCATTTCTCATTGCAAGGAAAACACAGGGATCCTTGTGCACATGGAAGGAATTATATCGTGCCCTTTTGCATGCATTTTGGCAAACTTAATCCTCAAGGGGAGGCTACAGGGGCAAAACAAAGTTCCATTCAGATTAAAAACAGATACATCATCTTAAATCGACCCCCATCCCCAAATTTCTAATAAACGTTCTATAGCCACCTCTGGGCCATTGCTAGCACAAGGAATTCCAACATCTGTAGATACCAGCAAGCAACTGGCGCGCAAAGTTTTCCCAGCTTTAACAATACTGTCATACAAATACACGTGAAGGCACAATTACACTCACACACACACACACACACACACACACGCTAGTACAAGGAGTTCCAACATATGTATGTGCCAGCAAAAACATGGCACGCACAAATAAAATGTCAAACATATACACGTACAAACACAATTACACAACATATACACACACAAACACAAACAGACACACTCTTACCCTCAGGTTGCTTGTCCTCTCTTGTCGTTTTTTCACTGTTCTTAGTGGCGCTGGCTCCACCGCTGCTGGTGCTTGTTTCAGCCTGTGCCTTGCTCCCACCTTGCCCTCCATTACAGCTTGAGTCTTTTCTCGGTCTAAGTTCTGATGCAAACCTGCGAGCAATGCAATGCAAAGTGTACGTGCTTTAGTTGCTACTTGTTTTTTTCAGATGCATTTTTTTCTGATGCAAACCTGCGAGCAATGCAAAGTGAACGTGTGTTAATTGCTGCTAGTTATTTTTTGTAGGTGCTACAAGTCTGTGGTGCTACAAAAAATACTCCTCACATTTTAAACAGTGCTTTACATACGCAGCCTAGCAGTTGCACTTTTTGACCGATGGCCTAATGTGATTGCGCTGCCTTTTCACGCTATCCACACTTTCCATTACACACCAAGGCATCAGTGACTTTTCCCTCGGTTAAAAACCTGGACTTTTGAGAAAACCAGATAAATCTGATTTCCCATGTCACCTACCATCTTCTCTTCTCAAGGTTGAAGGTATACAGGTCGTTGTGGAACTCGCTGCACAGATCTAATCCGTCCTGAGTTTAAAAAGGTGGGCACACATAGACTTTGAGGCTTGAAGAAGTAAAAGTTTCAAGTCAAGTGGCTGTTCAGCCTTTGGAACTCCAAGCATTTCATTTGTGGACAGAGAAAAAGTGACGATTCCTCAAATGAGCAGGTAGAAGGGGGAAGAAGGACAAATATACATAAAGGAACAACGAGAGTATGACCGTCTGACAGGAACAGCCCCTAAGCCTGCTGTCTACGTTTTGAAAGGTAGCAATTCACATTTAATGTTAAATATGTATGTTTCATTAACAAGTACATTGAGGGCGTAGGATCAAGAGGCTCATCTTGATTGTTGTACTGGATACACAGTGCACTGTTGAATTGCTGTACTGGAAATACAGTGCACTGTTGAATTGTTGTACTGGATATACAGTGCACTGTTGAATTGTTGTACTGGATATACAGTGTACTGTTGAATTGTTGTACTGGATATACAGTGCACTGTTGAATTGTTGTACTGGATATACAGTGCACTGTTGAATTGTTGTACTGGATATACAGTGTACTGTTGAATTGTTGTACTGGATATACAGTGCACTGTTGAATTGTTGTACTGGATATACAGTGCACTGTTGAATTGTTGTACTGGATATACAGTGTACTGTTGAATTGTTGTACTGGATATACAGTGCACTGTTGAATTGTTGTACTGGATATACAGTGCACTGTTGAATTGTTGTACTGGATATACAGTGTACTGTTGAATTGCTGTACTGGAAATACAGAGCACTGTTGAATTGTTGTACTGGATATACAGTGCACTGTTGAATTGCTGTACTGGAAATACAGTGCACTGTTGAATTGTTGTACTGGATATACAGTGCACTGTTGAATTGTTGTACTGGATATACAGTGCACTGTTGAATTGTTGTACTGAATATACAGTGCACTGTTGAATTGTTGTACTGGATATACAGTGCACTGTTGAATTGTTGTACTGGATATACAGTGTACTGTTGAATTGTTGTACTGGATATACAGTGCACTTTACTTGTTACACTGGATATACGTGTGTTTTATGCAAATAAGGTTTCGGACATGCACGGAGAGAAATCATGACAAGAAACAGACGCAGATGGTGTGATCAATCAGGCACAACCAGGCAATAACCACGAAAAGAACGGAAAAAACATGAACATTTGATGCTGTTCTTTCATTTTGAGAGAGTTTGCAAGGGAGGGTTATGCACCTCTCTTCTCTCCTGTTTCCTGCTGTGGCCAAGGGAATGTAGAGCACCGGGCACTTAGTGGCTCTTTATCTAATGCAAGGATCTGTAATTAATGCCTGCAACTAAAGTTTCAAATCAAGTAAAAAATCATTTCCCCCCTGCTGAGATCCCCCAACAACCAACAAGTTTTTACCAGGGATGGGTCATACGACGTAGGCGTATTATACGTTGTATCGTATTCATCACGTATTTAACCGTATTTTTCATATTGCTCCGTATAATACGATTTTGGGCACTAAACGAATTTTGCAGCCACAAGCCCCCCAGAGCCCCCCAGAAGCACTCCCAGGCCCTCTAGAGCCCCCCAGAGGAACTCCCAGCCCCTCAGAACGTAGCATGATAACTTGCTTATTGCTACCACAACCCAGAAGGTGGTGCCTGTAGCGTAGATGAATTGTGCAACAGCTGCATCCGCACAAGCCCTGGTCACTGCCCTCTTGCTGCAGGTGTCCAATGACTGTGTAGATGCTGCTGCTGATGTGCTTGCTGTAGCCCTGTGCAGGTGCCTCTCTTTACCTGCATGCTCCTCCCTCTGAGCGCTAGCGTCGGCAATTTCTCCTATTGCTAGCGAGCGCTGCGATTACGCCCTGAGGATTCCTGCTGGGTCAGCTTTGCATGCTGCTACACCTACGCTGGAATTCTGCCTCATTAAGTGTTCGGGGATGCGGGGGGCGCCGCTGCTGAAATCTCGGAATTTTGGCATCTCGTAAATCTGCCCCTTCTGTCCCATAACAACAACACAATGCCACTCAGGGTCGTTACCAGGAGGCATTATAATGTTCTGGAGGCTGAGGCGAGTTCGTGGTGGTTGGAGGGTGGTTGATGCAAGCCCAGGGTACCCCCCAAAATAGCATAAATACGTTTTTGTATTATACGCGTATTGCGTATTAATAGCGTATTACACCGTATGGAACGTCTCAGAAGTCCGTATGACCCATCCCTGGTTTTTACCTTCTCCCTTCTTAACTTCTTAACATCTGCGTCTTTGATGGAGATCCACAAAATCGGTGTGCTCACCTTTTCTGGCGCGACTCCCAAAAAGGAATCCCAACCTTCATGTACCACCATTGAAACTTTGCAAATTTTTTTTCCTAATATAATGCAAGTCCACAAGTGTGGTGCAATCAGCTTTGCTTCATTGTCTGACGCGCAAATAGGAAAGCTCGACCTTTGTGTACCACCATTGAAACCTTGCAAATTTTACTTCCCAACATAACGCAAGTACACAAGTGCGGTGCACTCACCTTTGCTTCATTGTCTGACGCGCCTCCGAAGAGGAAAGCCCGGCCTTTATGTACCACCATAGAAAAGGAGGAACGAGGGCTGGGTGCCATGCCCGCCTTCTTCACACGCTCCCACTACAAGCAGGCAACAGGTAAAGCAAGTGGAACGTCGGCAGGAAGCCACTTGTTTGTACGCGCAGTTCAGAAGATGAGGCCGTGCCTGCGCTCGTTTTTTGGCGCTCCTACTGCAGAGTAGGAATGGTGTGTGTGTGTGTGTGTGTGTGTGTGTGTGTGTGTGTGTGTGTGGTGTGTGTGTGTGTGTGTCGTGGTAAGAGCTGTATCTAGGGTTGGCCAGAACCGTATGTATGCAATGTGTATGACTGTATATGTGATATGTGGTGATTTCCCTGCCAAAAATAATGCATATACACCGTATGTATTATTTATAGGGTTGGCCAGAACCATATATATACGGTGTATATACGGTATTTTTGGCAGGGAAATCACCAAATATACAGACATATACGGTGTATATGTAAGGTTCTGGCCAACCCTATATATATATATATATATGGTCTGGCCAACCCTAGCTCTGTCGCAACTCGTATCGCAGCATGGTGAAATCCATGTCCATCCTGCTCACTCGCTTTCACAGCAATACTGGTGTGTGTAGCAAGAGCACTGTGCTGCTCAATTGCTCAAGGACACAGGGCGGTGCACTGTCACAAAGCGGTGCACAAACTGTGCTGCTCAAGTGCTCAAGGACACAGGGCGGTGCACAAACTGTGCTGCTCAAGTGCTCAAGGACACAGGACGTGCACAAACTGTGCTGCTCAAGTGCTCAAGGACACAGGGCGTGCACAAACTGTGCTGTCTGTCCCCCCTTCATTCACTTAGGCTTGGAAAAACTTCATCCATTTAAGCTGGGCAATTTTAGAAATAACTCCACTCATTCAAGCTGGGCAAGCTTAAAAAACTTGTCACTTAAGCTGGGCAAGCTTGGAAAAGCTTCATTCACTTAAGCAGGGCAAGCTCAGAAAAGCTTCACTCACTTAAGCTGGGCAAGCTCAGAAAAGCTTCGCTCATTTAAGCAGGGCCAGCTGGGCAAGTTTCAGCTACTTAAGCTGGGCAAGCTTAGGAAAGCTTCACCCACTTATGCAGGGCAAGCTGGGCAAGTTTCACTCACTTAAGCTGGGCAAGCTTAACAAACCTTCACCCACTTAAACTGGGCAAGCTTAGAAAAGACTGCAGTACTTCATGTTTCCACTGCAGGACAAGGAAGTTGTCCCGTCGATGCAAATATTTATATGGCTAAGAGCAGAAGGGTCCCAATAAGTTGGAGCCCCGTCACCTACTTTGAGCCCACTGTTTCATCAGGCACAGAGTGCAAGTACTGAGCCAGCTTTACTGACCAGCCGATGGATTACTTCAAGCGGCCAACACTGCACCAATTGCCAAGACACTGGGGCATGAAACACGTACTGAGGGGTGCCCGTAAAGGGTGCGTTCAACGTTGAAAAGGCAGATGCGCGTAGTGCACCCACTTTGACCAACGGATGAAAGTACAAAGCACAGTGCTTGTTTGGCAATAAGGTGGTCAAGGAGAAGGCTACCAACCTTTCACCCCTACAAGAGCCACAATCGATGCATCATCAATCAATTGATGTACCTCATTGTGTAGTTTGAAAGATTTAAGGCCCACATATTATCTCAGAGCCATCACTGTGCAGTTTGTGAGGTTCAAGGCCCACATGTCATCTAAAAGCCATAGCCAATGCAATGTCAACGGATAGCCAACGTAGCTCACCGTGTAGTTTGTGAGGTTCAAGGCCCACATGTCATCGACCACCTTCCCGTGCTCCAGCTCAGGGTCCTCATCATCTCGGCTCTACACACACATTTGTGAAAATATGACACGTCTCGAGCAGCATCCAGAGCTGTCACATATATAAATTTGGCCAGAACTGTATATGCAATGTATCTGACCATTTATCTGGTGAATTCCCTGCCAAAAGTACCGAATATACACCGTACATATATACCTATATGGTATATATATGTATAATGGCAAACCCTACACATATGCCATCTTGCAAGAAAAGCAGGAGCAGCGGGCACTGCCTTCATCTTGCAACAGAAGCAAGCACGAATGATCAAAGGGATGTGCAGCGTTTGGATGCACCATATAACAAACAAGAATGCACAACTCAGCAGGTCACGTCACGCTCATATATCCACACCCTAGCCCATGTGCAAGCAACCACCTCAGAGTGGCTGCCAGACACGAACAGCGGGCTCCCATGCAAACATGCAAACCCACCCACATTTGAACATCACCCAACCCGCTCTGGATTAGCCGCCGTACACAAACAGCTAGCCATTGTGCAAACCCACTCACCCTTACTTCTGCATCACACAACCCACCTTGGAGTAGCCGCCGTACACAAATAGCTAGCCCCTATGCAAACCCACCCACCCACACTTCTGCATCACACAACCCGCTCTGGATTAGCCGCCGTACACAAACAGCAAGCCCCTATGCAAACCCACCCACCCACACTTCTGCATCACACAACCCGCTCTGGATTAGCCGCCGTACACAAACAGCTAGCCCCTATGCAAACCCACCCACCCATACTTCTGCATCACACAACCCACCTTGGAGTAGCCGCCGTACACAAATAGCTAGCCCCTATGCAAACCCACCCACCCATACTTCTGCATCACACAACCCACCTTGGAATAGCCGCCGTACACAAACAGCTAGCCATTGTGCAAACCCACCCACCCATACTTCTGCATCACACAACCACCTTGGAGTAGCCGCCGTACACAAACAGCAAGTCCCCGTGCAAACCCACCCACCCATACTTCTGCATCACACAACCCACCTTGGAGTAGCCGCCGTACACAAACAGCAAGTCCCCGTGCAGTGCCAGCTGGCACCCGCTGCGTTGACTAGGCCACAAGGCCACCGTTCCAGGGGCGGCCCCAACAGGCCTCCATTTCAGATCACCCAAGTCCAGCTCCCACAAGTCGTTGTAGTACCTGCACCAGAGTTGTACGGTTCGATTTTTTGGGAGCAAGGGTTTGATAAAGTTCGTGAAAGTTCGCAGACCCGAACTTTTGACGGAACTCTGAACTGAACGACCCTGACCTGCACAGTGGTTTTCCCGTGTGGTGCGCAAGCTTCCCAGGTGGGGGTGCAAAACAAGGCTTGTATGTATGTGCCTGTGCTATGGAAGAAGGTGGCCTCTACAGGCCTCTATTTGAGAGCACCCCCAGGTCCAGCTCCTATAACTCACTGTACCTGCACAGAGCTTCCCAGGTGGGTGTGCAAAACCAAACAAGATGAGTGCATGTGCTAGTTTGGCGTAGGCCGGCGACCTTGCCCCTTACTAGCTTGTGTAGGCGGCAAGCACGTGGGCAGAAACCAAACAAGATGAGTGCATGTGCTAGTATGGCGTAATCCGGCGTCCTTGCCCCTTACTAGCTTGTGTAGGTGGCAAGCACGTGGACAGAAACCAAACAAGATGAGTGCATGTGCGTAGGCCGGCTTCCTTGCCCCTTGCTTGCTTGTTTAAGAGGAAAACACGTGGGCAGAAACCAAACAAGATGAGTGCATGTGCTAGTATTGCGTAAGCTGGCGTCCTTGCCCCTTGCTTGCTTGTGCAGGTGGCAAGCACGTGGGCAGAAACCCAACAAGATGAGTGCATGTGCTAGTTTGACGTAGGCTGGCGACCTTGCCCCTTACTGCCTTGTGCAAGTGGCAAGCACGTGGGCAGAAACCCAACAAGATGAGTGCATGTGCTAGTTTGGCGTAGGCTGGCGACCTTGCCCCTTACTGCCTTGTGTAGGTGGCAAGCACATGGACAGAAACCAAACAAGATGAGTGCATGTGCGTAGGCCGGCGTCCTTGCCCCTTGCTTGCTTGTGTAGGTGGCAAGTACGTGGGCAGAAACCCAACAAGATGAGTGCATGTGCTAGTTTGGCGTAAGCAAGCGACCTTGCCCCTTACTGCCTTGTGTAGGTGGAAAGCACGTGGGCAGAAACCAAACAAGATGAGTGCATAGGCTGGCGTCCTTGCCCCTTGCTTGCTTTTGTAGGTGGCAAGCACGTGGACAGAAACAGTGTACTGGTCAGCCTCACTTGCTGCAACACCAACCCATAACAACACGGCATGCACACGCCTTCACAACACACGCGCGAACACAAGATCACAAACACCAACACAAAACACAAGTATAAAAATAAACACAAACACACACACTCACAATCACACACCTCATGTCTCGCCCCGTGTCGTAGTAGCCCCCGAACATGACGACCTTGCCTTTGTACAGTGCCATGCGGTGGCCACTGCGAGCACTGGGACCCCCCTTGCCTGGAAGGTGGTCCCACTCCCATGTGCTCAAGTCCAGGCGCCATAACTCCTGTGTTGCACAGAACGAAGCAGCGTGTGAACGTAGCAGCGTGTGAACGTAGCAGGCGTGTGACGTCATGTTGTTAGGCGCTTGTGCCATTCAAAAAAGACGCAGCTCTCATGTCCAGGCGCCACAGCTCCTGTGTTGCACAGAACGTAGGAGGCGTGTGAACGTAGCAGCGTGTGAACGTAGCAGGCGTGTGACGTCAAGTTGTTAGGCGCTTGTGCCATTCACAAAAAAGACGCAGCTCTCATGTCCAGGCGCCACAACTCCTGTGTTGCACAGAACGTAGGAGGCGTGTGAACGAAGCAGCGTGTGAACGTAGCAGGCGTGTGACGTCATGTTGTTAGGCGCTTGTGCCATTCACAAAAAAGACGCAGCTCTCATGTTCAGGCGCCACAACTCCTGTGTTGCACAGAACGTAGGAGGCGTGTGAACGTAGCAGCGTGTGAACGTAGCAGGCGTGTGACGTCAAGTTGTTAGGCGCTTGTGCCATTCACAAAAATGACGCAGCTCTCATGTCCAGGCGCCACAACTCCTGTGTTGCACAGAACGTAGCAGCGTGTGAACGTAGCAGTGTGTGAACGGAGCAGCGTGTAAACGAAGCAGGTGTGTGACGTCAAGTTGTTAGGCGCTTGTGCCATTCACAAAAAAGACGCAGCTCTCATGTCCAGGCGCCACAACTCCTGTTCGGATGACACAGCCTAGGCTGCTACTAGATTAGGAAGTCACACTTTCATACAGAGGGGCCATAATAAGCTGCTATATATTTAAATCCAGGCGTTACAACGAGGGTTGGTTAAAACCATACATATAGGGTTTAGGGTTAGGTTGGTTTATTACAAAATGTTTAGCAAGGAAATAACCACGGAACGTTTAGGGTTAGGTTGGTTTATATACGGATTGTTTGGCATGGAAACCGGTCATATACGGTGAATATATACGGTGCTGGCCAACCCTAGTTATAACTCGTGTTTTAAAGACACACATGCACGCAAACACGCAGACACGAACGCACGCACGCACACACACCTTGAAGTGGTGGAAGCGCTCCTGGTTGGGTGAAGTGAACTCCCCTCCAAATACGTACATGAAACCCTTGTGGATCACAGCTTGGTGAGCGCTCCTAGGGGCAGGACTGCAAGGGAGGGAGAGACGCGCGGTTGGAAGGGTAATAAACCAATCATTCTTCATCAGACACCACATGTCATTCTTCAAAAGCAGGATTTTAGTAATTTGGAGTGGGAGTTCTCACTTATCACGTGTGCATGATTAGTGCTACGAGGATTAGGCAGCGCAGTGCCTCTCATTTATCACGTGTGCATGATGAGTGCTACGAGGCAGTGCAGTGGGGGGACAAGGATGCAACAGGCAATGTGCAGTGATCGACCGCTGCTGCTCAGGATTAAAGATGATAAGGGTTGGCCAGAACCATACATATACGGTGTACCTGCGGTATTTTTGGCAGAGAAATCACCAAATTTACATTCATATACGGTGTATATATATATATATATACGGTTCTGGCATCCCCTGAAGATGATGTATGCTTGCAGATGGCAATCCTGTACTGATGCAGCACTAGCTATTATGGGGAAAAACAAGTTGAAGCACAGAATGGCATTGGCTTGTGCAAGCACACGATCAGGAGATTGTTACCAGATAGCTTGATTGAGGCAGACCCTTCTCACGTATGCTACTCACTAAAGCTTTCATTTGACCCCAAAAGGCTCTGCTAAAACCTCGTGTGTGTGTGTATGTGTGTGTGTGTGCGTGCGTGTGTGTGTGTGTGCGTGTGCGTGTGCGTGTATCCCACCTGCTAGGGTTCAAAACCTTGGACCAGCGCTGCTTGCCGACGTCAAAACGGTACAGGTCGTTATAAACTCGCACCTGAACAGGCAAGGATGTACTGTGCTTTCAGAAAGGTTCCGCAACGCAATCGGCAACCGTGCTTGCGCAATCTTAAGATTTGGTGTTATGATGCACTGGCGTCTAGTTAATCGTATGATGTACTGGCGTCTAGTTAATCGTATGATGCACTGGCGTCTAGTTGATGCACTGGCGTCTAGTTAATCGTATGATGCACTGGCGTCTAGTTGATGCACTGGCGTCTAGTTGATCTTATGATGCACTGGCGTCTAGTTAATCATATGATGCACTGGCGTCTAGTTGATGCACTGGCGTCTAGTTAATCGTATGATGCACTGGCGTCTAGTTGATGCACTGGCGTCTAGTTAATCATATGATGCACTGGCGTCTAGTTGATGCGCTGGCGTCTAGTTGATCTTATGATGCACTGGCATCTAGTTGATCTGTAAACTCTGTAAAGTTCGGTGTTATGATGCACTGGCGTCTAGTTGCACATGTGTGCGCACTAGTGAACGAGTGCTTGTGTTTGAAGCAGCTGGCAATATCCCCCCATCAATACAGTCAGAGTACCAATGTCTTGAGCTGGATCTAAGTGGAGATGTATGTAGCACTAAATTGTTGGTTCATGAACCTCCCATCCTGTTCTCAGTGCTACTGTTCTCAGTGCTACTGTTCTCAGTGCTACTGTTCTCAGTGCTACTGTTCTCAGTGCTACTGTTCTCAGTGCTACTGTTCTCAGTGCCACTGTTCTCAGTGCCACTGTTCTCAGTGCTACTGTCTCAGTGCTACTGTTCTCAGTGCTACTGTTCTCAGTGCTACTGTTCTCAGTGCTATTGTTCTCAGTGCTACTGTTCTCAGTGCTACTGTTCTCAGTGCCACTGTTCTCAGTGCTACTGTTCTTAGTGCCACAGTTCTCAGTGCCACTGTTCTCAGTGCCACTGTTCTCAGTGCCACTGTTCTCAGTGCCACTGTTCTCAGTGCTACTGTTCTCAGTGCCACTGTTCTCAGTGCCACTGTTCTCAATGCCACTGTTCTCAGTGCTACTGTTCTCAGTGCGACTGTTCTCAGTGCTACTGCCCACGGCCAAATGAAAGGGTACTGTTCTCAGTGCTACTGTTCTCAGTGCTACTGTTCTCAGTGCTACTGCCCACGGCCAAATGAAAGGGTATCAGCTATCAGCTACGCACAAAGGCACTTGTCTCCTTTTCCTTAATTGTTGCAGGGAGTGTATTGCTGCCTGCGTAGTTTTTCTCTTCTTTTCTTTTCTTTCACAAAGGCACTAATGAAGTACCCACAGGTGCACCATAATATTCATGGCATGATGCTCAGAAGTGTGGAGCGTGGAGGGTGGTAACACTACCTGCTGCTTGCATCCTCCTTTCGTATGCTGCGTACCTCAACCCCCCAGTTCCTACTACTTGAAAGTGACATGGCGCACCCCCATGCTTCTAACATACTCAAAATGCACCACTGTTTCGGCCTATGATAGTGATACTCGCCAGTTCATACTTCGAGTCTCGAGGGAGAGTGATCCCTGAAAGCTCTCAGGCTTAAGTCTTAGCTTCAGCCCAAGTGTGTAGACGTCTCTCGTAAACTTACATCTGGAAATAGGTATGGATCACCTATCATGCACTAAAAGTTAAGTCATATAAAAAGGCCCGGATGACCACGACACTTTTGTATCTGTAACTGTGGGGAAATTTCGAAATGCATTTGTTGATGATGAAAAGGTGTGCGCAAGCCTCACCTTTCCTGTTTCCAGCTCTGTCATTTCCCCGCCAAACATGATGATCTCATTCACGCTCTGCACACAGGCCAAGCAGAAAAAAATACGGCTTGGATAATCGAGTGAGATGCTGTCATAGATTCAAAAGCGCCGAGCACAGGCAAATTCGTGATTGCCCGCTCTCCTGTAGCTTGACGCCTGTGCAGATTGTGCGTAAGACAGTTATAGTCAAACGGCAACCGCCAAACAACCTATGATACACAGACACATACATATTTGTGTACGAATCCGGAACTGGCCAGCCTTGCTCATGTGCGCAACAGTTTTTGGAACAGCACTGTACGTTTGCATTCAGCACATAATATGGCACGTAGCACCATATAAATAACCCCCTTTAACTTTGCCCACAAAAGAACCGAAGATGGCGACTCGTTTAAGTCATGGAGCTCTAAACCTCGTATTTACCATGAACTGGCACAACTAGAGAGGACAGAGGCCAAGGGTGCATGAACATTCTCTAAAACCTTGCAAGGCAATTCTGCTTTTTGCGAAGGGTTGGCCAGAACCGTATATTTGCACTGTATATGACCATAATGTGGTGGTATTCTTGCTTAAGGTACCGTATGTACACCGTATAGGCCTATAAATGTATGACATCATATGTACACCGTATAGACCTATAAATGTACACTGTATAGAACATATGTACACCGTATAGACCTATAAATGTATGACACCGATTGTACACCGTATAGACCTGTAACTGTACACCGTATAAACCGTATGTACACCGTATAGACCTATAAATGTACTAATGTACACTGTATAGAACGTATGTACACCGTATAGACCTATAAATGTATGACACCGTTTGTACACCGTATAGACCTGTAACTGTACACCGTATAGAACTTATGTACACCGTATAGACCTGTACCTGTACACCGTACAGAACATATGTACACCGTATAGACCTGTAACTGTACACCGTATAAACTGAATGTACACCGTATAGACCT
>Ga0307942_1000231_pt1 | contig 35208 bp, 37 predicted proteins | sample OrgLakmetagen175_FD_201846 | JGI IMG/M metagenome (GOLD analysis project Ga0307942, IMG submission 201846) | Saline water microbial communities from Organic Lake, Antarctica - #175 | ecosystem: Environmental > Aquatic > Non-marine Saline and Alkaline > Saline | place: Antarctica: Organic Lake... | reverse complement strand
CCCCCCAAAAATGTTCTCAAGGCGCAGTATTATTCTTAACGTACGACAGTAACATTCATTTAACCTGGCCAGGAGAGCACCAGCCACCCCTACTAAGCATTGATCCACGAGCCAAGTTGGTCATCAACACAAAGGACGTCTACTTTAATGTGGCCAACGTAGCACCAGCCACCACATACACATAACGCTGGCCATATTTATACGGTGTATACACGTGTTTTGGGCAGGGAAACCACCAAATATACGGTCATATACGGTTCCGGCCAACCTCACAGGCGCACCGAATCATGAGCCAAGCTTACTAGCAGGTAAAACACAGACAGTCATTTTTGCTTGCTGACAAAGCACTGGCTACTGGCTACTCAAACCGTACCGAATTGCGAGCCAAGCTTGCCATTGTCTGCTCTCCTCGTTTCCGACTCAAGCTTCCCTGCAAACTGGAGCTCCTCCGTGTTGAAGCAGCACCGTCATGAGGGAGCGGGGACACACTCCTGCTCCTGAAGGCGTCTCTCTGCGCAATCACACAGTCACACAGAGAAGAGGCTCTGTCAGCACACATAAGTACAGACACCAGAAAGTGGGGACGTACTCCTGCTCTTGAAGACCTCACCCTGCGCAAACACACATACACAGGGTTGGCCAAAACCATACATATACGGTGTATATACGGTATTTTGGCAGGGGAATCACCAAAGATACGGTCATATACGGTGTATATATACGGTTCTAGCTGACCCTACACATACACACATACAGACAAACAAAGCTCTGACAGCATACATTACACAGTACACGTTTACAAGAAAGCATACGTACCCTGCTCCAAAGGATCTCACTCTGCGTTGGAACACACACACACACACACACACACACACACACACACTCACACACGCACACACACACACACACACGCACATACACACACACGCGTGCGCGCACAGAAAAGGCACTGTCAGCACCCTGGCATGTGTTACTATGAATATGACTCTGCCTCCTTCATTTGTGCCACCCTACCGGTCCCCACAATCAACCAAGTTGTACTAAATGGGTATATATATGATATAAGTGAATGAATTTAGGTATACGCAAGCGGCGATGATGATTATATACGCAAGCGGTAACATCACCCCAAACCCATCCTATTTTTACATTTTCTACACAGCATTTTTCTTTACAGTCACCCATAACCCTCACAAGTCTGCCTAAATATCTAATAACCCTCTTTTGCGCGCCGTTTACCCAAAAGAAAACCAAACCAACTGATGCACCCTACGAGCACCCTCTTTAACCCTTAGAACCCAATAGGCCTCACAAACTCACGTGCGTGCTTTCATCATGACTCTGTTGTATGGCACCACTTGGCACACCCCCCAGCATATTTCCCCTTGGAGAACAATCCGGCATGCCTGGCATGGACATGCCAGTGGAGGGGGGAAACCCATGGCGGCTGCAGCGCACACCCGCACAGGCACGACCTGCAAGGATGCACACAAGAGTGCATGGAGCTGCACGAGATCTGATGCTGTGAAGGCGCAATGCTGTGTGTGTGTGTGTGTGTGTGTGTGTGTGTGAAATGCTGTGATAATCCGGTGAAGTTAAGGATGCACGAGGCGCCAGGGCGATCAAGCTGCTAGGATGGACACAAGTGTGTGTGTGCTTGTGTGTGTGTATGTATGTGTGTGTGCGTGTGTGTATGTGTGTGTGTTGTGTGTGTGTGTGTGTGTGTGTGTGTGTGTGTGTGTGTGTGAGAGTGTATGTGTGTGTGTGTGTGTGTGCGTGTGTGTGTAAGCACGAGGGCTCGTGCATGACAGAGAATGACCAAGAGGTAATATGAAGGGTTGGCCAGAACCGTATATACACACGGTTAATTTGGCAGGAAATCACCAAATATACGGTCATGTATGGTGTATATATTCGGTTCTGGCCAACCCTACTCATGCACCATTGCAAAGCCCATCAGCTGAGGACCAGGAGCTGGCTTCAAATGGCTTCATGTGTAGGGTTGGCCAGAACCATATATATACGGTGTATGTACGGTATTTTTGGCAGGTACATCACCAAACATACACGGTCATATACGGTGTGTATATACGGTTCTGGCCAACCCTAGCAGTACGCTGCCATCAACTGTCAACAAGGATGCAGCTAGTTGCGTGGACTCTGCTTAATCTCTGGCTGCTTACCTGAGCTGTGTGGTATTGAGGCCATGTTGGGGCCACTCAGCTGCTTACCTGACTTTGGCTGCTTGCCTGACTCTGCTTACCTGACTCTGGCTGCTTGCCTGACTCTGCTGACCTGACTCTGGCTGCTTACCTGAGCTGTGTGGTCTTGAGGCCATGCTGGGGTCTTGCTTACCTGAGCTGTGTGGTCTTGAGGCCATGCTGGGGCCTTGCTTACCTGGGCTTTGTGGTCTTATGGCCATGCTGCCTGCTTACTTGAGCTGTGTGGTCTTGAGGCCATGCTGGGGCCTTGCTTACCTGAGCTTTGTGGTCTTATGGCCATGCTGGCTGCTTACCTGAGCTGTGTGGTTTTGAGGCCATGATGGGGCCTTGCATACCTGAGCTTTGTGGTCTTATGGCCATGCTAGCTGCTTACCTGAGCTGTGTGGTCTTGAGGCCATGCTGGGGTCGCTCGGCAGCCCTGATACCATACGCAGGACAGTGGCATCACTGGTCACTGGGCGTTGGGATTGAGGGGGGGGGGGCTCAGCCAGGAGCAAGCTGCCTGGTGCTCTTGCCTTGGCACCCTCTAAGGGACCGACGGAGTGGGAGTGGGACAGAGGGTGCTGCCTTTGCTGTGTGGGTGAGTGCCGCATGCTGAGTGGGGCGCTCTCACTGTTAGTCAATTCATGCCCTGTATCTTGATGGTGGTCGTGTGATGGGCGGCCGTGTTTGAGGCTTGCGGAGCGTGATGGGGAGGTGGAATTCGAAGGGTGTGTGGGTACTTGGCCTTGCTGCTGCTGCTGGTGCTGGTGGTGGTGTTGGTGGCCTTGCTGCTGCTGCTGCTGCTGGTGGTGCTGCTGCTGCCTGATAGCAATTGGTGGTGCGGAGAGAGGTTTTAGGCCAACGTCAAGCTGCTCCCTTCTAGACGCCTGAGCAGCACAGAGGTCAACAAAGTGGGCATAGGAGGAGGGTAAGGGTTGCGTGCTGAGTGCCAGACAGAACACACTTTGTCTTTGCAGCGTGATCATCTACGCCTAGGTTTTCCTTTTTGTGTTTGCTCAGGCCTAGATCTTTACGTTTGATGATGATGAGGAGGACAACGCAGGTTACGGTTTATGTTCTCCACCAGCAAATCTCACCAAACACAGGTGTGAAAACCAAAGGGGGGATGATCAAACCAGTTACTTCCACTTCTTTCAACCCCAGCTCCATTTCCTCACCTTTGTTGACTAACCTTGTAAATAAGCTTCTCACCTCTCATTCAAACCACCTAACCCCGAGGAGATACACCCTCCCTTAATTGCAGAGTGGAAACAATACATCCTTGTTTATATACGCATGACTTTGATGTCCTCCCCCTTTATTGCAAAGTGGAAATAAATACATCCTTGTTAATATACGCATAACTTTGATGTCCTCCCCCTTTATTGCAGAGTAGAAACAAATTCATCCTTGTTTATATACGCATGACTTTGATGTCCTCCCCCTTTATTGCAGAGTGGAAATAAATACATCCTTGTTAATATACGCATAACTTTGATGTCCTCCCCCTTTATTGCAGAGTAGAAACAAATACATCCTTGTTTATATATGCATAACTTTGATGTCCTCCCCCTTTATTGCAGAATAGAAACAAATACATCCTTGTTTATATACGCATGACTTTGATGTCCTCCCCCTTTATTGCAGAGTGGAAACAAATACATCCTTGTTAATATACGCATAACTTTGGTGTCTTCCCCCCAAGAACCGCCTCATTTTAGAAAGGAGCTAGGAACACAAAGGAGGCCACACCACACAGTCATGGTCTTGTGCCTGAGGGGCCCTCAAGTGGGGGTACAAAGAGTGCTTGCTCCTTCATCATATTCAACGGAACCTAAGCCAAGTTGACCTCTTCTTTTCCTTTTGTCTTTGTTCATTTGGATGGTACTGGTAATTTGGCCTCTTCCTTTCATTTCCTGCTTGATCATACTGGGTCCAGTCTTTTAACATTCAGGATGGCACTTGTAGGTTTGTCTTTCCTTTCTTTCTCTATTCTCCTTTATCACACTGGATGGCACTAACAGGCTGGTCTTTCCTTTCCTTTTCCCTTTCTGCTTGATCATATTGGATGGCTCTTACAGGTTGGTCTCTTTTTTCCTATTCTCTTTCTCCCTGATCGTATTGGATGGCACTCACAGGTTGGTCTTTCCTTTCCTATTCCCTTTCTGCTCGATCATTCTGGATGGTACTTACAGGCTGGACTGTTCTTTTTCCTTTCCCTCATTCCTCACCTGTGCCAAGAGCGCGTCCCCTTCCTCACCTGTGCCAAGAGCGCGTCCCCTTCATCACCTGTGCCAAGAGCGCGTCCCCTTCCTCACCTGTGCCAAGCGCCTTCCTCACCTGTGCCAAGAGCGCGTCCCCTTCCTCACCTGTGCCAAGAGCGCGTCCCCTTCCTCACCTGTGCCAAGCGCGTCCCCTTCCTCACCTGTGCCAAGCGCGCGTCCCCTTCCTCACCTGTGCCAAGAGCGCGTCCCCTTCCTCACCTGTGCCAAGCGCGTCCCCCTCAAAGGAGATCTGGGAGGGGAGGGGGCAGGGCTGTTTGCTGCGGATGAAGCAAGGCTGTCCCCAAAGTCGGTTGTGGCAAAAGAGGGCCAGGACTGTAGCTGATTCCCGGTCGGATCCTGTGAGAGCATTTGAGCAATATCTGCTGTGTGCCTACTTATGTCCCGTCAAAGACGCAATCGCCAGACTGTAGCTGGAGGATTGTGAGAGAAGGGTGTCTGCAAACAAAGCTTCATTTGTTTATATGTTAGCATGCAAATCAGTGCGTGTTTACAGGTAGCAAGTGAAGATTGGTGCGCCTACATGTTAGAGGGTGCACATAAGTGTCAAGGCTGCAGCTGTCGGTGCCTGTCAAAAAACAATGCAAGAGACTTCTGTGGGAAAGACACTGGAGACCAGTGTGTGATTGTATGGTAGCATGTGAAGATCAGTGCGCCTAGAGGATGCACAGAAGGGTCAAGGCTGCAGCTGTCGGTGCCTGTCAAAAAACAATGCAAGATACTTCAGTGGGAAAGACACTGGAGACCAGTGTGTGATTGTATGGTAGCATGTGAAGATCAGTGCGTCTAGAGGATGCACAGAAGGGTCAAGGCTGCAGCTGTCGGTGCCTGTCAAAAAACAATGCAAAGGTTTATGTTGGAAAGACAAACTGGATTGGAGCAAGTATCGAATTTATGCCCAGGAGCACACAAAAGGTGTGAGGCGAAGAATGGAGTGGTTTGCGGAAGTGCTGTTGCCCGTGTAATAGTAGGCAGGGCTTGTACCCAGGCCAAAAGACTAGGAGTCTTGCCAGATAACCTGCCCCTTCATCTTCCAGGGTAGCTTGCCTACTGCTAATGTGCTCATGTACTCACAACTTGTGTGCAGCCAGACCTTAAGAAATGCGCCTTGAGGTAGGAAGTGTGCATTTCCAGGCATGCAAGCGCTGCATGTAGCTGCACGCTCCTTGGCCTGTTTGTCTGCTACGGTTTATGGAGCAGTTTTTTTAGGGTACCTGGTGCCAAACTGGCTTCCTTTTCCTATTATGCTTGGGAGTGCTTTATGCTTGGGAATGCTTTGCGCTTGGGAATGCATTATGCCTGGGAGTGCTTGTTGTCATTGTTAGAGCACCCTCCATTTTTCATCTTCTTCTCAAACTACGCACACATGTAAGGTTGGCCAGACCCATATATATATATATATATACGGTGTATATACGGTAATTTTGGCAGGGAAATCACCAAATGTACGGTCATATACGGTGTGTATATACGGTTCTGGCCAACCCTACACACATGTCTCACCTGCAGCCCAAAGCCCTCTGCGTTCGAGAATGTGCCCGCCTGGTCACTGTTGGCAGGGGGCAGTGCACAGCTGCTGCAAGAGTCTTCCTCTGCCAGAGCAAATGATGACCCGTGGTCGTCATGCATGGCAGCATCGTGCCCAGCACCCTCTTGACTGCCTGCACCTTGCTTGTCCTGCCCGCCGTGCAGCTCAGGGCCCGACAGCTGGTGCTGTTCGACAGCTGGTGCTGCTCGACAGCTGGTGCTGTTCGACAGCTGGTGCTTGTCCTGCCCGCCGTGCAGCTCAGGGCCCGACAGATGCTGTTGCAGCACCTGTGTATGTGTGTGTGTGTGTGTGGTGTGTGTGTGTGTGTGTGTGTGTGTGTGTGTGAGCACCTGTGTGTGTGTGTGTCTGTGTGTGTGTGTGTGTCTGTGTGTCTGTGTGTGCGGTGACAGCCCTGAGCTGGGTTTGGGACAGCTGCTGTTGCAGCACCTGGTGAGCAAGGAATTTGGCGGAAACTTATACAACACAGCCCCAAAGAGTTCGACAGCAAAGAAATCACTCAAAGGAGCAGCCAGAAAATCACTGCACATTAAGAGCTTTGAGGATACAATCTCTGTTGAGACCCCAAACCCAAAGGCATGAGAGAAAGCTACACCAGCAATAAGCATCTTTACAGCACACATCTGCATTACATCTCTGCTGTGGCAAAAAAACAAAAGGCACTCATTTGACCTCTGATCAAACCCTAAACATAATTTAAACTAGTAAATCGCCACCACCTGCAACTTCTCTCGGGTTTGCTGCTGCTGCTGCTCATGCTGCTGTGCCTGCAGGACCTGATGCTCTAAGAACAGGTCTGTCAGCTGCTGCTGTTGCGGTTGCTGCTCCTGGGTTGGTAGGGGCACTGCATCTTGGTGTCGGCCTGCGCCAAAACATATCAACGATTTTAAAATTGTCAGTAGATGAAACAGTAGGTTTAAGATTAGGGTTGGCCAGAACCGTACATACACAACGTATATGACCGTATGTATGGTGATTTCCCTGCCAAAAATACCGTATATACACCGTATGTACCTATAAATGTATGGTTCTGGCCAACCCTATTTAAGATGCTCAGCAGGTCGAGAAGATCTCAGTTTGGGGACCCACATGTGATGCACACTACTGCAGGTGCCACATAAAGATTATAAGTCATGGCACTGGGCTCAGTTGCTGCCTGAGCAGGCATTTATTAACAGGTCACAGGTAAAATTGGCCAGAACCGTATATGTACACTGTATATGACCGCTTGTATGGCAATCTCCCTGCTGAAGTACCGTATATACACCGTATATACATTGTAAAACCGTATGTATGATTTTGTAAAACCGTATGTATGATTTTGGCCAACCCTAATCATGAGTCGTGCACCAAGACAACCCTAATCATGGGTCGTGCACCAACCCTAGTCATGAGTTGTGCACCAACCCTAATCATGAGTGGTGCACCAACCCTAATTATGGGTCGTGCACCAAGACAACCCTAATCATGAGTTGTGCACCAACCCTAATCATGGGTTGTGCACCAAGACAACCCTAATAACGAGTTGTGCACCAACCCTAATCATAAGTTGTGCACCAACCCTAATCATGAGTTGTGCACCAAGACAACGGTGTGGCACAATTGCGGTGCAATATGAAAGCTGGTGAGTCATGCAACAAGTAAAATGTACAATTGCAGGTGCAATATGAAAGTTGTGGGTCGTGCAACACAGAAAACAAATGTACACTTGCAGGTGCAATATGAAAGGTTGTGGGTTGTGCGGCACCGAAAAATTGTACGGTTGCAGGTGTGATATGAAAGGTTGTGGGTTGTGCGGCACCAAAAAATTGTACAGTTGCAGGTGCGATATGAAAGGTTGTGCGTCGTGCCAACCAAGGCGAAGTTGTGACACAAATGCAGGTGCAACATGACTAGGGTTGGCCAGAACCATACATATACACCGTACATGACCATGTGGTGATTTCCCTGCCAAAAACACCGTATACACACCGTACATGTATGGTTCTGACCAACCCTAAACATGACAGGTCGTTAAAAGTGAAGAGGGCAACTCTGCTGCATGTAAGATCGACAGGCAGCCACGATGAATTTTTTCGCTCAGGCAAAAGAGTGGGCATTAAGAGAAACGACATAGTAGCCTCTGCCTAAGAAGGCACACAGCATCTTTGGCTTGCAAAATGCCGCCACCGGCCTTTTTTTTTATAGCTGCACATATTCCACACGCTTCATCACCCACTGTATGACTCCTGTCTCCAAAACCCTCCCTCAGCAGAAGCTGCCTCAGCAGACGTGCAGGGATTCACTGGAGTGTCCTTTTGAAGAAGGGGGTTCAAGGCAGCTAGTAGTGCAGTAGCAGCGGATGCACTGCTGGCTGCTGCTTTGGCTGCTGCCTCCGCCTCTGCAGCGGCCGCACCCTTGCTTTTGAATCCAACTGTGTTGTGCCTGCACAGTGTGTTTGTGTGTGAGTGTACACAGTATAATAACAAGGGCGTTTGTTGCGGGAAACACCAGTCCATCAGCTGAGGCCTTGCTCCTAATTCCAACTGTGCTGTGACTGCACAGTGTGTCGGTGTGCAGGCGTACACGTGTTGAAAATCAGGGCGTGTTTTGTGGGGAAACTTCAGTCAATTAGCTGAGGCCTTGCTCCTGGAGTCAGCCGTGCTGTGCCTTTACGTTACAATGGTATTTGGGTGAGCGTAAATTGCATGTAGAGGGTACAATACCTCATCTTGCTCATCCCACATTCCACATTATAGAAATGTTTAAAGAGCTCCAGCACATCATTGCATTCCGAAGTGACCCATTAAGAAATGTACAAAAAAGCACTGCATGTACACCTTAGTACAATAATTGTCTTGTGGTCGGCCTGCATTTATCAATAATGCTTTGCATACATCTAATTCGGTGCTTCTTGAAACAGGGGGTGTGCGTGTGTGTGGTAGCAGCAAGAGCTGGGTTACTTTTTTGCGTTTGTGCTTATGGTGCAAGACACAACACGTGTTCAACACAAAGGAGGATTGACTTGCCTAATTGCCTTCACAAATGCCTGTGGGTGTGTGCTGTTTGTGAACATGTTTGTCTGGTACTGTGTTGGCCAGTGGGTGCCTGTGTGAAGGTTGATCTATTCCTGGTTACTGGGTTGGAAAGGACCGCGAGGCCCTTACGCATTTTTCTATTCTCATTCTCATGAGAAGCTTTGGACTTTTTAACGAAATAGGTAAGTAACTTTCATGCCCCAAAAAACGCATTGATAGTACTTCATCACGCTTCCGACAGACTGTGCAAAGGCACTGATCGTGCAAAGGCACTACTCGTGCAAAGGCACTACTCGTGCAAAGGCACTTCTCGTGCAAAGGCACTACTCGTGCAAAGGCACTACTCGTGCAAAGGCACTACTCGTGCAAAGGCACTACTCGTGCAAAGGCACTACTCGTGCAAAGGCACTACTCGTACAAAGGCACTACTCGTGCAAAGGCACTACTCGTGCAAAGGCACTACTCGTGCAAAGGCACTTCTCGTGCAAAGGCACTAATCGTGCAAAGGCACTACTCGTGCAGAATTTCACCTGCTTGTACGAGGGGGTGAGAGTAGCGTACTGGCAGGTTGCGTGCCAAGGTTGCTTGAGAGCGGCGCTGGTGTTCCAAGGGCTGGAACAACACCCGCACCAGGGCCAAAGCGGGAACCGGTTTCCTTCACTGATCTGCCCCTGCGCACATCAAAGTGTAGGTCGGGTGAGAATTTAGGCAAACAGGTCAGGCTTGTGCCAGCAGCTGCGTTTGTGGTTCTGTGATTCTGTGATTCTGTGATTCTGTGATTCTGTGATTCTGTGATTCTGTGCCATGCAGCTGCGTTTGCGTTTGTGATTGGGTGAGAGGTTGGGCAGACAGATCAGGCCTTTGTGCACAGGAATTCACATGCTTCCGCGTCCAATATTTGGCAAACGCTTTGGCTGACAGGTTCCCGTACAAGTAGTCAGATCTACTCCAAACTGTTCATTACTTAGTGAGCGCTTTGGCTGACAGCTATTCATACAAACGTAGTCAGAGCCATTCCACAATGAACGTGGGAATTGTTAAGCTTTTCACAGTTCTCTGACCCAATGCAACAGCACTACTGGCGTGCGCACACACACACACACACACACACACACACTCACACACACACACACACAAACACACACTCACACACACACACACACACACACACACATACACACACACAAGCACCATGTTTACTTTAAAGTTCTATTGAGTTTCACCCTTGAATAAAGCAGGAGATCAAAAAGCACGCATGGTAAGACACATGCGGCAGATGCATGGAAACACAAGTCTCAAACAAGGAAGAAGGACTGGACATGTGTGTGTGTGTGTGTTTGTGTGTTTTATCTGCATGTGGTGAGCTGCGCCATTGTGCAGAAACATGAAGCATCTGGTTTAGGGGTTGTGCAGTAGGTTCAAAGTCGTACACAGCAAGGCAGTCACGAGACTAAACAAATCTGGACTTAATGCTGGCAGGCCTCTGTGCGGTAGTGTCTGGCAAGAAACGCTATAACTGCAAAAGAGCAATCACAAACACCCACTTACAAATGTATATGAGCATTACCCAAGAGCGGATGGTTCGGCGAAGAAGGCTTTTTTACAAAAATGCACGCACAAACACACACTTACGAATTATTTTGAGCACTACCCATGGGCGGGCGCGGTGATATCTTGGAAGAGGTTGATTGCCTAGAAGCTGGTTGCTGGTTTGAAGAGGGAAACGGAAAGGGCTGTGCGGATTTGCAGCTCTCCCTGAGGTGGCTGTCAAGGGCCTGCGAGGACAGAGAAGGAAAGCCAATGTATGCGCTGCTGGTGTGAGCGCCATGTGCACAAAGAGCGATAAGGGAAATCAGAGTATGCGCTGCTGGTGTGAGCGTTGTGTGCAAGAAGACAGAGGAGGAAAGTCTGCATCCTAAAACATTGATACACCCTAAAATGAAAAAACATGTTGGAGCACTTGCTTAAGGTTATTCAGAGCATGTGCTTAAGGTCATTCAGAGCATATGCTTTGGGTCATTCAGAGCACTTGCTAAGGTCATATTTTTACACACCATATCAACAGAGACAGACCTACCCAATATACCATGAATGCAATGTGTTACACCGCATACGTTGGTACACAATTTGTGTACCTACGTACATGGAACTGCCCATTCGTATCAACATAGACAGAACTTCCCAAGTTACCATGAATGCAATGCGTTACACTGCATACGTTGGTACACGATTTGTGTACCTACGTACGTTAAATTGCCCAACCCTACACACACCTGCTGCGCCACTGCAAGCACCAGCGGAGAACGGGCTAGACGGTTGAGCTGGTACGTAGTGAGCCCAGATGCCTGTAGGAGCCGAGTGCATCATAAAAGTGTGTGCATACTTGTAAGCAAGCCCAGATGCCTGTAGGAGCCGGGTGCATCATAAAAGTGTGTGCATGTCCTTATGCAAGCCAAGATGCCTGTAGGAGCCGAGTACATCATAAAAGTGTGTGCATGATCCTAAGCAAGCCCAGATGCCTGTAGGAGTTAAGTGCATCATAAAATTATGTACATGTCCTTAAGCAAGCCCAGATGCCTGTAGGAGCCGAGTACATCATAAAAGTGTGTGCATATTTTTAAGCAAGCCCAAATGCCTGTAGGAGCCGAGTGCGTCATAAAAGTGTGTGCATGTCCTTAAGCAAGCCGAGATGCCTGTAGGAGCCGAGTGCATCATGAAAGTGTGTGCATATTTTTAAGCAAGCCCAGATGCCTGTAGGAGCCGAGTACATCATAAAAGTGTGTGCATATTTTTAAACAAGCCCAGATGCCTGTAGGAGCCGAGTGCATCATAAAAAGTGTGTGCATGTTCATAAGCAAGCCCAGATGCCTGTAGGAGCCGAGTGCATCATGAAAGTGTGTGCATGTTTAAAAGCAAGCCCAGATGCCTGTAGGAGCCGAGTACATCATAAAGGTGTGTGCATGTTTATAAGCAAGCCCAGATGCCTGTAGGAGCCGAGTGCATCATAAAAGTGTGCGCATGTTTCTAAGCAAGCCATATACATGCTTTTGCATACGCTTCATCAATGCTGCAAAAAAATGAAAGTTGGGAATGTCTCAGGGTATGTCGATATCCCTAGTCTGCATTTGCACAAACCTCCTCCACAGTGTATGGTCACACCTGAGTATATAACTTCTATTGTCAGTTGGTCGTCTATTGGCCTGCTAGTTTGTCTACAATATCTACAATACAAATTGCGTTACTTCACTACATCTTAACAGCCTGTTAAGGCTGGGGGTTGCAATACATTTGCTGCTGCACAAACAGCAGGTGGGCAGGACAACCACAGAGAAGCAGCATTTCCGCTGCACTGCTTAACAATTACAAACATATAAAGTGCACTGCTTAACATTTACAGACACATAAACTGCACTTAAAAGACATATAAACTGCACTTAACAGACATAATAACTGCACCGCTCAACATTTACAGACATATAAAGTACCATTTCGCACCCATCTCCGTTGCTGCTGCATTCCTGTCCATGGGATGCACCCAATTATGTGGCCGCCATCTACTGCAGCAAGCACTAAGTTCTTTTCGCACACTCCAGTGACCCTGGCTGCTGCACGGACTGCAGGTGGTAGCAGTTCCAGCATAGTGAACTACCACCCAGTCAGTCACACAGCCGCAATCTACTATAACAAGCACTAAGAGGCACACTCCAGTTACCTTGGCTGCTGCACGGACTGCAGGTGGTATATCAATTCCAGCATAGTGAACCACCACCCAGTCAGTCACACAGCCGCAATCTACTGCAGCAAGCACTAAGAGGCACACTCCAATTACCTTGGCTGCTGCACAGACTGCAGGTGGTAGCAGTTCCAGCATAGTGAACCACCACCCAGTCAGTAACACAGCCGCAATTCACTGCAGCAAGCACTAAGAGGCACACTCCAATTACCTTGGCTGCTGCACGGACTGCAGGTGGTATATCAATTCCAGCATAGTGAATTACCACCCAGTCAGTCACACAGCCGCAATCTACTGCAGCAAGCACTAAGAGGCACACTCCAGTCACCTTGGCTGCTGCACGGACTGCAGGTGGTAGAGATCCCAGTGGAGTGGCCCCGCCTGCCCTGCTGTTGCTGGAGTGGCTCCCCAAAGCTGCCAACCCCTCCCTCCTTGCCGGCGAGGACTTGTTTGCTGCACAGGAGGCAGGAGAGGCAGGAGGTGCAGCCATACACTTACTAAGCCTGAATAGCAATGCTGCAAGGCTTAATTGACTAAGAGAGCAGGTTCAAGAGCTGTATTGACTAAGAGAGCAGGTTCAAGAGCTGTATTGACTAAGACAAGAGTTATTGACTAAGACAAGAGCTTTTCTGACTAAGACGAGAGCTTTATTGACTAAGACAAGAGCTTTTTTGACTAAGAGAAGGGCTTAATTGACTAAGAGAGCAGGTTCAAAACTTGCTGGTTGTGATTGCAAAATAACATTGGCTGAGTACTACACAGCAAACTGAAACAGGGGGCGTTGCTTGGCACGAGCAAGTTTAGTGGCGTGCAAGGAATGTGACTTTGGTACCAACTTTGCGTGGTTGAAGGGCTGTAAATTGGATATCAATTGCTGTATTGCTGAGCACATGTTAGACGTGACTGGCGTGAGGAATTGTTGCGTCCTAGTGTGAAGGCGCAGCACTGCTGCAGGCACTTGGCCAGCACTCGTGCGCGGCCAGGAACTGTTAAATTGCACAATTCGAACATTTTTGCAGGCCAATTTTATAATTCCAAGACCAGCTTCCTCTGTGCTTATGGGTCTTATCTATCAAGGAATCATAACAGGACTGGGCAGTGTGATCTTATTCTGCATCTCTTATGCTCTGCATATTGTTTTGCTCTCTGCATCTCTAAACACGAGCACCAATTTATTAAGGGGTGTTGGGGCAGCAAGCAATCACCACGCACAAGTGAGGAAATACAATAATATCCTTGCCCCCTGCCCCCTGCTTCCTGCTTCCTGCACCAGCATATGTGTTCAAAATATTGGGCCACAGATATTTCTGTAACACCTCATTACGCAGGCAAGCAAGTAGGACGAGAAGATTCAAAGAAGACGCTCTATGCACCTAGTGCGATTAGTAAAAGCTGGCATAATACAGGAAGGAAATACTATTGCTGGGATGAGGTTAGGCAACATTAAAGACCCGAAAAAAGGTGCCAGGACTAAGGAAGTTTTTGATATTCTCTGAAAGGCATGGATTTCCAGGCGCCTTTGCACACACATTTCTCGACTGGGCAGAAAGTATGCATGCAGTGTTTATACGGGATTTTAGGAGCAGATTTCCGTACATCTGATCATTTACGCGGTCAGTAGGTGGCTCTGGTCAACACGCCATGTTTGTTGCAATTAGAAGACTGTGAGTTTTTTCATGGCGCACAGTTGTGCAGCAAGTCCACCTTACACTGTACCCCTAAGGAAGAAAGCGCCAGAGCTTCAAAGACCACACAAATGTAGGGTTGGCCAGAATTGTATATACACACTGCATATGACCGTATGTATGGTGATTTTCCCTGCCAAAAATACCGTATATACACCGTATATACTTATAAATGTACGGTTCTGGCCAGCCCTACATAAATGCAATGCACCTTACTCTGATCACAACAACGCCTTACCTGCATTGACGAAAATGGTGTTCAGCCTGTCTACCCCCATCTGTCTGTCAATGAGGTGGCATTTTAGCATGAGTTCTTGTAGGGACGAGGCTGTCACACCGACTCTCGAAGCCAGGGGGTCGATGTCGCAATAAAGACTGTGAGTGAGACATCAATATTAGGTATAATGTAAAATTAATTAATCGATATTAGGTATAATGTATAATTAATTAGTCAATATTAGGTATAATAATATTAGGTATATACCGTATAAGCAAAGTGGCGATGCCTCTGTTCTGCCGCTGCAGCATAGAAACCTCCAGCACTCTTGCATTTTGGGACTCACGTTGCGATCATGAATGCTTATGAGGGATTTTGGCGCAGCGCCAGTGCAAATTTGCTCAAAAGCAGGCAATTGTGCAGGCAAGTGCAAATTTGCGTAAAAGCAGGTAGCGTGCGCTGCAAATCCCTAGCGATGGCCATTCATTGTTCACTTGCATTGCAAGAAAGTTTTCTTGCCAAATACATGGAGGTACACCAAAACTGAAGCATCCCCGACATACTTTTTGACATTCTCAAGCCCCCTCCTGAAAGCCTTGTCCATCCAAAATCACTGCCAAACATCATCATGACCATAGGCATAGGGTATAATGTCATAAAGCATCCCGAACACATTACTTTTTGGCACTCTCAAGCCCCCTCCTGAAAGCCTTGTCCATCCAAAACCACTGCCAGAAATCAGCACGGACATTGGTACACAGTATAATGTCTCAAAGTATCCCCGACACATTTTCCACATTTTCTAGTTTCACACATTACTTTTTGACACTCTCAAGGCCCCACCTGAATGCCTTGTCCACCTGTCGCTCCAAGTCAGCATCACTGTGGACTGTGCGCTGATACTTCCTGTATGTGTGCACACAGGGCTGAACCAATAAGAACGTTTTAAGCATCATAATGCATAATGCGCTGGTACTTCCTGTATGCGTGCACACAGGGCTGAACCAATAAGAACGTTTCAAGCAACATAATGCATAATGCGCTGGTACTTCCTGTATGCGTGCACACAGGGCTGAACCAATAAGAACGTTTCAAGCAACATAATGCATAATGCGCTGGTACTTCCTGTATGTGTGCACACAGGGCTGAACCAATAAGAACGTTTCAAGCAACATAATGCATAATGAGCAACACAATGCATAATGCCCTTAGTTGGCGATTGTCATCATGCAAACATATGTGCTGGTACTCCCTGTGCGAGTGCAGACCGGATTACCAAAACTAGACACAATTTTGCGCCCCTAACATAAGAATCTATGGCAGGTGTCCTCAGTATGCCTATGACGTGCCCTATCGGTGCAACCCACAATGCCCCTGCCAGGTAGTTAGGTAGTTGGAACGACGACCATAACATCTTTGTTTATTTGAAGGCGCATTTGCTGGAATTGCCTTGCTAAAAGAAGTAGGCTAGAAATTCCTCCTTCTGACACTGCCACTTTTGAATGACCTACCACGGTTGCAGCTGCTTGTCCCTCCAAGACAGGACAGAAGTCCACATGGACTAGAAACTCCTCCTTCTGACACTGCCACTTTTGAATGACCTACCACGGCTGCAGCTGCTCGTCCCTCCAAGACAGGACAGAAGTCCACATGGACGACACCATGGGCACGGTTTGGCTTCCTCCAGGCCACACAGGATGCACCTGGTTTACAACAGACAGTGCATGAGGGGCGGGTGTAAGTACCACTGGTGATTAGGAAAAAGCAGCAGAGAGTTATTAGGAGAACTATGTCTTAAGGGGATAGATTGGGCTCATGGAAACACAGGAGACCCTTAAAACCGGTGCAGAAAGCGTGGATGCAATGCTGGCCTTGAGAATTACAGGAGACCCTTTAGACAGGTGCGGAAAGCGTGATTGCAATGCTGGCATTGAAGTGTGATCTTTGAACAAATGCATTGAGAACGCTTGTGAAACCAGGCACAACAGGTAGGTTTCATTGAGGGGTATAATTTGGAACCAAGAGGGATTGAACTCACAGCTTCTGAAGAGCGTGCTCTCATTATAAGTGGACAAGCCTGTTTGGCAAGGTCTTTTAAAAAGGTGTCAAATGACGCTGCATCAAAGCATCACCCGCACATTGTTCTTTGTTCTTAACGTATATTGAGTAGCTGGAGGAGCCAACTGGCCACACGCCTTCTGTGCTCCTATAGACTGGATAATATTCATGCATGGCCTTCTTATCAACAAAGATGATAGTACCTTTGCTGGAATGCACCTCACGCAAAGTTATTGCTGGGCAAATCATGATGTAAGGCTAACATGGCCGCTTTGCCTTTTTAAAGTGGGAGGTGGTGGATTCCTTTTATTTGACGCAATTTGCATACACATACACACATGCGCACACACACGCACACACATACATACACATACACACACATACGCACCTCTTTTGTAAGGCCTCTCTTCTCCCCATCAGTCGCAGATCGCAGCACTAGACACATCGACACAGCGTGCACAAATTGCGGATAGCTCACCTGTGCAAGAACAACAAAGAAATGTTTGAGTTTCAAAACAGCTACTCTGCTTCTACTAGCTCGCCGCGTACGGAAGATAAATCATGTAATTTGCACATCGCCTTGCTTGTAAAAGGCCGTACAATGGAAACGTGCAGAGTCAATCACAATTATTGCGTTAAATTGGACTGCAGAGTGCAGCGCATCACTACTGCATCGTGTTGGACTCACAGGAAGTGCCATCAAGACGGATGGCTTTTGTTGATCGGGGTGCTGCAGAGTGGGCACCAGGGCAGGTCCCATGATGGCAGCCAGAACGTAGCACAGCAGCCGGTCACGCTTGCGATGCTCCAGAAGCAAGTACTGCCTGAAATATGAAAAGGATAGGGAGAGATGCATATGAGCATCAAGCCCAGGCTGTGACAGCCAGCATGAAATACGCTTGCGATGCTCCAGAAGCAGACTCTGCCTGGAGTATCCAAAGTAAGGGAGAGGAGACGTATGAATGAGATAGGGAGAGTGTACACATGTGAGCTTTAGGGCAAGGCCCGAGATGGAATCCAGCATGCAGCTAAACACGCTTGCGATGCTTCAGCAGCAGGTGCTGCCTGGAGCGTCCAAATGTACGGGAGAAAGTACGTATGAATAATCAAGGCAAGGCCTGTGATGGCAGCCACCTGGTAGCGCAGCAAAAGAACAGCATGCAATGCTCTAAGAGCAGGTAAATTCAGGAGTGTTTAAATAAATTCTGGAGCATTAAAATGAATTCAGGAGCGTTTGAATGTGAAGGGAACGTGTTGCACATTTGCCTGTTGGAAACGTGCCAAATGAAACGGTTAATTTCATAAGAGTTAAAGTGCATCACCGTACAAGGTACAAGGATAGTGCTATCCAAGCTAGACGATGATTAAAGCCTCCAGGCTGGAGGCACACGCCTTGTCAAATTTAAATATAAACACAGTTCGTTTTGAAACAGAAAGAAGCACGCAGATTTCTAACCAACTTACTCGCTGGTCATAGTCATGGCGTACAAACGTCGGGACCTTGGGATGGGAACACCAAGCACGTCGTACTCGTTCAGCGCAGCCATCAGCACTTGACGGGAGATGGGGTCGATGGTCTTGGGCACCTAAAATTATTCATGTACATTGTGAATGTAGGTTTGAACGAATGAGTGTGTGTGTCTGTGAAGTTCTTGTGTGCGTGTGTGTGTGTAGGCACACACCACACTGTGCTTGCACAGTAACTATTTTTGGCAAGCTTTCAAATTCTCAGCACAAACACATGCACTTTAACATACTCTCTTGATACAAACAGTAGAGCAAAGAAACCCAGCACAGCCGGCAGCACCTCAGTATTGTTTCTTCTATATCTTCCCTGCTCTGGTTATATCTCTCTTCAAATCATTTTCCCCGACCTCCCTCCCACAGTCCCCAAACTAACCGACCTCCCAGCCAAAATTGGGAACCCCTTGAATGTGATATCTCCCCTGATACTGCTCCGTTTGAACTATGAATTAGTGCATTGGAAAGCTGAGAGCGCAAGCCATAAATCTGCCCCCTCAGTTCTCTTTGATGGACTTGTGCACACAGCGGACCAGCCTTGTGCGCACCACAGCTAAAAAGTGGATGAATGCAAAGCTTATGGCCCCAGGAGCCCAGGCATGTGCTTTTTCCTGGATTCTGACCATTGCTATCAGGTGATATTTGAGGAGGCAGTTTTGGCAAGAAGTGCAAGCCAGCACTCATTTCAGAGACCCTGGGCGTCAGACTTCCGGAGAATAAGCTTTTCTAATCATATACATTACTTCTGTTACTTTGGACGTGCGGCAGCAGGTTAGTGAGCGCACTTCTGTAGATACTCCAGAGACCCTAGATGGGGATCACACTTCTGTAAAACCTCCAGAGGCCCTAGAAAGTGAGCGCACTTCTGTAGATACTCCAGAGACCCTAAATTTAGATCACACTTCTGTAGAACCTCCAGAGGCCCTAGAAAGTGAGCGCACTTCTGTAGATACTCCAGAGACCCTAAATTTAGATCACACTTCTGTAGAACCTCCAGAGGCCTTAGAAAGTGAGCGCACTTCTGTAGATACTTCAAAGACCCTATAGATAGGGATCACACTTCTGTAGAACCTCCAGAGGCCTTAGAAAGTGAGCGCACTTCTGTAGATTCTCCTGTTTGGGCGCAACTGATCCCTTTGTGTGTGACGTTTCATCTTCCTTTAAAAGTGGGGCATCAGCCCCAAGGTTTATGTAGAGTCCTGCTGGAACCACACAGTCACTAAACTTTCCAAGCAAGCAAAAAGTTCTGATGAGGGTAAGATGAAATCAGCAGTGTTAAACCGCAACTGCAGGCCTGAGGTTTGCCACCTAACTTTTCATGCAAGCAAAAAAGGCTGATGAGGGTAAAATAGAATCAGCAGTGTTAAACCGCAACTGCAGGCCTGAGGTTTGCCATGAATGTTGGGTCAAGCCGCTCCTCTTGTTCTTCCTTGCTCGCTGCATTTCCTTTCCAAACCCAACTTACTTCTCAGCTGCATGCGCTTGCTAGCTGCATTACCGCTCAGCTGCATTCGCTTGCTAGCTGCATTACCGCTCCAGGCGTTAGCTTGTTCAATGGAAATGCACTACACCTAAATCATGATCAGGACCCTCATTCTGGTACCTTCAACCGTCCTTGTACCCCCTAGACATATGCCTACCTTGCGAAAGGCCCCGAACCCTTTGGGGATTGTCGGGATGGCACGAGTCCTTGGCCACCACCAAGGAGTCATTTCATTGAGGGGTACGTGTGCGTAGGCGGCAATTGTCTCCTGCAGTTGATGCATGGTTGGGGCGCTTGAAGTGGGTGGTTTCATTGAGGGGTTTTATTGAGGGGTTTCATTGAGGGGTTTTTGTACGTGTATGCGGCATTTGCTTCCTGCAGTCAGTCGAGTCCATGTATTTTTTCATCATTTCTTTTTTGTTGTTTGTTAACAAGTGAGCAAAGCAAGACGTGATCATCACAAGTCTTTGGCACCCACAGAACATAATAAGATGGTTAGGCAAAGGTGTCAGCACCACGAGTTCTTGAGAGCCTCCAGTGGTTTGTTTAGATCTTCATGCACGCTAGCATTGTAGCTGTTCATGCACGCTTGTCTTGTAACTTAACAAGGTTACTTGGCTTTTGCGTGCAAGTCCTACAAGTCTTTCTCGGGCCCTTACCTTATGGAGTTCCGTGATGAGCTTTGAAAGCACACGAGGAATGAGGGTGGTCTGACGCAGGAATTGAGCCACCCTCAACAAAGGAACCCAGTACGGCTGGCCCAGCTGCCTCAAGCCTCTGTGTGTCATTTGCGGTACAAGATTAGGTTTAGGGTTTAGGGTTTAGGGTTAGGGTTAGGGTTTAGGGTTTAGGGTTTAGGGTTTAGGGTTTAGGGTTTAGGGTTTAGGGGGGTCCTAATAAAGACTTCATCGTTTCTGGGTTGTTTGGCAATAATTAAACAATTTAGGTACAGCACATGTTCTATAATGATGACATCTAGAAATCACAAAACACTCCATAAATTGCATCGATACTGCCAATGCCACGCTTTATCGACACTCATATATCATATTACCCCCCCCCCCTTCTCCCATGCACACTCCCAAGAATACACGCGCAAACTTCCACACACAGACAGCCATTCTTATGCACACACACACACACACACACTCACACAAGCACGTACACAAATTTCCACAAACGTACCATAAATTGTACACATAATGCAAGCTCGCACCTCCGAGCATCCCTTAATGGGAGACGCAGGTCCAAAGGCTCCGCGTGCGCATCAGAAGGAATGGGTGCGCCCGCCTTGATCTCAGGACCTGAAGAGATGGCAGGAAATGGTGAAGGGATAGCAGGAAATGGTGAAAAGATGGCGGGAATTGGTGAAGAGATGGCAGGAAATGGTGAAGAGATGGTAGGAAATGGTGAAGAGATGGCAGGAAATGGTGAAAAGATGGCAGGAAATGGTGAAAAGATGGCAGGAAATGTGAAGAGATGGCAGGAAATGGTGAAGAGATGGCAAGAAATAGTGAAAAGATGGCAGGAAATGGGTGCACGGGAGGAAGATGGGGAGCGATGGGAAAAAATGGCGCATTGCATGTGCGTGGCTATAACGCAGCAGCTTACAGAGGAACACAGTTTTGTTGAAAAGCCGGCACTTAGTTGCAGCGCAAGCATGCAAGAGGCAGGCAGGAATGGGCTCATTTATCTTAAAAGCCATTAAGCACACGAGCAGTCATGCAGCAGGTACGCACGGACAACATGCTTGCATGCTTCAAGTGCCAACGGGCACATACAAGTAGCACAAGCGCAGCATGCATGGCCATGAATTGGATAGCCGGTTAAAGGACACATACCACACCCAAAGGGCTTGCGTGCCTTCCTGCTGATGTGCACACCCAAAGGGCGTGCATGCCTTCCTGCTGATGTGCACACCCAAAGGGCTTGCATGCCTTCCTGCTGATGTGCACACCCAAAGGGCTTGCATGCCTTCCTGCTGATGTGCACACGCAAAGGGCGTGCGTGCTTACCTGTGCCATAGGACATATACACGTAGCACTGGTGTAGAAGCTCACTGGCCTCTCCACTGTCTAAGAGGGTCACTAGACGGGGGGCTTGTGAGGCTGAGAGGAAGGTTTGTAGAGGTGCAAGGAAAGTGTGGGTGTGAGCGCACATTTGGGTACGGATTGGTGTGTGTGATGTGTGTGTGTGTTGTGTATGTGCGTGTGCGTGTTGCACATTGATAACGCGTAAGGTGCAGAGGTGGGGTGATGAGGGCACGTGCATACGTGACTGCTTTAATGTAAGGGCTCGTATATTTTTATTGCAACGAGTGTACCGTATATAGAAAAGTGCATATAGAAAAGTGTACGGTATATAGAAAAAGGACGTTGACGAGGACTTAATGTCAGGATAGCAGAGAGTTTCAAGTAAATAGACGGTTTCTAGCTCTGATTTACATTTCGGCAAGTCTCGTGTAAACTTTACCTGTACAAGTGGGTGGACTTCAAGTTTCGTGTGGACTTCACTAATACAAATGGGCAAAATTTGCTACTACAATTGGGAAGAGAACACTTGTGGGTAGAATTTCTTATTTTTGCATTCTCTGATACAAGATGGTACAAAACAGTTATCCGTAGTGACCTAAGAGTTGAGGCACAAAGCCGCTGTGTTAGAGCTGCTGCAGCGGTGAGATGCATTACTCAGAAAGGATGTTTGGCCAGAAGCTGGACAAAAGATGGTGTAAACTTGTGCATTACTTTTATCGCTTTGTTGTTCCGGCCATGAGCGAAAGCTTCCGCGAGGAAGCTACAGATGTGCAAGCTACAAAGCTACAGTTGTGCAAGCTACAAATATGCAAAGCTACGAGTGTGCAAAGCTACAAGTGTGCAAGCTACAAATATGCAAAGCTACAAGTGTGCAAAGCTACAAGTGTGCAAGCTACAAATATGCAAAGCTACAAGTGTGCAAAGCTACAAGTGTGCAAAGCTACAATTGTGCAAGCTACAAATATGCAAAGCTACAAGTGTGCAAAGCTACAGATGTGCAAGCTACAAAGCTACAATTGTGCAAGCTACAAATATGCAAAGCTACAAGTGTGCAAAGCTACAAGTGTGCAAGCTAACACCCGCATCACAGGCCTTTGTGTTCCATTTCTGTGAGGGAGCGGGTTTATATGTAGGGTTGGCCGGAACCATGCATTTATACAAATATACGAACGGTGAATATACAATACTTAGTGAGGATATACATACAATATTCAGTGAGGATATTTACTACAATACTTAGTGAGGATATACATACAATAGTTAGTGAGGATATTAATACATACGATCATATACGGTGTAAATATACAATTGTGGCCAACCCTTACTACATGCAACGTAGCACTCATAATTAGCCTGGGCAAATCAATCTTTAAAAATCCATTCAGTGCTGTTTCCTAATTGTGTAAAAACTCGTTGACAACATTGCTGCAAATTCCTACCAGCTATTAGCCAAGGTAGAGGTCCCTGCGTGACTTTGCGAAGGTGAAGGAGGTGGCGCTTGCACAACAACCGCATTTGCAACTGCAGCAAGCCGGCGTAGGTGGGGTGTCTGCGCAGTGCATGTGAGGGATGGGTATAAACATGGAGTGGATGGCAAACGGGGTGGATGCATATTTAGGACACCTTCAGCATCGGCAATGCCCTCGTCAAAAAAGTGACGTTTGTCGTGGTTGCTCCCGTTCACACCAGAAAACACAGAGCACCTTAAGACAAGGCAAACACTCTCTCTCTCCCTCCTCCTCCTCCTCCTCCTCCTCCTCCTCCTCCTCCGCACCATTTACAACCTGCTAAAAGAAAGCCCCCCCCATTCCTTCAGCCTTAGCCACCTGTCCCTAACTGAGGGACGAAAATTTCCTAACTGAGGGACGAAAATTTCCCCAAACAACATAGGGTAACATTTGCCAAGGCAAGCCAATCTGGTGTCTTCCTTTGAGCCATTAGCTAAAAAGATGCAGCACCAAGAACAAAACTCGGCCTTTGACTCATCAGCTAAAAAGATGCAGCACCAAGAACAAAGCAGTTTGGACCTTTCAAACGTTCATTGACCCTGTGGTCAGAAACAAAGAGGGAAAAAGTCACACTCACACTCACCAGGTACCACATCAACTGCACAGCCTCCTTGCAGTTAACAAGCCCCCCACGGTTGGTACAGGGACCTTGCCTCCCAATACACTCATCCTATGACTCCCTGTGATCTCTTAACCACACTCACCTGTCGCTGATCAGGCAGCACACCAACCGCACAGTTCCCATGCCCCCCACAGTTGGTGCGTGGACCATGCCTCCCAATACACTCATCCTATGACTCCCTGTGATCTCTCAACCACACTCACCTATCGCTGATCAGGCAGCACATCAACCGCACAGTTCCCATGCCCCCCACGGTTGGTGCGTGGACCATGCCTCCCAATACACTCATCCTATGACTCCCTGTGATCTCTCAACCACACTCACCTATCGCTGATCAGGCAGCACATCAACCGCAAAGTTCCCATGCCCCCCACGGTCGGTGCGGGGACCTTGCCTCCCAATTCCCAATACACTCACCCTATGACTCCCTGTGATTTATCAACCACACTCACCTGTCGCTGATCAGGCAGCACATCAACCGCACAGCTTCCTCGCAGCTCACAAGCCCTGCAGTCGGCACAGAGACCTCGCCTCTCAGCCCACTCATCCTCCCATCCAACGCTCCGACGCCACCGTTGCAATTGGCCCCCTCATTACTTTCGCCCCTCCAGATCCCCGCTACACCATTTGGCTTGCTCTCGCTTGCCATGCTTGACACAGGAGGAAATCCACGAGCGAGCTGCACTGCTGCAGGCCCGTCAATGAGTCTGAGCTGAGGAGGGGTGCTTGCACGGCTGTTGCCGCCGAGCCTAGACGGGTCTTTGCCACTTCCTGAAGCGTAAACGTGAGTATGTGTATGTGTATGTTGCAAGTTGGCAAGATGGGCTTAAATGTGTGTGTGCATGTGCGTGCTTGTGTAGTACCCTTACATGTGTGTACTATGGGTGTACGTATTTGTGTATGTGTCTGTGTGTGTAGGCGTGTTGCTAGCGGAGGAGGTGCTCTCGCACCGAGCAAAACAGCGCAAGAGGTGCAACACACTGTATAAGAGCTCCATGTGGTTCACAGGGAATGTATAGGGTTGGCCAGAACCGTATATATACACCGTATATGACCATACATTTGGTGATTTCCCTGCCAAAAATACCGTATATACAACGTATATATATGGTTCTGGCCAACCCTACGAACGTAGTACATACACAGATAAACTCCTGGCTGCTTCAGTACACTCTTTGCTTGCAACTTGCAACACTTCTACGCGCACGTTCATTTTTTCCGACCTGAGGAATGGGTAGAGAGTGCAGGAAGATGAGCTGCAGAGAGGCCAGGCTGCAGCAACTGCTGCTGCTGCTGCTGCTGCTGATGCTGTGACGCGCTTGGAATGCCTTCTGCATTGCGCTCGTAGATGACACGATTAAAAGCTGACACGACGTCCATGAACTCTGTGTGGTTGTCGAGCAGAGAAGCCTGTGGGAGGAGTGGGGTTGAGAGGTTTAGGTTATTTTATTGCCATTGTGAGGAGCAGGAACAGCAGGTAGTGTCATGATGTGTGGTCGCTAGTGAGCGGCAGTAGAAGCAGTAGTGATGTGTAGAAGCAGTAGTGTTGATGTGTGGTCGCTAGTGAGCGACAGTAGAAGCAGTATGAATGATGGGAGATACAGGGGAAACAATAGGCAGGGCCTTGAAATATACTTACACAGGAAGCAGCAGGAGAAGCGCTGAAAAGAAAAGGATGAATAGGCAGTGCCTTCACATAAAGTTACACAGCAGCAGGGGGAGCAGGGGGAGTGATACAGGGAAAACATTGCTAGCAGTGTCTTGAGATGCGGCGGCATTATAAGTCGGGGGGGAAAGTATGGACACTTACAAAAACGAAATTTACCTCGGGATTTAATGCTACATGCTACAACAACATGCAGTACGAAGCGCTGGGGTACACATAATATAATACCTATACATAACCTATGTGTGCATTACATTGCGTTATATTGCATTACATAATATAATACACATGATCTATTCATGCATTACATTGCATCCGCAGGGCAAAAGGAGCCACCGGAAAATTGTAACCTAGCAGTGTGTTCACAGCATTAGGGCACACATACTTGGTACATTATATAGTTACATTGCATCTGCAGGAGCAACAAAAGGAGCACCACTCACGTATACATATAAAATTACACACCCGATACAAGGCCTGAATAAAACTTGTCAGACCAAGGCATGCTGGATTAACACATTGCTTATGCATACATGCACTGGTGCGTGCACACCCATACATAAACTCACACACACACACATACACACACACATTTCCACAACAAACATACACATAAACAAACACACACATACACACACATACACACACACATTTCCACGACAAACATGCACATAAACAAACACACACAATTTCCACAGCAAACACACAAACACACACACATTAACAAACACACGTCGTGTGTGTGTATGTGCGTATGTGGGATGAACTGACCTCATAGCACAGGAGAAGTACCGTATCCAATGGCATGCAGGGCACATGATAGCGATCCGTGCCTGCTGCATCCCCCCAGGGTCCTGGCATCAATGCCTGCACACACGGAGGAAATACACTGTCCGCGCAGCACACTGAATTTGACACGTATCAATACGTACTGTGTAAATGTACGATTCTGGCCAAACCTAAAAACTATTCACGTGTTCACGCACCTGCATCAGTGGATCTAACATCATTTTGGGGTGCACTTAGACCAGAGCATCGCTGCAAAGCTATTCACGTGCTCACACACCTGCATCAGTGGATCTACCATCATTTGGAGTGCACTTAGCCCTGGTCCGGCTTGACCAGGGTAGCCTGTACCCTGCTGTGTGTGTGCGTGTGTGCGTGTGTGTGTTTGTTTGTGTGTGCGTGTGTGTGTGTGTGTGTGTGTGTATGCGTGTGCTGCAATGGAAAAGTGCAAAATCGGAAATACAAATGTCAAAGGAAGCCATGCACATGCGTAGGCATAATGTATATGTTTTAATCATGTAAGAGGGGTGGCCCCGTCCTGGATGCAAGATTAGAAACATACGCAAACAGGAGTCAGAGGTCGCCCACGTGCATGCATGGGTGTGTGGTTTATTTAAATGAGGAGAAACTCACGTCCTGGGTGTTTGGTTTATTTATATGAGGAGAAACTCACGCCCTGGGTGTGTGGTTTATTTGTATGAGGAGAAACTCACGCCCTGGGTGTGCGGTTTATTTGTATGAGGAGAAACGCCCTGGGTGCAAAACTGTCAGTACGCAAGCAAACAAAAATGTTGGCATGCAAGCAATCAGGAGTAAGTGGAAGCCCATGGTTGCATGATGCGATCAAATTAACATTGGGGTGCGACCATGCTGTGTTTTTGATATGATGGTTGGCTGGAGCTGGTAACATGTACGTGTCGATGCTGGCAACACGTACGTGTCAATGTACGTGTCGATGTACGTGTCGATGCTGGCAACACGTACGTGTCGATGCTGCTTACCTGCTCAGCAGTCTCACTGCTTGAAGGTAGCCCTTCCTGCCACGCAGGCTTCGACCCTGTATGATGTGTGTATGCGTACATTGTAAATGGGTGCCTATATGTACAGATTGTGAACGGATGCTTATATGTACAGGCTACGAATGGGTGTCTATATGTACAGGTTGTGGGTGGGTGCCTATATGTACAGATTGTGAATGGGTGTCTATATGCACAGGTTGCGAATGGATGTCTATATGCACAGGTTGTGAACGGGTGTCTATATGTACCGAGTATGAATGGGTGTTTATATTTACAGGTTATGAATAGGTGTCTATGTGTCTATATGCCTAGGTTATGAATGGGCGTCTATATATACAGGTTGTGAATGGGTGTCTATATGTACAGGTTGGGAATGGGTGTCTATATGTACAGATTGTGAATGGGTGTCTATATGTACAGGCTGTGAATGGGTGATTAAATGTACAGGTTGTGAATAAGTGTCTAAATGTATAATCAAACGTTGTATTTATGCATTATGCATGCCATTGTCTATTGTCAGTATATTAATGAAGAGCGCAGGTGAGCAGGAACCCTTGCCACGCATGCCCTCAGTACTGTGTGGGGGTGAGTATAAGTTTGGGCATGTCGCGTGAGCATGTGCATGTACATGTCGCGTGAGCATGTGCGTGTGCATGTGCATGTGCATGGAAGCTACTGTACGTGTGAATTACTATGCTATTATGCTAGAGCACAAATGTACGACAATAAGTTTGAACCCTACGTACCTGGCCTGGACCCTGGTCTGTAGGCTCCGCCTCTTGAGGCAGGTGTACCTGCATATAGATAGCATGATTGCACTTGCTTCCTTATAAGTGGGTGTGTATGTGAATGTTGCAGTGGCCTGAGGCATGAGTATCAAAGGTGTGAGGTGGTGCTTAGGATGATGTGCTAAAGAGTATGATGCTGAGTGAGATGCACTCAACCCTGAAGGGGGTACAACTTGTTGGTTTTCTTCCATTTTATTTCCATGAGCCACAAGATGACCAGCGTAAGTAGCTGCATGGCACATTCACCTTGAAACGTGCGCTTCTGCTAGTAGAAGAAGAGCACAGGAGGATTGTACTCTGCATTATGTGGGAAGAAAAGACGGGCATGCAATTTTTACCATGTGGGAGGAACACTCGGGAGGAAGCCGGGCTTGTGCTCGGGCGTTGTTGGTTTGCATCCCAATCAGTTCTTGACAGAGCGCCCCCCAACATCCCAGGAGGAGAGTTTGGAGGGCGAAGGCGCCATGCAGGGGCTGCGGTGGCTTTTAAGCGGGCGGCTGTGGCGGCTGCAGCGGCAGCTGGCGTGCAGCGCTGAGTGGCGTACTCAAACACGAGCTGAAGGGAGATGGCAGCTAAGAGGTGATCTGAGGCGACGTATCTGCAAGTGGTTGAGCAATGAAAAAGTGCGGTGTGCACAGGCTGATTTTGTGTACAGACAGATACCGGGTGTGTTCGGCAGTGCAGAGGAGCGTTTGCAGTGCTTTGTGTAAGGTATAAGGTGTGAGGATCTGCTGGTTGGACAGGAAGGACGTACGAGGCATTAGATATGAAGCGTATCACTAAATAATTACAAGGTCTGCACACGCAAAATTACAATTAGGCGTAACTAAACACCTGTGTCAAACAGGCGCTTTAAACGCATACAAACTCTACACTCACCTTGACGCACTGCACAGGCACAGCGTCTGGTAATCCCCAGCTGCCAAAGCAAAAACTGCCTCATCCTGAACCCCAGTCTGTGGCTGCTGCTGCAGCTGCTGCTGCTGCTGCTGCTGCTGCTGCTGATGATGATGATGATGATAATGAGTTTGGTACCCCGATTGCTGTGCTGCAGATGAGTGTGATGCATGCGCATGAGGCAGGCTTTGCTGGTAAGGCAGGCCCCCTTTTGCGGGCCCTCTTTCAGACCCACTGAAGCCAGCCCCTGCTAACGACGCCCCTGCGCCTGCAGCTGGTCTGCCTTTACTCTTTCTCTTCCCCAAGGGCACTTCTGCCAGGCTATTTGGCTCGAACTGGTTGGAGGACAGGGCTGCCAATGCAGCAGTTGTGAGGGGTTGGGATGCAGGGGTAAGGTGGAGCTCCGGGAAGTCGGCTTGGGCCTGTCTGAGGCCGGGGGTCCCTGTGGGCCAAGTTTGGTATAATTTGGTTGTTTGGGGTTTGGGAGGCAGGGGTGAGGTGGAGCTCAAAGACGTCAGCTTGGGCCTGTCTGAGGCCCGGGGCCCCTGTGGGTTAATATAACTGTAGTTGTTATAGCCGAGCGAGCTATATGAGTGTTGCTTAATGTGTGGATGGACATTTGTGACAATTACTTCAGTGGTTTGCAGACGTTTACAGGGCCATTGTAAAGGCATATGTAGCAAAGGGATGTGGGACAGAGTTTTAAACATTCACCTAAGGTCTGACTGAGGCCAAGAGTCCCTATGGGTGTATTTGTAGGGTTGGCCAGAACCGTATATGTATATGAACACCGTATATGGCCGTATGTATGGTGATTTTCCTGCTTAAAATACCGTATATACACCGTATATACGTATGTATGTATGGTCTTGGCCAACCCTATGAGTGCATTTGGATATGGTGTTTGTCTGATGATATGCGAAGGGGAGGGTACCGATCCGCTTGGCATGGGTGGAGAGACCTGTTCCGAAAACACAGAGCAACAAATATTTTGCAGCTGTCTTTGTGACTGATGATATGTGAAGGGGAGGGTACCGATCCGCTTGACGTGGGTGGAGGGACCTGTTCCAGGAGCTCAGAGCAGCAAATATTTCACAGCTGCCTTCGTGACTGATGATATGTGAAGGGGAGGGTACCGATCCGCTCAACATGAGAGAGAGAATTGTTCCAAAAACTCAGAGCAGCATAGTACACCGGCGGCTCCAGTACATGGGAAGCATTGTGTGCATGCAGGTGTGTGTGTGCATGCGGGTATGTGCAAGCAGGTGGTTGTCTGATTCTGAGGGGAGGAGCGGCAGGGTGACAGCTGTCTTCATGACAATTGTATGGGTTTATGGGTTTTGTCACCACCAGGTGGTGTGGAATGGGTCTGGAATGGGTTGGAATGGTTTGGAATGGATTGGAATGCTTTGAAATGGTTTGGAATGCTTTGGATTGGAATGGGTTTTGTCACCACCAGGTGTTGTGGAATGGGTTTGGAATGGTTTGAAATGGATTGGAATGCTTTGAAATGGTTTGGAATGCTTTGGATCGGAATGGGTTTTGTCACCGGATGATGTGGAATGGAACCCAGGGAAGTCTACTATGCATTCTGAGGCCGGGGGCGCATTTGTAGGTATTTCAAAAGCATTTCAGAGCTCAAGCATGTGTTTGTGCGTTGAGGAGTACGCAGCTGTGCAGGGCGCCTGTGTGGAAAATTCAATGACAGTTTCAGGCTTATGCATGTGTTCGTGCGTTGAGGAGTGCGCGGCTGTGCAGGGATGGAGGACAGGTGGGTGTGCAGGAAGGACAGGTGGGTGTGCAGGGAGGACAGGTGGGTGTGCAGGGAGGACAGGTGGGTGGGAGGAGAGGTGCCAAATCGAGGGCAAAGCTAAAATTTTAATATGAGTGCCCGCATTTGCATCACTTTCCTATTTTTTCGTTTCGTTCCTGTGAGGCAGGGCAATACGTAGGAAGGGAGGATACACCAACTCAATTGCCGTGGAATACGGCAGAACAGCACACGCCCAGCATTTTTGCATGTTGCGATGAAATTAAGACACAATGGTGCATCACCAAGAGTGTGCTATTGAATTACGTCTACACTAGGTGTACACCGGTACTCACTTTTATACTAGGAGGGAATAAAGAAAAACTATGCAGGCAGTGAAAAACCACTCACCACATTAATTACGGAAAAGGAGCCACTTTGGTACCGCGTACCGTAAATCCTCCACCATCCACTTTAATACTAGGCCTTGTTAGCAAAAAAATGCCTTGTTATCATATTTTATGCCTCAAAATCCTCCACCATCCACTTTTATACTAGGCCTTTTCTATGGAGCATCATGTCTATCTTTTGCACATGGAGTGCGTACCCCAATGCAGGATCCCATTTCCACGGTGCTATCATGCCTATCTTTCGCACATGGATTGCGTACCCCAATGCAGGATCCCATTTCCACGGTGCTATCATGCCTATCTTTCGCACATGGAGTGCGTACCCTAATGCAGGATCCCATTTCCACGGTGCTATCATGCCTATCTTTCGCACATGGAGTGCGTACCCCAATGCATGATCCCATTTCCATGGTGCGCCATTATTAGCCATGGCACTTTTTGCCAACAGTTACATTCACACAGAGCACCCACCCAAATGCAGAGGGCTGTCAACAGTGCCACCATCCAAAGGGGGAGCAGAGCACAGGAAGGAGACAGACACGCGCACTTGGCAGTTGAAGATGTGCAAGGTCAGACGCAGCACACTGCCTGCGTGAGGTACTTGTCCTGTGTGGTAAAACAGAGTTGTGGTGACATCGGCAGAGTGAAGAGCAGACGTGTGACAGTGAAAATGTGGTTGTCTTTTTAGACAGGCTGTAGGTGCAGATAGGTTGTACATGGACACAAGACAGGAGGGGTCGCAGAAAACAAACATGACACCATTCCTTAGGCAAGCACAAATCTCTAACCCAAACCAGGTAACCCAAATCTCTCAACGAGTAACAAATGCTTGTTTGTGTCATGTACAGCAGAAAAGTGTCATGTACAGTTTGTTTGTGTCATGTACAAATGCTTGTTTGTGTCATGTACAGTAGCACAGTGTCATGTACAGTTTGTTTGTGTCATGTACAAATGTGTGTTTGTGTCATGTACAAATGCTTGTTTGTGTCATGTACAGTAGCACAGTGTCATGTACAAATGCTTGTTTGTGTCATGTACAATTGCTTGTTTGTGTGTCATGTACATATGCTTGTCTGTGTCATGTACAAATGCTTGTTTGTGTCATGTACAGCAGCGCCAAAGCTTCATGAGTGAATCTCCACCAGGTAATAAAAGGCCTCCCTGAGGAAGTTACGCTGCATGGATAAAGCAAAGAACAACACCTCCTTGCCAGAATTGACTGAAATAGCGCACACACACACATATCAACAAACACCCACCCACCCGCACACACACACACACACACACATTCAAAAGGTGTGCTTGCTGCATCATGGGGGATTGCATAAATGTTGCATGGTTGCATAAATGCTGTTACCAAGAGAGCACGACAATCTGTGGTCCTATCTGATGCGTCAGAAGCAGCAACTAACCTAGGCACACTCGCCCCTGCCCCTGACCCCTCCTATGTCTCATACCTATAGCCACTCACCAAGACTGCAGCAATTCATCATTCATAAGTAGGGTTGGCCAGAACCGTATATGTACACCGTATATGACCGTATGTATGGTAATTTCCCTGCTAACATACCGTATATACATCGTAAATACGTATGTATGTATGGTTTTGGCCAACGCTATTCATAAGCTACCTGGTAAAGGACGAGCGGCACTCCTATCAGATGCAGAAGCAGAGCCAGGCACACTCCCCCCTGCAGTTGGCTTCCTCCGCCCCTGTCCTGCAATAGTGCTGCCGTTTGCGGGGGTCTGTCGACGCCAAGGAGAGCCCGTGCGTAGGCTCTCCAGATTTTCCTGCGGTTGAGTTGGTGAGTTAGCTTTCCGCTTCGGAGGTATTTCGGAGGAAGGAATAAATGGTGAGAGATTATGCCATTTTTAATAACCAAGAGGTGGGGACACTTGCATTAGCCTTTCTCACAAACTAAACCACTCTCTGTACCAAACTTATTGCAACCAAAAGCCACTCAACCCAGCTGCCTCATACTCCACAGCTCATTTCTTTCATTATGGGTGCTGTTACCGGCTGTCGCACCCTAATACAAACACACTACAAACAAAAGCAACTCAACTCATCCTGCTGTGATCTGTTGCCCGCTGTCGCACTCTAGTAAAATAACTATGCTACACGCAAAGAGTCGCTCAATTCATGAATTCACACACAGTCACTCTTCCACTCGTACAATTACCTGGAGGTGCTGTGAGCTGTTGCCAGCTGTCGCACTCTAGCATAATAACTAGGCTACACGCAAAAAGTCGCTCAATTCATGAATTCACACACAGTCACTCTTCCACTCGTACAATTACCTGGAGGTGCTGTGAGCTGTTGCCAGCTGTCGCACTCTAGCATAATAACTAGGCTACACGCAAAAAGTCGCTCAATTCATGAATTCACACACAGTCACTCTTCCACTCGTACAATTACCTGGAGGTGCTGTGAGCTGTTGCCAGCTGTCGCACTCTAGTAGAATAACTAGGCTACACGCAAAAAGTCGCTCAATTCATGAATTCACACACAGTCACTCTTCCACTCGTACAATTACCTGGAGGTGCTGTGAGCTGTTGCCAGCTGTCGCACTCTAGCATAATAACTAGGCTACACGCAAAAAGTCGCTCAATTCATGAATTCACACAGTCACTCTTCCACTCGTACAATTACCTGGAGGTGCTGTGAGCTGTTGCCAGCTGTCGCACTCTAGTCTAACAACTAGGCTACTAGCAAAAAGTCACTCAATTCATTCATTCACACACAGTCACTCTTCCACTTGTACAATTACCTGGAGGTGCTGTGAGCTGTTGCCAGCTGTCGCACTGCCTGGCAGCACCCCCCTCAGCACAAACACGCCCGTGCCTCTGCCCTGAGTGTTCAGCTCATCGAGCGGAGCACCACCGACCCCCACAGCACGCACTGCAGGTGACTTTGAGGGATCCCCTGGCCTGTTGGCCGGATGAGGAAGAGGGGGAGCACTATCGGCAGACGTACTAGAGGGGGGGTTAGGGCCTGGTGCGTGCTGTTGACTGGTAGCAGTGAATTTGGGGTGAGTGGGGGCTTCTGGGGGAAAGGAGTATTGGGGGGTCGACGAAAACGAGAAGGGAGAGGGGGGGGAGGTTACACGCTCAGCGTGCTGGGTGTGGATGTGGTGAGATAGGACCTGGGTGTCTCCCCACACAAAGAGTAGGCCTGAAGTCGTGGTGACCACTGCGTGGCGAGCACTGCAAGCCACAGCACGCACCTGCGGTGGAGGGTGTTTACGTGCGGTGCGTTAGTCTGCGCAGTGGCTTGTGTGTGCATGTGTGTTCATGATCACTCCATTTGCACCGAGTATGCATACTTGAGGCACACGCCACCCCGCAACAAAAAAACATCATCAATGTTCCACATTAGGTCCATCAATGTGAGTGTGTCCCCCACCCCACGCCACCTTTATCTGCACCCGGTGTGCATGTTTGAGGCCCAACGCCACTCCATAACAAAAATACGAGTTCAATGTTCCACATTAGGTCCATCAATTGTGAGTGTGTCCCCCACCCCACGCCACCTTTATCTGCACCCGGTGTGCATGTTTGAGGCCCAACGCCACTCCATAACAAAAATACGAGTTCAAGGTTCCACATTAGGTCTAATGATGTGTGCGCGATCTCCCCTCATCACTTTCATCTGCACCTTGTGTGGATGGACCCAAGCGACCTCACGGACCACTGGCGTCGTGGCCAGCATACTGCGCCCAGCACGCCCAGCTTTTGCAGCAGCTGATGCATCGATAACACTGGTGCTACTGGCTTCCTGCAGCAGCGTGCCATTGCTGCCCTCTGGCGCTGGTGCAGCAGCTGCAGCTGAAGCGTCGGGGCTGTCACGGGCAGCACCTGGCGCTCTGTGTCCAGAATTCGAGACTGCTATGGAGGAGCTTGTGGGGTATTTGGGGGGTAATGCATTGTTATGAGTTGAGGGTGACGAATGGAGTTGGGTTCGTGGAGGGAGTGGGGTGGGG
>Ga0307942_1000228_pt1 | contig 35293 bp, 43 predicted proteins | sample OrgLakmetagen175_FD_201846 | JGI IMG/M metagenome (GOLD analysis project Ga0307942, IMG submission 201846) | Saline water microbial communities from Organic Lake, Antarctica - #175 | ecosystem: Environmental > Aquatic > Non-marine Saline and Alkaline > Saline | place: Antarctica: Organic Lake... | reverse complement strand
GTCTTCATGATCCGCCATGTGGAGGATGAAGTGGGCAACAACAGCAAGGATCTGCACGCCAGGATCAACAGGGTGCGCGAGGACACGGTGCAGAAATCCGATCTGGACGCGCACCTGAACAGGCTATTGAACGACATGCGGGAGATCCGCGACGAGCATCGGCAATCCCGCAAGGACACGAACGCCAGGCTCGACGCGCTCCTGTCTGCAATCGCCAACCGGAACGATCACTGACGCAGCCTCGCTTTGCGTTCTCGATCCTCCTCCAGCATGGCATCCACGCGCGAGGCGACTTGGCCGATCATGCCCTCGCCGCGTGATCCCTTCGCGCCTCGGTGCTTTCGCCAGACCTTGAGCATCTGCATCACGGCCTTGCCCTGGCGGGCCAGCAGGTTGTTATAGGCCACGCGGCACTCCTTGCCACAATAAGCGCGCCCCTGGGGCGTAGCGTTGCCGCACCAGTCACACAGGCCGCGCTGGAGCGGCGTCGGTTGTTTTGGCTCCATCGGTGCCCGAGACATGACTACCCCTTTCCTCGGTCAATACAGCGGGCGCAAGTCACTCGCGCCCGCCTGATTATTATTGCGCCGTCCAGTCGAGCCGGACTTCCTTCGCCTTCGACGGCTCGGGCGGCTCATAGACCGCGCGCTGGGGGCCGAGGACGGCGACCTTCGCCTTCGTGCGCACCGACTTCTGGCTGGCTCGCGCCCTGGCGTTGGCTTCGGCGTCTGGTCCCTGGAACACTTCGATGTTGTTCCGCGTCTCCGTCTGGTGGAACACGATGAACACCGGCTGCGTCATGTCGATTGCAGCGAAAGCGTTGTCGTCGTCCTTCTCGGGCTTCTGGTTCGTCTTTTCGTCAGCCATTGGGTTCTCCTTTGCAGGCTGGTGGGTGGTAAAGCATGGACGGCCCGCCGATCTGGCGGATCGCCTTTCGTTCGCGCTTCAAGAGCTTGGCGATGATCTCCTTCTTCAAGGCTCGCCCGGTCGCGGCGCGATGCGCGATCCACTCGCTCGGGGTCATGTGCGCTTTGTCGGCGTTGCACGCCTGGCACATGAGCATCAGATTTCGGGGGTGGTGCGTCCCGTTCCTGGATTGCGGGATCAGGTGGTCGATGGTTGCGATCAGGCTGGCCAAGGCGCGCTTGTCCGGCACAACGTCCCGCCCCTTGTATTGCTGCCAGCGCCCGATGAAGCTGTTTCGGCTTTCGAGCCCCAGGAAATACATGGGCCGCGCGCAGCATCGGCACCACAGCTCGGATCGCTCGACGTAGCGACGCATCATCCTGCGCCGCTCGCCGCTCGTCTTGGATCGCATCAGCCCAGCTCGCCACGGTTCTCGTCTGCCCGTTTGGCCGTCTCCCACAGCTCGCGCTTGATCGGCTGGAGCTTGGCGCGCTCGTCCTCGGTGGCCACCTTCGTGAAAAACATGGTGATCTTTTCGATCCCGTCGTGGGCGATCCTGCGCGCCCGATCCCACAGCTCCTTGTCGGGCGTCGTGATCGTGTCGCCGCGCGCCCAGGCTGCGAGCTTGGCCCCGGCCTCGGCCGTGATGTGACGGCCTGGAAGGAAGCTCATGCGGTGCTGATCCTGAACCTTGTGCGGCAACGTGAGATCAACCACGCCCGGCGATCCAGGCTGGAGCGTGAAGCTGGCGGTCATTTCATACATGAACCGCTTTTCCTGGATCGGGAACCAGCCCGCATTTTCCACGATCACGCGCCCTCGATCATCCTTCTTGCTCATGTCGATCTTCTCCTCGGCGCGAAGGCAGAAGATCAGATGCGCGCGCACCTGGAGAAAGGCGTTCATCATCTTCTTGTGGCGCATCTTCGGGTCTTTCCATGCGCCGGGGCCTTTCACGGCGGACGCCTCGGCCATTTCCATGATCCCGCCCTGTCCGTCAAATTCGTGGCTCATGCTGTCAATCACGATGGCCTCGAACCCGGCTTTCTCTGCCGCCTTCACCGCCTCCAGGTAGCGCTCCGGCGTGAACGGCGGGGCGAAATCCGCGTGCTTGAAGTTGAATTGATCGGCATAGTGCAGCGCCCGGCCTGCCTCGGTGTCGATCACGGCGAAAGGCTTGTCGCCACAGATACCCGTTGCCAGGTTCATGGCGCTGAACGTCTTGCCGCTACCGGAGGCCCCCGCAAGGGCCACCAGAATGTGCGTGTTACGGCGCTCGGCCGTCTGGAAGGTGAAGCTCATTCGATCACGTCCTTCTCGTCACGGCGCGAGCCCTGGACCGCTGCCGGTTGCCAGCCCTCGGGTGCCTGCCAGGTGCGCATCATCTCCAGGAGATCGGAGCCCGCCGCCTTGGCGCTTTCCTCGGCGTCCTTCTCCGCGATCAGGTTGCGCTCATGCCATTCGGGGCACTCCAGCTTGATCGTCTTGGAGATCATGCCCGGCCAGCGGTTCTCGCGCAGGCACCGGCCCCAGATCATCAGCGCCCGCTCGCGGCGCATCAGCGCTGTCTCCAGGAACGTGCTGTCGATCTCGGCCGTCAGCAGGAGGTGCGGCTCGGCCGTCTCCTGCACCACGAAATACTGGCGCGGCGCGTTGCCGGTCAGCAGCTTCGCGCCCTGGTGATAGTGCGCGGCCGTCATGTCCCAGCCCGAGCTGGCGGCAAACTTGGCCAGCGACACCGGCGAGATATCCGTGCCGGTGGTCTTGTAGTGGATCACCACGTTCTCCTCGGGCGAGTAGAAGTCAGGGCGGCACCGGCACATCACGCCCGCCTCTTGCCACAGGATTGTGGCTTCGCGCAGGAGCTTGGCTTGGTTCTCGGCCGAGAATAGGTGCCCGATCTCGGGGTTGTCTCGCACCTGGTCGAGTGCAGCGGTGGCCATGTTCCGCACGCGCGGCATGTTCTTCGCCAGGATCGGCGTCTTGCCCTGGGCATAGGCTTCGTCCCTGGCCTCTTTCGCATCCTTCGACCGGAAATCGGCAGCGTCGATCTCGACAATCGGCGCGCCGGTGCCGGTGAACAGCCGGTGCGCGGCCGAGCCCAGATCGAAGATCGTTTTCTCCTCGCTCTCGGCGTCCTTGTTGAGCCTGGCGGTGTTCTGCCAGACCTTGCGCGGGGCGGTGCCCAGCAGGTCTTTCACAAGCGAGCTGGTCAGGCTTGGCTCCGGCATCGGATCGCCCAAATATGTGGCAAAATCCATGTCCTCAATCAGCTTTGGTAATTGCATCTTTGATCTCCTGTTTGATTTTGCGCTTCGCTTCCATCAGCGCCTCCACGTCTCCAGACAGCAGCATGCCCACCAGTGGACCGCCGCGCCTGGCCTTCCATGCGCCCCGTGCCTTGCGGCAGTCGGGACAGCAAAACTCTTGTCGGGGGTCGGCGGGCTCGAAAGCCCGGCCGCACTCATGCCAGGCGCAGTGCTTCACCCTGCCGCCCTCGTCTGCGCCCGTACGTCGTAGCGCAGCGCCAGGACAGGCTTGCCGCCCAGGTGTGGGTGCTGGCTCGCAATGGCGCGCATGGTCATGGCCGTGAGTGCCCACAGGGGCGTGCCGCCTTCGATCAGGATCGTGGCTGGCGTGGTGCCACCTGCGTCCTGGACAAAGGCGACGATCTCGACGCTGGGGATGATTTCTCGGTCAGTCATAGTCGGGCTCCTCGGCTTCAAATTCCACCTCGTCGGCCAGCTCGCGGATCGCCTCCACCAGCTCGGCGGGCAGGATCTTCGGATCGACCTTGTGGCCGAGGATCGTCAGCTCCTCGATCTCGATATCCTCCCACTCGACCCAGCGCGGCGATCCTGGCACGCCGTAGTCTGTGAGCTGGCCGGTGGCGCTGAACGCCACCTCCACCTCCTCGCCGGTATAGCTCGCTGTTCCGCGTGCCATCAGCTCGCCTCGCTCTGGTCGGTGATCGCGTTTTCGCTCAATCGCCTCATCATGGCTTCGAGCTGGGCCACGAACGCCGCGCCCTCGCCGGTGTCGAGCCCGGCCTCGCGGCTGGCCTCCAGCGCCTTGGCGGTCAGTTCCAGGGCATCCTGGAGCGCGCGCTCGTCGGCCGTCGGCTGGGCCATCACCCACGCCTCGGCCTTCTCCACGGCCTCCTCGATGGTGTCGCCACTGATAAACTCATACTTGTCGGGGTAGGAGCTGGTGGCCTTCGCGAAGTTGAGCATCACGCGGGCGGTGCGGTGCCCGCTGCGCGCTTGGATTGTGGCCGACGGCGTGACAATCCCGCGATCCGCCATCAGCTTTGCCAGCTCGTCACACGTCGCGGTCATTTTCTTGAACAGGTTGTCCACAGGTCTTTCCTTTCGTGGTTTCAGTTACGGTCCCAGATCAGCAACGTGGTGCCGATCACTTTCGAGGCGCTGCCTTCCATCATGTCGGAGCCGATCAGCTCGTCCGCGAAGTAGGCTTCCAGGGCCTCGAAGCTCTCAAAGCGCAGGCGCAGCACGGCAAGGCGGTGCTTGTTGCGCGTGCTTTCCGCGTTGCAGAACGGCGCTTCCTTGATCTCCTGGGGCTCGGGGGCGGGCTTCGCCTCCGGCTCCTGCGTGGGGTTGGGCGCGATGTAGGTGCGCGCCAGGTTGGGGTGGCCGTTGCGGTCCAATGGTGTCTCCTCTTTGGGGGTGGTGAAATCCGGCACAGTGGGGCGGTAGGGCTCGCGCGTCATGCGCCTGCCCTTTCCTCTGCGCCTTCGCGCAGGATGCGCTTTACCTCGTCGCACGCCTCGCGGTGCGTGGGTTCCCGGCCGAGCTTTCTGGCCAGGGCTTCCCAGATTGTCGGCTTGCGGCTCATGCCTGCACCGCCTTTCCGTCATAGCCAAAGTTCGCAGCACAGGCCGAGGTCATGGTGGAGCTGCGGCCGTCGGTGGCCTCGCGGTCGAACCATTGGGCCACGTCAACGACGTTGAAATGGATCACGTCGTGCATCGGCTCGCGGCTGGTCCCGGCGATCCGAAACAGGTTCACGCCTTTCAGCTCGAACACGTCGCAGATCGCAAACAAGCCATATTGGGCGATGTAAATGTGCGCCCCGGTTTTGATACATTGCATCTCGATCTCCTAAGAAATTGCCGCTTCGGCCTGGTCATAGAACGGGTCGCCAGGCATGAGCCGGATCACGTCGTTCTCGAAGTAATCAGTCCGGCCGTCGCTGTTGTTCTCGACCTCGAAAGCCGCGCGCACCCAGGCGGGAAATCCGCGCGAGGTTTTGGCGCGGAGCTTTATCAGCTCCTCGGGCACGCTTGCGATCCAAGGGCCATCGGTGATCTGGACGCCGCACCGATTGCGGCCCTCGATCAACATTCCGTTTGCGATTTTCATGCTGTCCTCCTGTCTTTCTGGCGCATGGGATGGGGGCGGGCTTGCCGCCCCTCACCGATGTGTCAGACCTCGACGCCCTGCGAGCGCAGGAACCGGGTGGCCGCGTAGCGCGCCCCATTGTTGAGCTGCCGCTGCCATGCTTCTTGGCTGGGTGCCCACCGGAACCCGTTGCCTTTCAGCTCGGACCGAACCTCGGCGCTGGGCTTGCCGTCGAAAATGATCTGGAGCCGGTTCTCCTCGAAGTTCTCGACCACCTCGCACAAGCCCTGGTAGGCGGTGCGCTTCTCCTCGCCACCGGCCGCGATCCGTGCAGCCTCGGCGGCGCGAAGCTGGGCGATCCGCTTCTCCATCCGCTTGATGTTCGCCCCGTTGTTCTGGAGCTGGTAGGAGGCGAAGCCGATCCGGTTGGCAAAGTCGGGCTTGAGGAGCTGGGCACATGCTGCCGCGTTCCAAGCAGGCCGGAGCGCCTGCATCTCGGCCAGGTATTTGTCGAAGCCTGCGCTATCGACACCCTCGGGCAGCTTCTTGGCCCACCGCCGGATCACCTTGTTGGCTTCCCGCATGAAATCCTGTTGCGCCTGGGCCGCGTCGATCTCGGCCTGGAGCTTCTGGATCGCCTCTGGATCATCGGAGCTGATCCCGCCGGTGCCGACGCCTGCCGCCTTGCCGCGCAATTCCTTGGCCCGCTTGTCGGCCTCGATGCTGGACCGCATGGCGTTGTCAGCCCGCCGGATCGCTGCCCGGTGCCGACCCTCTGCATGATGGCCGACCAGGATCGGCTGGCCCAAAGGGATACCGGACACCTCCTCGCGCATGTCGGCCCGCTTGTAAGCCGCGTTGCTCTGGGCCTCTGCCCGGTCAGCCGCTGCAAGCAACCGCTCGCGCCGGGCTTCCTGTTTCTGTTCGTAAGGGTTCATCATGAAATCTCCCGAAGCACGGGTTGTATGGTCACGCGCTCGGACCATATCCGGACGGCGGCCTGCAGGGTTTCGCGCCTCTCGTCTTGGCTGGTGCCCACCGGCACAACGAGGACAACGCCATGTGCGGTGGTGCCATCCGGCAGGGTGATTTCCCCCACGGTGTCGATCACCAGAGTCATTGCTGTTTGGCTTGGTGTTTCGTTCGTGTTCATCGCTTTCTCCTCTATCAGCATCTCCAGATCAGTTTGCCGCCCGCCGGGCTGGCTGTCGCTGCCTTGGTCGAACAGGTCAAATTGCATCTGCGAACCTCCGTTTTCGCTCGGGCTCGACGCCCTGCAACAATGGTTAAAACAGACCGTGCTTGCCTTTGCAATAGATATTTTGCAATTATAGGCGATACATTTAGCAAGGAGTGAACAAGTGCCTGACAACGCAGACGAAAAAATCCTGGCCCGAGCGCAAGAAATCAAGGCAGAGCGCGGGATCAGCCTCACGGACGCCATGATCCGCGCCGAGGACGAGCTGGCACCCAAGCCGACCGTGCCCAGCGACTTCACAGTGACGATCCCGGTCAAGCCCAGGGTCGCGCGGTGGATCGTGGAGGAGTTCGCGCCAACCAAGACGCACACCACCGAGGAGCGCCTGGCGGCATATCTCACGATCATATTGAGCCGGTCCCGCGTCACGGCGATGCGCTTTGCAGAGGAAGCGCCGGACATTGGCGAAGGCGGCGCGGTCACGCTGCGCCGGGAACAGTTCCAGCAGAAGGCACCGAAGGCATGAGCATGCACATTCACAACGCGGGGCCAGTCATGGCCGCCGATCTCAACGTGCTGGGAGCTGCGGTCAAGATCATCTTGGCCGGTGGCTCCGGGCTATCCGAAACAGAGATGAAGCGTGCCAGCGGCGCGAGCTATCACCTCTGGAAGTCGAAGGGCGATGCGATCCGCGCCCTGGTGGATAGCCTGGAGGCGGTGCCGGAACCGTCAGGGCGGTGATCCCGTGAGACAGTTCGGCATCATCTCCAGTTCAATCTGGCGCAGCAAGCGGTTTCGACAGCTCGGCTCGGACCTGGCCCGGCTGACCTACCTCTACCTGCACACCACCACGCACGGCAACAGCGCCGGGGCGTTCGTCCTGCCGCCAGAAATGGCCGCGCTTGAGCTGAAAGTTCCGGCCGACGAGGTGCGCGCCGCGTTCATCGAATTGGCCGAGGCTCGCCTGATCCGATACGATCCCGAGGAGGAGCTGATCCAGATCGTCAACTTCTTCCGCTTCAACGCGATCTCCAGCCGCAAGCACCTGGCCGGGCCGGTTCGCATCATCCAGGCGCTGCCACATTCTCCGGTCAGGGATTGCGCCGCGTGCGATCTGATCCTGGCAATGTTCGAGCGCCGCGAGGAGTGGAACGAGAAAGCGAGCCGGCTCAAGCGCAGCGAACACCGCAGCGATCACACCGAGGCCGGGAAAATCCTGGAAGCGATGGGCGGCTTCGACAGCACGGCGGCGGATATCGTCAAGGAAATGAAGCTCGAACCCATGCTCACGTCGCAGGAAATCGGGCTCGACGCACGCACGCTCGACCGTCTCGGGGAAGCCCTACTTATACCCCTATCGCATACCCCTATCCATAGCCCTAGCGATACAACGGAAACGGAAAAGACAACGGAAAAGACAACGGAGAAGGATAAGACCAAGACCACGGATAAGACCAAGACCACGGAGAGGGGGGTGCAGGGGGGAGAGGGTCCGCAAAGCCGCCCTCCCTCCCCGCCCGCTGATAGCGGTCGGTCGGGCGGCATGAAGAACATCGGGGATGAAGCGCTCGCACACCTGCGGCAGCGCCTGGCAGAACGAGGAGGGGCATGATGGCAAAGCGCGGGCAGCTCGCCTTCACCGATCCCGAGGAGCTGGAGCAACGAATTGAGGACTATTTCCAAAGCCGAACGCGCAAGCGCAAAATCTATCCCCGCGATGGCGAGCCATACGAGGAAGATTACCAAGTTCCCCCAACCATGGCAGGGCTGGCACTCGCACTGGACACCACCAGGCAAACCCTCTTGGCATATGGCAGGGGAGACGAGCCACGCGATCCGGCATTTGTCCCGATCATCGCACGCGCCAAGATGCGGATCGCAGAATTTGCAGAGGAAGCGCTGTATGTCAGGGAGGCATCGAACGGGGCCAAGTTCGCCCTGGAGGTGAACCACGGCTACGGCAGAGAGGATCGGGAAGGCGGCACTGGCGACGGCTTCCACGTTGCGGTGATCCCGCCAGCAGCAGGGGAGGCTTCGAAAGCGATCCCGAAATGGCAACCGGAAGGAGACGACGATGAATGACTTTCAAATCCACCACCGCGCGAATGGTGACTTCGACGTGGAGCATTTGCAGCGACAGCCGCGCGAGGAGCGGCCGCAGGATGCCGAGAAGGGTGTTTCGGGCATGGTGGGTGCCGAAAAGGCACAAGGGCACTCACGGGCCAGCACAGAGAGCGCAAGTGACTTGCATTGCACTCCGGACTGCAATCATCAAGGAAGGGATTGCCCCGCTCGGGGTGAGTTCTCGGACTACGGGCGCGGCCCTGCGGCGTGGCACTTGGTTTGGATCGCTGCTGGCGTCTGCATATGGGGGGCGATTGCATGGCTGATCGTGTAAAGCAGGAGCTGCGCATCGAGAAGATTGCATCGGGCAGCGAGGATGCGGTGATCGCCCAGGCACTCGACCGCGTGGAGCCCGGCGACCTGGTGGTGTATCATCGGGGCGAGGCTGGTTCCGCGTCGAGGTCGGTCAAAGAAGCTGCTATGAGATTGCACGAACGCGGGCTCTGCCTCCTGACGCAGCGGATCACTGCGGATCGAAGCAACGAAGGCGAGCGGATCGTGGACTATCTGGCGATCAAGAGGGCGAAGCAATGAAACCTTGGCTTATCGGGTGCGAGGAAAGCGGCACGGTGCGCGATGCGTTTCTTGCACGGGGCATTCCGGCGGTGTCCTGCGATCTGCTGCACAGCCGTTCTGGCCGTGGCGAACACTTGCAATGCGATATCTTCGATGCGCTGGCGAGCCGCCAGTGGCGCGGCCTGATTGCTTTCCCGACCTGCACCTATCTGACGTGCAGCGCAGAGTGGGCTTACGGGGATGGCCCATATCATCAGAAGGTGAAGCCCGGAACCCTGACCGGCGCGGCGCGGCGCGAAGCGCGAAGGGATGCTGTCACCTTTGTCGAAAGGCTTTGGAATTGCGGAATGGATCGCGTGGTGATCGAGAACCCCGTTGGGGTTCTGTCTCGCGTTCTCGGTCGTCCACCGACTTATCAGCCCTACGAGTTCGGAGACGACGCAAGCAAGAAAACATGCTTTTGGGTGAGGGGGCTTAGGCCACTCATGCCTCTGCCCCGTTACGCATGGGCGAAGCCCCGCATGGTAAATGGTAAGCCGCGATGGGGCAACCAGACCGACAACGGGCAGAACCGCCTTTCGCCGGGTGAGGATCGCGCGAGAGATCGTTCAGTGACATATCCCGGCATCGCGGCCGCAATGGCAGATCAATGGGGTGGTCAATGACGGGATATCGGATCATAGGGCGGATCGTGCTGGCGGCGTCATGCGCTGCCGGTGCGTTTATGCTTTTAAGAACGCTTTTCGAATTGGCGGGATTGATGTAGGCTGCGCGCAGTTAGAAGGGGAGGCCGACATGACGCAACCAGCACTTAACACCTGGGTCACTTTACCGGAAGACACATGGACGCTTATTTCCGAGATAGATTGCACGTTTGTTGTGGTCTCTGGGATCGTCGAGGTTCTGGGTATGGATGGCGCTGCTCCAGTTGAAGCAGACAGGGGTATTCCTTACGCCAATGGAGCGGGTGAGGACGCCTCGGTCGCCATGCTTTCTCGCTTCCCAGGGTCAGGAACGGCAGATCGCATTTACATGATTAGCCGTGGCGAAACTGGCTCTGTGTTTGTTTCGCGCGCTGCAGTTTCCTAATGCTGCGGGTTCCGTCTCCCTTTGGCATTGTTTCGCCGTTTGGTCAGCTCCGCGCGTTTGGTCAGCTCCGCGCGTTTGACCCCGCTGATCTGTTCACGGGAAGCGAGTCAGGGGTCTTCTACGATGTATCCGATCTGTCCAGCATGAACACGGAGCCGGACCAGTCCGGCAGTGTGCCCGCAGTCGGGGATGTGGTCCGGTTCATCGCGGACAAGTCAGGGAACGGAAACGACGCACAAAGCCCTTCCTTGTCTGCATCCCCTGTGCTGCGACAAGATGGAAACGGTAACTATTACCTTGAGTTCGCCGGTGCCGAAAATGATGAACTGGTCACGCAGTCCAACATCAATGTAAGCGGCAACAGCACGCGGGAATATATCGGCGCCTTCGGTCCGGGGGGTGCTGTGTTCACGCTCAACATCGGGGGCGATATCGGCGAGCGGTGGACCGTGCGGGACGATAACGGCAATCTGCGTGTCGAGATCGCAGGCAGCGCGTATGTCTCCGGGCTTTCATCAGACGGCGTGGTCGGTATCCGCCTTCCGGATGGGGGCACATTGGGCGACCATGTCCTGTCCAACGGCACAACGGACGAGAACGCCTCGGGGTCAAATATCGTGAACACTGGTATCGGCCCGCTCTACATCGGACGGATCGCCAACAGTGTTTGGGGCAATGCCGAGTTCTACGGCTGCACATTCATCGACAAGCTACTGACGGCACAACAGCGTAGTGATGCCCGGCAATACTACGCAGAAAAAAGAGGCGTTGTGCTGTGAGCGTGGCAGCGATCACCGCGATGGGGCTGACGCGAGTTCCAAACGACCTGCAATGGTGACAAGCTCAACCTGGGATTACACCACGTCGCCTGTCGCCTGGAAGTACAAACAGGATCGCAGCTTTGGGAGCTTCATCATCGGGCCGGTCGGCTCCGGCAAGTCGGTGCCCAGCCTTCAACGCATCCTTGATCTAGGCCAAGAGCAAGCGCCCAGCGAGGACGGCAAGCGCCGCTCCAGGTTCGCGGTGATCCGAAACACCATGCCCGAGCTGCGATCAACGACGGCCGTGACCTATCAACAGATTTATCCCTCGGATGCGTTCGGGGATATCATCTGGCGATCACCGGCTACGCACATGATCCAGCCGCGCAACTCCGGCCTGGAGATCGAGGTCAACCTGATCGCGCTCGACAAGCCAAAGGACGTGAAGAAGCTCCTCTCCTTGGAGCTGACCGGGGCCTTCATCAACGAGATGCGCGAGGTGCCCAGATCAGTTATCACCAGGCTGACCGAGCGCGTGGGCCGGTTCGGGGTGAACGAGCGGCCAACCACCTGGAGCGGCATCTGGGGCGACACCAACCCGCCGGACGCAGATCATTGGCTCTATGGCTGGCACCACCGCGAGACGCCAGAAGGTTATCACTTCCACCAGCAACCGCCCGGCGTCCTGGAGGTGCGGCCGCGTGGCAACGGTGCCGAGATCATCGACGAGAATTTCCCAGACTACCAAGGCGTGCGCCTCACATCGGCCGAGGTGCTGATCTACTATCGAGGCAAGACGCGCCGGGTCGAGTGTCCGATTGAGGTGATCCGTGCTGCTGATCGGCTCTGGATCGTGAACCCTTGGCAGGAGAACCTTGTGGCGCTATCCCGCGTCGATGCTGGATCGAACCCGCTTGGGGTGCGGAGCTACTACGGCCGCGCGTTGGCAGGTAAGACGCTGGAGGAAATCCAAAGCTATCTCCAGGGCGTCTACACGTTCGTGACGGACGGGCGGCGCGTGGTCCCGCAATACAACGGCCAGGTGCATGGCGTCGATCACCTGCCGATCCTGCCTGACGAGCCGGTGTTTATCGGGGCAGACATTGGCGGCGGCACGCTACAGCCCTCGGCGCTCCTGTTTCAGAAGCATCCGCGCGGCCCGCTCCTGGCACACCGAGAGGTGGTTTGTTTCGATATGGGGATCAAGCGATTTGGCGAGCTAGTCGGTGAGGCGTTGGTCAAGCATTTCCCGGATCATGTGGCCAGAGGGCTGACCGGAACAGGGTGGGGCGATCCAGCAGGCGGAAAGCGTGACGAGATATTCGAGACGGCCAGCTTCGACTGGCTGCGCACGCAACACGGGATCAACCTGGAGCCCGCGCCAACCCAAGACCCGAAGATGAGGATCGCGGCTCTGGCCGGGCCATGCGAGCGGATGATCGACGGCAAGCCTGGGCTCTTGCTGAACAAGCGACACTGCCCGATGCTGCACAAGGGGCTGATGGGGGCGTGGCACTTCAAGCGTCTGGCGGTCACGGGCGAGGATCGCTACGCCGACAAACCCTCCAAGAACGACGAAAGCCACATTTGCGACGGGGCGGGCTATGGCTTCCTCGGCGTGGGTGAATTTGACCGGCTCGGCGGGCGCAGGACTGACGGAAAAGGCGGCGGATCGTTCCAAGCGGATGGCGATTTTGACGTGTTTGCATAGAAAAAGCCCGGCGCAAACCGGGCTTAATATTTTTTGTGCGATGGAATTTTCAGCCGTCGCCGGAGCCGTCGCCGTAGCCTTCGCCGTAGCCTTCGCCGTCGCCGTAGCCGTAGCCGGAGCCGGAGCCGGAGCCGTAGCCGGAGCCGCAGCCGGAGCCGTAGCCGGAGCCGGAGCCGGAGCCTTCGCCGTAGCCGGAGCCGTAGCCTTCGCCGTCGCCGGAGCCGTAGCCGGAGCCGGAGCCGTAGCCGTAGCCGTAGCCGGAGCCGTAGCCGTCGTTTTCATAGTACTCGAATGACTGCATCATCATGCACCCTCAATGCTTTCAGATGCCACATTACTCGCCGGGATGATTTCCAGCACATCAAGCAGCATAATTTCAGGCAGAGCCGGTTCAACCTTGCTGCGAGCTGCGTCGATGCCAGTCAACGCAACTGTGCTAAGGCTCACGCCTTTTTCCTTCCCGCCGGTGTGCCAACGCCATAGGCGGCGGCTGTCTATTAGTGTGACTTGACGACCATCTTGTGCGGTAACGGTTCCGTAATGGACGCCGCTTGCATAGCAGCGGATGATACACTTTTTGCCTATCATAGTGATTTCCTTTCGATGGGGTGTGGCGCACATTGCGCAAGGCATACGTTACAGGTTGACCGTGCAGCTTGTCAAGGTGTATGCAGTTCCGAGTAAAGCAAGGGAATTGCGCCGATGGCCGAGGAAGATGTGCAGCGGGGAACGGTTGATGCGCCCTGGCGGCGTTTCACGAAAGCCGAGGAAGCACAAAGGCTTATCGTTCTGGACACGCGGATCGAGCGAAGAAAAGCGAGCCTCGAATGGGATCAGCGCGAGCGGACCAAGATCATGCACCGGGCAATTCGCCGGATGCGCAGAGCGGAGGGGAAAGAATGAGCGAGGCAATCTGGAGGGCCATTGCGATGATGCCGGGCCTGCCCGAGCTGGGAGCGTATCCCACGCCGCTGGAGTGTGCCGAGGCAGCGGATTACTTCGCCGGGCTCCTCGGGGTGGCGGTGCAATGTTTCGCGGCGGTGTCGGCATGAGCCTGCGCGACGAGAAGCGGGGCCACGTCAAGATCGAGAACGGCATGGCCGTGATCTACGTTCCGGCCGATGAAATCCACGGGCTCCTGGTCGCGCTTGCTCCATGCCCGTGCAAGGGGCCGAAGTCGAGCGCAACCCAGGACATACGCGACCGTCTGGCCAATGCGCTCAAGTGGGCGAGGAACAAGCTATGACCGGCAACCGCATGACAGCCGCCCAGCTCCAGGCGTTCTACAAGGCCGACGGCGACCACAGCGCGCCGCGCCAGGACCGCGAGGGGGCGATCCACAAGGCGATCCTCCAGCTCCTCGATCTCGCGCTACCGGCCGACGCGATTTATCACCACAGCCCGAACGAGCTGGACATGGCCGGACCCGAGGCGGCTCGCCAGATCGCCAAGGCGCGCAAGCTCGGCACCAAGGCGGGCTGGACAGATATCGAGATCATCTGGCAGGGCCGGTTCTACGGGCTGGAGATTAAGGCCAAGAGCCCACAGAGCGATGCGCAAAAGGATATCCAGCGTGATCTGGCGCGAGCTGGTGCGCCCTATGCCGTGGTAAGATCCGTGACCGAGGCCGAGGCCATTTTGAAACAATGGGGGCTGACATGACCGAACCCGATCTTGACCTGTCCATCCCGTCGCTAATGCGCGCATGCAAAGGCAACGTGGCGATGTTGCCCAGCTTCATGGTGCATGACGACGACGTGTGGCCGCGTTCTGGCGTGGTCAGGACCGACAGCAAGGGCCGCATCCACATGCGCCGCTCGACCTTCATCCGAACAGTGTCCGGCAAGCTGCCGATCCTCGCTGGTATCTGGCACCGCATCGACGTTCAGGAGTTCCACCTCGATCTCAAGCCGCACCACCTCCAGGGATCGAGCGCCCAGGAGGGCGGGAACAAACGAGCGGCGGCGCGTGCCGTGGCAAAGGCCGATTGGGCCGGACGAGTGGAAGGGGATCAGGGATATGGCACAGCTCCTGGTGGGGATCACGGGCAACAGGACGTTGCCAGAGATGTTGCAGAGGCTAAGGCCCGAGGAACAAGCGGAAGCGTTGGCTCAACCGTTTTTGCCCGAGATGGTGGCGACGACGGCTAAGTGGGCCTGGACGCTGGAGGACGATCACGGCGAGTTTGTGGCCAGCATGGCGATCATGCCCGACGTAAACCGGCGCGGCTGGTTCGTCTCATATCCCGGTGCCGCAATCCGATCCTCGGCCGAGCTTCGGCCGCTGTTCCGGCTGGTCACGATCTTCCGCGACAGCGGCGCAGTCTATGACGAGTTGCGCGCCTGGGTGGCCTCTGACGACGAAAGAGCGATTAGATTTGCCGAATGGTTCGGTTTTCGGTTAGATTGCGGACCAGCGACAGGGTTTTCCCCGACGGGGCGCGACTTGAGCTTATACCTATGGAGGCGATGATGGGCGGAATTTTCGGGGGCGGCGACAACGGCGCACAAGAGGAAGCGAAGAAGCAGGCAGCGCAGGCACGGCGCGAGCGGCAAACCTCGAACGAGGAGGCCAACCGCTCGCAGCAGCGTGCCGAACGTGGCGGCGGTGGCGGCGCGAGCACTCGGGGTCGGGACATGCTGATCGGCAACCTGTCAGACCACCTTAAAAAAACGCTCGGAGGCTGATCGTGGCGCAGTGGCCCATCGACAAGGCGTGGAAGGCGATCCTTGCCGCAAAGCGCGACAAGGAAGCCTCGGACGAGATTTACCGCGAAGCGATGGAGCTGACGTTCCCTGACCGCGAGAATTTCACCAAGCGCAAAGAGGGCCAGAACAAGGCCGCTTACAACTGGGACAGCACGCCCCAGGTGTCGGTGATCCGAGCCGCCAACCGTCTCTCCTCGGACTTCACCCCACAATTTCAGGACTGGTTTGAGATTGGCCTGGGACCGGCTGCAAAACAGATGCCGGACGAGGCTTTCAAGGAGGCCGTGGGCAAGGCGAAAGACGAGGCCAAGGCAGAGCTGGAGGCCGTCACCAACATCGTGCAGGCCGTGTTTAACGGGCCAGGCTTTCCGACCGCCTCCAATGAGACATACATCGACTGGCACTATGGCCAGGGCGGCATGAAGGTGATGCCGAACGAGGACTTCCTGGGCGAGCCGGTGATCTTCCAAGCCATGCCTCTCTCGCACTTCTACGCCTACGAGGGGCCGAACGGGCGGCTGGATCGCTGGTTCTTCTGGCACGAAATCCGCGCTGATGCGATCATGGCCGAGTGGCCAGACGCAACATTGCCCGAGAAGCTGGAAGAGGAGGCCGAGAAGCCGACGCCCGGCATGGTCAAGCTCGCCTCGGTGGTCTACCGCGACTATGACGAGAAGGAGCGGCCGTTCCGCTACGAGGTGTTCTGGCAGAAGGGCGCTGACAAGGCTCGCCTGGTCGAACGCCAGAGCCGCACATCGCCTTTCGTGACGCCGCGATACTCCAAGCTGCCGGGCGAAAACCGTGGGCGGGGTCCGGTGCTGTTCGCGTTGCCCGATATCCGCACCGCTAACAAGATCGTGGAGCTGACCTTGCGTGCCGTGGCCGTGGCCGTGGCTGGCGTCTACACCGCGACCGAGAACGGGCTGAACGGGCCGATCTCGATCAAACCCTATTCGATCATCAAGGTGCGCCGCAACGGCGGGCCGGACGGTCCCAGCCTCCAGCGCCTCGACAATCCCCAGCGGATCGACTTTGGCGAGCTGGTGCTGGACACGCTCCACATGAACATTCGCAAGGTGATCGGTGACAACAGCCTGCCGCCCGAGGCTGGCCCGATCCGCACCGCGACCGAGTTCGTGCAGCGTGCCCGCGAGCTGGTGGCAGATCAAGCTGGTGGTCTGGGCCGTCTCTATGCGGAGTTCGTGATCCCAGCCGTGCAGCGCGTCGTGGATATCCTGGAAAGCAAGCAAATCCTGCCGACGCAGGGGCTCCAGATCGACCAGTTTCTGATCGAGGTGCGCATGACAAGCCCGCTCGCGCGGGGCGAGGCCATGCAGGAAGTCGAGAACATTGTGCGCTTCATGGAAATGCTGAAAGCCATCGGCGGCGATCAGCTCATGGCGTTCGAGATGGACCTGGAGAAAGTCACGCCGCGCCTGGGCGATCTGATGAACGTGCCGATGGACCTGCGCACGACCGAGGAACAGAAGGCGCAGCTCAAGAAGGCAGCAGCGGTGCAAGGCGCGGCGCAGCAAGGGGCCGATCCCAACGTGGCGGCAGCGGCCGTCGAAGCCCAGGAGGCACAGCAGAATGGCAGACGATAGCACCGGGCTCGATGCCCTGTTCCAGAACGCGGACAGTGACGCTTGGCGCGATCTCATGCGTCGCACAGAGGCACAGGCACCCGTCAAGCAGGGACTCGATCCCGAGCTTTACGCGGTGGTGTTCTCGACGCCTGCCGGGCGCGAGGTTCTGGCTGATATGTATAACCGCTACGTCAACTTGACGCGCTGCGTGCCGGGCCAGGGGGCCGAGGCAGCGTTCTACCGTGAGGGCATGGCGCAAGTCGTGTTCGATATCGTTCACAACATCACCCTGGCGCAAGAAGGAGATGGCAATGGCCAAGAAGGATGATTTGATCGAGGAGGCCAAGGGCCTTGGGATCGAGCTGGACAGCAACGAAACCGTGGCAGACCTGGAGGCAAAGATCGCGGAAGCGAAAGCCAGCCAGCCCGCACTGATCGAGGGCGAGGTGAAGCGCTCCAAGGTGAACCGTGGCTCGCGCCGCCGGATCGAACGGGCGATCACCAAGCTCAACGAGGAGATCGACGCCGCGATCAAAGAGCTGGACATGCAGGCGTTCGTCGCTGACGAGGACGGCAACCGCACCGGAGAATGGCCCGCCGTCACCCGACTGCGAGAAGCCAAAATCGAAGTAGGCGACCAGGTGAACCAGCTCCTCGCGGGCTGACACGAAAACCCACACCCCAGCGAACAAGGAGACGACGTGCATGTGGAAATTCTGGCAGTATCACGCCCCCGTTTGGAGCCCAGCCGATGAAGGCAAGAGTGGTTCGGGCGAAGGCGACGGAGACGGTGACAGCGGCGACCAGGGCGAAGGATCTGGCGGCGAAGGTGGAGATGGCGAAGGAGATGGATCGGAACAGGGCGGCTCCTCGATCCTGGACTTCGCCACCAAGCAAAAGACCGGCGGCAAGGAAGGTGAAGGCGAGGGCGAAGCCTGGAAGCTGCCCGAGGGCATGGAGCTGCCGGATCATCTGGTGGGTTTGTCGGCTGACGAGACGCTGGCGAAGCTGACCAAGGCTTACCAGGGCGCGCGGCGCGAGCTGTCCCAGAAGGGCAAGGGCGAGGGCAAGCTGGAGGGCGCGGTGCCCGACGATCCCGACGGCTACAAGTTCGATCCCGAGGGCGACGACGACAAGATCGCGGACGAGCTGAACAGCGAAGCCTCGAAGCCCTATGTCGATGCCTTCCGCAAGGCGGCGCACAAGCTCGGTATCCCCGACAAGGCGTTTACCCAACTCATGCGCGAGGGCTTGAGCGGGATCGCGGAAGGCGGGATGCCCATCGGCGTGTCGAACGAGGAGGCGCAGAAGATCAGCGGCGAGCAAGAGATGCAGTCGCTGGTCAAGGAGGTCGGCCAGAAGGAAGCCAGCACCATCGTCAACACCATCGGCACCTATGCCGAGAAGCTGGCCCAGCGCGGCGTGCTGAAAGACGATCAGGACATGGCCGAGTTCGCCCAAATGGTCGGCACCGGCCGCGCAGCGCGCATCTTTCACCGCATCCTGACCGGCGAGATGGGCGAGAAGCCGATCCCGATGGCCGACGGTGCGGATGGATCGGTGACGCCGCAAGAGGCATACGCCAAACACGCGGCCGCAAGCCGGATGCCAGCCGGTTCTGAAAAGGACGGAGCAATGGCAGAAGCTCAACACCTGATGCAGAAGGCGTTTGGCAACTCGCCGCAAGCCACTGGCTCTATCAAGTCTGGCGTGCTATAGGATCACAGGGCGCAAGCTCTGTATGAAACCTCCCTCACCTAAACGCCCCAGCAACATCCTCCCGCTGGGGCGTTTTTTTATGCGCGCTTGCCAGATCACGTCTCTGGTGGCATATTGCACCACAAGATGCAGACCCGCGAGGAACGGCACCCGGCTTTTGCGACAGGCCCGTGACCCTCAAGGCCCTCGATCTCCCCCGATTGAAACCTTGAAGGAGTGACGCAATGTCCACCTCTCTCTCCACCGCAGCAATCGCCAGCTTCGACGCTGATGTGAAGCACGCCTATCAGGATATGGGCAAGCTGCGCGACACCACGCGCGTGAAAACTGGCGTTGTGGGTTCGACCCACCGCTTCCCGAAACTGGCCGCTGGCCTGGCAACCCGTCGCGTCAAGCAGACCGACGTTGTGCCGATGAACCTGGCGCACACCAACGCGACGGCCACGCTCGAAGATTGGAACGCTGCCGAATACACCGACGTGTTCGATGATGCGAAAACCAACATCTCCGAGCGCGAGGAGCTGGCCAGTTCCATCGCCAAGGCGATCAGCCGCCGCGAGGACCAGCTTATCATCGACGCGCTCGAAGCGACCGCAACGACCCTGACCGTGGCCAGCTCCATCGGCGGGGCGAACACCAACCTGAACGTGGACAAGCTCCGTCGCGCGTCTCGCCTCTTGGGCGACGGCGGCGTGGGTGAGGACGAGGATATCACCTATGTGGGCTCCTACGTCGGCCGCGAAGGGCTCCTCGGGGAAACCGAGGCGACGAGCGCGGACTTCAACACGGTGCGCGCCTTGGTGAACGGCGATATCTCCAGCTTCCTGGGCATGTCGTTCAAGTGGATCGCAACCCGTGCCGAGGGCGGGCTCGACCTGACCGGCGGCGACCGGACCACCTTCGCCTATGCGAAGTCGGCCATCGGGCACGCCATCGGAATGGATCAGCGGATGGAGGTCAACTACATCCCGACCAAGACGAGCTGGCTCGCCAACATGCTGTTCTCGGCCGGTTCGATTGAGATTGACGCCGGTGGCGTGGTCGAGATCACCTGCGACGAGGACGGCGCATAAGCGCCACTAGGGGGCGGGCTTGACGCTCGCCCTCTCCTGAAACTGAACCTGGAGAAGCAACATGGCTTTCAACCTGCAAGGACTGGAGAACCACAGTGGCTCCGGCGGTGGCATCAAGATTTTCAGCTACAACGCCGGGGCCGACGCGAAAGCGGCCGTCAAGGGCACGGGCTATTTCAACAGCGCAGCGGCGCTTTTGACCGTGGGCGACCGCATCGTGATCCACGCCTCGGACGCCGACTTCGATGCACACGTCTCGGCCATCAGCGGTGCCGGTGTCGTGACCATCGCGGCAATCGACGCCTTCGCCTAATCCGCTGGGGTGTGGATGCGAGGGACGGGCCGGGGCTGTCATGGCCTCGGCCCATTTTCTTAGGGGGCTGACATGACCGACAGCAGAGTGGACGTTGCATCGCAAGCGCTGGCTCGCCTGGGCGAACCGGCGATTTCCTCTTTTGAGGAGGACAGCGATACAGCCGAGAAGGTGAACCAGCTCTACGAGCCCACGATCCTCCAGCTCCTTGGATCGCACGACTGGAGCTTCGCCACGCGCCGCAAGGTGCTGGAGGAGGATGCAGCGGGCACGCCGATCAACGAATGGAAGCGCGCCTTTCTCATGCCGACCCTGCGCACGGATCGCGTGGGAAAGCCTCTGTCCGTGTTCAACACGACGCGGCAGCGCGCGCCCCAAGTGTTCCTCTACGAAATCCAGGAGCGCTGGCTGTTCTGCGATTATGACCAGGTGGTGATTGAATACATTTGGCGCGTGCCAGAAAGCCAATGGCCGGGCTATTTTCACACGCTCGCAATCGAGGCCGTCGCCGCGACCCTAGCGCTGCCGGTGACGGAGAACGCGAGCAAGGAACAGCTCCACCGCCAGATCGCCTATGGCAACCCGAGCGAGTTCGGCCGGGGCGGGCTGTTCCGCACGGCGACCGAGGCGGACGCGACCGGCGATCCGACGCGATCCCTCCTGGACGATCACGATCCGATCTGGAACGCGCGCTTTGGAGGGGTCTACTGATGCCCACCAGCCGCCATGTCCAGACCAGCCTTTCCGCAGGCGAGTTCGATCCGCTCCTCTGGAGCCGCGAGGACGTGTCGTTCTTCTACAACTCGGCGCGCATCATCGAGAACGCGGTGCCTCTGCCCCAAGGCGGGGCCAAGCGGCGCGAGGGCTGGCGCTTCCGCGCGCTCCAGCGTGGCCCGATCTCCTCGATCAGCCTGGGCGGCGCAACCGTCACGGCCGCAAACGGCGGCACGGCCGCGAACCTGACCGACGGCGACCGCAACACGCTCCTGGAGACTGGATCGGATGCGACGATCTCGGGCGTGAGCAATGCCAACCCGGCGGTGGTGACGGCAACGGGCCACGGCTACACCACCGGCGACCGCGTGCGGATCGAGGGGATCGAGGGCATGGGCGCGCCCAGCGGATCAACCGCGTCGATCTCTAATGCCACGCAGGCAAATCCGTGCCTTATCACCGCTGCGGCGCATGGGTTTTCGACTGGAGACAAGATCGAGATCACCGGCGTCTCCGGCATGACGGAGTTGAACAACGACACCTACACGATCACAGTAATCAGCGTGGACAGCTTTTCTCTCAATGGGACCGATAGTAGCGGGTTCACCGCATATTCAACCGGCGGCTCGGCCGAGGAAATCCTCGCCAGCTCGATCAATGGGCACCAAGGCGCAATCACGGTTCTGACCTACAACACCTTCGAGCTTGACGGTTTCGACAGCTCGGCGCTTGGAGCCTACAGCTCCGGCGGGACGGCCACCAAAGGCGTGGGCACAGCGACGGAATACGAGATCGCTCGGCTGGACTTGGGCAGCGCGCAGGCGGTGTCTTTGTTTGATGCGCGCGATCTTCGGATCGGCTTGCCGGCCGGTATCTCAACGGCAAATCTCACGCTCCAGACCAGCTCGGACGGCTCTACCTGGTCAGATGTGGCATCCATCTCCGTTGGCAATATCGCTTATCATCGACGTTTCGGCGCAGCTCCTGACACGCTCTTGGGAACGGCGCGCTATTGGCGTGTGATCGTAGACAATGCCTCGGCGCTCGATCTCAAAGGTGCCACAGTCGAGCTGTCCGGCGTGGAAATGCAGATCGAGGCAGGCTACAGCTCTGGCGGCACGGTCGAGGCGTTCTCCATGCACCGCCTGACGACAAGCATAGAGGACGAGTATATCCTGGTAATGACCGGGGGGTGCTGCGACGTGTTCGACGGATTGAGCGGCGCATGGATGGCGGCAACACCGATCCCGCACACGGCCGCGCAGGTGGCCTCGATCAAGGCCGCGCCGAACCTGGACACGCTGATCCTCTACCACCAGGACCAGCCGCCTTACATCGTGCAGCGGCTGGGTAGCGACCAGGACTGGCGGTCAAGCCCTCTGGAGTTCGACACCATAACCGAGTTCTCCTTTGACGACGAGGATACCGGCGGCGGCGAGAACGAAATCCAGTTCTTGCGGTTCGATGACATGAGTAGTGGTCACAAGCTCTTGGTCGAATACAATGGCGCGGCCAGCGACGAGATAAGCTGGAGCAGCCTCGCATGGTACAACGTGGTGAAACTAAAGACGGCAATCGAAAGCCTGCCAGATATCACCTCCGTGACCGTGCGGATCAATGAGAAATCGAGCGCGAACGCAGAGCTTGAGGTCGAATTTACCGGCAAGGATGGCAAGAAATCCTGGCCGATCCTGGTGATCGACATTTTGACCGGCGACGGCACGGTGGTGCTGTCCCGCAAGCAGTTCGGCAAGAAAGACTTTGACGCGCTCTGGAGCGCCACGCGCGGCTATCCGAGCTGCGGCACGTTCTATCAGGGACGGCATTGGATGGGCGGCTTCAAGGCTCGACCTGATGTGATTGTGGCCAGCCGGGCGGGCGCGCTGTTCGACTTCAAGGAGGATGCAGACCCGGTGGCAGCGTCTCCGATTGTGGTCGCACCGAACATTGACGAGCAGGTGACAATCCAGAATATTTACCCTGGACGGCACCTGCAAATCTTCACCAGCTCGGCCGAGCTTTATGTGCCCGACGAGCCAATCACCATCGACAATATCGCACTCAAGGTCACGAGCCGCCATGGCTCCAGTGCCAACGTAAATCCGGTGGACGTGCAGGGTGGCACGCTGTTCGTGGATCGCAACGGTCGAGCTCTGCGCGAGTATCTGTTCACCGACACCGAGCAGAGCTATTCGGCAGAGCCGGTATCGCTCTTGGCTGGGCACCTCATGTCGTCGCCGCGATCCTTGGTGCTGCGCCGGGCGCGCGACGTGGACGAGCCGACTATCCTTTTGGTTGCCAACACCGGAGCCGACCGGAACGGCAACCAGGTGCCAGCCGCCATGGTTGTGATTGACCGCGTGCAGCAGGTGACGGGCTTTTTCCGCGTCAAGACGCAAGGCACGCCTCTGGGGTTTTCCTCGACGCAGGCCGGTGACGCCTTCGCAATGGTCGAGCGCGATCTGACCGGCGCGACGTGGCACTTCCTTGAGCAGTTCGATGATGCGTTCATGTCGGATTGTAGCATCCCGATCTCGGGCGCTGGCTCGACCATCGACGTGTCGGCTTATCCTTGGCTTGAGGGGCAGGTGGTCGAGGTGCATGGTGACGGCCTGCCGCTTGGCGCGTTCACGGTGTCCTCGGGCTCAATCGACCTTGGCACGGCGTCCTTTGCCACCTCGGCCGAGGTCGGGCTCAAGCAGGTGCCGAGGATCGTGCTACACCCCTACAAGGGCCGGAGCGAGCTTTCCCCGACAATGCAGAACATGCGCATCTTCCGCGCGCTTCTCCAGCTCCAACGCACCGGAGCGGTGGCGATCACGGGGCACGACGGCGGGCGGGCGCGGCAGGTATCGCTCCAGAATTACGACAGCGGGTTGATGGACCCGACGCTGGAGGAGGTTCTATTCACGGGGCCAAAGCGGATCGGCGGGCTCGGCCGCTGGCAGAAGGAGCCGACGGTGGAGATCACGCAGATCGAGCCTATGCCGTTCCTCCTGCGGTCGATAACCTACGACGTGAGATTTTAGGAGGCGGGCATGGCAACAGTTTTCATGGCAATCGGGACGGCGATATCCAGCGCCGCCGCCTCCGTCGGCACAATGTTTGCGGGCGCAGGGGCGGCGGCAGGAGCTGGGGCCGCTGCGGCGGGAGCTGGCGCAGGGGCGGCGGCAGGAGCTGGGGCCGCTGCGGCGGGCTCTGGTGTCGTCACGTTGTCCCAGGTTCTAAGCGCAGGCTCGGCCCTGGCGGCAATCGGGCAGGGTGTGGCCGCGAGCCGGGCAGCAAAGGACCAGGCCGCGTTCGCCAGGACGCAGGCGCTCCAGGAACAGGCGGCAGGTGCGGGCCAGGCGCGTGACCTGGCGCGGGAATATGCCGAGCTGGCGGGCGAGCAAAAGGTGATCCAGCTTGCCAACGGGCTCGACATTGGCGTGGGCACGCCGGTGAACGTGGCCGAAAGCACCAAGCGCCTGGCCGAGCGGAACCTGGACGTGACCAGGCAGAACGCGGACAACCGCGCCGCAATGTCCCGCCTTCGTGCGCGGGGCCTCATGTCCGAGGCGCGATCCTCGATGCTGGGCGGCTTCGGCCGCGCCGCACAGATCGGCGTCGATGCGTATCAACTGACGGGGTAAACCATGCCTTCAATTCGCCGCTATGGCCCTGCCCTTGTCACGCCCCAGGTTTCCCCTCGCGCGGAGCTTGGTCGCGGGCGCGAACAGACCTTCGCTGCCTTCCAGGATATCCTCGGATCGGCCAACCAGTTCATCCGCCCGGCGGTGGAACAGGTGCAGACCGCACGGGGCGAGCAAGAGGCTTTAGCCGCGGTTGATGAGCGGGGGCCTCAATGGGGGCTCCGGCAGCTTCGTGGCCAGGATACCTCGGTGACGATGGGCGCACAGGGTGACGGGTTACAGCCTGGACCAACGCGCGTTCGTGCGGCGATCACGCGGGCGGGCGAGGCGCACGGCGTCGATCCTGGTGTGCTGTCCGTCATTGCCAGCCTGGAAAGCAGCTTCGATCCCAACGCGCAGAACCCCAACAGCTCGGCCGGTGGCCTGTTCCAGTTCATCGACGGCACGGCCGCGCAGTATGGCGTCGCAAACCGTTTCGACGTGGATCAGGCGGCAGATGCAGGCGCGCGCTTTACCCGAGACAACATGAGCACGCTTGCCACGGCGCTCGGCCGACAGCCGACCGTGGGCGAGATTTACCTGGCGCACCAGCAGGGCGCGCAGGGCGCGATCAATCTACTGACCGCCGGGCCGCGCCTGGCCTCGTCCGTTGTCGGGCGCGAAGCCGTGCGGCTCAACGGCGGCGATCCTGACACCATGTCGGCGCAGGACTTTGCAAACCTCTGGATCAGGAAGGCCGAGGAGCGCGCGGGGCGTGAAGGGATCACGGTAAGCGTGCCCGGCACGCCGGAGTATGAGCTGGAGACGCTGAACAGCTCGACGTTTGAGCCGCGCCTTCCTTTCACGGTGCGCGATGCTGCCTTCAACCGTGCAGCGGATCGCGTGATTACCGCGCGCGCCACGGCCGCGATGGAGGAGGGGATGCGTGCGGCCATGCAGCGGGCCGACGGCGATCTCGGGCAGCTCCGCGAGGAGCTGGAAAGCGTGCGGGCGCAAGTCATGTCCGAGCTTCCCCAGGAAATGCCTGGCCTGGCAACCGAGATGCAATCGCAGTTCGACCGGGGCCGGATCGCAGCAGAGCGGCAGGCAGTAGAGCTTTCCCAGCGGCGCGTGATGGCACGGCAAGAGGAGGCCCTTGGCCAGATCGTCACCACAACGCGATCCGAGGCCGAACGCCTGGCGCTGACCGGGGCGACGGCGGCAGAGCTGGCCGATCACATGGCCCAGGCCACCGACACGCTGGCGCAGTTCGGGCCGCGCGAGGGGTTCGAGATCGCCGGGCGCACCTATCCGGCCGATCCGACGCGCGCCGGGACCATGACGCCGGACGCTATCGCCACCAACATGGCCGAGATCACGATGGGCGCGCGCCGCCTGATGATTGAGGCCGACTTCATGCGCTCGGCCGCGCCTGGTCAGTATGTCGAGGAGTTCCGGCAGCAGGTGTTCTCGGGCAATTCCCCGCTGCCTGCGGGTGAAAGCCTGGAGATGCTGCGCTCGATGGAAAGCCGGGCACGCTCGACCGAAAGCGCGCGCCGGACTGCGGCCGAGGCAGAGCGGCGGCGGCTTGAACAAGGCATGACGGACACGATCAACGCCTATGTGTCGATGGGTGAGGCTGGCGTGCCGGTGGCGATCCCACAAGAGGAGCGTGCGCGCATCATGTCGGCGCTCTCTCCCTACCCTGATCTCCAGCGCGAGGCGCAGCTTGAGTTTCAGGTAGCTGATGCACAGGTGGCAACGCACGGCATGACAGGCGACGAGCTGATGCGCTACGTCGAGCGCGTCAGGGGAGACATGTCTGACGCGGCCGACCGGGGCGATCTCGATCTGGGCGGGGCGGCAATCATCGAAAGCCTGCAAGACCGGATCAAGCAAGTGCAGGATGCGGTTTCGGCTGAAACGGTCGGCCTGCCCCTGATTGAACAACTGGCCATGAACGGCGCGCGGGCCGAGGACGTGGACTACGACGGGCTGCGCGCCCAGGCGGCGGGCAATCAAGACGTGCTGGCGGCGATCAACGAGGTCGAGGCGTTCCACCGCGACGTGGAGACGCTGCGAGGCATGAGCGCGGCCGAGCGGGATGCGGTCCTGGAGGATGCACGCGGCGCGTTGTCTGTCCTGGCCGCACAGGGTCAGAGCTACGGGGCCGAGGCACTGACCACGCAGCGCGTGATTGAGCGCCTTGGCGAGTGGTCCGAGCATCGCCGGGGCATGGCCACCGATGATCCGGTGCGCTTCGCTCGCTCCGTCGGTGTCGAGCTGCCGAGCCTTGCGGAAGCGGAGGACATGGAACAGGTGGGCAGCATTATCTCGCAGCGCGTCGATCTCCTAGCACCACACACGCGGCCGGAAGGGGTCGATCATCCGGTTCCGCTGACACAGGCCGAGCTGGACGGCATCTCGGAGGTGTTCCAGAACGGCTCGCGCGCCCAGCGCGCCGCGTTCCTGGGCTCGGTGGCCGAGATGGGCGAGGACCAGGCAATGGCGATCTTCTCGCGGATTGGGCAATCGGAGCCGGTGATCTACGCGGCCGGTGCGGTCTACTCGATGGGCAACCAACAGGCGGCAGGCGTGATCCTTCGCGGTGCGGTCGATACGCGCCTGGAAGGGGGCAGCGCTACAGACCTGGCGGCGGCGCGCGAGACGATCCTTGCGCCGCTCCTGGAGGCCGACATGATCGCGTCCGAGGGCATCCGCGATCTCGACACCACGGCGCTGGCCTATGCGCGCGGCCTGGCAATGGCCGAGGGTGGCCGGGCAATCGAGACGGGCGACCTTGAAACGGGCTACCGCATGGCGCTGGGCGAGCAAGCCGACGGCACCGGCGGCATGGCAGAAACCCGCTACGGGGCCACGCTCCTGCCACCAGGCTGGGACGCTGGGCGCGTGAACCGCATGATCGGCGGCACTATGCTGGGCGGGGGTCTGACCGACGAGCGCCTGACCGAAATTGCGCGCGGGCTTGTCGTGGATCGGTTCGGCCGGCCAATGTCTGCCGACGAGCTGGAGCGCTCAATTGAGGGCCTGCGGCCGTCGCCTGATGATCCTAATATCCTGGTGCCGGTGGACGCCGAGGGTGCCGTGTTCCTGACCGATAACGGCGACCAGCGCGGCATCCTGACCTTTGATCTGCGGGAGTTCGACTGATGGCCAGACTTGTGCAGCTCCAGCCGGTTGATCCCGTCGCCACGCGCGGGCCACGCGCAACCTTTGGCGAGGTGGCCGGTGCAGCGTTTCGCCGCGAGCAAGAGGTGGGCGAGCTAACCAGCCGACCCAGAACAGAGCGCGAGATATTCCAGCCGCTTCTCGACCAGATGGAGATCGACAGCTTCGGCCCAGGCCCAGCGCGCGTTCGCGTCCAAGGGCAGGCGCTTTCCCTGGAAATGGCGGGGCGGCTCACTTCGCAGCGCTTCGCCCCAGACGACGCCACGCTGACCGATCTTTTCGCGGAGCTGGAACAGCGCGGCATCGAGCTTCCCGAGGACGTGACGCCGGAGACGCTGGCAGCGCGGCGCGACGAAATCACCGGGGCGCTCCTGGAGCGTGTCGAGCGATCCGACGAGATCATGTCTCGGGGGCGGGGCGTGAGCGGTCTTGGCGGGCAACTGGCTGGCGGTTTCGTGTCCGGTTTCGACAACATCGAGACGATTGCAACGCTTCCCTTCGGTGCGGCTTCTCGCGCTGGCATCTTGGCCACGGCGCTGATCGAGGGCGGGATCGTCGCTGCGCTGGAGGCCGGAACCACGCCGACGCGCAATGCCTTCCTGCGCCAGCTCGGACTTCCCGAGTTAAGCATCTTTCAGAACGCCGCGTTCGGTTTTGCCGTCGGTGCCACGTTCGGGGGCACGATCCGCGCGGGCACGATGTATGGCCCTGGGGCGTTTCGTGGCGGCGTAAACCAGGCGACCAGGCTTGGCCACCTTCTGCGCGGCGAGCGCCGCTCGCTGATCGACGCAGCAGAGGCGACAGGTGATGCAGAGGCGGACTTGATCGCGCAGCAGCTCCGGCGCGACCTGGAGGACGAGGAGGCGGCAACTTCCGGCGGCGAGGCCCCAGAGGTGCGGGAACACTTGGATCGCGCCCAGACGGCCGCTCTGGCAGCGCACGAGGGCGGCACGCCGGACATGCCGGATCGCCCGACCTTCGCCCAGCCGCGCGCCTCGATCCTCAACGGCGAGATCGAGGAGGTGGACCCGCGCGAGCTTCTGGTGCAGCCGGACGTTTTCCAGTTCCGCTCCAACGTGGTGGCCGAGGGCGGGCAGACCCAGCGCCTTCTCGATGTGACCGAGTGGTATCCCGAGCGCGCGGGGATCGTGATCGTCTACGAATACGCCGACGGATCGCGGGCAATCGCTGACGGCCACCAGCGCACCGGCCTCGCGCGGCGGATCATGGAACAAACCGGCCAAGAGATCACGATGGCGGCGCGCGTGTTCCGCGAGGTCGATGGGTTCTCGCCGGAAGATATCCGCGTCCTGGCGGCGCTCAAGAACATCGCGGAGGCCAGCGACGGCATGTCCACGGCGATGGCGCGAGACGCGGCTCGGGTGCTGCGCGTGCGACCCGAGGCGATCACGCAACTGCCTGCCGGTCCTGGCATTGCTCGGGCACAATCTCTGGCGCGGCTGTCAGATGAAGCCTTCGATATGTTCATCAACCAGGTGGTGCCCGAGCGCTTTGCCGAGCTTGTGGGCAGGATGGTGGATGATCCCGAAATGCACGGCGCAATGATGCAGCTCCTCAAGCGCACCGGGCCCGACACCACGGCCCAGGCCGAAAGCATCCTTTCCCAAGCCCTCCAGGCTCCGGTGTCGCGCGAGGTTACGGCCGACCTGTTCGGGGAACAGGCGATCGTGGAAAGCCTTTACTTGGAGCGTGCGAAGGTGCTGGAGCGGGCCATGCGGATCATGCGAGATGATCGCAGCGTTTTCCGCACACTGGACGAGCGAGCCGACCGCATCCAGGGAACGGGAGCAAACCGACTGGACACGGCGACCAACAAGCAGACCAGGCAACAAGTTGAACAAGCCCTCGCGGCGGTGCAGAAACTGGCGCACCGGGCGGGGCCAATATCGGAGGCGTTGAACGATGGCGCGAAAGGCTACAAAGAAACCGGCAGGCTCAAAGACGCCGCCCAGCGAGTTGCAGATGCTGTCCGACAAGAGGTTGAGCGAAATGGCCTTGCTGGGCGAGGAGATGGCGCTCCTGGGCGCAATGCAGAACCTGCGCGTTCGAGCGCAGCGGCACCTGATCCCCTCGAAGGCTTCGCGGACCCGGTAGGCGGGGAGGGCGTGCGCGCCCAGATCGCCAACACCAGGATCGAGCCGACGGCCGAGCCTTCATCGGCAAGAACCTCGGACGGGGATATGTCCAACCAGGTTGATCCGAACGATCCAGGACGGTTTGATCTATTCGATGCGGTGCCGGTGGCCCGTGGCTTTGACGACGAAGGCAACGAGATCGCGGTGGTGAAGTCGCGCGCTGATCTCGCGGCCGAGCTGGATGCTGACGACGAGGCGGTGGCCGTCCTCGATCTCTGCGTGAAAGGGTAAGACATGGCGCTTCGAGATTGTATTAACCGGGCGGTGGCCGGTGGCGAGATGGACCGCGACCGGGCCGAGCGCATCCTTCGGGAGTATGACAACGCTTTCCGCGAGTTTCAGCGCAGCATGGGATACACCCAGGCCGAGATCGAGGCCGCGCGCGCCGTTCAGGGCAAGGCCCGTGCCGAGGCGGCGGAAAAGCGGCGTGTGATGCAGCTCCAGGCGGCGGCATCGCAGCGCCAAGCGCAGCGCATCCAGCGCCACCGGAATATCAGAGGCGAGCTGGACCCGGCGCAATACCTGCAAGACCTGGTGTCGAACACGCGGGGGGCTGGGGGCTCGACACTGGCGGGCAAGTATGAGGCGGTGCGGCGCAGCTTCCGGCGCGACATGACCGACGCGGTGCGATCCTTCCGTGCCAACCTGGTTGGCAACCGGCGCAAGCCCGAGGTGCTGCGCAAGGTGGTGCGCGAGGTTTTTGGTGAGGACACCGGAGACGCGGCCGCGCGCTCGATCTCACAATCCTGGGCCGGGGTCGCGGAGAAGGCGCGGCTTCGGTTCAACGCTGCCGGTGGCCATGTCGGCAAGCGCTCCGATTGGGGGCTTCCCCAGGCGCACGACAGCGCGAAGGTGCGCAAGGCAAGCTATGAGGACTGGCGCAGCTTTATCATGCCGCGCCTCGATCTGGAGGCGATGGGCCGCGACTTCAACAACGGGCTGGCCTTCACGAACGAGACGCTGGAGGTGCTGATGAAAGACGCCTTCGAGGCGATCCGCACCGATGGCTATTCCAGGCGCTCGCCTGCGGCGCGCTACGGCTCGGCCATGTATAACCGCCGGGCCGATCATCGCTTCTTCAAGTTCAAAAGCGCCGACGACTGGATGGCTTATTCAGAGCGCTTTGGCAGCGGGCAGGATCCGTTCCGGGTGATGATGGGCCACCTCGACAACATGGCGATAGATATCTCGATGATGGAGGAGCTGGGGCCAAACCCGTTCCACACGTTCCGGTATCTCTCCGACGCGGCGCAGCAGCTCGCCAGCCGGTCCTCGGAGCCCGAGGCGCTGGATCGTGCGCGGCGCAAGTCGAAGGTGGCCGACGACATGATGGACCTGTTCACCGGCCGGTCGAACATGCCCCAAAACGCCAAGGTGGCACGGGGCGCGTCGGCCCTGCGGAATTACCTGACGAGCGTGCACCTGGGATCGGCCGTGATCTCCAGCGTGACAGACTTCAACACCCAGCGGATCGCGGCCGGGTTCGTCGGGATGGGCAAGCTCGGCTTTATGAAGCAGCTTTCGCGGCTGGCCACCTCTCCGGCGATGCGATCCGAGGCGAACGAGGCCGGACTGATCTTCCAGAACGCGGTGGATCAAGGCAACGCTGTCGGTCGATACGAGCTGGAAGAAATGCACGTCGAAAGCGCTGCGCGCCTGGCCGACTTCACGATCCGCGCCTCGGGGCTTGGATGGCTCACAGAGGTGCAGCGGCAATCGTTCGGCCTGGAGTTCATGTCCCAGGCGGTCAAGTGGCGCTCCGGTTCCTGGGGCGATCTGCCGGGCAAGACGCAGCGCATGTTCAAGAGCTACGGGATCGGGGAAAACGACTGGCCAGCAATTCAGAGATCGCGTGTTCACGAAACGGAAAGCGGGCTCCGGCTTCTGCGGTCACAAGAGATCGAGGAGGTGGGCGGGGCAAGCCTCGCGGATCGCTACATGGAAGCGATCACCAGCCTGACAGAGTTCGCCGTGCCGAGCACCAACATGTTTGGCCGCGCCACGATCCTCGGCCGCACGCAGCCGGGCTCGATCTCGGGGGAGTTCCTGCGCTTCGGGCTCCAGTTCAAGAGCTTCCCGGTGACGATGCTGGTCACGCAGTTCGGCCGCATCATGGCGGAAGCCTACCAGGGACGGCCGGGCTCGGCCATGTCCTACGCGGCCGGGCTTCTGGTCGGCAACACGATCCTGGGCGCGCTGGCGATCCAGATGAAGGAGACGGCCAAGGGACGCGATCCGCGCGACATGACCAGCGGCGAGTTCTGGACGGCCGCGATTGCTCAGGGCGGCGGCGCTGGCATCTTCGGGGATTTCTTTTTCTCGGACGTGAACCGCTTTGGAGGTGGAATTGCGGAGACGCTGACCGGGCCTGGCGTGGGCTTCCTAGACGACATGCTTCGCTTCTCGGTCGGCAACGCGCGCGAGCTGGCGCTGGGCGAGGATACGCGCGCGGGCCGCGAGTTCGTGCAGCTCCTGCGGAATTATACGCCCGGCGGTTCGCTATGGTATCTGCGCCTGGCCTATGAGCGCGAAGTTCTGGATCAGCTCCAGCAGGTGATCGACCCGGAGGCATCGCAGTCGTTCCGCCGTCGCATCCAGAGCGCGCGACAGTATGACACTCAATTCTTCGCCCCACCAGGATCTTCTGCTATACAGGGGCGAGGTGCTTTGCGGTCACCAGATATTTCAAACGCTTTCGGAGGTTAGCAGATGGCGGTTTTGGAAAGCGATCTAGTTGTGGGGCCACTCACTCCAGCGGCGGGCGTCACGACGATCTCGCTCGATTTCTATTTTGAGCAAGCCTCTTGGCTTGAGGTTTACAAATCGGGGTCGGAAACGCCTCTGGTGTTGAACACGGACTACACGGTGACAGGCGCGGGCACGGGATTTGGTGTTGTCACGCTTGCCGTGGCAGCGAACGGCACAGACGCCTATTCCGTCTATCTGATTGTGCCGCTCCAACGCAGCTCGGACATGCAGCTTCGGGGTGGGTTCAAATCAGGACCCTTCAACACCGAGCTGGATCGTCTTTGGCAGGCGATACAGGGCGTGAATACCCGCCTCGGCCGGGCATTAATGATCACGCGAACTTCTACAAGTGTCGGCGCTTTATTTTCTGAAAGTCAGCCGGATCGCGCAAATCGCTCTATCGTTTTTGACGCAGCCGGAGCGAGCCTTCTTCTTGGACCTTCTGCGAGTGATATAGAAAGCGCGCAAGCTTCGGCAACAGTCGCGGTCAACGCCGCCGCCGCTCTCGAAGCCATAGTGTTTCAAGCCACTAATACTTTCACAACAGAAGCAGGTCAGCAAACCTATACCCTGCCATACAGCCCCGGCTCGGACCGGCTCCGCGTGGTGCTCAATACGGCATCGCTAACTTTTGGGCAGCACTACACGATCTCGGGCGCGGAGGTTACACTGATTGAGCCTGTGGTACAGGGCGGCGATTTTCTGGCGATTACGGGCGGAGTTTATCTGCCCAATACTGTTGTGGAAGATATAGTATATTACGATAGCTTTTCGTTGTTTATAGCAGACAATCGCACTTTTCCGGTAGGAACGATTGTCAACGTCACTGGCGACAACGGAGGCGAATACGTGGCTTCTGCAACCACAGGGGATTTGGGCCGGACGAACGCGGGCAATCAAGAATTTAATGTAGTGACTGACGAGCGCGGCTACAACGTCAAGGCGAGGGGCGCTGTCGGTGATAATTCAACTGACGACACTGCTGCGTTTTCTGCGACCACATCGATTAACAAAGTTATTCCTCGCGGAACATACCTAGCTAACAGCTTGCCAATAAATGCTTCCAGTAGTCTTGTCGGCAGCGGCAGTCAGCAAGTGAAACTAAAGCGAAACGATACTGGAAACATGCTGCGGGGGGCCGACCGAGACGGTGTTACAATCTCAGGAGTAACGCTTGAAATGGGCTACGCAACCCACGGCAGCGGGCATGGGGTGAGCTATTCTGGAGACTTTTTTGATATATCCGATATTTCAGTTATTGACTACGGATCAAACGGGACAGGAGGTGGCACGGGCGTCTTGATCATTGAAGGGTCTTCGCGCAGTGAATATGGGAGGCTGAGTGATGCTTACTTCGCGCCAAGTGCGTCGTCCGCCATTTCTATTGGCTGGCTTTTTAAAAATACACGATACTCGATTGCGTCAAACATCCAAGCGTCTGGCGTTAAAAGCGGAATCGGATACGCGCACGAACTGAAGGACGACGCGCAATTCAACGTGCTTTCAAACCTCATAGCAAATGACAGTAACGTCCTTTTGGCGTATGGGCAGACGACAGCGGGAATTGACGGTGCTGACTACAATGCGGTTAGCAACGTTGTCGGTGATGGTGTTGATATTGGCTGGCTGCTTGGCGAAGGTATAGGCAACTTGCTTTCTGGTATGGTCTACAACACGACAGGAGCACCAGATAATACCGACAGAATTGCAGTCTCCTACACGGGCGGGGCAAGTAATAATTCGGCCTTTGGAGTTATGTCTTTTGGGCCTGCTGACAACACTGTTTCAATATCTGGGGATGGTAACTTTGTAGAGGTTGCAGCGCACGATACATCTACAAATGTAGTCACGCTTTCTACCGGCAGCAATCGAAACTTTGTCAACGTAGTCCATCCCGGCGCACGCAACTCAATAGAAGGCGCAATAGAGGATAACAGCGGCGCTGCTATTGCTGGCAATACTGGAAACGTGGTTAATAGCCCAATGACGGGCGAGCGCATTGGGTCATTGTCCGGTTATTTTCACGACAAACTAGGAGAGTCAGGCGCAACGCCATATGACTCACATAGATTTCGTAAAGAACACAGTGAGTCTGTTCTAGAGGCCTTAATGGTTCCGGGAGACTCTGGAAACATTGCTGGGACGTCGGTTTTTGATACCGCGGGAAACGTAGCGCGCTCTTGGTATGTATTCGGCGCAAACGCGGCGGCTTCGTATTGGAAATGGATGGCGGGCGGGGTTGATGACGTACTGCGACTGTATTCTAACCGCGCTGAATTTTCTGTAATAGTAATCCCGCCCTCTTACTCTGTGTCAGAGCTGGCATCTATTACGCCATCGGCGGGGGCTAATGCCTTTTGCTCAGATGATGTTGGCGGCGCGGTGCCTGTCTTTGGTGACGGGACTAATTGGCGTAGATGCACCGATCGCGCGATAGTTTCTACATAAAATGGTGTGTAGTGTTGTACTGGAAAAAATAGGAGGCTTCAATGTCAGCTAAACTACGCGCCAATCAGATCGCCACGCCTTCCGGGTCGTTTTTCAATGACCCGTCTGCCGCGCCCTTCGGTGCAGCCCTTCGCCGATGAGCAGCTTGATGATGTTTTTCAGCTTGCCATGAGCATTGAGATATGACCCGCATCATCTTGGTTCCGTTTGCGCTATGGATGCAAGAGCCGCCTAAGTGGGGCGGTGCAACCGGGGTTGTCGTTTAAGGAGCAGAAATATGAAACTTGCAATCGTAGTAGGGCACAACAGCGCCAGCCAGGGCGCGGTTCGCCAGGACACCGGGGAAAGCGAGTTCGTCTGGA